>WNGD01005125.1_pt1 | contig 24433 bp, 24 predicted proteins | sample 5400671 | NCBI WGS metagenome assembly WNGD01 (sample SAMN13153369, study PRJNA577476) | soil metagenome | isolation source: 40 cm soil or saprolite under grassland replicate 2 | place: USA:California | collected 2016-06-15
ACCTCGAGGTCGAGCTCCTTCGCGACGCCGGCGTCGACGAGCTCGATCGCGCGGCCGCCGGAGACAAACTTCCCGATCTCCTCGAGCGGGCGCTGCGTCGCCGAGAGGCCGATCCGCTGCACCGGCTGCGCCGCGAGCGCCTCGAGCCGCTCGACCGAGAGCGCGAGATGGGCGCCGCGCTTCGTCCCGGCGACCGCGTGCACCTCGTCGAGGATCAGCGTGTCGACGCTGCGCAGCAGCTCCCGCGCGCGCGAGGTGAGCAGCAGGAAGAGCGACTCCGGCGTGGTGATGAGGATGTCGGGCGGCTCGCGGAGCATCGCCGCGCGCTCCTTCTGCGGCGTGTCGCCCGTGCGCACGGCGACCCGGAGCTCCGACCGGAGGCCGGCGAGCGGGCCGCGCAGGTTCCGCTCGACGTCGTAGTTCAGCGCCTTGAGCGGCGAGACATAGAGGAGGCGGAGGCCGGTGCCGGGGGTTGCAGTCAGCCGGTCGATGGCGAAGAGGAAGGCAGCGAGCGTCTTCCCGGAACCGGTCGGCGCCTGGATCAGGACGTGGCCGCCGGCCGCGATTGCCGGCCAGCCCTGCTCCTGCGCAGGCGTCGGCGCAGCGAAGTTCCGCTCGAACCAGGCGCGTGTCTCGGCCCTGAAAACCTGCAGCGGGTCCATCCAGGGCGAGCATAGCCGGGGAACGTGTGTTCGTGATTGGCCGCCTGCCCGTGCTGGAACAAGCGGACGAGGATGGCGATCATCCGTGGTGTTGTGCTGTCGGCGACTGCCATCCTGCTCCTCGCGGGCAGTGCGGGAGCACGGCGGGAAGCGTTCGCCAACTACACGCTGGCCCAATCGCCTGGTGTCGTGTGCCCGGGCTCGGCGAAGTGCAAGAACCCGGCCGCGGAGCCTTCGATCCGGGCAAATCCGGCCGGCGAGCTTTACGCCTCCTCCGAGAACGGCCTCGGCAACGGCACTGAGGCGTGGCGCTCGCTCGACGGCGGCCGCCACTACACGGCGCTCGCCTCGCCGAACGGGGTCTCGAAGTCGAACAACACGGAATTCGCGCCCGGCGGCGGCGACACCGACCTCGCCGTGGCGACGAAGAAGAACTCGTCCGGACGCTACAACGTCTACGTCTCGAGCCTGACATTCGCCGACGTCGACGTCTCCACCTCGACGGACCGCGGGAAGACCTGGCGGCTCAACCCGGTCGGCGCGGTCGTCGGCGGCGCCGACGACCGGGAGTGGATCGCGGCCGACGGAGCGCAGAAGGTCTGCGTCTCGTACCACGACGTCGAGGAGAACATCGACGTCAACTGCTCGTCGGACGCCGCGGGGACCTTCACGCAGCTCGCGAGCGCGATCGACGCGGTCCACGCCTTCCAGATCGGCGAGAACGACATCGGCAATCTCGCGATCGACGCGCGGACGCACGACGTCTTCCAGGCGTACTCCGCGATCACGAAGGCGTCCGAGGTTACGTGCGCTTCTCAGGCCGGCGTGTCGGCCGGGACGTGCGGCTACCACGGCGTCTACATCGCCGTCTCGACGGACGGCGGCCGCACCTTCACCGATCATGCGGTCTACGAGAGCAGGAACTCGAGGGCCGACTACGGCCACCAGTTCGTCAACGTCTCGGTCGACAGGGCCGGAAACGTCTACTCGGTCTACACCGACGACCACCACGTCTACTACTCGTTCTCGCAGGACCACGGCAGGACCTGGCACGGCCCCTACCGGATCACCGGCAGGGCCGGCACCCAGATCTTCCCGTGGTCGGCGGCCGGAGACCGCGGCAAGCTCGACGTCGTCTACTACCAGACCGGCTACCACAGCACGAAGAAGACCCCGGACACCTACCCCCGGCGGGCCGCCTGGTCGGTGGGGTTCGCGCAGGACCTCCACGCCCTGAAGCCCGGCTCGACCTGGACTCGCCACACGGCGACGCCGATCGTCCACCGCGGCGGCGTCTGCGAGTCCGGCGTCACGTGCACCGGCAACCGCGACCTCTACGACGACTTCGGCGTCGCCGCGAGTCCCCGCACCGGCCTAGCCTCGATCGTCTACAGCGACGACCAGTGGCAGGAAGGCGGCCTGACGGCGCCGGACTGCGCGAAGCGCTCGGACTCCAACACCGGGAAATGCGACCATACGGCGATCGCGACGCAGCTTTCCGGGCTCCGCATCTTCTCGCGCGGCCACTAGCCCTTTACGGTATGACGCATGCAGGTCTGCCCCGCGTGCGGCCAGGAGAATCCCGAGCGCTCCCGCTTCTGTGGGATGTGCGGCGCCGCGCTCGCGCCCGTGGCCGCGCCCCCGCGCGAGGAGCGGAAGGTGGTGACGATCCTCTTCACCGACCTCGTCGGCTCGACCGCACGCGCGGAGGACCTCGATCCGGAGGACGTCAGCGCGACGCTCTCCGCCTACTACGCGCAGCTTCGCGCCGAGCTCGAGCGGTTCGGCGGCACGGTGGAGAAGTTCATCGGCGACGCCGTGATGGCCGTGTTCGGCGCACCCATCGCGCACGAGGACGATGCCGAGCGCGCGGTGCGGGCGGCCCTCGCGATTCGCGACTCGATCGGCGAGGAGCTGCAGATCCGCACCGCCGTCAACACCGGCGAGGCGCTCGTCGCGCTCGGGGCCAAGCCGGGCGAGGGCGACGCGATGGTCGCCGGCGACGTGGTCAACACGGCCGCGCGGCTGCAAGGGGCGGCGCCGGTCAACGGGATCCTCGTCGGCGAGGGGACCTACCGCGCGACGCGGCAGGCGATCGACTACCGCGAGGCGCCGCCGGTCGAGGCGAAGGGGAAAGCCGAGCCGGTCAAGGTCTGGGAGGCGCTCGGCGCCCGGTCGCGCTTCGGCAGCGACGTGGAGGAGAAGCTGCGGACGCCGCTCGTCGGCCGCGAGCGCGAGCGCGACCTGCTCGCCGACGCTCTCGCGCACGCTCGCGCGGAGCAGTCGGCTCAGCTCGTGACCCTCGTCGGCGTACCCGGCATCGGCAAGAGCCGCCTCGTCGCCGAGTTGTTCCAGATCACGGACGCGGACGAGGACATCATCTCCTGGCGCCAGGGCCGCTCCCTCCCGTATGGCGAGCGCGTGAGCTTCTGGGCGCTCGGCGAGATCGTCAAGGCCCACGCCGGGATCCTCGAGTCCGACGACGCCGCGACGGCGGAGGAAAAGCTCGAGGGCATGGTCGAGGCGCTCGCGGAGGACGAGCGCGAGCGGGAGTGGCTCGTGCGCCACACGCGCCCTCTCGTCGGCCTCGAGGGCGCGGAGCGCACGGAGCGCGAGGAGGCATTCGCGGCCTGGCGGCGGCTGCTCGAGGCGGCGGCCGAGCAGCGGCCGCTCGTGCTCGTGTTCGAGGATCTGCACTGGGCCGACGACGGGCTGCTCGACTTCGTCGACCACCTTGCCGAGTGGGCCACCACGGTCCCGCTCCTCATCGTCGCGACCGCGCGGCCGGAGCTCCTCGACCGGCGGCCCGGCTGGAGCGGCGGCAAGCGCAACGCCTTCACGCTCTCGATCGGCGCGCTCAGCGACGAGGAGACCGCCCAGCTCCTGCAGCGGCTGCTCGACCGCGCCGTGCTCGACGCCGACGCGCAGCAGGCGGTGCTGCAACGCGCCGAGGGGAACCCGCTCTACGCGGAGGAGTACGCGCGGATGCTCGTCGAGCACGAGGACGGCGACCTGGCGCTGCCCGAAACGGTACAGGGGCTGATCGCCGCGCGAGTAGACGGACTCGCTCCGGAGGAGAAGGCGCTGCTGCAGGAGGCTTCGGTGATCGGCAAGGTCTTCTGGCCGGGCGCGCTGCCGGGCAGCGACGAGCACGTACTGCACGCGCTCGAACGAAAGGAGTTCGTCCGCCGGGACCGCCGCTCCTCGATCGCCGGCGAGACGCAGTACGCCTTCCTCCACGCGCTCGTCCGGGACGTCGCCTACGGCCAGATCCCGCGCGCCGAGCGGGCGGACAAGCACCACCGCGCCGCCGAGTGGCTCGCGTCCCTTGCCGGCGACCGCGCCGAGGACCACGCGGAGATGCTCGCCCACCACTACCACGAAGCGTTCCGCCTCAGCGCGGCCGCCGGGCTCGACACGACCGCGCTGCGCGAGCCGGCCCGGCAGGCGTTCGCGGACGGCGCACAGCGTGCGCTTTCGCTCAACGCGGGGGCTGCAGCCTACGAGCTCGCAATCGAGGCGGTCGAGCTGACCGAGCCGGGCGATCCGGAGCGACCAACGCTGCAATTCCTGGCCGCCTACGGCGGCCGCGACCTGGCGGATGTCGACACGAGGGACCTACTCGGAGAGGCCTGCGAGGGATTCCTCGCGCTGGACGACATTGCGCGGGCCGCCGAAGCCTGTCAGGCGCTCGCGCGCGAGAGTCTGCACCGGGGGGATACTGCGCGCTCGCTCGAGGCGGGACGACGGGCGCACGATCTGGCGCGCTCAGTGCCGCTCTCCGCTGCATCCGCACGGGCGTTGGGTGGGCGAGCACGCCACCTCGACATTCTCGAGGGCTCGTCTGCCGAGGCTATCGCTCTGACACGCGAGGTGCTCGCTTTCGCCGACGCATCCGGCGACGATCGGCTCGCAATGAGCGCGCTGGGCACGATCGGGCTCGCACGGGTCCACTCGGGCGATCCAGGCGGGATCGACGACCTCGAGCAGTCTCTCGTGCGTGGCGAGAGCATCGGGGCCGTGTCCGAAGTCAGCACCACCCTCAACAACCTCGCCAACTGCCTGTGGGAGGTCGGCCGCCTTGATGATTCGACTGCGCGCTACAACGAGGCGCGCGAGCTTGCCGAACGCTACGGCCTCACGGCGGGCATCTCCTGGCTCGACGGGGAGCACGTCTACGAGTGCGACCGGCGCGGAGACCTCGAAGGCGCAATCGCAGCCGCCGCCCGCTTTCTCAGCCGCGGCGATGCGGCGACGAGCTATCAGACCCGCCCCGTGCTGGCCACGCGCGCGCGCGTCTTGCTCGAGCGTGGGCAGGTGGACGAGGCGCTCGCCGACGCGGAACAGGCGCTCGCGAGCTTTCGCGAGTCGGGCTTCGACGCTCAGGTCGCGAGCGAGATCCTCACCTCGGCGTCGCGCTGCATCCGTAGGCGGATACCCTTCTTGCCGAAGCCCTCTCGGTGCCGGAGAGGGTGATCTACGACCTGCCGCTCTACCTCGTGGAGCTCGGTCGGGGCGACGACTACCTCGCGGTGACCGGCGGAAAGCCCGGATACGCCTGGGGGGAGGCCGGAGATGCCGCAGCGGCCGGAGACCTGCTCCGGGCGTCGGAGATCTACGGCTTGATCGGCGCCCGCTTCTGCGAGGCGTGGGCAGGACTGCTCGCGGCCGAGCGTGGCGACACGTCGCGGCTCGACTCGGCGCTGGCGTACTTCGAGGAGCAGCGGGCGACGCCGTACGTCCAGCGCTGCCGCGCGCTGCTGCAGGCGTCTGCATAGGATCAAGCCATGCCCGACGCGCTCTACTTCACGGAGGACGAGGCAGCCAACCGCCTGCTCGCGGAGGACCCGTTCGCGCTGCTCGTCGGGTTCGCTCTGGACCAGCAGGTCACCGTGCAGCAGGCGTTCCTCGGCCCGCTGCGGTTGAAGGAGCGGCTCGGCACGCTCGAGCCGGCCGCCGTCGCGAAGGCCGACCTCGAGCCGCTGTTCCGGGAGAAGCCGGCGATCCACCGCTTCCCCGGCTCGATGGCGGGGCGGGTGCGCGAGCTCGCAGCGACCGTCGCGGAGGAGTACGAGGGCGACGCGTCCCGCCTCTGGACGGAGGCCGCGGACGGCATCGACCTCCGGCGGCGCATCTCCGCGCTGCCCGGCTTCGGCGAGATGAAGGTGAAAGCGCTCGGCTCGGTGCTCGCAAAGCGCTTCGACGTGCCGGTCGCGCAGGACCTCGTGCCGGGCCATCCCACCCTCGGGGACGTCGACTCGGCCCAGGCGCTCGCCGACTACCAGGCCGCAAAGAGGGCACACAAGGCCGAGTGGCTGGCGTCGAAGTCCGCACGCTGACGGACGGCGGCCAGCCGGCCGAGCACACCGCCCGCGCGCTCGCCGAGTTCTTCGCCGCCGCGAAGCAGACGCTCGAGATCGCGGTCTACGACTTCCGGCTGCCGCCGGACCTCAACGACGTCGTCTGCGGCGCGCTCGTCGAGGCGCAGAAGCGCGGCGTCGCCGTGCGCCTCGCGTACAACCTCGACCACGCGAAGGGGGCACCGGTCCCGCCGCCCCCGATCACGGATCCCGACGCGCTCGAGGCGCAGCCCTTCCCGACGGCCGCGATCCCGGGAGTCCCGGATCTCATGCACCACAAGTACGTCGTGCGGGACGCTGCCTCCGTCTGGACGGGCTCCACGAACTGGACCGGGGACTCGTGGACCCGGGAGGAGAACGTCATCGTGATGGTCGACTCGCCGGCGGTCGCAGCGCTCTACAAAGATGACTTCGAGCAGCTCTGGACGACGCGAATCGTGGCGCGCAGCGGCAAGGTCGACACCGCGCCCGTCGACGGCATGCGCGCCTGGTTCTGTCCGGGGCGCGGCGAGAAGCTCGCGCACCGGATCGCGAAGGCGATCGGCGCCGCCCAGCATCGCGTGCGGATCGCCTCGCCGGTGATCAGCTCCGCGCCGATCCTCGGGACGCTCGCGCAGGTCGCCTCCGACGGCAAGGTCGACCTCGCCGGCGTCGTCGACGCCACCCAGATCGCGGAGGTACTCGAGCAGTGGCACGAGAACGGGAACGCCGAGTGGAAGGCGCCGCTGCTGCGGACGGCGCTGACCCGCGCGCCCTTCTCCGGCAAGGTCACGACGCCGTACGCACCGGGCTCGGTGCACGACTACATGCACGCGAAGGTGACCGTCGCCGACGACACCGTCTTCGTCGGCAGCTTCAACCTCTCGCACTCGGGCGAGCTGAACGCCGAGAACGTGCTCGAGCTCACGGATCCAAAGCTCGCCGAGCGCCTCGCCGGGTTCGTCGACGAGGTGCGCGGGCGCTATCCCCCGGTCGCCGTTTAGGACGATTCCCTAGGGGCCGATCAAGAAGCCGTGAGACGCCTCGCCTTCGTTGCCGGACTCGCGGTCGCGCTGCTGGCGGGATCGTCCGCGCACGCGCTGCGGCTGCCCTCGGCCCGCCACTGTCCCGTCTTTCCGGCTAGCAACGCGTGGAACCAGCGCGTCGACACGCTCCCCGTGGCGGCCGACTCTGCCCGGCTGATCGCCTCGATCGGGCTCGACGCCCCGGTCCACGCCGACTTCGGCTCAGGCAAGTGGGACGGAGGGCCGATCGGGATCCCGTTCGACGTCGTCTCGCGGACGACGCCGCTTCATCGCGTCTCGTTCCAGTACGCGGACGAGTCCGACCGCGTCCGCTATCCGATCCCGCGGCACGTCCACATCGAGGGCGGTGCGCACGCGACCGGCGACCGCCACGCGATCCTCGTCGACAAGAGCACCTGCCGGCTCTACGAGCTGTACGACCTGCGGCACACGGGGCGCGGCTGGACGGCCGGCTCGGGCGCAACGTGGAACCTCCGCTCGAACCACCTCCGGCCCGCCGGCTGGACGTCGGCCGACGCGGCCGGGCTGCCGATCTTCCCCGGCCTGGCACGCTGGGACGAGGCCAAGCGAGGCGTGATCGACCACGCGCTCCGCTTCACGGCACCGGAGACGCGGCGTGCGTACGTCTACCCGGCGCGTCACTACGCCTCCAATTCCAGCGACCCGGCGCTGCCGCCGATGGGGCTGCGGATCCGCCTCAAGGCGGGTGTGAACATCGCCTCGTTCCCGCGGCAGGCTCGCGTCGTGCTACGAGCGCTGCAGCGCTACGGGATGATCCTCGCCGACAACGGCTCGCCCTGGTACGTCTCGGGCGCGCCGAGCCCGCGCTGGAACAACGACGCCCTCCACGCGCTCGGCCGCCTCACGGGCGCCGACTTCGAGGTCGTCGACACGTCCTCCCTGCCCCAGCCGGGGAAGTAGCTACCGCGTGGCCCAGTCCGCGCGCGGGTCGGGCAGCGGCGTCAGTACCGGCTCGACGCGGTCGCGCAGGTGCTCGAATGCCGGCGGCAGGATCAGCTTCTCGCCGAGGTGCGCCGGATCCTCGTCCGTGGCGAATCCCGGCCCGAGCGTCGCGATCTCGAACAGGACGCCCGCCGGCTCGCGGAAGTAGATCGAGCGGAACCAGAAGCGGTCGATGATCTGCGTCGGGTGGCCACCGGCTTCGGCGACGCGGTCGTGCCAGGCCTGGTGGTCCTCCATGGTCGAGGCCCAGGCGACGTGGTGGACGGTGCCCGCGCCGCCGACGCCGGGCACGAACGGCGCCTCGGCGTACTCGATCCAGCCGCCGCGCGTCTCGGCCCGCGTGTCCCAGCGGCTGCCCTGCAGCTCGAACCCGAGCGCCGTCATGAAGTCGTCGCTCGGGCGGCCGTACGCGCGCACTCCCTCGAAGCCCTGCAGCGCTAGCTCCCGCGGAATCTCGGGATGGTGCGCCACCAGCGGCTCGTCACCGACCTGCGAGACGACGAGTTCGTGCTGCAGCCCTTCGGGATTCGCAAAGCGGAGCGACTCACCCTCGGCCTCGACCTCGTGGCCCTCCGCGCTCAGCCGGCTCGCCCAGAACTCGAGCGCGGCGGCCGAGCCGACCCGCCAGACGACGGTGTGAACCATCCCGTCCCCGGCCTGGCCAGGTCCCGCGTTCGGGTACTCGAAGAACGTGATGTCCGAGCCGGCGTGTCCCTCCTCGTCGGCGTAGAAGAGGTGGTAGACGGTCGGGTCGTCCTGGTTGACGGACTTCTTGACGAGCCGGAGCCCGAGGACGCGCGTGTAGAAGTCGACGTTGCCCGGAGCGTCGGCGGTGATGCACGTGACGTGGTGGATGCCGTCGAAGCGCATGTCCGTCAAGCCTGGGCGTCGGCGAGCAGCTGCTTGGCGTCTTCGAGGTCGGTCGCGGCGACGAGAACCTCCCGCGAACCGGCGGCCATGAAGTCCTCGAGCGAGGAGTCGATCGCCTCGGTGTCCTGATAGGCGCATTTGATCCCCGCCGACCGGAGCAGCCCACAGACCACTTCGGCCTCGGATTCTCCGGACACGACGGTCAGGACAACGGGGTGGCCGGCTTCCATGCTTACAGGCTAGTCGCCGCAGCCCCGAAAGGCCCCATGGTGGGGAAGCGATCGTCGCCGTCCAGCAGGTGGCGGAGGAAGAGCGCGACGCCGACGTCGCCGGTGAAGAGCGAGTAACGGCCGCGGCCGAGCGACGCGCGCTCCCGCTCGACCTGGCCGATCGCGTGCATGGCGAACGCTCGCGCCCGGTCGAGCCAGAGCTCGTCGCGGGTGCGGCGGTGGAGAACGAGGAACGCGTAGGCGTTGCCGGCGGTGCCGTGACAGAGATTCGAGCCCTTCGCGAGCGGCCCCGCCTGCCAGGTCAGCTCGCCGCCGGCGAGAGCGACATCGAGATCGAGCAGGTCGCCGAGCGCCGCGACCATCCCGGGCGCGCCGTGACACCACTGCACGCGGATCTCGTCCGGCCGCGACCCCTCACGCGGCAGCCAGTTCGCCAGGCCGTCCTCGCGGAGCATGTAGGCCGACAGATCGGCGAGCCGCACCGGCCGCCTGTTCGCGAGGGCGCGGACGTTGCCTGCGTAGCCGTGCGCCGGGCCGAGGTAACGGACGACCTGTCTGCCGAGCCGCTGCGTCCAGAGCCCGTCCGCCTCGCGCGAGGCCTCCACGTGGTCGGCAAGCGCGTCCCACGCGGTTTCCCACCGCTGCTCGCCGGTCCACGCGAGCATCGCCTCCGCCGCCAGGAGCGAGCCCGGCGCGCCCCACTGCAGCTCGTTCCACTCGTCCTCCAGGTTGGCGAGGACGAGCTCATGGACGCGATCGGCGAGCCCCGCGTCGCCGGTCAGCCGGTAGCCGACGACGGCGATCCCGCACTCGCCGGCGAGGTAGCTCGGCGCGTACACCCACTCCTCTCCCCCGTCGGGCTTGCGGCGGTATCGCTGGAGCGCGCCGAGAACGGCATCGGCCCAGTCCGTGTTCGAGCCGAGATCGTGCAACGCCCAGGCCACTCCAGCCACCCCGAGATAGACGGCGTTCGGCCCGTTGTCCACCTCGTCCGCGGGATGGAACGCCCAGCGCTCGCCGTCGTACGCGGACTCCGCGTCGGCGACGATCGCGGCGATCGCCTGCTCGGCGCGCTCCCCGCTCCACTCCGCGCCGGCGAGCGGCTCGTGCTCGCTCGGCCGGAAGAGCTCAGCCAACGCCGGCAAGCAGGAACGCGCGCGACTCGCGCAGCATCTCGCGGGCGATGACGAGCCGCTGTACCTCCTGCGTGCCCTCGTAGATCTGCGTGATCTTCGCGTCGCGCATGAAGCGCTCGACCGGGTACTCCTTGATGTAGCCGTAGCCGCCGAGGATCTGCACCGCGTCGGTCGTGACGGCCATCGCGACGTCGCCGCACTTGAGCTTCGCCATCGCCGAGGCCTTCGTGAGCTCCGCCCCCTCGACGCCGTCGTCGGCCATGCGCCCGAAGCGGTAGAGGAGGCCGCGCGCCGCCTCGCACTCCGTCTCCATGTCGGCGAGCTTCGCCTGGATCAGCTGGTGCTGGCCGATCGGCTTACCCATCGTCTCGCGCGTCTTCGCGTACTCGAGCGCGTAGTCGGTGGCGCCCTGGGCGATGCCGAGCGCCTGCGCGGCGACGCCGGGACGCGAGCGGTCGAGGATGCGCATCGCGATCCGGAAGCCCTCACCCTCCTGGCCGAGCAGGTTCGCGGCGGGAATGCGGCAGCCGTCGAACGTCAGCTCCCCCGTCGTCGACCCGGAGATGCCCATCTTCGGCTCGAGCCGGGCGACCGCGAAGCCGGGCGCGTCGGCCTCGACCACGAAGGCCGAGATCCCGTCGTGGCCCGCCTCCGGGTCGGTCTTGGCGAAGACGGTGTAGAGGCTCGCGACGCCGGCGTTCGTGATGAAGCGCTTCGAGCCGTCGAGGACGTACTCGTCGCCCTCGCGCCGCGCCGTCGTCCGCATCGCGGCCGAGTCGGAGCCGGAGCCGGACTCGGTCAGCGCGTAGGCCGGCAGCCACTCGCCCGAGGCGAACTTGGGCAGGTAACGCTCCTTCTGCTCGTCGTTGCCGGCGAGCTTGAGGCCGAGCGAGCCGAGCTCCTGGACCGCGAGGATCAGGGCCGAGGTCGCGCAGACCTTTCCGACCTCCTCGATCGCGATCAGCGAGAGGAGCGTGCCGGTGCCGAGCCCTCCCTGCTCCTCGGCGAAGAAGAGGCCGAAGATGTCGTTCTCGCGGAACAGCTCGACGACGTCCCAGGGGAACTCGTGGGAGGCGTCGATCTCGGCGGCGCGGGGCGCGATCCGCTCGCGCGCGAGCTGCCGGACGAGGTCGCGCAGCTCCCGTTGCTCGTCGCTCAGGACGTCCCAGGGCACGGCGCGGAGTCTACGGGGAGGGCTCGATCCCGAGCGAACGATTGAGCGCCGCGGCCTCGGCGAGCGCGCGCAGGGCCCGCGACCACTCGGGGCGCGGCTTTGTGGGCGTGCGTTACGAGACCATCTCGGCAGCGACGTTGCGACCGACGACTTCCATCGTCTGCGCGAGCGCTTCGGTCGGGCTGAACTCGACGACCTCGGTGCCCTCAGTGACCACGGGCGTGTGGCCGGGAGGCGCGTAGTACGCGTCGCCGGCCTCGTACGTCTCCTCGTGATCGGCATAGCGGAGCGTCAGCGCTCCGCTGATCACATAGCCCCAATGCGGGCTCTGGCAGCGGTCGTCGGGTAGCCCGCGGAAGAACGGCGCGCCGTCCGCGTCCATGCGGTAGGTCTCGAACACGACCGTGTAGTCCCCGAGCGGGCCGTGGTGGCTGACGAGCGCCGGGTTCTCGTCGGTGTGCGGCGCTGTGGACTTGGAAAGCTTGGGCATCGTTGCCTCCTCCTGGACGCGTTGTATTGACAGCGTGTCTGAGACTACAACAATCTTGACACTCTGTCTAGACTCTGTGTCAGATGTACGTACCGAGGAAGCGACCGGCGCCTGAGAGCCGGCAGCGGGTCATGGAGGCCGTGCGCGAGCTCCTCCGCGAAGGGGCCTTTCACCAGTCGACAGTCGAGCAGGTTGCGACTCGAGCGGGAGTCTCGCGGGCGACCGTTTACCAGCAGTTCGGCTCGCGCCTCGGCCTTGTCGACGCGATCTGCGACAGCCTCGACCTGGTCGCGATCAAGGAATCGCCGGACGTCGCGACGCTCCTCCAGCGGACGACCGAGTTCTGGGCACAGGAGGAGACGCTCCTGAGCCAGCTCTACGACGCCGCGGCCGTCGACCCCGCCGCCCGCGAGTTCGTCGAGCGGCAGACCCGGGACCGATACGCAACCCTCCTCCAGTGGGTCGACCGCTCGCAGGTCTCGGTCCTCGGGCTCCTGACGAGCTTCGAGACGTACCGGGAGCTACGGCGCCGCGCCGGACTCTCCCAGCGGCAGGTCGTCGCCCACCTGCAGAAGATGGCGAACGAGCTGCTCTGAGCCGAGCCGCTTGACCCTCGCGCCGCAGCGGCGTAGGGTCGCTTCATGCCTCTGAACCTCGAGTTCAGTTGACTGAATCGACGCTCGCGGCGGCGCAAGAGACGAACGGCAAGCTCGAGCTCGGCGAGCGGCTGCGCGCAGTCCGGCAGCTGCGGCGACTGACCTTGCGCGAGGTCGCCACGGCCGCCGGGGTCAGCGAGAGCTTCGTCAGTCAGCTCGAGCGCGGCCGCTCGAGCGCGAGCGTCGCCACGCTGCAGCGCCTCGCGGCTGCAGTTGGGATCGAGATCTCAGACCTGTTCGCAGCCGAGCCGCAAGCCGGGCCGCGGGTCCTGCGTCGCGAGGAGCGGCGGCAGCTCGAGTGGGGGCACCTCGGCCGCAAGGCACTGCTCACACCGAAGCCGTTCCACTCGCTCGAAGTCGTGGCCGCCGGCTTCGACCCGGGCGGCTCCACGGGGGACGAGCCATACACGCACGGCGACTCCGAGGAGCTGCTGCTCGTCCTCGCGGGCCGCGTCCAGCTGCAGCTCGGCAGCGAGCTGCTCGACCTCTCGACCGGCGACAGCGTCAACTACCGGAGCTCGACGGCTCATCGCGTGAGCAATCCGGGTGCCGAGCCCGCCGAGGTTCTGTTCGTGATCAGTCCGCCCAGCTACTAACGCCAACGCCAAAGGAGGCGTAATGGACGTGGAGGGTGAACCGTTCGACCGCCGGCTCTCGCGGGCCGACATGCTCCGCCTGGCGGGGCTCGCGGCCGGAGTTGGAGTCGTAGCCGGTCCGGCTGCCGCAGCCGACGCGGCGGTCGCGCGCCTGACGCAGGAGAGCGGCCGGCTGCAGGTGCTGGACTGGGCCGGTTATGGCAACGACGGCGGCCAGGCGATGTTCAAGGCCTACGTGCACAAGTACCCGCACAACAAGCCGCAGTTCACGCAGATGGCGAACGAGTCGGACGCGCTGGCAAAGATCCAAGCCGGCGCCCGCCCCGACCTGTTCCGCCCGTACGTCGGCTGGGTGAAGTACTTCGCTCAGAGCGGGCTTGTCCAGCCGTGGAACCCGAAGCTGATCCCGAACTTCAAGCACCTCAACCCGTTCATGGTCAAGGCGGGCAAGTACCAGGGGCACCAGTATGGGATCCCCGACGACTGGGGCTTCGACGCGATCCTCTACCGCAAGGACAAGGTGCACCCGAAGGCGCGCTCCTGGAACCTCCTCTTCGACGAGCGTTACAAGGGCAAGATCGCCTGGTTCGACGACCTCGAGATGATCACGATTGCGGGGCTCGTCACCCATGCGAAAAACCCCTGGAACCAGAGCTCGGCCGAGCTCAGCCGGTCGGTGGACTTCCTCAAGAAGAAGAAGCATGTGGCTCGCATGACCTGGTCGTCCGAGACCGAGCTCTGGCAAGCGTTCGGTTCGGGCGAGGTCTGGATCGCCTACGCGTGGCCGAACGACTGGGTGCAGATGAGGAAGAAGCACCCCGTCGTCTACATGCACCCGAAGGAGAAGCCGATCGCGTGGGTCGGCATGTTCATGCTCCTGAAGGGCACGCCGCGGCCGCACCTCTCACACGCCTACGTCAACGCCTGGAGCTCGAAGGCGTCGGGGGAGTGGCTCGAGAACAACTACGGCTACGGGCACGCGAACGTCGAGGCGAAGCCGTCGTCGAGTGCCCTGCTCAAGGCCCTCCAGCTCACCAACCCGAGAGCGGTGACGCTGCCGAACGCCTACCTCGACCGCAACATCCCGAACCGTGCGACGTACGCCCACCTGTGGGAGCAGGTGAAGGCGGCCTGACGCTCGAAGCCGCGACTTCGGAACCGGCGGTGGCCCCTCGGCGCCGCCGCCGGCGCCGCCTTACGACCCCTGCGCTGCTCGGGCTGCCGGTCGCCTGGCTGGCGGTCTTCTTCCTCGCACCGATCGCGATCGTCGCCGCCTACAGCGTCGACGTCCTTGTCCTCTTCCCCGGCCCGCACGGCTTCACGATCTCCGCCTGGCGCTCGCTCTTCTCGGGCACGCCCTACCTCCACCTATTCGCGAAATCCGTGGAGATGTCGCTCATCGTGTCGGCGATCGTCGTCCTCGTCGCCTACCCGCTCGCGTACTTCCTCGCGCTGAGCGGGACGAAGCGGAAATACATCCTCCTGCTCGTCCTGATCGCGCCGTTCCTCACGAGCTACCTCCTGCGTGTACTCGCCTGGAAGGTCATCCTCGGCGACCAGGGTGTGATCAACACCTTCCTGTTCTGGACGGGGCTGCGCTCACCCGAACACCCGCTCTCGTTCCTTCTCTACAGCCGCTTCGCCGTCATGCTCGTGCTTGGTTATGTCTGGCTGCCGTTCGTCGCCCTGCCGATCTTCGTCACGCTCGAAACGCTCGACCGTGGACTGCTCGAGGCTGCGAGCGACCTCTATGCGAGCCGGTTGCAGGCATTCGTGCGGGTGACGCTGCCGCTCAGCGCGCCGGGACTCGTGGCAGCGTTTCTTTTCGTGTTCATCCCGACGGTGGGCGAGTTCATCACGCCGTCCCTCGTAGGCGGCACGGGCGGCTACATGTACGGGAACCAGATCGTCGACCTCTTCGGCACGGGCTTCCCCGACTGGGAGACAGGGTCGGTGCTCGCGCTCTTCTTGCTCGCGGTGATCGCGATTCTGACCCTCGTCTTCGTGCGCTTCCTCCGGGCGGGCGAGGCGCAGACCGCCTGATGGACGTCGCGCTCTCTCCCAACGGCAGGCGCCTCATGCGCGTCTTCTTCGCGCTCGTGGTCGTGTTCCTCTACGCGCCCATCGCGATTCTCCTCGTCTTCTCCTTCAACAGCTCGCCGGTGCCGGTCTTCCCGCTCAGCGGCGTCACGCTCCGCTGGTATCACGACTTCCTCACGAACGCAGACATACGGGGCGCGCTCGAGACGAGCGCGATCATCGCCGCGGTCTCGAGCGTCGGCGCCGTCGTGCTCGGGATCCTCGCGGCGATCGGCCTCACGCGGCGACGCTTCCGCGGCCAGCTGGGGGTGACCGCACTCCTACTCAGCCCGCTCGTCATCCCACTGCTCGTGCTCGGGGTCTCGATGGCGCTCCTCTTCCACGAGCTCGGGATGCAGCGCTCGATGTACACCGTGATGATCGGCCACATCGTGATCACCGTCCCTTACACGATCCTCGTGATCCGGCCACGTTTGGGACAGATCGACGCGTCGCTCGGCGAGGCGGCCTATGACCTCGGCGCCGGTCCGCTGACGACGTTTCGCAGAGTGACGCTGCCGCTCATCCTGCCCGCCGTCGTCTCCGCATTCATGATCGCGTTCACAACCTCGTTCGACGAGTTCCCCGTCGCGTCGTTCCTCGTAGGGCCCCGACAGACGTTTCCGGTCTACCTCTACGCGGCGCTCCGCTTCCCGAGCCAGCTGCCGCAGGTGATCGCCGTCGCAGTCGTCGTGCTCATGGTGTCCCTCGCCGTCATCGTCGCGGCCGAGCTTTGGCGACGGCGCGCCGAGGCGCGCCTCGAGGCGGCCTGACACAGCGCAACCACGGCTAGGCTCGGCGCCGTGATCCTCCGCAACGGGACGATCCGCACCCTCGACCCGTCGCTGCCGACCGTCTCCTCGCTCTGGATCGCGGACGAGCGGATCGCCGGCGGCGTCGGCGTGCACGAGAGGTCGCTGCCTAGCCCGGAGACGATCGACCTCGGCAGTCGCTGCGTCCTCCCCGGCTTCACCGACTCGCACGTCCACTTTCCCACCTGGGCGCTCGCGCGGCACGACGTCGGGCTTCACGACTGCGCGTCGCTCGCCGAGGCGCTCGACCGCGTGAAGGCTGCTCCGCGGACTGGGAGCTGGCTCCGCGGCCAGGGCTGGCGGGACGCCGACTGGCCCGACGGGCCGCCGACCCGCCAGGCGCTCGACGAGATCGAGCCAGAGCGGCCCGCGATGCTGATCTCGAAGGACTACCACGCCCTCTGGCTCAACTCCGTCGCGCTCGCGCTCGCGGATGGCGACCTCGAGGTGGAGGGCGGGGTAGTCGTCCGGGACGAAGAGGGCGACCCGACGGGAGTTCTCTACGAAGAGGCAGCCTGGCAGTTCAAGGGTCGGTTCGCGCAGGTCCCCGCCGAGGAGTACGCGGCGGCCATGCGCGATGGAGTCAAGGTAGCCGCCGCGCGTGGCGTCACCGCCCTCCACGACAAGGACGGCTGGCTCGGCGCGATCGGCCTCTGGCAGCGACTCGAGCAGCAGGGCGCGCTTCCGCTCCGCGTCTGGCAGTCGACACCGGCCGAGCGACTCGGCGATCTGCGCGAGATCGGCCTGCGGAGCGGCGCCGGCTCGCCGCTGCTCCGGCTCGGCTACCTGAAGACGTTCATGGACGGCACGCTCGGCTCGCAGACGGCGTGGATGTCGGACGGGAGCGGTGTCGTGATCACGAGGAGCGAAGAGCTGGAGCAGATCGTGCGCGAAGGCGCTGAGGCGGGATGGCCCGTCGCGGTGCACGCAATCGGAGACGCCGCGAACCGGGCGGCGCTCGATGCCTTCGAGCGCTCGCGGGAGGCGTGGCAGCCGCACGGACTCCGCCAGCGGATCGAGCACGCGCAGTGCCTGGCCCCCGAGGACGTGGGCCGGTTCGCGGAGCTCGGGGTCGCGGTCTCCCTCCAGTTCACGCACGCGCCCTCCGACGAGCAGCTGGCGAAGCGCTTCTGGGCCGACCGGCTGAAGGGGACTTACTCCTTCCGCTCGCTCCTGGAGTCCGGCGCCGTGCTCGCAAACGGCTCGGACGCGCCGGTCGAGGAGCTCGAGCCGTGGGCAGGCGTCCTCGCGGCGGTTCTCGACCACTGGCGCGACGACCAGCGCCTGACCCTTGAGCAGGCGCTCCACGCGGTGTGCGTCGCGCCCGCCTGGCTGTCGCACGACGAGCGCGTCCGCGGGACGCTCCTCCCCGGCCGGTACGCCGACCTCGTCGTGCTCGACCGCGACCCTTTCGCCTGCGAGCGCGAGGAGCTCCGCGAGGTGCAGGTCGTGGCGACGATGCTCGGCGGCCGCTGGACGCACAACCCGCCGCCCTGGGATTGAGCCCACGCGGCGTACAATCCGAGCGATGGCCGTTCGCACGATGAACCCGGTCCACCTTGCGGGTACCTGCGCGGTCGCGGCGACCGCCGAGATCATCGGCGCGAAGTGGACGGCGCTGCTCGTCCACGACCTCTCGGAGGGCCCGCGCCGCTTCTCGGAGCTCGAGCGCTCGTGCCAGGGCATCAGCCCGCGCACGCTCGCCGAGCGGCTGCGCGCCCTCGAGGCCGACGGGATCCTCGAGCGCCAGAGCTACCCCGAGACGCCGCCGCGGGTCGAGTGATCATCGACGCGATGCGCGAGTTCGGCCACGACTGGCTCCCCTGCGGGCGCCCGCACCCGCACGCGCTGTAAGCGCCGCTAATCGTTCAGGCGTCCGAGCGCCGTGAACAGCGCCGCGACGGTGTCGATCCCGGCCGCGAAGTACGGGACGAGGAAGCGCTCGTTCGGCGAGTGGACGTTCGACTCCGGCAGGGCGAAGCCGCTGAGGATGGTGTCGATGCCCTTCTCCGTTAGCGCGGGCATGAGCGGGATCGAGCCGCCCACGCGGGTGAGCAGCGGACGCGTCCCGAGCGCCTGCTCGAACGCGTCGACGGCCAGCTGGACGGCGGGGGCGTCGGCGCGGACGAGACCCGGGTTGGACCCTTTCACGACGATCTCCAGCTCGGCCCCCTTCGGAGCGGCGTCGAGCAGCAGCCGTACGGCGGCGTCGCCGATCGTCTCGGCGTCCTGGCCCGGCGCGAGGCGAATCGAGAGCTCGGCGGAGGCCGCGACGCTCAGGGTCGTGTTGCGGACGCCGGGCTTGCCGCCGATGATCCCGTTCACGTCCGCCGACGGCTCCGCCCACGTGCGGACGTAGAACTCCTCGCCGGCCTTCGCGTCGAGCGGCTGGGCGCCGGCTTCCGAGATCGCCTCGGCGCCCGGCGGCAGCTGCGACCAGGCGTCGAGCTCCTCCGCGGTCGGCGGCGCGATTCCCTCCCGCAGCGGCTCCGGCAGCCGGCCGTCTGGACCGGCGAGCACCGCATCGAGGCAGCGGGTGAGGACATGGACCGCGTTGAGCGCGACGCCGCCGTACATCCCGGAGTGCAGGTCGCGCTCGCCGGTTCGCACCTTGACGTCGACGCCGACGAGGCCGCGGGTCGCGAGCTCGATCGTCGGGACGTCGCGCCGGAGCATCCCGCCGTCGAAGATCACGCAAGCGTCGGCCCCGCGCTCGTCCTCCGTGACCCAGTCGGCGATCGTGTGTCCGCCGATCTCCTCCTCGCCGTCGTATGCGATGCGGAGGTTGACCGGCAGCGCCCCGGCCTCGACGAGCCGCTGGGCCGCCTTGAGGACGAGCCAGAGCTGTCCCTTGTCGTCGGCGACGCCACGGCCGTACGCCCACTCGCCGCGGATGTCGAGCTCGAACGGGTCGGACTCCCACAGCTCGAGCGGTGCGGGCGGCTGAACGTCGAAGTGGTTGTAGACGAGGACGGTCGGCGCGTGGCCGCCGCCGTTCGACGCGGGGATCTCGCCGAGCGCGAGCTCGCGCTCCCCGAACGGTGTCAGCTCGGCCGTGCCGCCGATGCGGCGAACGAGCTCGCAGACCCATTCGCCGGCGCGCTTGACGTCCTCCCGATGGGCCGGGTCGGCGCTCACGCTCGGGATTGCGATCAGCTCCGCCAGCTCGGCGCGCAAGGCCTCATCCACGGGGAGAGACTTTACGGAGATAGTGCGCGCCTCCGCCGAGCGAACCCGCTTCGTCGCCGGGATTGAGCAGCGCACAGGTGCGGAGCGAGAGACAGCCGCAGCCGATGCACGTCGACAGCCGCCCGCGGATCGCCTCGAGCGTCGCGATGCGCTCGTCGAGCTCCCGGCGCCAGCTGCGCGAGAGCCGCTCCCAGTCGCGCTTCGTCGGCGTCTTGTCCACCGGCAGCTCGTCGAGCGCGGCTCGGATCCGCTCGAGCGGGACGCCGGCCGCCTTGCCCGCCTGCACGAGCGCGACGCGGCGCAGGGTGACGCTCGCGTAGCGCCGCTGGTTGCCGTCCGTCCGCCGGGCCGAGATGAGCCCTTCCCGCTCGTAGAAGCGAAGGGCCGACTGCGAGACGCCGCTCCGGGCCGAGAGCTCGCCGATGCTCAGTTCTCTTGGCACTTGACTTAAACCATAGTTGAAGTTTTAGGCTGAAGGAATGGCAACCACGACGACAACGGAGTTCGGCTACGACGACCTGCCGGCGCTGCTCACGCGGCTGACCGGCGACGAGAAGCACGACCGCAGCGCGTTCTCGACCCTCGACGTCCTCTGGGTCCTCTACGAGCGCGTCCTCGGCGCGGACGACCGCTTCATCCTCTCGAAGGGCCACGGCCCCGCCGCGTACTACGCCGTGCTCGCTGCGAAGGGCCTACTCGCGGTCGAGCTCCTCGACGGCTTCGGCGACTTCGACTCGCCCCTCGGCCACCATCCCGATCGTAGGCTCGTGCCCGGCGCCGAGTTCTCGAGCGGGTCGCTCGGCCACGGGCTCGCGGTCGCCGCCGGCGCTTCACTGATGGGCCGCCGGATCTTCTGCCTCCTCGGCGACGCCGAGCTCGACGAGGGCTCGAACTGGGAGGCGGTGCAGTACGCCGGACGGATCGGGCTCGCGTCGCTGACCGCGATCGTGATCGACAACGACTCCTCCCCGCTCGGCTGGCCGGAGGGGATCGAACGCCGGTTCATGCTCGAGGGCTGGGCCGCGATCCGGGTCGACGGGCGCGATCACGAGCAGCTCGAGGCCGCGCTCACACCCGATCCAGCCGGCACGCGACCGCGTGTCGTCGTCGCGGAGGTGGAGGCGAAATGACGACGATGCGGCAGCGCTTCTACGAGTTCGCCCGCGAGGCGCTCGACGAGGACGAGCGGGTCGCCGTCGTCACCGCGCAGATCGGCGCCGAGGCCTTCGGCGAGCATCCGCGCCACTTCGACGTCGGCATCCGCGAGCAGCTGATGATCGGCGTTGCCGCCGGGCTCGCGCTCGAGGGTTACCGGCCGATCGCGCACTCCTACACGCCGTTCCTCGTCGAGCGGCCGTACGAGATGCTGAAGCTCGACCTCGGCCACAACGACCTCGGCGCTGTCCTCGTCAGCATCGGCGCGTCGTACGACGCCGCGCACGAAGGGCGCACGCACCAGGCGCCCGAGGACGTCGCGCTCGTGGCCGCACTCCCGGGCTGGACGATCCACGTGCCCGGGCACGTCGACGAGGCCGACAGGTTGCTCCGCCAGGCACTGGGAGGCGACGGCCGCACCTACGTCCGGTTGAGCGAGGAGACGAACCACGCCCGAGTCGAGTCCGGGTGGCTCACGGTGCTACGACACGGTTCCCCCGGCGCTCCGCTCGTCGTCGCCGTCGGCCCGACTCTCACCCCGGTCCTCGAGGCGACCTCCGACCGCGACGTCACGGTCGCCTACGTCGCGACCGTGCGCCCGTTCCCGCACGAGGAGCTTCGCGACGCGCTTGCGGACGGCACCGACATCGTCCTCGTGGAGCCGTACCTCGCCGGCACGTCCGGAGCGGAGGTCGCGGCGGCCCTGGTCGACCGGCCGCACCGCCTACTCGCGCTCGGCGTCCCGAACGCGGAGTTCCGGCACTACGGCACGGGAGCGGAGCACCGAGCCGCGCACGGGCTCGACGCCGCAGGGATCGCGCGCTCGCTCGAAGATTTCCTCGGGACGCAGTAAGGGCTCAGCCCATTTCATCGGCGAAGTCCCAGCCGCGGAGGTGTCCGTGACGCTGCTGACCTTGTAACAGTCTGTTACTTGTTCGATCCCGCGGCAGCGGACGGAGAAAAGCAGCCCGGAAAGACCTAGTAACAGTCTGTTACTAGGTTAGGCAGGTCCGGTCGAGACGCTCGCTCAGGCGACGTCCCGCAGCGAGTCCGTGACGCCGAGCGCCCGCAGCTTCTTCAGGCTCTGGTTCTCGATCTGGCGGATCCGCTCGCGCGTCACGTTGAACGCGCGTCCGACCTCGTCGAGCGTCCGCGGCTGCTCGCCGTCGAGCCCGTAGCGCAGCTCGAGCACACGCCGCTCCCGGTGCGAGAGCGTGCCGAGGATGTTGCGCAGCAGCTCCTGGCGCAACGTCGTGTCGGCCGCCTCGTCGGGCAGCGGGGCGTTCTCGTCGGTGAGGAAGTGGCCGAACTCCGACTCCTCCTCGTCGCCGACGGGCTTCTCGAGCGAGACCGGCGCCTGCGACGTGCGCAGGATCTGCTCCACCTCGTCGAGCGGTAGGTCGACGTCGCGCGCGATCTCGAACGCCAGGGGCTCGCGGCAGAGCTCGCCGCGCAGCTTGCGCTCGGAGCGGACGATCTTGTTCAGCTTCTCCACCACGTGGACGGGCATCCGGATCGTGCGCCCCTTGTCGGCGAGCGCACGCGCGACCGCCTGCCGGATCCACCACGTCGCGTAGGTCGAGAACTTGTAGCCCTTGCGCCAGTCGAACTTCTCCGCGGCGCGGACAAGGCCGATCGTGCCCTCCTGGATCAGGTCGAGGAACGGGAGCCCCTGGTTGCGGTAGCGCTTCGCGATCGAGACGACGAGGCGGAGATTCGCCTCGACCATCTCCTGCTTCGCGCGATGGTCGCCGCGCTCGATCCGCTTCGCGAGCTCGACCTCCTCGGCGGCGGTCAGCAGCTCGACTTTGCCGATGTCCTTGAGGAAGAGCTGGAGCGCGTCGGTGGAGACCTCGCGCACGCTCTGGTCGAGCTTCGCTTCCTCTTTCGGCTCGGCCTGCGTCGCCTGCGTGTCGACGATCTCGACCTGCAGCTCCTCGAGCGCCCGGTAGACCTCCTCGATCTGCGCCGGCTCGAGCTCGAGCTCGTCGAGCGAAAGTGCGATCTCCTCTGCGCTCACCCGCCCGGCGGCCTGTGCCGCCTCCAGCAGATTCCGTGCTTCCTCCGTCTCCAGTACCCCGACCGAGGATCCTTCCTCCGTAGCTGTTGCGGCCATCTCCCCATCCCCCTCGCTGGCGATGCTGCAATGTGCCATGCGGGCTCACCCAGGCGCCATAGGCCGTTCGGCTCATATTTTCTTTACTTAGACCTAGTACCAGGCAGGCGCGAAAGGAGTCTTCGTGCGTCTTGTGCGTACGAAGAGCCCGGCTCCTCCGCCGCCGCCAGCCGGAGCTGGGTGATCGCCTTCTGCCGCTCGCCGCTCCACAGGAGGAGGAGGCCGAGGTGGAAACGTACGACCGCGGCGCGCGGGAAGACGCCCGTGAGCGGCCCGAGACGAGCGAACGCCTGCACCGGGTTCGCCTTCGTGAACAGGCCGACGGCCGCCGCCGTGCGCGCGACCGGGTCGTGCGGAGCGAGCTTCGCGGCAGCCCCGAACTGCCGCTCGGCCGAGAGCGGCCGCTCGAGGCCCCAGAGCGCGGAGCCGTACAGGAGTTTCGCCCGAGCGTTCGGCTTCGCCGCGGCGCGGGCTAGCGCGGCTAGCTCCTTCGCCGCAGGCAGCTTCGCAACGTCGGGCGCCGGGCCGAAATCGAGCACGAGGTATGGCAGGCTGGGAAGCTTCGGGGCCAGGGTCGGATGCAGGAGATCCTCCGCCTTGACCCCGGACGGCGAATCAGCGGCGATCGTGGCGGTCTTCTCCCACGCGGCGACCGCATCGGCGTTGCGGCCGGCCCAGTAGTCGGCGATGCCGAGATGGAGTTGGGCGATTCCGCTCGTGGGGTGCGCCGCCGCGAGGCTCTGCATCTTCGCGAGCCCGTTCTCGCTCCACGCGGCGAAGGCCGAACCGATCCGTGCCTCCAGTGAGTGATAGCGGCTGAAGATCCCGGCAGCTTGCGCGATGTCGTCGGCGTTGTAGAGCGCCTGGGCGCGAGTGAGCGCGCGCGCCTCGGCGCTGGTATTGACGCCGAAGTCGAGGTCGAGCGGAGGCTGCCCGGCACGAGGCGTGGTCACCGCGCCGGGAACCGTCGTCCGCTCGCCGCGGGTCTGCAGCAGCGTCACCCCGATCACGGCGGCCGCGGCGAGCAGCGCGGCCAGCGCGACGATGACGACGACGCGCCGGTTCCGTATTCCCACGAGAGGGCGAGCTTCCGTCGCCACGCTCCGAGCGTAGCCATGAACGGGGTCGCTACATTTCCGAAAGCGATGCCGGGTTATCGGGAACTGCTGCAGCAGGTCAAGTCGGAGATCGACGAGGTCGACGTCACGCAGGCGCGCGAGCTGCTCGACGCGCCCGAGCGCCCGCTCGTCGTCGACGTGCGCGAGCCTGACGAATGGACCGAAGGACGGATTCCGGGCGCGATCCACATCCCGCGCGGCAACCTCGAGTCGCGCATCGAGCAGGCGGCCCCCGATCGCGCCCAACCGATCTTCCTCTACTGCGCCGCCGGCAACCGCTCGGCCTTCGCCGCGAAGTCGCTCGAGGAGCTCGGCTACGAGAACGTCGTCTCGCTCGCCGGCGGCTACACCGACTGGAAGCGCAGCGGCCTGGAGACCGAGCTGCCGCGCACGCTCGACGGCGCGAAGCGGCAGCGCTACAGCCGCCATGTCCTCATCCCCGAGGTCGGCGAGGAGGGACAGCTCAAGCTGCTCGACTCGCGCGTGCTGCTGCTCGGGGCCGGCGGGCTCGGTTCGCCGGCGGCGCTCTACCTCGCGGCGGCCGGCGTCGGGCGGCTCGGCATCGTGGACGACGACCGCGTCGACGCGTCGAACCTCCAGCGCCAGGTGATGCATTCGACGGGGCGGCTCGGCGACTGGAAGGCGGAATCGGCCAAGCGCACGCTCGAGGAGCGCAACCCCGACGTCGAGGTCGTGCCCTACATCGAGCGGCTCACCTCCGAGAACGTCGAGCGGATCCTCGCCGACGGGTGGGACGTGATCGTCGACGGCGCCGACAACTTCCCGACGCGCTATCTGATCA
>WNGD01002771.1_pt1 | contig 24424 bp, 19 predicted proteins | sample 5400671 | NCBI WGS metagenome assembly WNGD01 (sample SAMN13153369, study PRJNA577476) | soil metagenome | isolation source: 40 cm soil or saprolite under grassland replicate 2 | place: USA:California | collected 2016-06-15
GAATCTGGGTTATGCCGGCTGAGGAGCGGAAGCTGGCGACGGTCCTGTTTGCGGATCTCGTCGGGTCGACCGAGCTTGCGGGGGGCCAGGATCCTGAGCGGGTCCGGGCGATGCTCGACCGGTTTTACGATGCGATGGCGGTGGAGGTCGAGCGGGCGGGGGGGACGGTCGAGAAGTTCGTCGGCGATGCGGTGATGGCGGCCTTTGGGGCTCCGGCGGCGCATGAAGATGATGCGGAGCGGGCGCTGCATGTGGCACTGGGTATGCAGCGGCGGATGGGGGAGTTGTTCGGTGGGCGGCTGGCACTTCGGATCGGTGTGAATACCGGCGATGTGGTGGTAGGGCAGCCTCGGGAGGGCAGCTCGTTTGTCACCGGCGATGCCGTTAATGTGTGCGCCCGGCTGGAGCAGGCGGCCGCTGCGGGGGAGATCCTGGTGGGCGAGCGCACAGTTGCAGCCGCGCGAGGGGCGTTCGAGTTCGCAGAGCCGGCGACGGTGCAGGCGAAGGGCAAGCCTGGCGGGGTTGCCTGCCGCAAGCTGGTGCGCGCGCTGTCGCTGATGCGCCCGCGCGGGATCAGCGGTCTTCAGCCGGTGTTCGTGGGTCGCAGAGGCGAACTGGCGGACCTGCAGCAGGTCTATGACCGCGTCGTCGCTACCGGCCAGCCGCAACTGGTCACTGTCGTCGGTGATGCCGGGGTGGGCAAGACGCGGCTGGTTCGTGAGTTCTGGGGGTGGCTGGGCGGGGATCCGCACCGGCCGCTGCTGCGCAGTGGCCGGTGCCTGTCGTATGGCCACGGGATCACGTACTGGCCGCTGGGTGAGGTGCTGAAGGAGCACTTCGGGATCTTGGAGAGCGATCCGCCGGAGGTGGTGGCCGGGCGGGTGGCTGGCCGCGAGGGGCTGGGTTTCACGCTGGGCCTGGCGCCGCCGGAGGGGATACACCCGCTGACCGTGCGGGATCGGCTGCAGACGGCGTGGGTGGGTTTCCTCCAGGAGCTGATCAGCGAGGGGCCGGTGGCGATGCTGGTCGAGGACCTGCACTGGGCCGGTGATGAGCTTTGTGACTTGCTGCAGATGCTCGCCGGGCGGGTGGCCGGGCCAGTGCTGCTGGTGGTGACCGCGCGGCCCGAGCTGTTCGATCAGCGGCCGGGCTGGCCGGCCGGGGGATTGCTGGTCCGGCTGGGGGCGCTGCCGACGGCGGAGGCAGAGCAACTGGCCGGGGCGCTGCTGGGGAGCGACTGCCCCGCCCCGATACGGGAGCTGGTCGCGGAACGGGCGGAGGGGAACCCATTTTTCGTCGAGGAGCTTATCGCGACCCTGGCCAGCCGAGGAGTGCTCGCCCGGCGCAACGGCGGCTGGTCGTTCGGTGAGCTCCCGGCGGGTTTTGCTGTGCCGGACACCGTCCAGGCCGTGCTCGCCGCGCGCATCGACCTGCTGAGCCGGACTGAGAAGGCGGCGCTGCAAACGGCCGCGGTGATCGGGCGCGTCTTTTGGAGCGGTCCGGTCTGCGAGCTCGTCGACGGAGCGGATCCGGAGTTCGGCCTGCTGCAGGAGCGGGACTTCGTGCTCGCTCACGCTCGATCGTCGATCGAGGGGCAGCGGGAGTGGCTGATCAGGCACGCGCTGACCCGTGAGGTCGCCTACGAAAGCCTGCTCAAGGCGAAACGGGCACCGCTGCACGCGGGCTTCGCGCGGTGGCTGGAGCGAAACGGCAAGGGCCAGGACGAGCACGCGCCGCTGCTGGCCCACCATTACGCCGCCGCGGTCGTCCCGGAAGACGTCGATCTGGCCTGGGCGGGCCGGGAGGAGCAGGCAGAAGCGCTGCGCGCCAAGGCCGTCCGGTGGTCGCGGCGGGCCGCGGACCTGGCCATCGGCCGCTACGAGATCGACCAGGGCCTGGCCCTGCTGCGCCGGGCGGTCAGTCTCGAAACCGAGCCATCGGAGCAGGCCGCGATCTGGCAGCGGATCGGCCACGCTTGCGCCCTCAAGTACGACGGCGAGGGCTTCTGGCAGGCCATGCAGCAAGCGCTGGACGTCGGTGGCCCCTCCGCCGAGGTGTACGCCGACCTCGCCCTGCAATCGAACCAGCGGGCCGGGATGTGGGTCCAGCAGCCGGACTGGTCCCTCGTCGACGGTTGGATTAAGCGGGCCCTGGAACTCGCGGCAGAAGGCTCCCGTATCCGGGGCAAGGCGTTCGCCGCGCGGGCACTGGGCCACGACGACGAAGCCGCTGCCCGTTCGGCCCTGGCGATCGCCGAGCGACTGGGCGATCTCGAGCTCCGCTGCATGTCGCTGAGCGTTCTCTCCGATATAGCCCTCGCGGCCAGGGACTTCGATCGAGCCGGCACCCTGATGGATCAGGTGATGGCACTTCTTCCCGCACTACACAATCCCGACGCCTGCTCCGTGATGCTGCACTCTGCGGTCTTCGTTTATCTGCGCTCCGGCAATCTCCGCCAGGCGGAAGCAGCCAGCCTGCTAGCCGTCGAGGCTGCGGTCGGCCTGACCCCGCACCACCGCCTGCACGCGGCGGGTTGGCAGATCTTGCTGGCCGCTGTTGCCGGGCGCTGGGACGAGGTGCGAGGCCGGGCCGCCGGAGCCGAGCAGGTGGTAGATGTCAGCCTGGCGGCGGCCACGCCCTGCGTGTTGACGGTCTCCATCCTCCTGAATTGCGCTACCGCCAGCGCGCTTGCGGGCGAGGAGGACGAGGCCCGCCGGCTCGAAAGCAAGGCACAGGAGATCGGCATGGAAGGCGATCGGTGGTACCAGGGCTGGTTCGAACCCCCCCAGATCCGCCTCGCGCTGGCCCGGCACGAACTCGGCAAAGTCGCGGAATTCACGGCGCCCGAGTTCGACTGGGAGTGGGAGCCGGTGTCGACCTTCCTGGATGCTCTCGCCGCGCTCGGCGACCGTGAGCGCATCGAAGCCGAAGCGCCGAACTGGCTGCAAAAGGGCACCTTCGCCGAGCCATTCGCGCTCCGCGCGCTCGGCATCGCCCGTAGTGATCGGGCGCTCCTCCAGCAGGCGCTCGGGCGATTCGAGCTAATGGGGCTCTCCTGGCACGCGGAGCAGACCAGGCGCCTGCTATAAAGCGCTGTTGCCGCGACTTCCCGAGGCGCAGCCCACGGCAAACGACAAGCGAAGCTAGGCCGGGAGAATTCGCGGTGGCTCGCCCAGCACCTGGGCGGCCATCGCCCGGGCGCGCCGCAGGTTCTTGCCGCTGAGCGTCAGCTCGGCTAGCACCGTCGCAAATGTGCCGTCAGGACCGGCAACTTCCTGCCCGACCTCGCCAAAGACGTCCAGCTCGACTCCCATGCCACCCTCGGGAGCAACGTCGGCAAATGGCAGCTCAGCGAGCCGGCCGGTTGCCGGAGCATGCACGATCGCGTTGACAACCGCACACCGGGGCTTACGGTTCGGCTTGAGCGCCTGGGGCAGGCCAAGGCAGCTGCGAAGCTGAGCTTCGATCAGGTCGACACCCCACACCGCCTCGACCATCTGGTGGATCCTCGCGCCCCCCATCCGGGCGTTCACTTCGATGACGCGCGGGCCGTGACTGGTGCACTTGCCCTCCACGTGGAGCACCCCGCGGCGGAACCCGAATGATTGAACCGTCCGCACGCTCAGATCGACGAGCTCACGCACCGCCCTCTTGCTGTGGTCTGGCGGGAGATGCAAGCCGGTCTCCTGAAACGAGGGCTCAGCCGTCGGCCAGTTCTGAGACACGCTCGAGAAGACGCACTCGCCGTCCTGCAAGATCAGGTCGACGTCGAACTCCACGCCATCCAGGTATCCCTCCAGGAGGAGATCGCTGCCGGCCCGGAAGATCGCCTTTTGCTCCGGCGTGACGACGGCGCGGACAAGCTTGTACACGCCCGGCAGCGACTCGACGCCGTCGACTTTGACGACTCCCGCCGCGCTCGCGCCAAACTCCGGCTTGACGACGGCGGGGAACCCCACGTCGCCGGCAGCGGCAAACAGCTCATCCAGGGAACGGACGCGCTGAGCCTTCGGTGTCGGCAGCCCAAGCCGCGTGGACATCTCCCGGGTGCGGACCTTGCTGCGCGCCGCGTCGACCGCCTCCGGCGGGTTGCCCGGCAGCTCTAGCGCCGCGGCCACGCGCGCCGCCTCGCACACGTAGTTCTCGAAGAACGTCAGGACGCCGTCCGCCCGGACGCCGGAACGCTCCAGAGCGCTGAGGATTGCTCCGGCATCGACATCCGGATCACCGCTGATGGGCGTCGCGACCCATTTCGTGTCGGCGATATCGGCCACGAGCGACTCAGACCAGTGCCCGGGCTCGTCGACGATCACCAGGCGCGCGCCCAGTCCGGCGAGCCGCTCGTAGTAGTGGCGCTTACCCTCGTAACCGGCGCCGACAACGACCACGGTGGGCTCGCCGACGGTCACGTCTCCACCCAGCGCGGATCGTCCACCACCACCGTCTCGCCCGGCGGGACCTGCACTCCGGGCGCGGTGCTGCTGAGGTCGAGCGCGGGCCGGAGGTCTGGCGCCGCCTCGAGGGCGTCGAGCAGCACGTGGCCTTCCACCCGGAGCAACGTCGTGTCCACCTCCGTGGTGACGGTGGCATTCCGGGGGGCGTGATCGAGCAGGCCGCGCTCACCGAAGCTGTCGCCAGGACCGAGATGCACAACGGCCTTGCCGTCTCGGTGAACCACGACCCGGCCGTCCACAACGGCGTAGAAGGCATGCGCCGGAGCCCCCCGGACAACGACGTCAATCCCTGGCGGCAGCGGGCAGAACTGCCCGGCCGCGGCGAGCTGTTCGAGGACGATCTGCGGCACTCCCACCGTGACCGGAAGGCCCTCGAGGACCTTCACCCTCGACGCGAGCGCGTCAGCACGCTGCGCATTGAGCGCATCGAGTCCACGCAGGCCAAGTCGGCACAGAAGGGTGATCGCCAAGGCGACGGCGCCGAGGATCAGCAAGCTGGCCCGCAACGATGTGGACGCCACGAGAACCGGCGCCAGGACCGCACCAGCGATCATCGCGGCCACCGATACGGCGTTGAAGATCCCGATCACGCGCCCGAGCGCCTCACGGGGGACGAGCCGCGCCAGTGCCGTCTCGCCGACCACCTCGCAGGACACGAGGCCGACATTTCCGATCACGGTTACCGCCAGCGCGATCGTCAGCACCTGAACACCGGCGTAGGCGAGTTCGGTGGCGCACGCCAGCGATCCGGTGACGATCACGATCAGAGATACCCGTCTGCTTGTGGCCAAACGGCCGTTGACGGCTGCGCTCACCAATCCGCCGGCGCCCACGGCCGTCAGCAGGACACCGTAGCCGCCGCTGCCAAGTCCAAGCGATTGCCTGGCATACACAACGAGCTGCACGGTCTGGGCGCCGTAGGTGAATTCGACCATCGCCACGACCAGGATCAGCCATGGCGCGAACGCAGTTGTGCGCACCGTCCGCAGCCCCTCAGCCAGCTGGGCAACCCCGGACGTACGCCCACCGGCCGGAGCCCTGTCGGGACTGATTGCCGAGATCAGCAGCGCGGAGACCGCAAAGGTCGCGCCGTTCGCCACAAACGCGACCCAGGCGGGCGCCACTGCGAGCAGGATCGCTCCGATCGCCGGGCCGATGACGACTCCGAGATCCTGGACCGTGTGCAGGAGCGCGCTTGCCGGGCCGATCCGGACCTCACCGACCAGGCGCGGGAGGAACGCTACCGCCGCCGGCTTCTCCGCGCACCCAGCGGCCGACGCCAGGGCGGTGATCGCGATAACCAGCGCCACCGGGCCAGCGCTTGCGACCGTCGCGGCGATGGCGGCCATGATCAGCAGGCGCAGGGCGTCACCGGCCAGCAATACGGTGCGCCGTGGATAGCGGTCGGCGATGGCCCCCCCGAACGGGCCGAGCAGCACCAACGGGAGAAGCCGGCAGATCGTCGCGGCGGCAACCCAGCCCGCCGAGTGGGTCGCGCTGTACACGTATCCAAGCAGCGCGGCGTTGTACAGCCAGTTGCCGATCTGCGAAGCCGCGCTGGCCCCAATCAGCGCGCGGGCGCCTGGGACAGCCAGGACGTCTCGGTACGCCCGGACCGTTGACTCACCCATCGCGTACGTTTGCGGATTGCTCTGGGCCGTGTGTCGTCACCATCGCGACCCGGATCCGCGGTTCTGCGGGGAGGAGGTCAGCGGCGCGGTCGAGCAGCGGCTGGCAGCGCAGGCTGTGTGCAATGTCGCGGGCTTCGCTGACGGCTGTCTGGGCCGCGTCGGCATTGCCCACGTGCATGGCTTGCTCGGCGTAATCGAGCAAGCCAAGGGCTAGATGGTAGGGGGTGCTCAGCGCTCGTAGGCTGCTGATCGCAGCTACAAAGGCGGCCACCAGGTCCAGCGCGGCACGCCCGGTGGCCCTGTGAGGTGGGCTCACCACACGACGGGCATCGCCCCCGCGGGGCACCGCAATCGGCGCAATACCGGTCGCTATCCCCCCGGGACGCTCCGCACCGCGGACACGTCACCACCAGCCATTTATACCCCCGGCCAGGCGCAGTCAGCCAGGTAGCAGCCGCCGGGACGCCGATCTGCGTGCGGCGGCCAGCGCGGTCGAGAGCACGCTCCACAATCGCTCGTCTTCGGCGCTGTATGCCATCAGCGCAGACATAACGAGGGGGCGGGCGTGCTGCCTGTCCGCCCCCTCGCCCCCGTCGGCGAGTTCTAGGCCTTCCTGATGTGGCCCGTGGTGTCGTCGTCGTCGCTACTGGCGTCGTCGTCGCGCCTGGCGTGGCCCATAGTGTCGTCGTCGCCCCTGGCGTCGTCGTCGTCGCGCCTGGAGTGGCCCATGGTGTCGTCGTCCGGGCGCGGGGTCTGGTCTTGCTCGGTCATGGCGCGTTCCGCCCTTTCTGCTTCCTGGAGGCCTCCGGAAGCCCCCCTACTCCAGTAGCATGCCCGCCTGCTGGCTGGCTGTCAGTCGCCTGGCCGACACCGCTGCTGTCGGCTTGCCGACACACACCGCCCGCGAACCCCGCGCTGCGGCACGTACTGTTCACCTCGCTGACGGCGAATGCCTGCGATCTGGCCAGCGGAGCCGCGGTCAGGTGCGCTGGTCGTTTCACAGCTCTTGGTGCACGGTGGGTAAAGGCCAGCCCAAGGGAGTCACTGTTTTCGGTAGCGGGCGCGTTCTAGGCTGCCAGGGTGGGGGTTTGTGGGGGGTGCGGGCAGGTGAACCCGGGGATCGCCCGGTTTTGCCTGGCCTGCGGCGCTGCTCTTGAGCGGCCGGCCGGTGCGGCGGGCGAGGAGCGTAAGACGGTCACGGTGTTGTTTTGTGACCTGGTGGGGTTCACCGCGGCATCAGATCAGGCCGATCCGGAGGATGTACGGGCCCGGATCCGCCCCTATCACGCGCGGCTGCGGCGCGAGGTGGAGGGGTTCGGGGGGACCGTGGAGAAGTTCATCGGCGATGCGGTGATGGCGGTGTTCGGCGCGCCGACGGCGCATGAGGATGACCCGGAGCGGGCGGTCCGGGCGGGTTTGCGGATCTTGGAGGCGATCGCGGACCTGAACGAGGCCGATCCGGGGCTGGGGCTGGCGGTGCGGGTGGGGGTGGAGACCGGGGAGGCGGTGATAGCGCTGGGCGCGGCCCCGGAGCTGGGTGAGGGCCTGGTCACCGGCGACGTGGTCAACACCGCGTCCCGGCTGCAGGGCGCGGCGCCGGTCGGCGGGGTGCTGGCCGGCCCGGGAACCTACGCCGCGACCCGGGACGTGTTCGAGTATCAGGCACTAGAGCCCGTGGCGTTGAAGGGCAAGGCCGAGCCGGTGCCGGTGTTCCACGCGGTGGCGCCGCGGGCCCGGCTGGGCACGGACGTGACCCGGTCGCTGGCCACACCGATGGTGGGCCGCCAGATCGATTTGGGCATGCTCACGGGGGCGTTCCAAAAGGCGGTGCAGGAATCGACGGTGCAGCTGGTGGTGGTGGCCGGGGAGCCGGGGGTGGGCAAGTCGCGGCTGGTCGCGGAGCTGGGCTCGTTCGTGGACGGCTGGCCGGAACTGGTCCGCTGGCGGCAGGGCCGGTGCCTGCCCTATGGGGAGGGGATCACGTTCTGGGCGCTGGGGGAGATCGTCAAGGCCGAGGCGGGGATTTTGGAGTCCGACCCGCCGGAGGTGGCCGCCGCCAAGATCGACGCGGTGATCCCCGAGGATGCGGCGGAGGGGCCGTGGCTGCGGGCGCGGCTGCGGCCGCTGGCCGGGCTGGCGGCGCCGGAGGCCTCGCGGGAGGAGAACTTCGCCGCCTGGCGGGCGTTTGTCGAGCTGCTCGCCGAAGACCGCCCGTCGGTGCTGGTGGTGGAGGACCTGCACTGGGCCGATGCGGCGCTGCTGGAATTCCTCGAGCACCTCGCCGACCACCTCGAGGGGGTCCCGCTGCTGCTGGTGGGCACCGCCCGCCCGGAACTGTCCGATCGGGCACCGGGCTGGGCCTCCTCGGCGCGCAACCTAGCCCGGGTGAACCTGGCCCCGTTGGCATCGGCCGAGACCGCGCAGCTGATCTCGAACCTGCTGGGCTCGGCGGTGCTGCCCGCCGAGGTGCAGCAGGCGATCTTGGACCGGGCGGGCGGCAACCCGCTGTATGCCGAGCAGTTCGTGCGGCTGCTGCAAGACCAGCAGATCCTCACCCGGGCCGGTGCCGGATGGCGGTTGGAACCAGGCGCGGAGATCCCGGTGCCGCCGGGGGTGCACGGGCTGATCGCCGCTCGGCTGGACACCCTGCCCGCCGAGCGCAAACGCCTGCTCCACGACGCCGCGGTGGTGGGCAAGGTGTTCTGGGCCGGCGCCGTCGCGGAGATGAGCGGCCATGACGAATCCGAGGTGCGGGCGGTGCTGCACGAACTGGCCCGCACCGACCTGGTCCGTCCGGCCCGCCGCTCCTCCATGGCGGGCCAGGCCGAATACGCCTTCACCCACGCGCTGATCCGCGAGGTCTGCTACGGGCAGATCCCACGCGCCGGCCGCGCGCAGCGCCACCAGCGAGCCGCCGCCTGGATCGAAGCGATGGCCGGGGACCGCGCCGCCGACCACGCCGAAATCCTCGCCGCCCACTACACCACCGCCCTCGACCTCGCCCAGGCCGCCAACGACACCCAGCCGGGGAGCTTGCCGAAAACGCGGCCCGCTACCTGATGCTCGCCGGGGACCGGGCCATGGGCATCGACGTGGCCGCCGCCGAACGCCACTACCACCACGCCCTCCAGCTCATCAGCAGCACCGGCCCGTCGCGGGCGGAGCTGCTGACCCGCCGCGCCGAAGCGCTGCGCCAACGAGCCCGGTTCCCCGAGGCAGCAGCCACATTTGAGCAGGCCATCGAACTGTTCCGCGCCCGGGGCGATGTCATCTCGCTGGCAGGGGCGATAACCGGCTTTGGGTTGGTCCTCTTCGAACTAGGCGACCCGCGTGCGCGGACCCTGTCCAACAACGCCGTTGCCCTGGTCGAGCCGCTCGGCCCCTCCCCCGCACTCGTCCAGGCTCTGGCCGAGGAGGCCGGGACCAGAATGCTCTGGGGGGATCATCGCGAAGCCATCGAGCATGCCGACCGGGCCCTCGCCCTGGCCGCCCAGCTCGGCCTGCCCGAGCCACCCCGGGCCCTCGGCTTCCGGGGCGGTGCCCGCGTCAGCCTTGGCGATGCCGGCGGGCTGGATGACACGCGCCGCGCCCTGAAAGGGGCCACCGCGCAGGGCCTCGGGCATGAAGTGGCCTTTCTCTACAACAACCTGGCCGAAGACACGTGGCTGATCGAGGGCCCCCGGCAGCGCCTGGAACTTGCTCGTGAAGGCTCACGCTTCGCCACGCGCCGCGGAATCGACCAGCTCGCGCTCCACATCGACTCCGCCACTGTGCGGGCCCTTGCTGATTTGGGTTCCCTCAACGAGGCCATAGCCCTGGCCGAGGAACTGGCGTTGCGCCTGGAAGAGAGCGGGAACATATTGTGCCTGCTTGAGATCCGGTCAGCTCAACTCTGGGCGCTCAATGTGCGAGGCGAACGGGCGGCGGACACCGCACTAGGACAGTGGGCAGTGGAACGCGCTCGCGAGCATACCAACCCGGAACTCCTCGCCGATGCTTATCCCCGAGCCGCCGCGCTTCGCCTAACGCAAGGCGACGCCCCCGGCGCCAGAGCCCTGCTTGCCGAGCTCGGCCAGGCCCACGCCGCCTGGACCGCGGCCTACGCCGCGAACCTGGGGGAGGCAGTGCGGGCTGCGCTGGCGGCCGGCGCACCCGACCTGGCGGCGGAGCTGGCCGGCACCCTCCAGCCCAGACACCCACTTCAACAGCATGCGATGGTCACCGCCCGGGCCCTCCTCGCCGAATACCACAGCCAGCACACCGATGCAGCCGCCTTGTTCGCCGACGCCGCCAAGCGATGGGAGCAGTTCGAGGTGCCATGGGAACAAGCCCAGGCGCTGCTCGGCCAGGGCCGCTGCCTGCTCGCAATCGGCCAGCCGGGCAAGGCCCGGGACCCGCTGCGCACAGCACGGGAGATCTTCATCTCACTCGGCGCCAGGCCCTGCCGCACCGACGCCGACCGGCTGCTGGCACAAGCCACCGAGGCAACCGCATAGCCTTCTGTGTCGTCCCAATGGCGTCATTAGCCCGGTCACCAGCGGTAGGCGACATCCTCTAGCGGACACCCGGCCGCCCCAGTTAAGTATGCGAGCCCTGGCCGACTACAAAACTTTTCCCTTCAGCTCTGGCTGGGCGGGTCTGACAGCATATGAGCCGCCGCGCTGCATCTTGGGCTGTCAGGTGTGTGCCGCGATGGTGGCGTGGATGAAGGACAGCGCTTCTGGGGTGTCTATTCTGAAGGAATAAGTCACGCCATTGCAGCGGCCATTGGTGACGAATGAGTTCACGCCAAGAATGGTGCTGGTGTCATCAAGAAGGTTGGGGCCGCCGGAGTCGCCGAAGCAGGTGCCGCCCTGGCCCTGGCCGGGGTTGGCCGAGAGCTTGAGAAACTCTCCTGAGATGCGATCGTTGCTCGCGATGAGCTGGGAGGGCGCGAAGAACCGGGTGAAGATGTCATTGACGCGCGGCTTGCACGGGCCATCGCAGGGGCCGCCGCCGACGGCGAAGTTCTGGGCGCCGTAGCCGACGCTTGTCACCGCGGTGCCGTTGGCCAGGGTGTCGGCCAAGCCCGGCGCTGGCAGCGCACCGTAGGTGCTGGTTACTGAGGACGGTACCGGCGTGTTGAGAATGATCACGGCAACGTCGTGGGTGGCGAAGCCAGGCAGACCGTGGCCGCAGGCGGTGCAGAACTGCGAGTCGAAGAAGTAGCTGCCGAAGAATGACTGCCGCTGCGCGGCCGGGACGGTGAAGCCGCGGGGATCAAATGTGATCCGGACGATGGGGTTCCCTGCGGCATCGGTGCCGTAGGCGGACTGGCTGTCGCTGAAACAGTGAGCGGCCGTCACCACCACCGTAGGCGCGATGAGCGAACCTGTGCAGGCGAAGACCCCGTTGTCCTCCAGCCCCACGTACGGGTGACGAGTGCCGTCCGGCTGGCCGTTAGTGATCGCGGACGCTGGCGCCGCGTACCACAACATCCCTGCGACGACCGCCAGCACCGCAAGCAAAGACCGTCTCATTGAGCCCCTCCCGGACGTTGCATTTCGGCGCGAGACTTTACTACCCCTTTACGAAAACGTCAATGCTTCTTTAGAGTAGGTATTGAGCCTTGCCGACAGGCGTTGATATAGCGCAGTAACAAGTAAGACCCGGGCTACCTGACCATGTGCTTGCAGACACCGCGGACGGATGCCACCGATGGAAAGGAAGCGGTCACTGGGAGTCACCACCGTCGCTGTGGTATTGCCGACATTTACCGGCCCGCGAAGCGGCGCAGGGCTGGGACTTGCCTGATAGTCACGGCCCGGTCATGTACCTCGATCCATCCCCGCCGCTCAAAGCCGCGCAGCGTGGCGTTGATGCTCTGCCGCGTGCCCCCCGCCTGATGCGCGAGTTCCTCCTGGCTCAGGGCGGGCCGGATGACGCCGTCGCCGCCCCGGGGCAGGCTGAGCAGGACCTTAGCGACGCGGCGGGGCAGATCCAGGAAGACCAGATCGGAAGCGGCTTCGGTCAGCCGAGGCAAGGTGGCCGTCGTCGAATTCAGCAGGGCCTGGACCACGGGCGGCTCGCGCGCACAGATGCCCTGCACCGTTTCGAGGGGGACGAGCAGCAGCTGGCATTCGTCCAGGGCGTCGGCGTCGGCAGATCGCGGGCCGCCGTCGGCGATACCCAGCTCACCGAACACCCCGCCGGGCTGGATGATCGTCAGCGTCAGCTCGCCGCCGTCCGCGGACCGGACCACGACCTTGACCCGGCCGGAGATGACCGCGAACAGTGTGTCGCTGGGATCACCCCTGGTGAACACCACCTGCCCGCGCCGGAAGGCCCGCAATCGGGACGCTGTGGCGACGGCATCGATGACTTCGGCTGGCGCTGAACGGAGCAGGTTGGTTTGCCGCAAGATGCCCTTCACGTCAGCTGTCATCGCTGGCTCCCTTGACCACGGCGTTGCTGGCCACGGCCCGCAAGACGGTCTTCACTTCGTACGGCGTGAGGTGTGGGTGCTTGCTGAGCAGCCGGGCTACCAGGCCGGTCACGTGCGGCGCGGCGAAGGAGTTGCCCGTGGCGACGATGGTGGAACCGGAGAGCCATGGCACCTCTACGTCGATGCCAGGCGCCCCGAAGTCCACCGGTGGCGCGGGGTTGACGTCGAGGCTGAACGGGTCGCGCCCGTCGTGAGCGGCGACGGAGATAACCGATGAGAACTGAGAGGGGTAGGTCGGCGCCGGAACATTGTTGGTGGCACAGACCAGAACGATGTCGGCGAAGGCTGCCTCGTCTGCGATCTGGTGGAAAAGCCCGAAATAATCCTCGCGACCGGTGCTCAACGACAGGTTGACGACCCGCGCGCCGTGGGTGATGGCCCAGCGGACACCGGCCGCGAACACCGCGCCTTTGCCGCTCAGCCGGCTGCCGAGCACGCGCACCGACCACAAGGCCGCGGCTGGGGCAACGCGCCGGATGATGCCTGCACAGGCGGTGCCGTGACCGAACAGATCCTCGTGCGGGCCCTCAGTAGTGATGACCTCTTCGGTCTCGGGGTCCCAACGCAGGGCAACCGCCCGGTCTATCGCGCCGACGGCCGGGTGGTCCGTGTCGATGCCGCTGTCGACCACGGCGACGGCGATGCCGGCGCCGGAAGCCCCGCCCCACGCCCATTCCTTGTCGATGGGCACATCCATTCGCGGCACTCGGCGCAGCGTCTCGGGGGCGAAGGCGTCGCTCCACGCCGGTCTCAGCGGAGTCGTGGCGGCCGCCTTTCCGCGTACTCCCCGATGTCCCGCAGCACCGCCAGAGCCAGCCGGCGCTCAGCCTCGCCGCGGCGCGCGAGAATAGCGAAGGCGGCGGCCATCGCCGCGAGGTCAGCCTCGGCCGTGGGGAGCCCATCGGCGGCCTGGCGGAGCGTCTGGGCGAGTTCCTCGCCTGGTGCCGCCTCGGCCAGCCCGGCCAGCAGCACCCGCCCGAGCATGCTGAAAGTCTCGACGCTGGCCAGTGCCAGGGCGGCTTGATCGGCAAACAGCGACAGCAGTGCCATGTCCTGTTCGGCGCCCGGCCGCCGGGTATCGCGGTCCAGCAGGCTGATGACGCCGAGCAGCCGGTGGGTCGTCTCCACCGGAACGGCGAGGATGGTTTGCGGGACATAGCCGGTCTGCTCCGCCGCCTCCCGGGAGAAGCGCGGATCGGTGGCCAGGTCGCTGATCGCGATCGGCTGGCCCGACTGGACCACCCAGCCGGCGATGCCCTGGGACGAGGGGATCCGCATCCCGGTCACGTCTTCCGCGCCCTCGCCTGAGGCGATCGTGTAGAGCAGTTCCGAGTCGTCCTCGCTGAGCAGGGCCAGAGAGCAGGCGGCCGCCCCGAACAACTGCCGCGCCGTCTCGGTGAGGGAGCGGAGCAACTCGTCGGTGCCTGCTGGCCGCACCGCCGGGCCTAGCGACGTCGCCAGCTCGCCGAGCTCGCGGAGCAGCTCGTCAGGGCTGGTCACGGCCGCCCCGGCAGGGACCAGCAGCTGTGCCTAGACACACGCCGGGCTGGCCGGTCCGGCCAGATTGCTGTTTCACAGCCCGCCTCCTCCTCAGCAGGGTGACCATCGTCTCATCCTTGCCGGGCGGCTTCCGCGCAAGAGATTGTCCGGAACCGCTTGCCCGGCATGCGCCCGTCCTGCCGATTTCGGCACCAGCATGATCGTCAGGGCTGGCCGGGGCTTTGCGTGCGGGCCATGCGTACCCCCGCGACCGACAGCAGCGACGGGCTCGGGCGGCTGGATTGCAGCGCGGCCAGGAACTCCCGGCCATCTATCCGCAGCAGCGTGCTTTCCCGGCGAGTGCGCACCGTGGCGGTCCGCGGGATGTTGTGCAGCAGGCCAAGCTCGCCGACGTAGCCGGGTGCCGTCACGGGCGCCAGCTCACGGGTCACCAGCCCGCCGCCCGTGGCGCAGACCGATAGCTCGCCTTGCACCAGGACCCACAGATCGTCGGGCTTGTCGCCCTCCCGCATCACGACCCGGCCAGGGGGCAGGACAACCTCCTCGGCAGCTGCCGCGAGCCGCTCCAGCGTGCTGCGATCCGCACCGGCCAGCAGGTCAAGCGCCGACAGCAGCTCGACCCTCGGGCGCAGCCGTTCGGCTACCGCAGCCGATCCCCGGTCGGCCCGCAGCAGCGTCGGCAGGCCGACCGTGGCGATAACCGGGACTCCCACGCCGACGGCGATCAGCACGACGGTGACATCGGCGTGTGCGAGCAGGACGCCGGCGGCGAGGCTGCCCAGCAGGATGCCCCCCAGCACCAGGGTCTCGAAGACGCCGAGCACGCGGCTGAGCACATCCCGGGGCACGTCGCGCTGGAGGCTGGTGATCGCGAGCACGTCCACGATGACCATCCCAGCACCGGAAACAACCTGCAGCGCGCAGGCAAGCGCGGGCCAGCGCACCGGCACCGTGGCCAGGAACGGAAGCGCCTGCAGGCACAGGGCACCCATCATGACCGGCGCCAGGCGGGCGGTACCGCTGAGCCGGTTCGCCAGGCCGGCGCCGAGCACCCCACCGAGCGCGGCGCCGGCCAGCAGGTAGCTGTAACCGTTGGGGCCGGTGCCGAGCCGGACCGAGAGCGGCACATACAGGACCGTGCTCGCGCCGTACACGGCCGAGTCCAGGGCGCAGAACAGGATGATCGCCAGGGCGACGGGCTGCGCGCCTAGGGCCTTCAGCCCGGCCGCCAACTGCTTCAGCGCGTTCCCGTCCGTGGCGCCGCCCCTGGAATGGGCCCGCAGCCGGGCGATTATGCCGGCGGAGATGGCGAAGCTGGCCGCGTTGATCGCGACGGCGACGACGGGCTGGCCGGTCAGCAGCAATAGGCCGCCGATCCCAGGTCCGACCACCACCACGAGGTTCTCTAGCGCGGAAAAAATGGAGTTCGCAGCGGCGAGATCTTTCTCCCCGACGATTTCGGGAGTGAGCGCGCCCGCAGCCGGCAGGTAGGGGACCAGCGCCACGGCCGACAGGGCAAGCAGCGCCAGAATAAGGCCGACCGGGCCATTGGCCGCCACCACGACCGCTATCCCCGACATGAGAACCGCGCTCACCAGCGCGGAGACGATGAGGACGGTTGTGCGCTCGTAGCGGTCCGCGATCACGCCGCCATAGCTGGCCAGCAGCAGGCCCGGCAGCCAGCGGCAGACCCCCGCAGCGGCCAGCCACTGCGTGGAATGGGTGCGGTCGAAGATGTACACCGAGATCACGACGATGTACGACCAGCTGCCGATCTGGTCAACGACAAACGAGGCGATGAGAAGCCGCAGATCCCGATGACGCAGCGCGTCACGGTAGCGGCTGTGTGCTGCCGTCTTCCCGGTATCCCTGGCGGCCGCCGGCCCAGCCTCGGCCGGTGCTTCGGAGTCCTGCTGATCGGACGGCGCCATGACCTAGGCCCGCGCCGGGAAAACTGACGCCGGAGCCTCGCAAGCCACGCAAAACCGGTCGCCGAACCCGAGAAACGCACCGCAGTGCACCCACCCCACCGGGTCACCTTAATCCTGGGTCGGCGCACAGTCGATGGCCGGCCGCTCCTCTGCTCAGCGCCTGCGGTGCCACGGCCTGGGCCATCAAATGGCGCGTCCGGCAGGCGGTGACGTCCCCGCGGTGGCCCGTCGCGAGATCCCCAAGACCGGTGAACCCGCTACCGGCCAGGGAGATTCTGCCCGGTGATGTGCCATCCTTGCGTCAGACGGCGTATCTCCGAAGATGGCGGCCGCATGGCGCCGCAGGCGGGCAGGACAGCGGATGACCCGAGGCCGGGCGATGAAAGCTAGAGGGCGGTCGGCGCTGGCGAAGCTGAGTGTCCCGCTTGTCTGGCGGTATGGCCGCGACCTGACCGAGGATGCCAGACGGGGGCGGCTGGACCCGGTGATCGGCCGGGAAGAAGAGCTCACACGGCTGATCCAGATCTTGGGCCGGAAGACGAAGAACAACCCGGTGCTGATCGGCAAGTCGGGTGTCGGGAAGACCGCGATCGTTGAAGGGCTGGCGCGGCGGATCGCGGAAGGCGCGGTGCCCCCGGCCCTGCAGGGCAAGCGGCTGGTTTCGCTCGATCTTGCCTCGATGCTGGCGGGAGCGAGGATCCGGGGCGAATTCGAGGAGCGGCTGAAGTCCGCGCTTGCCCTGATCGCCACGTCGAAGGGTGAGTTTGTGCTGCTGATCGATGAGCTGCACATGATCGTGGGGACCGGCGGTGGCGACGGTGGCATGGATGTCAGCAACATGCTCAAGCCGATGCTCGCGCGCGGCGAGCTGAGGCTGGTGGGCGCTAGCACTCCTGATGAGTACCGCAAGCACGTGGAGAAGGATGCCGCCCTGGAGCGGCAGTTCCAGCCGGTCTATGTCGAGCCGCCGTCGGCGCGGGACACCGTCGCGATCCTGCGGGGCCTGCGGGAGCGGCATGAGGTCTTCCACGGGGTGCGGATTTGCGATTCCGCGATTGAGGCGGCGGTGGCGTTGTCCGACCGCTACGTCTCCGGGCGGGAGCTGCCAGACAAGGCGGTGGACCTGATCGACGAGGCCGCCAGTCGCCTGCGGATCGGCATCGAGTCTGCGCCTTCCGATCTCGACCAGGTCACCCGGTCCGCACGGCGGGTGGAGATGGAGCTGATCGCCCTGGACCGCAGCGGCGGCACGGCTTCTCAGAGAAGCGAGTTGGAACGCGAGCTGGCCGCGCTTCGAACGCAAGCGGCGGCGATGGCCGCGCAATGGCAGGCGGAGCAGGAAGCGATCTCCTCGATCCGGCAGATCAAAGAGGCGCTGGCGGGGAAGAGGGCCGAGGCAGCGCGGTGGGAGCGGGCAGGCGATCTTGCGCGGGCCGCTGACATCGTCTACGGGCAGATTGGCGATCTTGAGCGCGGATTGAACGCCGCTGTCAAGACGCTGGCCGACCGGCAGGTGGGTGACGGGATGCTCAAGTCGGAGGTGGACACCGAGGAGGTCGCCGCGGTCGTGAGCGCATGGACCGGGGTGCCTGTGTCACGGCTGATGGAGGGCGAGGCGGTCAAGCTCATCCAGATGGAGGACGTGATCCGCCGCCGCGTGATCGGCCAGGACGACGCGGTGCGGGCGGTATCCGGGCCGATCCGCCGGAGCCGGGCGGGTCTGGCCGACGGCAACGGGCCGATCGGCACGTTCTTGTTCCTCGGCCCGACCGGCGTGGGCAAGACCGAGCTGGCCCGGGCGCTGGCGGAGTTCTTGTTCGACGACGAGCGGGCCATGGTCCGCATCGACATGGGCGAATACCAGGAGCGGCACACCGTGTCCCGGCTGATCGGCGCGCCGCCCGGCTACGTCGGCTTCTACGAGGGTGGCCAGCTCACCGAGGCGGTCCACCGGCGGCCGTACGCGGTGGTGCTGCTCGACGAGGTCGAGAAGGCCCACTCCGATGTGTTCAATACCCTGCTCCAGCTGCTGGACGACGGGCGCCTCACCGACGGGCACGGCCGGACCGTCGACTTCACGAACACCGTGCTCATCATGACTTCTAACCTGCGCCAGGACCCCAAGGACTTCTTCAAGCCCGAGTTCATCAACCGCATCGACGAGATAGTCCGGTTTCGGTCGCTGACCCCAGACGACCTGTCGCAGATCGTGCGCATCCAGCTCCGCCAGCTCGCCGCGCGGGCCGACGGCGTCGGCATCACGCTCGACGTTGACCAAGCGGCCGAGGTGTGGCTGGCCGCCCGCGGCTACGACCCCGACTACGGCGCCCGGCCGCTACGGCGGGTCATCCAGCGAGAGCTGAGCGACCGGCTAGCAGTCTTGCTGCTCGACGGCACCTTCCAGGCCGGGGACACCGTCCACATCGGCGTGGCCGAAGACCGGCTCAAATTTCGCTGAGCCGGGCGGACTGTCCCAGACGTGGCGTGACCGCACAATGATCTTCGCCGGATGGCACGCCGCCTGCGTCATCGAGGCTCGGCGGCGGCGCAGTGCGCGCGGACGACGGCGAGCATTCGCCGGCCGGCGCGGTGGGTCTCGTGCTCGGCGCCGGCGAAGCCGGCCGCCCGCGCCGCGGCCGCGGTTTGGGCGGCCTGCGCGGTGGTGAACCCGTGGGCGGCGTGGCCGCGGGCGCCGGGCCGGGCAAGGCGCTCGGCGATGATCAGCCGTCCGCCGGGTTCGAGGACCCGGTGCAGTTCGCGAAGGCCGGCCGCGGTGTCGGCCCAGTGATGAGCCGAGCTGATCGCCCAAGCCACCGTCACCGACCGGTCAGCTACCGGCAGCGCCTCGGCCGTCCCCTCAACGAACAAAATGTGGCGCCTGGTCCGGCCGCGGGACAGGCGGCGGCCCAGGGCGAGCATCAGCGGGGCGGGGTCGACCGCGGTGACCGCCGCGCCGCGGCGCGCGGCCTCGCGGGCCGCGGCGCCGGGGCCGCACCCCACGTCCAGCACCCGGTCCCCGGGGCCCACGCCCGCCAGATCAGCGACCAGGCGGCTGACGGCCCCCCGGCCTACCAGCAGCACCGCGCCGATGACCAGGCCAGGCACGCCCTGGAAGCGATCATGGCCATGTGCGTTTGCGTGCTGGTGACCGGCTGCCGTCATGACATGCTCCTTCTCTGGCCGACGCGCGGTCCCGAGCAGCATGACACGGCCAGACCGTGCCCGGCGGCATGTGGGTGCGTAACTTCTGCTTGGCCGGCCTGCTCATGCGGGTGTGGTCGCTTGGTCACGCGGCCATGTAGATGAGCTCCAGCTGGATGTTGTCGGGGTCCCGGAAGACGACGACCGAGTAGGGCACCGGATCGTCGGTGTCGACGACACCGGAGTTGGCGACACCGAGGCTGTCGAGCCAGCTCGCCCACGCGTCGAGATCGGCGCGGCTAGCCACCGCGAACGACATGTGGTCCAGGCCCGTCCGCTGCTCATCGAAGGGCTGACCAGGGTTGGTCTCGTGATGATGCAGCCCGAGCGCGATGCCCGACCGCGGCTCCATCAAGACAACCGCGTAGCCGCCCTTCTCCCCGCCGTGGTGCGGGAACGTAGCCGGCACCCGGGTCATCCCGAAGACCCGCTCATACCATCGCGCACTTGCCTGCACATCGGAGACGGTCGGCGCGAAGTGGTGGTAGCCAGTGACAGCAGGCGCCACGCCGGACTCAGCCACGCCAGCCTCCCTCATCGGTGTCTCCGTAGCACCGGCGGACGCGATGATCGTAGCGCCACAGTAGGTCACGGAGTCGGATCGCGCCCGGGCGTACGGCAACGCCCGATCCAGCGTGCAGGCTGGCGCCGTGACGGGCAGGCTGCGTATAGGACGGTATACCTGCGCCGGGAGACGTGATGGGACAGACCTTCAGCCTGGGCCGGATCAGTGGCATCCGGGTCGGCGTGAACTGGAGCGTGCTGCTGATCGTGGCGCTGCTGGCATATGGGCTGGCGGTCGGGGAGTTCCCCGCTGCCGCCCCGCGGCATCCGGTCGCGGAGTATGTTGCTGCCGCCCTGGTGACCGCCGTGGCCTATATCGGGTCTCTGCTCGCCCACGAACTGGCGCATTCGCTGGTCGCGCGGCGTAATGGGCTAGAGGTCGAGGGCATCACGCTGTGGCTGCTGGGCGGGGTGTCCCGGCTGCAGGGTGAGGTTGCGGGCCCGGGAGCCGAGATCCGCGTCGCCGGTGTCGGGCCACTGGTGAGCCTGGTGCTGGGCGGGGTGTTCATGCTGGTGGCCTGGCTGCTGCACGCGGCAGGTGTGGGTGGCGTGGTGGTGGCGGCGCTGGCCTGGCTCGGTGGCATCAACCTGCTGCTGGCGGTGTTCAACGTGATCCCGGCCGCGCCGCTGGATGGCGGGCGGCTGCTGCGGGCCGTCTTGTGGCGCATCACCGGCGACCGGTTCAAGGCCGCGGTCTGGTCGGCACGGTCGGGTCAGGTGTTCGGGTGGGCCCTGGTCGTGGTGGCGGCGTATCTGGTCCTGGTCCGGCGCCAGTACAACTGGCTGTGGTTCGCTCTTGTCGGCTGGTTCCTGATCAGCGCGGCAACGGCGGAAGGCCAGCAGGCGATGGTGCAGTCCCGGCTGCGGACGATCGCGGTGCGGGAGATCATGACCGCCCACCCGGTGACGGTGCCCGGGTCGGCCACTATCGCCTGGTTCCTCGATGACTACCTGCCCTGGCACCGGCATTCCGCGTTCCCGGTGGAGGCCAACGACGGCCAGACGGTGGGCCTGGTGACGGTGCACCGGATCAACCAGGTACCCGCCGCCGAGCGCGGCCGGACTACGCTGCGCGACATCGCCTGCCCGCTGTCTGATGTCGCCCGCGCCACCCCGGACGAGCCGGTCGCGGACGTGCTGCCCCGCCTCAACGCGTGTTCCGAGAATCGGGCGCTGGTGTTCGCCGACGGCCACCTGACCGGAATCGTGTCCTCGGCCGATATCAGCCGAGCCCTGGAACGGCTCAGTCGCGGCCCCGGCACGTTCGCATCAGCAAGGAGCTGAGCCGCTCGTGCTGACCACACATCGGTGGCCAGGGCGGATTCGCCACTGAAGGGATCCTGATTTCGCGCGTAGCTGCGATGATGGGGCGGTGGGGGAGGTCTTGCCGGCCGGGATGTCAGCGCGTGAGGCCGAGGTGCTCGATGCCGTGGCCGCGCACCTGAGCAACGCGCAGATCGCGGGCCGGCTGCATATCTCGGTGCGCACGGTCGAGAGCCACGTCCGGTCCCTGCTGCGCAAGTTCGGCGCCGCCGACGCCTGCCGCCTACGCCGGCGTCCTCGTCTGCGGCCTGCGCGGCGACGGCCCCGGAGTGGATGAGTGGCGTGGCCGCGCCGCCGAGCTTGCCGCGGGCCGCACGAGCAGGGACCTGGCAGTGTTCGCGGCGCTCGCCGACTCGCGCGTCGCGCTGCACCACGGCCGGTACAAGCGGGCAGCCGCCGCCTTCGCCGGGCTCGGCATCGGCGAACGGCCCTGGTATGACAACGCCCGGCGCTGGGACTACGACGCCTATGCCTGGGCGCTCGCCGCCGAGGCCGCAGTCCTCCCCAGCGCCAGCCAGCTCCTCGCCGCAGCCGCGCCAGCCGCACAGGAGAACCTGTGGGCCGCCGCCTGCCTCGCGCAGGCCAACGGCCGGTTGCATAACGACCGTGCCGCGCTCGAGGAGTCCCTGGCTGGCTGGCAGCGCATCGGGTCGCGGTTCGAACGGGCCTGCACGCTGCTGCTGATGCCCGACGTTGCAGCGCAAGGACGGGCCGAACTGGACGCGATCGGCTGCCCCGCGCCCGCCACATGAAAGACCCGGGCGGCGGAAGGCACATTTGTCAGCCTAGGTTGACGAACGGATCCTTGTCAGCCTAGGCTGACACAGTGATGTCGATGATGGAACTGGCGGTCGCCGTGGACAGCCAAGACCCAGGGACCGGGCTGGCCGCGGTGGCAGCCTTGCGCAGACTCACGGATGAGCTCGAGGCACTGCATGTGAGCAACGCGCGTGCCCGGGGCTGGTCGTGGGAGGCGATCGCCTCCTCGCTGGGCGTGCGACGCCAGTCGGTGCACAAGAAGCACGCCAGGCGAGTTGCCACGGACGTGACGGGGGGGCGGACGTGACGATGCTCACCAGGTTCGCGCCGCCTGCGCGCCGGACCGTCGTCCGCGCGGGGATGCTGGTCAGCGACGGCGGGCAAGCCATGCTGAGCGCCGAGTACTTCCTCCTGGCGCTCGCCGAGGGCCAGCCCCTCAGCAGCCCGGTAGACCTGGGCGTCTCGGCTGCCATGGTCCGCGCCAAGATCGAGACTCGGGCACCTCTCCGGCAAGACCGTGAGCTGCTCGCCACGCTCGGCATCGACTTGACGAGGTCCGCCGCCGCGTCCTTGGCGCCATGTCCATGCGCCTGGACGACCGCTCCCTATGGCGGCTTAACCGCTCCCGCGTCCGCCCGCTCCGGATCACCCTCAGCGGCCCGACAGCCCAGATCGTGCTGGACGAGAGCGGCAGGAAGGTCATTGAGGTCGCGCAATGGGCCAGCCGTCGCGGACGCCGGACCCTGATCGATCGTGAAGACCTGCTCTGGGGCCTGCTCGCCGACGCCTCCAGTGCATCGGTGCGCATCCTCCGCCGGTGCAATGTTGATCTTTGCCGGCTCTGGACAGACCTGCAGCGCTGGCACCGAGCAGCCTGAACCAAGGCTGCCCCACACCGCTCGGCTGCCTGATCGGTTTTGAACCCCACGGAAGGTCTCCACACCATCTGCAGGCGTTCTGCATCGCTCCTGGACCCACGCGAGTTGCCGTAGTGCCTGACACGGGCCAAGGCTGGTACGAAAGCATGGGTGGCATGCCTGAAACGGGACGGTGAGATCGCGTAGTGAGTCAGCTGGAGTTCGATCGGCGCCTCGCCGAGCGGCTGGAGAGGCTCTATAGGACGCGCGACGTGCTGCGCCGTCGCAAGCTGGTGCGAGCTGCGCTCGGCGCACGACCCGGTGACCGCGTCCTTGACGTGGGCTGCGGCCCGGGTTTCTACGACATCGAGCTGCTAGAGGCCGTCGGGCCCCAGGGCTCGGTCGTCGGCCTGGACATCAGCACGGACATGCTCGCCGTGGCCGCAAAGCGTGCCGAAGGACACGACAACGTCACGTTCCATGAAGCGGACGCGACCTCACTCCCGGTCCCAGACGCCAGCTTCGAGCGAGCGCTCTGCGTTCAGGTCCTCGAGTACGTCCCCGACGTACCGGCGGCGCTCAGCGAGATGCACCGAGCACTTCGCCCGGGCGGCCGCGTGCTGGTATGGGACGTCGACTGGGCCACGGTGTCCTGGCACGCGACCGACCGGCAGCTGGCACGGCGGGTGCTCGCCGCGTGGGACAAGCACCTGACGCATCCCTCCCTGCCACGGACACTCGCGGCGCAGCTGCGCAGCGCAGGCTTCGAGGACGTCCGGATGGACGCCCATGCCTTCGCGACGACCGATCTGACCCCCGATGCGTACGGCGGCTCGCTCGTGCCGCTGCTCGAGCACTACGTGGCCGACCAGGGCGGGATGAGCCAGAACGAGGCTAAGACCTGGGCCGATGAGCAGCGCGGACTCGGCGACCGTGGCGAGTTCTTCTTCACGGTCACCCAGTTCTGCTTCACGGCAACCCGCCGCAGTTAGCGGGCTCCACGCGGCATCGAGACGCAATACCCGCAACTCACGCCTGCCATCGTGGGCAATCCCGCCCGTCGCTCGGCCGCCTGTCGGTGCCCCGGCCTACTCTGTGCCCGTGGACACACGAGAGGCAGCTCAGCGGTGGGCAGCTGTATGGGAGCGCGGCTGGCGCGAGCATGACGCCGCCGCCATTACCGCGCTGTATGCCGAGGGCGCGTTCTGGCAGCAGCATCCGTTCCACGAGCCGGAGCCGGACTACCTGGCCCGCGTGTTCGCGGAGGAGGAATCGGCCCAGTGCCGGTTCGGCACGCCGATTGTCGACGGCGATCAGGCTGCTGTGCCCTGGAGCGCGCAGACCAGGCTGGCCGATGGCGGCACCGAGGATCTGGCGGGGGTGTCGTTGCTGCGATTTCGGGCCGACGGGCTTGTGGTGGAAGAACGCGACTTCTGGAACCAAGGCTGATAACACCCGGCAGCCGGTCCTCTGGAGACGCCCGCACACCATACGGAGAATGAGTCCGAGCTGGTGCTGGTATCACTTCTGATACCATGTGCGCATGGCGATGACCCTGCGGCTGACCGATGCCGAGGCAAGGGCGTTGCGCAGGCGTGCCCAGCATGAAGGCAGGCCCATGCAGGAGGTGGCCCGCCAGGCCATCCGCGAGTACGTAGAGAGCCACAGCCGCTCCGAACTGCTTGACCGCGTTCTTGACGAGGAGCTGCCCCGCTATGCC
>WNGD01001607.1_pt1 | contig 24417 bp, 24 predicted proteins | sample 5400671 | NCBI WGS metagenome assembly WNGD01 (sample SAMN13153369, study PRJNA577476) | soil metagenome | isolation source: 40 cm soil or saprolite under grassland replicate 2 | place: USA:California | collected 2016-06-15
TCGAGGCGAACGCGCCGATCGTACTCGTCAACGCTGACACCCTCGCCCATCACCTCTTCTGGGCGGAGATCGACTCGAACGCCAGCAGCGAGGCGACCCGGGCCATCTTGCTCCACCCGGCGGTGAACCTGGCGGACGGGACGCGCTACATCGTCGCGCTGCGGCGGATGAAGGACTCCACCGGAGCGCTCATCCCGCCGAACCCCGACTTCGTCGCTTACCGCGACCGCACGGCGACCGGCGATCCCGTGAAGGAGGCGCGGCGCGCCCACATGGAAAGCCTCTTCACCACCCTGGCGGCCGCCGGCGTCCCGCGCCACGGCCTCTATCTTGCGTGGGACTTCACGGTCGCGAGCCGGCGGAACAACTCCGAGCGCCTCCTCTTCGCCCGGGACGACGCCTTCGCGCGCCTGGGCACCCAGGCGCCGACCTTCACGGTCACCCAGATCGACAACGAGGTCGACGACAAGATCTTCCGCCGGGTCACCGGCCAATATCTCGTCGAGCGCTACGTGAGCTCGCCCGCGCCGCCCGCGCGCTACGTGCTCGGGCTCGACGGGCTCCCCCTCCACCAGCCGACCCCGCAGCAGGCGCCCTTCCTCTGCATCATCCCGCGCGCGGCGCTCGCCAACGCCACCGCCAGCGCCACCCCCGCCCGGCCCTCGCTCTACGGGCACGGCCTGTTCGGCACCAACAGCGAGGTGAACGCCGGTAACGTCGAGTCGATGGCCAACGAGCACAACTTCGTCTTCTGCGCCACGAACTGGATCGGCATGTCGACCGAGGACATCCCGAACACGCTCACAATCCTGGGCGACCTCTCGAACTTTCCGACGCTCACCGACCGCGTCCAGCAAAGCGTCGTGGACCAGCTCTTCCTGGCGCGCCTGTTGATCCACCCGGCCGGCTTCGCCAGCAATCCGGCGTTCCAGGACGCCTTCGGCGCCCCAGTGATCGACACGAGCCACGTGTTCTACGACGGGAACAGCCAGGGTGGGATCCTCGGCGGCCTCGTCATGGAGTTCGCCCAGGACATCACCCGCGGCGTCCTCGGCGTACCGGCCATCACCTTCAGCACGCTGGTGACCCGGAGCTCGGACTTCGGCCCGTTCGCGGCGGTGCTCTACCCCGCATATCCCCACGAGCTCGAGCGGCCGCTCATCTTCTCCCTGGTCCAGATGCTCTGGGACCGCGGCGAGCCGAGCGGCTCCGCGCACCACATGACCACCGATCCGTTGCCGAATACGCCGGCGCACACGATCCTCATCCACGAGGCCTTCGGCGACCACCAGGTGGCGAACGTCCAGACCGAGGTGGAGGCGCGGACGATCGGTGCAAGCATCTACCAGCCCGCCCTGACGGTCGGACGGTCGACGGACGTGACCCCGTTCTTCGCCATCCCGGCCATCCCGAGCTTCCCGTTCGATGGATCGGCTCTCGTGGTGTGGGACCATGGCTGCAGCACCCCGGCGAGCTGCCCGAACCCACCGGCGGTCGCGGACTGCACCTGCCCACCGCCGACCACGAACACACCGCCGCCGGGAGGCCACGATCCCCACGAGGACCCGCGCAGCCAGCCGAGCGCGCGCACGCAGAAGTCTGAGTTTCTGCAGGCGAACGGCGTCGTGGTCGACGTGTGCGGCGGGATGCCGTGCCTCGCGCCGTAGGCCTCAGCGCCGCCGGCCGATCGTGTAGGATAGGCGGTAGGACCCGCTCGTCACCCTGCACGTCGCCGCTCGGGCAGTGGGGATGCGTGAGGCAGAGAGCTGGCTCATAGCCAGCAACTGCCGGCTCACCTTGGTGTTGGAGGCAGGACGATGAAGACCCTCATGATCGGCCTCGGGACCCTCGTGCTCGTCGCACTCGGCCAACCCGCCCTCGCCCAGCGATGCCTGTCCTTCCGGCCGCCCGCCTTCTTCGCTGGAGCGGGTGTGGCTCCAGGCTATCCGTACCCGGCCTACGGCTACCCCGTGTACCCGTACTACCCGTACCCGCTTCCCCCGGCACCGAGCCTCGGCTTCGGTCGGGGCGGCATCTACGGGCACGTGTTCGTCGGGCGGGACGAGAGCATCACCAGCTACACGTTCCCCGGCCGCGATAGCTGGCAGTAGCGGGCACGCGCGGCCCCCACCCCGTCCGCCCCTGATCGAGGTGAACCACATCCCCGAGCTCTCCGGGGCGAGATCCGAGCGACTGCGGGCAGCGCGCTCAGTGTCCAAGCTACCGTCGTCGCTTGCCGACGAAGGGCCGCCCGTGAAGGGGCTACTGGCGCTGCCGGTACCCCTGTGGACACTGCGAGCCGCCATGTTGCTCGTGAAGGTGTTCGTACTCGCGGTGCCGCTGGTCGTCATGCTCGTGCTGCTCCAGCTCGGCGTAGGTTGGCTTCGGCGGTGGTATCCAAGCCTTCGGCGGTATGAGGGGCGCCGTTGGGACCCGCTCGCCGCGCTCGGCACGCTGGGCTTCGTCACGGCCATGTATGCGGGCCTGAGCTACACCTTCCCAGATCTTCCGCGTCGCTGGATTGGAATCCTCTTGGTGCTCGGCGCGATCTTCGTCAACGGGCTACTGACCGCATTCGACATGAACTGACTCCGCTCCTCTCATGATGCGCGGCGGGCACCGTCGTGTGAGCCATGCTCAACCGGCGGCGTTCCCTTCGCCGCCGAGGTCGAGGTGGAGCGCATCCCCGCTTCCTGGGCGAGATCACGCGCCCACGTACAGGGGTGGTTGTGCTCGCCGCAGGTGTGAGGATAAAAGCCAAGAGCCGCACAGGGGAGGAAAGCTCGATGCCCACAAACCCGCCGAAGAACATGACCCGCATCACTCCGTACCTGTACTACGAAGACGTGGCTAACGCGCTGGACTGGTTGGTCAAGGTCTTCGGCTTCCGAGAGCGCATGCGGATGCCCGGGCCAGGTGGAAAGATCATGCACGCCGAGGTGGAGTTGGCCGACGGTGTCGTGATGATGGGGCATCCCAGCCCCGAGTTTCAGAACCCGAAGCGCCTCGGCCACGTGACTCAGAACGTGTACGTCTACGTTGACGACGTGGACAAGCACTTCGAGCGCGCCAAGAGCGCCGGTGCCACCGTCCTCTCCGAGCCCAAGGATCAGTTCTACGGCGACCGGACCTACGGAGCGGCGGATGTCGAGGGGCACCACTGGTACTTTGCCCAGCACATCCGCCATGTCGCGCCCGAGGACCTGAAGCCGCCGGCGTAGGCTGCTCAGCGCCCCGTCCTCCCAGTCCCTTTCAGCCCCATCCCAACGCCCTCACCGCCGAGATCGAGATGGCCCGCATCCCGAAATGCTCGGGGAGATGCGATGAATCCCTCCCGATCACACCCTGGTAGGGGAAGAGGCTGCTGCGATCCCCACGAAGGCGAGGGTGTCGTCGTCTACTTCGGTGAACCGATCCGCTCGGGCTACGCGCTCATCCGCCCCCTCTCGGACTACGGGCAGGACGGTGCCACCATCCTCTACAAGGCTTGGGTCTGCGACAGCCCGACCTGCGGCCACAACCTCCGCATCTCTTCGAAAGCCGCCTCGATCCGGCTCCGGCAGTGGCAGGGGTGCGCCGCCGTCGCCTTCCCACCTCACGCGCCCGACGCGGTGCGGACGACTCGCGGCGTCAGATGTTCGCCAAAGCAAGGACGATCGCGAGGGCGTCGTTCACGAGTGCCATCGTAGCGGGTTTGAGACTACCCAACCGGCGCCCGAGCCGACTCTTGTCGATCGCACGAAGCTGATTCAGTAGTACGACCGATTCCAAGCGCAGCCCGCCCTCGGGCGGCTTCACGAGGACCTCCGTCGGGTAGAGTTGCGTATCGAACTTCGACGTGATGGGGGCGATGATGGTCACCGGGCTGTAGCGGTTGTCGATGTCGTTCTGGATGATGACCGCGGGCCGGGTCTTCTTGATCTCCGAGCCGCGGGTGGGACCCAGCTCGACCAAGTAGACGTCACCGCGCTTGACGGGTGCTACCTTCCGCGCTTGCGCCATACCTCGTCGGCGAGCGGGTCCCACTCGGCCGCCAGCTGACGGTCGAGGTCAGCCCGCCGGATGGCGCGTTCCTTCAGGCGGGCACGGAGCTCTGCACGATCGTGAGCCGTGCGCTTCACCAGCTCATCGAGGAAGCGGCTGCGGTCGCCCTTGGGCGCCATGCGGTCGAGAAGCCGTACCGCCTCTTCAGACAGTGAGACGTTGATGCGTCGCTGCATGGTGGTAGCACCTCGTGCGAGCACGCGATTCTACACACGAGCGTGTGTATGGTCAAAAGTGATCACGAAGTAAGGGTTCGACTCCCTTCGGCTCCACTGATTTTTCCGGCGTTTTTTGGTCGGACGCTGCTCTCGAAGGCCGATGGATGCCCTCGTGCTGGCCATGCAGGTCGGCGTCACCTTCTGAACCACGCCCCTGCACCTCCTCTCATTCATCACGCCACGCCTTGACAGAGCCCCTCGATATTGGAGTTGTGAGGTTGGATGACGTTCGGCGCGTCGGCCCCGCTGAAGGCGCTCCAGACGAAGTTCGGATTCACGCCGGAGCGCGTCGTCGCCGCCGCCCGCGAGACCCTGGCCCGGGCAGGCGCCCGGCACTGAGGGAGATTTCCATGACCGACGACGCTCTCCTCGCCCTCGACGCCTACTGGCGTGCCGCGAACTACCTCACCGTCGGGCAGATATATCTCCGGGAGAACGCGCTCCTCCGCGAGCCGCTCCGGTCCGAGCACGTGAAGCCCCGGCTCCTCGGGCACTGGGGCACGTCGCCCGGTCTCAGCCTGATCTACGTCCATCTGAACCGCCTGATCCGAGAGGTCGACGCGAACGTCATCTACCTGGCCGGTCCAGGCCACGGGGGCCCGGCTCTCCTCGCGAACGCGTACCTCGAGGGCACCTACAGCGAGATCTACCCCGCGATCACACGGGACGCCGACGGCCTGCAACGGCTCTTCCGCCAGTTCTCGACGCCGGGCGGCGTGCCGAGCCACGTGAGCGTGCCGACGCCCGGCTCCATCCACGAGGGCGGCGAGCTCGGCTACGTCCTCGTGCACGCCTTCGGGGCCGTCTTCGACAACCCGGACCTCCTCGCGGTCGCCGTGATCGGAGATGGCGAGGCCGAAACGGGGCCACTCGAGGGCTCGTGGAAGGGCATCCACTTCCTCGACCCGGCGCGGGATGGTGCGGTGCTGCCCGTCCTCCACCTGAACGGATACAAGATCTCCGGCCCGACCGTCCTCGGTCGTGAGCGCGACGAGACGATACGGAGCCTCCTCCGCGGCCACGGTTACGACGTCCACGTCGTCGCCGGCGACGATCCGTCGAGCGTCCACCGCGACCTCGCCGCGACACTCGACGTTTGCTGGGCGCGGATTCGCGAGATCCAGGACGACGCCCGCCGGCACCCGGCCCGGATGCGCGGCTCGTGGCCCGCCATCGTACTGCGCACGCCGAAGGGCTGGACCGGCCCGAAGACGGTGGATGGCGAGCCGGTCGAGGGGACGTTTCGGGCGCATCAGGTCCCCCTGGCAAACGTGCGGCAGAACCCGGCCCACCTGGCGATGCTGGAGAGCTGGATGCGGAGTTACCGGCCCGAGGAGCTGTTCGACGCCTCGGGCCGCCTCGTGCCGGCGCTCGCCGCGCTCCCGCCGACGGGCGACCGCCGCATGAGCGCCAATCCACACGCCAACGGCGGGAAGCTGCTCGTCGACCTCGACCTGCCGGACTTCACCGGGTACGCGCTCCCCGTGCCGCGGCCGGCGACCGAGCAGCACGAGTCGACCCGGCAGCTGGGTCTCCTCCTGCGCGACGTCTTCCGGCGGAACGCCCGCCAGCGAAACTTCCGCCTGTTCTGCCCCGACGAGACGAACTCGAACCGTCTCGGCGCCGTCTTCGAGGTCGAGAACCGCTGCTTCGGCGGACCGGTGATCGCCATCGACGATCACGTCGCCCGGGACGGGCGGGTCATGGAGGTCCTGAGCGAGCACAGCTGCGAAGGATGGCTCGAGGGCTACCTGCTCACGGGACGACACGGCCTCTTCGCCACCTACGAGGCGTTCGCGATGATCTCGGCGTCGATGACGGTGCAGCACGCGAAGTGGCTCGAGGAGGGCATCAAGCTCCCGTGGCGCCGGCCGATCGCCTCGCTGAACATCCTCCTCACCTCGACGTGCTGGCGGAACGACCACAACGGCTTCAGCCACCAGGGGCCCGGCCTGATCGACACCATGCTCTCGAAGAAGGGATCAGTGGCGCGCATCTACCTGCCTCCCGACGCCAATTGCCTCCTCTCCGTCGCCGACCACTGTCTCCGCAGCCGCAACTACGTGAACCTGATCGTCATCGACAAGCAGCCGCAGCTCCAGTGGCTCGACATCGACGCGGCGCGGGCACATTGCGCGCGCGGCGCCTCGATGTGGTCGTGGGCGAGCACGGAGGGCGGCCGCGATCCCGACGTCGTGCTCGCTTCGGCCGGCGACGTCCCGACGCTCGAGGCCGTGGCGGCGGCGTGGCTCATCCGCAAGCACGCGCCCGAGCTTCGCGTCCGGGTCGTCAACGTCATCGACCTGATGACGCTCTTCCCGCCCGACGTGCATCCACACGGGATCGATCAGCAGGCCTTCGTCGACCTCTTCACGTCCGATCGGCCGGTCGTGTTCGCATTCCACGGATACCAGCGGGCGATCCACGAGATCGTGCACGGGCGGCCCGCGCCCGACCGCTTCCACGTCCGCGGCTTCAACGAGCAGGGGACGACGACGACCCCCTTCGACATGGTGGTCCTGAACGGCATGAGCCGCTACCACCTGTGCATCGAGGCGCTGCGTCGGGTGCGGAGCGCGCGCGCGCCACAGCTGATCGATGCGTGCCAGGACATGCTCGGCCGGCACCAGCGCTACGTGCGCGAGCACATGGAGGACATGCCCGAGGTGCGCGACTGGACCTGGTCGGAGGCGTGAGCGTGTCGGCGCCCCTTCGTATCCTCTGCCTCAACACCGGCTCGTCGTCGCTCAAGTTCGCGTTGTACGAGATCGGGGAGCGCGAGGTGGCGCTCGCGACCGGTGCGGCCGAGGGGATCGGCAACCCGGGTGCTCGCCTCTCGCTGCGGAAGGGTACTGACACACCGGCCGTCGAGGTCACCGTCGAGGCTCCCGACGGCCGGGCCGCAATCCAGACGGTCCTCGCCGCGCTCGATGCTCACCGGCTGCCCGCGCCGGATGCCGTCGGGCACCGGCTGGTCCACGGGGGACCGGCGCACCGCGCACCCGAGCGGGTGGACGCGCGGCTGCTCGAGGCGCTGCAGGCGCTCGTCCCGTTCGCTCCCTTGCACCTCCCCGCCGAGCTCGACGGGATCGCCGCCGTCGCACGCCGGTTCCCGAACCTTCCGCAGGTCGTCTGCTTCGACACCGCCTTCCATCGCGACATGCCCGACGTCGCGCAGCGCTTCCCACTTCCGGGCGCGCTCTGGGACGCCGGCATCCGGCGCTACGGGTTCCACGGCCTCTCGTATGAGTATGTCGTGCACGAGCTCGGCCCCGCGAGCCGCGGCCGCGTCGTCATCGCGCATCTCGGGAACGGCGCGAGCATGGCCGCGGTCCAGGACGGCCGGTCGGTCGAAACGACGATGGGGCTCACGCCGACCGGCGGCCTCATGATGGGCACGCGCCCCGGCGACCTCGATCCGGGCGTCCTGCTCCACTTGCTCGCGACGCGGCAGTACGAGGTCGAAGGCCTGACCCGGCTGGTCGAGCGCGAGTCCGGGTTGCTCGGGGTTTCGGGCCTGAGCGCCGACATGCGAACGCTCCTTGACGCGCGCGCTCGCGACCCGAATGCGGCACGGGCCATCGCGATGTTCTGCCATCGCGCCCGCCGCGAGGTGGGCGCCCTGGCGGCGGTCCTCGGTGGAATGGACAGCCTGGTCTTCACCGGGGGGATCGGCGAACACTCGACAGAGATCCGTCAGGAGATCTGCCGAGGGCTCGAGCACCTGGGCGTGTTGCTCGACCCGGACGCGAACGGCGCGCATGCCCCGATCGTGAGCCCGCGCGGAGCCGCATGCGTCGTGCGCGTCGTCAAGACGAACGAGGATCTGATGGTCGCCCGCCATACCCGAGCCGTGCTTCAGGGCGAGGCGGGGGACACGAACGACAGGAGGCAGGGATGCAGATCGGCATGATCGGGTTGGCTCGCATGGGCGCGAACATGGTGCGTCGCCTGCTCCGCGGCGGCCACAGGTGCATGGTGTACGCGTTCCTCGGCGGCTTCCGCCTCTGGAACGGCGTGCCGGGGCGCCCGGCGGGGCGTGGATGACGGATCCGGGCCTGGAGAGCGCCGCGGCGCGGGCGCTCGAGCTGGTCGCGGATGGGATGCACGTCGGTCTCGGCACGGGCCACGCCGCCGCCGTGTTCCTCGCCCGTCTCGCCGACCGCGTACGGAGCGGCCTCCGTGTCGTCGGCGTACCGACCTCCGAGGCGACGGCGGCGCTGGCGCGGAGCCTCGGCATCCCGCTCGGCGCACTCGACGACGACGAGCAGGAGCTCGCGCTCACGGTCGACGGGGCCGACGAGGTCGCCCCGAACCTCGACCTCGTGAAGGGCTTCGGCGGCGCCCTGGTGCGCGAGCGGATCATCGCGGCGGCATCGCACCGGCAGGTGATCGTGGTGGGACACGACAAGCTCGTCGAGCGGCTGGGGATGCGCGGCCGGATCCCGATCGAGGTCGTGCCGTTCGGGCGCCGGCCGGTCCTCCGCCGGGTGCGCGCGCTCGGTCTCGAGCCGGTCGTGCGGTTCGCTGGTGCCCGGCCGTTCATCTCCGACAACGGCAACTTGACGATCGACTGCGGCCTCGCAACGCCGCTCGCCGACGCGCGAGCGGCGCGCGCGCTGGAGGCCGAGCTGCGCGCGATCCCTGGCGTCGTCGACACGGGCCTGTTCCTCGGGACCGCGGAGCGCGTCCTGGTCGGCTATCCGGACGGCCGCGTGGACGTGCTGCAGGCGGAGAGATGACGATGCGCCACCCCGTCGAAGTCGTCAGAGACCGCCGCGCGCTCATGGAGGCGGGCGCCGCGGCATTCGTCGCGGCAGCACGGGCGGCGATCGGCGGGCACGGCCGCTTCGTGACCGCGCTCTCGGGCGGCTCGACCCCGCGCGCGGTGTTCGAGCTCCTGGCCACGGAGCGCTTCGCGTCGTCCGTCAACTGGGGTCGCATCCACGTGTGCTGGGGCGACGAGCGCGCCGTACCACCCGACGCCGAGGCGAGCAACTACCGGATGGCGCGCGAGGCGCTCCTCGACCACGTGCCGATCCCTGCCTCGCAGGTGCACCGCATCCGGGGCGAAGAGCCCCCGCTGATCGCCGCGGCTGCTTACGAGCGGATGCTGCGCACCCTCTTCGCGACGCCGGTCGGTCCCCCGCGTCCCGTGCCCGGCGCGCGCTTCGACCTGGTGCTGCTCGGCATGGGAGACAACGGGCACACCGCCTCCCTCTTCCCGGGGCTGCATGCGGTGCGCGAGGCGGAGCGCTGGGTCGTGGCCGAATCCGTCGCCGAGGTCGCGATGTGGCGCATCACGCTGACGCCGGTCGTGCTGAACGCCGCCGCGGAGGTCGTTTTCCTCGTGAGTGGCGCCGACAAGGCGGCGATGCTCCATCGAGTCCTGGACGGTCCCGTCCGCCCGGACGCGTTGCCGGCACAGATCGTGGCTCCGCACCACGGTCGGCTCCGGTGGCTCGTCGATGCCGAGGCTGGCGCGCAGCTGGAGGGGCGCTGACATGGAGCCCGTGGTCTTCCTCTTCGACGTCGACAACACGCTCCTCGACAACGACCGGGTCGCGGCGGACCTGAAACGCTACCTGACCAAGGAGGTGGGTGACGGGCGGCAGGAGCAGTACTGGGATATCTTCGAGGAGCTCCGCCGAGAGCTCGGGTACGCGGACTACCTCGGAGCGCTCCAGCGCTACCGCGTGAAGCATCCGCACGAGCCTCACCTGCTCGCGGTTTCGTCCTACCTCGTGAACTATCCATTCGCGAACCGACTCTTCCCCGGCTCGCTCGACGCGCTCGAGCACGTCCGCGCCTTCGGCCCGACCGTCATCCTCTCGGACGGCGACGTGGTCTTCCAGCCGCTCAAGGTGCATCGCTCGGGTCTGTTCGAGGCGGTCGAGGGCCGCGTGCTCATCTACATCCACAAGGAGGAGGAGCTCGACGACGTCGAGCGCCGCCATCCGGCGGCGCACTACGTGCTCGTGGACGACAAGGTTCGGATCCTGGCCGCCGTAAAGCAGCGGTGGGGCAATCGGCTGACGACCGTCTTCCCGCGCCAGGGCCACTACGCGCATGCGCCCGACGTCGCACGCCATCCGGCGCCGGACGTGACCATCGATCGGATCGGCGACCTCACGACCTACGACATGCCGGCGCTGCTGGACGCCGCGCGGCAGAAAGGGACCCGATGAAGACGACGCAGCGGCTGCACGACGCGGGCCAGAGCCTCTGGCTCGACAACATCACGCGCTCCCTCCTCACCGGCGGGACGCTCACCCGGTACATGAAGGAGCTGTCGGTCACGGGGCTCACCTCGAACCCGACGATCTTCGACCACGCGATCAAGAACAGCCACGACTACGACGCGGCCATCCGCGAGAAGACCGCGGCGGGGCTCTCTGGCGAGGAGCTCTTCTTCGAGCTCGCGCTCGAGGACCTGACCCGCGCCGCCGATCTCTTCCGGCCCATCCACGAGGCGACGAACGGTGTCGACGGCTGGGTCTCGCTCGAGGTCTCCCCCACCCTCGCGTACGACGCGGCGAGCACCGTCACCGCTGCGAGGGACCTGCACCGGCGCGCCGGGCGCCCGAACCTGTTCATCAAGATCCCCGGCACGGCGGAGGGCATCCCGGCCATCGAGGAGGCGATCTTCGCCGGCGTGCCGGTGAACGTGACGCTCCTCTTCTCGCGCGAGCAGTACGTCGCCGCGGCGCAGGCGTACATCCGGGGCATCGAGCGACGCGTCGCGGCCGGGCTCAACCCACACGTGGGCTCGGTGGCGTCGATCTTCGTCAGCCGATGGGACAGCGCGGTCATGGGCAAGGTGCCGGCGGAGCTGCAGGGGCGCCTCGGCATCGCGATGGCGCAGCGGACGTACAAGGCGTACCGCGATCTCCTCGCGTCCGACCGCTGGCTCCGCCTGCTGAACGTCGGCGCCCGCTCGCAACGACTCCTGTGGGCGAGCACCGGCACCAAGGACCCGAAGGCGTCGGACGTGCTCTACGTGAAGTCCCTCGCCGCGCCGCATTCCGTGAACACCATGCCGGAGAAGACCCTGCTCGCGCTCGCCGACCACGGCGAGATCGGCGCCATGCTGCCGCACGACGGCGGCGATGCCGAGGAGGTCCTCGACCGCTTCGCCCAGGCCGGCGTCGACGTGAACGGGCTCGCTGCCGACCTCCAGCGCGACGGCGCCGCGGCCTTCGTCACCTCGTGGAAGGAGCTCCTCGCGTGCCTCGCCGACAAGAGCAAGACGCTCAGGAAAGCCGGCTGAACCGGCGATGTCAAAGCCGTTCGTTCCGCTCACCGACCGCACGGCCTGGAAGGCGCTCCGCGAGCATCACGCGAGGATCCGCGACGTCCACCTCCGTCAGCTCTTCGCCGACGACCCGCGTCGCGGCGAACGCCTGACGGTCGAAGGCGTGGGCCTGTACCTCGACTACTCGAAGCACCGCGTGACCGACGAGACGCTCCGCCTCCTCTTCCGCCTCGCCGAGGAGGTCGGGCTGCGCGAGCGCATCGACGCCATGTTCCGCGGCGACAAGATCAACGTCACCGAGCACCGCGCGGTCCTCCACGTGGCGCTGCGGGCGCCACGCGGCCAGTCGATCGTCGTCGACGGGGAGGACGTGGTTCCCGAGGTCCACGCGGTGCTCGACCGCCTGGCGGACTTCGCGACCCGCGTGCGAGACGGTCGCTGGACCGGCCACACCGGGAAGCGGATCCGCAACGTCGTCAACATCGGCATCGGCGGGTCGGACCTGGGGCCCGTGATGGCCTACGACGCGCTTCGCCACTACAGCGCCCGCGACATGACGTTCCGGTTCGTGTCGAACGTCGACGGCACCGACTTCGCCGAGGCGACCCGCGACCTCGACCCGGCGGAGACGGTGTTCATCGTGTCGTCGAAGACCTTCACGACGCTCGAGACGATGACCAACGCGCGCAGCGCACGCGAGTGGACGCTGCACGCGCTCGGTGACGCGCGCGCGGTCGCCAGGCACTTCGTCGCCGTGTCGACCAACGCTGCCGAGGTCGCGAAGTTCGGCATCGACACGGCCAACATGTTCGGCTTCTGGGACTGGGTCGGCGGCCGCTACTCGATGGACTCGGCGATCGGCCTCTCGACCATGCTCGCCATCGGCCCCGAGCACTTCCGGGCGATGCTCGCCGGCTTGCACGCCATGGACGAGCACTTCCGGTCCGCGCCGTTCGACCGGAACCTTCCCGTCCTCCTCGGTCTCCTCAACGTCTGGTACCGGGACTTCTTCGGCGCGCAGACGCTCGGCGTGATGCCCTACGAGCAGTACCTGAAGCGGTTCCCCGCCTACCTCCAGCAGCTCACCATGGAATCGAACGGGAAGCACGTGACGCTCGACGGCGCCGCGATGGACTACGACACCGGGCCGATCGTGTGGGGCGAGCCGGGCACGAACGGGCAGCACTCCTTCTACCAGCTGATTCACCAGGGCACGACGCTCGTCCCCTGCGACTTCATCGCCTTCCACCAAACCCTCAACCCGCTCGGCCGGCACCACGACCTGCTCCTCGCGAACGTCCTCGCGCAGGCCGAGGCACTCGCCTTCGGAAAGACGGCCGACGAGGTGCGGGCCGAGGGCACGCCCGAGCGGCTCGTGCCGCACCGGACCTTCGAGGGGAACCGGCCGACGTCGATGATCCTCGCCGACCGGCTGACGCCGGAGACGCTCGGGTCGCTGGTCGCGCTCTACGAGCACAGCGTGTTCACGCAGGGCGTGATCTGGCACATCGACTCGTTCGATCAGTGGGGCGTCGAGCTGGGGAAGCAGCTCGCGCAGCGAATCATCCCCGAGCTCGAGAGCGCGACGGAGCCGCCCCTCCGGCACGACAGCTCGACGAACGCGCTCATCCGCCGCCATCGCGGGCGACACACGGAGGCGTCATGACCGAACTCGGGTTCGACGGACCGCTCTACATTCTCCCGTTCGACCACCGCGGTTCCATCGTTCAGATCTTCTCGAGCCAGGTCTCGAAGACTTCGATGCGCAATCCATCCCGCGGGGAGCCGACATAGTTCGGCCAGATCTCCGCCATCGGAATGGCGATGCGATAATAGTGGAGCTTCGATCCCGCGTTTCGGCCGTAAGCTTCTTGCTCATTATCGATGGCGGGAGGCTCGATTACCGCTTCGACCCAGCCAGTCCTGCCGCGCAGAGAAGTCGGCACGCGGTAGTGGCCGACAGGTGAGCGAGTTAAGACTCGAATATGGTCGCCCGGACGGAAGATCGGTTCCTCACCGAGCGCTGACACGAGGCGGGCCATCGCTGTGGTGGCTCCGGGACATTCGTCTTTCAAGGGTTGGCTCCCCATGCGCGCTGTTTGACGCCCCGCGCCCGGGCTTGGATGCGTGGCGCTTGGGCTGACTGCTGCGGTCGTGTTCGGCCCGATGGCCGCCATGACGATCTCCGTGCAGGTCTCGGCAAGCTCCTGTCCGAGGTCGGCGAGTGCCTGTCGGTCGTAGCGCGCGAAGGCTGCGGCCGGATCGATCCAGCGGACCGTCACAGCGCCGCCGGGCAACTCCAGGATCGCGAATTTCAGCGGCGCCTCGAGCAGGGCAGCAGGGTCCGCTGCGAGGACGCGCGCCATCAGTCTCGGGTGGAAGAATAGGATCTGCCGGGCGGCTCCAATGGCGTAGCCCCCGCGGTGCAGCAAACTCTGTGGATCGATCTCCTGGAGGACCCACAAGCCGCTTGCTTCGATCGCCTTCCGCAATTGCGAGACCAGGTCCGCGACGGAAAGCGTGCACGTCCGGGAGCGCTGGAATGCGGCGGCCGCCTCGCCGGGATCGGCGTAGGAGACCTTGGTGGCCTGTTCAGCAGACATCACGGCTGGACCTCCGCTTGGGACATCGAAGTTCTGGAGCGTCTCAACGCATGCCATCGACCGTTTCATCGGTCGCCATCACTGCATGCGCGAGAAATTGGTAGTTGATGACCGCCGCTTGATAGCCGTCGCCCCATACCGGATGCCGAGGTCCAGCGGTTGCGTCCTTGACCGCCTTGAAGCCTTCAAATCGGTACTGCCGCGTCGGGTCTTCGTACCCGACCCGGGTCGTCGATGGGCTTGAAGACCAGCCTGAAATCCATGAATGCCGGAGTGCTTTCAGCCGTCCACCGCGGGCCAGCGCGGCTGGTCAATGAGGGGCTCACGTTGGTCATCTGCAGCGCGGCCGTTTTGCCGTCCGCACTGAACGTGAGGCCGGTTGATGGCACAGGGTGAAGTGTAAGATGCTCGATAGCTCGCATTCGGCAACTGGCGGCCACCGTTGGATGGCGCGTGGTGCTGCGGGATGGGAGGAGCGCAAGATTGCGGCGCCGATTGCGCGTGAAGCAGCCGGCCCGGCAGCGAAACCGCCCCGATGGAGCCGACGCCAAGCTTCAGCAAACGGCTCCGGTTCAGTTCCAGATCCGAACTGCAATCATTACTGTATTGCCGATCGATCAGCGTAAGCACCGGCAGTTTACGATCGCGCCTGTAGGAACGATAAATCGGGTCAAGTCCACCTAAACCTCCGGATCTCGGACGCTGCCCCAGCGCCCCGGCCCGCGCCGCGTATAATGCCCTAGCGCAAGCGTCAAGACGCAGCGCATTGCGACGCATGCGGCGCGCCCTGGACGCGCTGGGGCCGCGAGTAGCGCGCGCCCCGCGCCGTCATGGAGAAAGCGGTGCGGCGCGGGCAGGACGAGGGCGGGGGGCTTGCCCTGGACGAGGGCGCCCGCACCGCCGAGCCTGTAGGAACGATAGCCGGGTCAGGTTCACCCAACCCCCGGATCTCGCTGCTCCAGCCTCCCCGGCTCGCGGGCGCTGGCGCGGAGGTGACGCTGGCGGTTCGCAGAGCCGAAGCGGGAAAACCGGTTGCGGCGGAAATCAGGGAAACGACGACCGGCCCAGCCTCTGTTCCGACATAGTTAGCAAGCGTTCCTCGCATGCCTTGTCGACGAGGCCAGGCGTGAGAACCTCTGGAGAAGAAGCTTCCAGAGCACCTGTCGCACGAGGTTGAAGAGTACGACCCGCACTCTCGGAACCGCGAAGTCGACAAGGGCGTCGTACGTACCGACCGTCGCGCCCAGACTCTTTGTCTGAGGCGACGTCGGCGACGGCTGGCCGTGTCGCTCCCATTGACGGGCGACGTGAACTGCATCGCGTCGATGTCCGTCGCGGACGACGTCGTCATCTCGTGGGGGGTCGCTTCCCCTGCGCGGCCGTGGCACTCTCGCAGCATGCCTGACTACAGCCTCTTTGGTGACGAGCACGTCCGGCAGTACGAAACGACGGGCGGCAAGGTGGGTCACGACTGGAATGGCGCGGACTGCCTCATCCTGCACACGACCGGTCGGAAGTCCGGCGAGACCCGGAAGTTCCCGCTCATCTATGGTCGGGACGGTGATGACTACGTCGTCGTGGCATCGAAGGGTGGAGCGCCCGAAAACCCCGGATGGTACCGGAACCTGGTCGCGCACCCCGACGTCAAGATCCAGGTGCGGGACAAGGTCCTCCCCGTCAGGGCCCGCACCGGGACGCCCGAGGACAAGCGGCGCATCTGGCCGATCATGACGGCGCAGTGGCCCGAGTACGACACGTACCAGGCCGGGACCAAGCGCGACATTCCGGTTGTGCTGCTCAGCCCTCGCTGAGGAGGCCGGAAGCGGGCCGCTCCCGAACACCGAGAAGCTCACCATCGCGGGGCTGCCGGCCGTCCACACGGTGGCGGTGATCGACTCTCGCCGGGGCCCGCTGGCGCTCGACCTCACCTGGATCGCGTACGCCGGCCGCGTCTCCCGCATCACCGGCATCGCGCCCGCCGGGCGCGCGGAGGCGTTCCGCGCGGCGTGGCGCGAGACGGCCGCGAGCTTCCGCCCGCTCACCGCGAGCGAACGGCGCGCCATCCGGGAGACGCGGCTCCGCATCGCCCGCGCGCGTCATGGCGAGACCATCGGCGACGTCGTCAGGCGCACCGGGTCGGCGTGGAGCGCGGAGGAGGCCGCGGTCGCGAACGAGGTCGCGCCGGGCGACGTGCTGGGCGGCGGGCGGCCGGTCAAGGTCGCGATGACGGAGCCGTACGTCGCGGGCTACTGACGGCTGCGCCGTCTCGTGCTAGGCAGAACGACGAAAGGAGGAATCATGCACACGCGTCACGGTATCTTGCTGGCCACGTTGGGAATCATCGCGCTCGCTCCCGGGCTGGTCCTCGCGAAGGGGAAACACGCCGCGGCAGCGCCCTCCGCCACGGTTCGACTCGAGGCGAAGGAGATCGCGGCGGGCGTCGGCTGGGCGTGGGGAGACGGGGTGCTCGACTACGGGGGCAAACGGTACCGGTTCAAGATCAGCGGCCTCACGGTGGTCGGGGTGGGCGCAGCGCGCGAGGACGCGGCGGGCGAGGTGTACAATCTCAAGAAGCTCGACGACTTCGCGGGCACCTACGCCAGTGTCAAGGCGAGCGGCGCGGTTGGCGCGGGCGCCGGCATCGCGACCATGAGAAACGTGAAGGGCGTGCGAATCACGCTCCACGCGACGAGTCAGGGGGTCGCAGCTCAGGCCGGGCCGGAGGGCATCAAGATCACGCTCGAGCACTGATACTCCGGAACAATGGCGGTGGGCCGGCGACCGGTCGGCCACCGCCCGTTTTCCGTTGCGCGGATCTCACTTCATTTGCGCCATCGCCGCCTGTGCCCGCTTCGGCATCTCCTCGGGTGGCACGTCTTCAACGTGCGTCGCGATCGCCCAGGTGTTGCCGTAGGGATCGCTCACGCTTCCGTAGCGGTCGCCCCAGAACATGTCCGCCAGCGGCACCTTCACCTTCGCGCCAGCTTTGACCGCCCGAGCGAAGGCCTTGTCGGCATCCGGCACGTAGACGTACATCGAGGACACCGACGGCGGCTCGCGCAGCGCTTCGCTGAGCATGATCGTCGAGTCGCCGATAGTGACCTCGGCATGCATGATCTTGCCGTCGGGCCCCGGCGAGCGGAACTTCTCGACCGCGCCGAATGCGCGCTTGTAGAATTCGAGCGCCTGGTCTGCCCCCTTGATGCTCAGGAACGGAGTCACCGAGTGATACCCCTTCGGAACCGGCTGCACCTTGGCCATCGCGACCTCCTTGGGTCTTGGGCATACCAGCTCCGTCGAGCCTAAGGGAGATCATCCGCCCGAACGTCGCGTGGTGCTCATGGTGGCGGTGGATGTGGATGTGGTGGTCGGGTCGTGGTGGTTGTGCTCGTGGTCGTGGTGGTCGGGCGGGTCGTGGTGGTGGATCGGGGTGGATGTGGTGGCCGGGTGGTGGTGGTCCGGCGGGTCGTCGTGCTGGTCGTGGTCGAGGTCGTCGTGGTTCTGGGCGAGGTCGTGGTGGTCGTGGTGCTCGTGCTGGTCGTCGGCGCCACCGTGGTGCTGGAGGTCGTCGTGGTGGTTGTCGGCGGCGGCACGAAGTCGAAGCTCCCGAGCGAGGTCACGGGCGAGAGGTTGCCGGCGTGGTCCACCACCTGGGCGGCGAGGAAGACGACCTGCCCCGCGAAGCGGCCGTCGCTTACCGTGAGCGACGTGCCCGCGTCGTGGTTGCCGCGCGGCGGCGCCGGCACCGAGGCGACCGAGGCCGCGGCGTCGAACTGCGCCTGGGTGGTGATCGGGCCCGCCGCGGAGAACCGGAAATCGAACTTCGCGGCCGTGCCGCAGTAGAGGTCGTCGCCCGGGATGCGGGAGGTGGTGATGGTGATCGCGTTCGTGGCCAGGTCCGTGCTGCTCGTGACGACGTCCCGGGCGGCGAGGCGCGCGGGCGGCACCGTGTCCTCGCCCGCGAGGTTGTTGTTCCGGTAGTTGACCTGCGGGTTGTAGGCCCCGTCGCGGCCGTCGAGGTTGGCGGTCGTTGCCGTGTTGCACATCGAGGCCGGCGTGTCCCAGAGGAAGTAGTGCCCCTCGCGGGTCGGCCAGGCGATGTTGAGGCGGCCGTCGTCGTCGATGTCGCCGGCGGCTGGCGAGCCCGTGTGCCAGCCGCCGGTCAGCTTCGGCCACCCCGCGGGCTCACGGCCGGTGAAATCGAAGGCATGCACGAGGTAGAGGCCGTTCCCGGAGATGAGCTCCGGCAGGTCCAGTGTCCCGCCGGGGTCGATGGTGGGGCCCACGTTGGCGAGGAGTGGGACAGTGGTGAGGCCGAAATCGTCGATGACCTTGGGGAAGCCTTCGAGCGGCTGGCCGGTCGCCGCGTTCCACGCCTGCAGCACGTGGTGGAAGGGTTCGTTCTGTCCGACCAGGACCAGGTCGACGAGGCCGTTCAGCGTGACGCCGACCTTGGTGAGATCGAGCTTGCCGTCGCGGTCGATGTCGCCGATGGCGGGGTACTCGAAAAGGTTGAGGACGCTGCTGTTGTCCTGGGCCGTGTCGGACAGCGGCCCGTGCGTGCCCGGGTCCATGTCCCGGAGGCGCGTGCCGTCCGGCCTGAAGAGCACGAGGTTGGAGGTCGTGAGGCTCGCCGCGATCTCGAGGCCGGGCGACGGATCCATGTCGCCGACGGCAACGTTGTGACCGGGACCGATGAGCGGCAGAATGTCGATGGCGAGGCCGTCGAGCTTGACCGGCCAGCCGGCGACGAAGGGGCCGCCCGGGTGCAGGTTGCCGTCGTGGTGCAGAGCGTAGATGCGGCCGGAGCCGCCGGCCGCCGCGAAGGCCGCCGCCAGGACGGTGCCGGTGTTGAGCCCAGGGACGGAGGTGGGGTTGTTCTGCTCGTTCGGGAAGAACTGGTTCGCATTGCCGCTCGCCTTGTACACCTCGTTCGTCTCGATCACGACCTCGAGGTGCCCATCGCCGGCCAGATCGGCCACGACGGGCGTGTTGATGCTCTCGGCGCCCACCGGCGTCTGGCCGGGCCCGGGAGCCGGATCCTGGATCTTCACCGGCCAGCCCGGGAGCAGGTTCCCGTGGCGGTCCCACGCATAGACGTGCTGGTCCATCGCCGCGACGACGATGTCGAGGAAGCCGTCGCCGTCGAGATCGGCGAGCACTGGCGAGCCGAGGATGCCGGTCTTCACGTGGTTCGTCTTCGTGCGGAGCGCTACCGCCGATAACGCCGGATCGATGCGCACCGGGAAGCCCGGCGCGAGCGTGCCATCGTGGCGGAAGACGTAGACGTCGCCCTCGATGTTCGCGTAGACGATCTCCGGGTAGCCGTCGCGGTCGAGGTCACCGATGGCGGGGCGCGAGGTGGTGGTAGGCGACGGCGGCGCGATGCGCCCGCTCGCGAAGGCGGGTGCACCCAGATGGGTGGTGACGTTGCGTGCCATGTTGGTCGTCACCGGGAAGCCCGGGAGCTGCGAGCCGTCGGCGCGGAAGGCGTAGATGCGCCCGGCCGCCGTCGCCTGCACGAGCTCCATCACGTTGTCGCCATCGAGGTCGATCATGTGCGGCGGGGGCTCGCCGCCACCGTCGATGATCCCGTCGCCGTTGGCATCGATCGCGATCGGCCAGCCCTGGTGCTTGGTCGGGTCGTGGTGCACGAAGAAGACCTTGCGGTCCTCGCCCAGGTTGCAAGTTGGAGCGGGCGGCATCGTGAGACAGCTCGGGTCGTCGTCGTCCCTGACGCGGAGGCGGACGGTGAAGGCGAACTGGTTCGAGGGGATGTTCGCCTGCCCCTGCACCACCGGGCCCGAGGGCGGAGCGGAGAAGTCGGTGCCGGGCGGGAAGGCGGCCATGACGTCGGCCAGGTTCAGGTTCGTGAGGAGCGCCCCCGGGCGGCGCGGCGGGGAGGTGCTGTCGTCGAAGCCCAGGTGGCTCGGGCTCGAGCCCATCGCGAACTGCGTGAAGCTCGTCGGCTCGATGCCGATCCCGAACTCGAGCGTCCAGTGGAGCGACGTGGTGGCGCCCCGGTCGGCCGCGGCAGTGCCGACGATCGGCACCATGAGCGACTCGTTCACGCCGTCGTTGTCCAGGTCGGGGTCGAGCACCTGGAACCACGCCGGGCGCTCGAGGGTCGCCTCGGGCGGGATCTTGGCCGCGATGCCGAGCGCCGGCACGCCGAGGCGCTCGAGGGCGGCGCGCAGGTTGACCCTGCCGTAGCCGAAGTGCTGGTCCCAGCCCGGCTGTGACGGGTCCGGATCCCCGGTGCCCAGGGTGTCGCCCGGCAGGACGTCGTCGGCGGTGAGGGTGAGGATCTGCTTCACCTCGTTGGCCGTGAGCGGCGTCCCCCGCTGCTTCCCGTAGGACATCAGGAGGCCGGCGGCGCCCGCGGCCTGGCCGGTGCATTCGGAGCCGGTCACGCCCTTCATGTCGATGTGTGCATGGCCGCCGTACTGCGTGAGGTTCGAGTCGCGGAACCAGGTTCCGATCGGGGCCGAGAGGGCGACCTGCGGGAAAGGCGGCCGGTTCACGTCCGTGCTGGCCCCCTCGGCATCCGCGACGGTGCCCTTCACGAAGATCGTGTTGTTGAAGTTGGTCGGCGAGTTGTGGTCTGCGGTGTTCAGGTCGGAGGACACGTCCATCTCCGCGACGCCGTGCTCGTAGGCGTACTGGGTCGCGGCCTGAGCAAACTCGGTGGTGGTGAGGGCACCGAGCGCGGCCTCGGTAACGTCGATGCCGTTGTCGGCGGCGTAGAGGAGACAGAGCGCGAAGTTGTTGTTGTCGACGACGAAGGTATCCCAGACACGGATCGGGACGAGGCGGCACTGGGGACAGAGGCCGATCCCCGAGAGGCGGTTGTTGCCCTCCGCGACGGCGTCCGAGGCGCGCCCGCTGCCGTGGTTGTTCGCCGAGCTGTACGAGCTCGCGTCGAAGGGGTCGTTGTCGTCGTCGAAGAAGTCCCAGCCCGCGATGTCGTCGACGAAGCCGTTGCCGTCGTCGTCGACTCCGTCGGAGAAGAAGGCGATCAGATCCTCGCCGTCGAGCTTGGTCGGGTCGCCGTGCGCGCCGGCGTTCGGCGGGACGATCCCGGCGTAGTCGTCCGGTGTGAAGATGCCGTCCCCGTCGCAATCGTACTCGGCGAGCGGCCGTCCCTTCTGCCCGGCGGTGGGGCCGCAGGGGACGGGCAACTCGCCCGTGTTCAGCCGGATGCGCCGTCTGAGCTCCTCCCGGTCCCACTGGATGCCCGTGTCGCAGATGGCGACGTCGGTCGTCTGCTCGCCGATCGAGAGCTTCCAGGCGAGGTCGGCGGAAACGCCGGAGACCTGCGGTTGCCCGACGTGCGGGTTCCCCGGATCGCCGTAGAACGCCGTGGTGCGGCTCTGGTTCGGCGCGAAGCCGAACAGGCGGTGCTGCTCGTCGAACACATTGCACGCCCCCGGCATGCAATCCATATCCGGGTCGTCGGGCTCCGCCTTGTCGAAATCGGGGTCGTTCGGCGTGTTGGCGCGCGGGTCCGTGTCGGTCGGCGGCCCGGGGAACATGCGCGAGTCGGCAACGACGAGGGCGGTGGTCAACGTGCCCAGTGCGAGCGCGGCGAGGACGGCGGCGGTGGGGCGCATGCGAGTCTCCTCCTGGGTCTCAGGCCGCCCTGGCGAACTTCCACATCTCCCCGTTGCAGCCGCTCATCTCGTGGGGCAGCGGGATGCAGCCGGGCGGATTGCCCGAGGAGGCGCAGGGGTTCACATCGGCGAGGAACGGGAACTCGGCGCGCGCGGAGAGCGCAATGAAGAGCGTCAGGCTGACAGGGACAGCGAGCGAGCGACAGCCCATTGACGGGACCCCCTCGGCGCGCCGAGGCGCGCGCCATCCAGACCCATCCGTCCGCGCCGCGGGGACGTCGGCGGATCGTCGCTACCGAGCGACAGGGTAGGTTCCGGCGACGGGCCATGGGAGATCAATCCGCAATGGCGGGGGTTTTGCCTGCGGACATAAGGGAAAGGCCCGACGGCTACAGGCGGGGGGGTGCCCCCCGTCAGACGGGATGGTGCGGCACACGGGCTTCGTCGCTCGGTGTGCGGCTCTCGGGCTGGAGATGTTCGGGCCCGCCAGCAGGTGTTGGTCAGGGCCGGTCGCAAATCGACCCACCTCGGGCCGGCCGAGATTTGACCCCACCCCCTACCGAGACGGCGCCCTTCCGCGTGGGAGGGGCCGGATGTTGCGAGGCACCGACGTGCAAGCGATTCACGATTCGACGATTCTGCTGCGACCGCCGGCGCACCACGCATCAGAGGGACATTCGTGTAGCACACGCTCGCCGCGGCCGGAGCAGAATCACGCGGGCACGGGTCGCCCCTTGTGGGGGACCGGCGAGCCAGAGCGCGTCGGGGAGACGCGTCTAGCGCGACGAAGCCGAGCGCGGCAACAACAGGATCGTGATGAGTGCGGCTGTCCCGACCTGCGCGGCCGTGGGACGATGCACCGTCGGTCCGATGCGCCCATCCGTCGGCTGGTCTGAGCCCCAGGACATGGGCGTCTCCGTAGCCGAACAGATGGCGGGGCTCCTCGCCAGCATCCGCACGTTGCCGCTCCTGCTCACGCAGCCGAACGGTTCAGCGGCGACTGTGCCGGCCCAGAGCACGAGGCTGGCGAGCAGGAGGTTCTGGGCCAACGTCGGTCCGCCTTTGTTCGCTCGTGTATGCTCGCATCCTGACTGGCGTCAATGCCGGCCGCGTGCCGCGCCGCCTACCGCCGTCACCGTCCAACTCTCACGCCTTCCGACCGCGTGAGTGTTCCGTCCGGCGCGTGTCGGAGGCCGGGCATCCAGTTCCCACGTGTCCCGGGACACGATGTGTCCGGTGACAAGGCGCGTTCGCCCGCTAGAACGCGGCCTCGACTCCGACCAGCGGGATCACGTCGGAGCGAAACCCATCCCGGTTGAGCGGCAGGATGACGTTGGCGAAGCCGAAGACCGTGTCGTGCCAGAGGTTCACGCGCCCGCCGAGCGAGAGGTCGTAGGCGCTGGCGCGGTCCCGCTCAAGGCCGAGGACGGGCGCCCTGAAGCGCCGGCCGGTGCTGGGGTCGACGCGGGCGACGTCGAAGAAGCCCGGCGGGGCGATGCCCTGGAAGGGCTCGCGGCCGAGCACGGCCACGGCCGCGGTGAAGCGCTCCCGGACCGCGCAGTCGAGCCCGAAGCCGAAGCGTCCGGCGCTCCGCTCGACGTCGTCGCCGTTCAGCTCCACGCCGCCGTTCGCGTAGGCCTGCAAGGCGACGCCGTGCCCGAGCGAGAGCGACGGCGTCGCGGCGTAGAGCATGGGCGCCGGCTCCCACGTCCCCGTGCCCTGGAAGTTGTCCTGGTTGCCGGCGGGCGCGCGCAGCACCAGACCCGCGGCCAGGTCGCCCCATGCCCCGTGCACCAGCCGGTACTTGGCGCGCAGGAAGAGGTCGCCCGGGCCGAGCTTGGAGGAGCGCACGTGGGAGCGCTGCTCCCGGCCGGAGGCGAGATCGCGGAGGATCGCGCTCACCGCGAAGCGGCTGTACATGACGGGGACGGTCAGGTTGAGGTCGAGGTCATCGGTGGCGCCGTAGGTGATGCTGGTCGTCACCTGGTGCGTGTCGAGATCGAGGCCGAAGCGGGGCAGGGTGAACAGCCGCCCGTTTTTGGGATCGACGATCGGGAAGCGCGTGTCGCTCAGCCGGTCGAGGTCCCGGCCGTCGACGGTGTCGATCCGCACCCACTGGTAGCTGACGCTCAGGTTCAGCTTACCGCGCCCGAGCGGGCGCGGCCGCTCGAGGTAGAGCTGCCCCAGGATGTCCGTCTCGCGATCCCAGGCATGCGTCTCCTTGTTGAACGAGAAGGTGACCCCGGCGGAGGCAGCGGTGATCGGCAGGGCGTGGCCGATCGAGTCGGCGAGGGCGTCGCCGACCGGGCGCGTGATCGGCCGCTCGAAGGTCTCCCGGAACGTCTCGGCGCGCGCTCCCGGGACGCCCGCGCAGGCGGCCGCGAGCACGGCGATCGCCGCGGCGCCGCGCCTCATTCCGGGTCCCTCAGGCCCTGGATCTTCCATGCACCCTGCTGCTTGGTGAGGATGCCGCTGATCCGCACCTCGAGCCGCATGCGCCGGCCGCTGCCGACGTCGACGAACGTGTCCTCGCGCGTGAAGGTGGCGAGCGCCTCGTCGCCCTCGACCGCGAGGTCCACGTCGGAGATGCGCACGTGCAGGTCGCGCGCGATGTCGAAGTAGCGCTGCAGCGAGGCGCGCTGCGCCGCGCCCATCTCGACCTGCAGGCCGGCGAGCTGGTCGAC
>WNGD01003620.1_pt1 | contig 24388 bp, 20 predicted proteins | sample 5400671 | NCBI WGS metagenome assembly WNGD01 (sample SAMN13153369, study PRJNA577476) | soil metagenome | isolation source: 40 cm soil or saprolite under grassland replicate 2 | place: USA:California | collected 2016-06-15
CGCAATAAAGATTACCTCTCCCCGCATGTACACATTGACGAGCGACTGGGCGCCTTTGATCGCGAGCTTTTATGGGATCCTCAAACATCGGGCGGGCTTTTCGCTGCTGTTGAACCAAAGACATGGGCGGAAATAACCGCGTTAGCGCCTGGTGTTATGTTCTGGCATATCGGTGAGGTCACAGAACGGGTCGACGAAGAGGCAAAGGTGGTGTTGGAGGTCTATTGATGTACAAATCGTTGGAAGAGACGTTGGGGATACATTTCGAGAATCCGGCCTTGTTGAAACTGGCACTCACTCATCGCTCTTATATTTACGAAACTGCCGGTGAGGGATTAAGTTCCAACGAGCGGCTCGAGTTTTTGGGAGATTCAATTCTGACGTTTATCAGCGCGGACTACCTGTACCGCGCTTTTCCCGATTTGAGCGAGGGAGAGTTGAGTGATCTACGCGCAGCGCTGGTGAGGGGAGAAACGCTGGCAACGTTCGCACGAGAAATCGAGTTAGGAAACTTCCTGCTGATGGGAAAGGGAGAACAGAGCAGCGGCGTTAGCCAACGTGTACTTGCATCGGCATTTGAGGCAGTTCTCGGCGCGCTGTATTTAGACCAGGGAATCGAGAAAGTGCAACGCTTTCTCTTGCCGAAACTAGAGCCATTAGCGCATAACATTGTCAGCAAGAAATTGTTCAAAGATCAAAAGTCTCTTTTTCAGGAACTGGCGCAGGCGCATGTTGGCATTACGCCTTCGTATCGTCTTGTCAGTCAAGAGGGGCCATCGCATAAGCGGGAATTTACGGTGGAAGTGCTGCTGGGGGATGTGGTAGCCGGAAAAGGACAGGGTCGCAACAAGCAGACTGCTGAGCAAGAGGCAGCGCGTGCCGCTTTGCTGAGTAAGAGATGGATTTAACTACCAGGTACACAGGGGTTCGTATGCTCTCTCCCCGACACTTTTTAGAAGCGAAGGGCAAAGGTCCATTGCTGATGGTGACGACGCAAGAGTAAGCACTGGCGCAGTGCGCCATCGTGACCGCCGCGCTCACTATCGCGTAAGTACAGCCGACCCAGGCGTAACAGACCCTTATCGCGCCGATCATGCCGATCATAGCGAGACCGCTGCCCATGATGGACGCAGGAGGCGGCCAGGTGTATCAACCACCAAAACGCCAGGAACAACACCAGTAACATGCGCTCTAAGCGATCACGCTGGCGCACATGGCTCGACTCCCACTGCCAGCCTCGACTTTTCATATCTTGAAAGGTCGACTCGACCCGCATGCGCCAGCGATACTGCTGGATGCGCTTGCGCCCGGCAGGTCGGTCCGAGATCAAGAACCAGGCCTCCTCGTGGCCCTCTTCCCACACCGCGCTCAACTGCGTCTCGTACTCGTGCTCCTTCCACAGGCGCACCGTGCCAAACCACGACTGACCGGGGCGCGCCACAATCTCTGAACCGGTCTGCCACCCTTGAAAAGTGCCATAGCGCTTGCGCTGAGCGTACTCGTCTTGTTTGATGCGCAACACATAGTGCCAGCCATGGGCTTGGCACAACGGGATGAGGGTGAGACAACTCAAGCCGCGATCGGCGATGACGGTACAGTCGGCTTCGCCTAACGCACGAGCCACTCGCTCAAAGAGCTGAGCCACGATCTCCCATTGCCCTTGCTCCCATTGCTCTTGGCCTGGCATCACTTTCCATGCTAAGGGCAAGACTCGCGACTGTTGCAACAGTCCCACATAGACCACTTGCGCATGCTCCTCAAAGGGCGTGAGGTCCAGGATCAGTGTGACCGGTTGGTTGCGCCACGGCGGCAAGACCTGCGCCAGAAACTGGTCCCAGATGTCCTCGACCTCAATGCGCTCATTGCTCAGAAAGCGTTGGAGGCGCCGTTCAATACTGGGTACTTTCGCATCACTTTCCTCGAGTAGTTCCTCAGCCACGCGTTGCACCACGATGCTTTCGGCTTTGATGGCTCCCAGCACAAACATGGCCAGCACCTTTGTTTGATGCCCATGCAACATCGTAAAAAAATGCTTGACTTGTCCGTGCCATTGACTACATCATGGGCTGAAGCGTTTCATGGAGTTCCTCCTTTCAAGCTGAGATATTCATTCACTGCTTGAAAGGACGTCCTCCTTTCCTCTTGGGTTGCTCCTCTGGCCTTTCTCTAGGACTTTCTGCTCTCTGTTTGGCCTCTGGCTTCCTTTCGCTCTTTCTTCTCATCTTAAAAGTGTCGGGGAGAGAGACCCAGGACCAGGACAAGCCATCGCCCCTACTATGCTACGAAGCAGCTCGTCAGGCCCGTCCATAGTAGGGGCGACCCTTGTGGTCGCCCTGCTGCGGTCCTCGCCCGCTGCGGTGGTCGCCCGCTGCGGTGGTCGTCCTGCTGCATCGTCTTATTCGTCACAAGAGTGCAAGAAGTAACGTGTAAAGAATGTGACCATAGCGTGAGAATAACGGGCATGAAAGTGACTTCTTTGAAAGACAGATAGTGTATTTGGAAAAAGAGAACTATAATAGATACTACTAACCTTCCGACTGAATGTATTCGATAGGAGGAAATGTCATGCAGTGCAAGGAGCGACTCGAAGTGTACCTGCGTGAGCACCAGGTACCTTACATGCACCAACATCATGCTCAAGCCTTTACTGCCCAGAAGATTGCAGAAAGTGAGCACATTCCTGGCAAAATGGTTGCCAAGACAGTCATCGTTCTGGCTGACAACCAGTTGATCGCGTTGGTTCTACCCGCTTCCTATCAGGTGGATCTAAACAAGGTACAGGCGATGCTGGGAGCCAGGGACATCCGTCTAGCTCATGAAGCAGAATTCGCGAACATTTTTCCAGACTGCGAAGTCGGCACTATGCCCCCCTTTGGCAATTTGTATGGTATCGCAGTTTATTTGGAGAAACGTTTGACAGAAGAAGAGACTATGGTATTTCCTGTTGGGACATATACGGATACTATGAGTCTCAAGTATGCCGATTTTGAGCGACTGGTACATCCTATAGTGGTTGAGTTTGCACGAACTCACACATGGGCCTGAGGTTAATATCCGCATAGGACGATATTCAGTTTATGAACTGTACCTCCATTTGAGAAGGAGAGACAGGAAAAATTGAAGATGAACCTACTTTTTGTTGGCGACGTGATGCTTGGGCGGCTTGCGAATGCAGCCCTCAAAGACAAGCCGCCCGAATATGCGTGGGGTGATACTTTGTCGCTTTTTAAAGAAGCGGATGCACGAATCTGCAATCTTGAATGCGTCCTATCCGATTGGGGAACTCCCTGGTCGGCCACTCCGAAGGTCTTTCATTTTCGATCTGATGCAATAAATGTTGAGGTATTGAGAGCTGCACATATTGACGCAGTCTCGCTTGCAAATAACCACACCCTTGATTTTGAATATGAAGGCCTAACTCATACAATGAGCAATCTGGATGCTGCTGGCATTCACTACAGCGGCGCGGGCACAATGCTGAGTGATGCATCTAAGCCAGCGATATGGGAAACCAGGGGCATTAGATTCGGATTGATCGCCTTTACGGATAATGAGCCAGATTGGGAAGCAACAGAAGATCAACCGGGAATTTTATACGTACCTATCAGGCTGAAGGATCACCGTGCCGGGAAACTTCTTGAATTGGTAAGTAGGACAAAAGAAGTGGTAGATCTGCTAATCATATCTACTCACTGGGGTCCAAACTGGGGATACACTCCCCCAGCAGAACATATTCCTTTCGCCCATGCCCTGATTGATGCTGGCGCTGATGTAATCTTTGGACATTCTGGACATGTTGTTCGCGGTATTGAGATCTATAAGCAAAAGCCAATCATGTATTGCACAGGTGACTTTATTGATGATTATGCTGTTGATGAAATCGAACGGAATGATCGGAGTTTCATCTTTGTGGTTGAGACAGATGGTCATGACATTTTTCGTCTTTTACTTTATCCAACGGTCATTCAACATTTTCAGGCAAAGCGCGCAATTGGCGCTGAGAAAAAAGCAATCGTTGCAAAGATGCGGAAGCTGTGTGCGGATCTACATACAACTACAACCTGGGATGAGCAGGAAGAGCGCCTTGAGATACGAATATAGCCGCTCTTCGTCTAACGCATGATTGCTTCAGGTACTGCTTGAATAGTTTTTTCACGCTCATAGATAACCATGCCAGGGCCTCCACCTTTCATATGCCGCACGTGACGCTGTAATGTATAATCAACAAGCACGCTGGTGCTTCCACGCGCCTGGCTGTAATATGCGGCCAGGCTTGCGGCCTGTTCAAGAGTGCTGCGAGGGATGTCGCGTCCTCCAGCTTTGATGATTACGTGCGCCCCAGGTACGCCACGCGCATGCAGCCAGATATCATTAGCGGCGGCCTGGTGAAATGTTACTTCTTCGTTTTGGCGACTGTTTTTCCCAATTAAGATGGTAAATCCATCGTGGCTCTGAATATGCAAAGGGACGCCACCACCTGGTGGAACTGGCTTACCCTTCTGCTGTTTACCGCTCTTGCCTTTGCGCGATTGCTTTCTGGTGCCTGAAACTGAGGCGGCAACAGCTTTAGGGCCACGTATATAACCGGCGCTCTGCACCTCAGCCTTAACCAGCGCCACTTCAGCGGGAGTATCGGCCAGTATGAGATCAGCCAATAACTGCTCGATTGTTGCCAGTTCGGTCGCATTTTGTTCGATCTGGCCTGGTACAAGCGAGAGTGCGCGGCGCAACTTGTGGTATTTGTGGAAGAGACGATTTGCGTTGCCAACAGCGTCAAAGCGCGGATCAAGAGGAATGGTCACCTCTGACGGGCTGGCTTCAACTTCAAAGAAGTTTTGCAACATCACACTACTTTGGCCTTGTCTCACTTCATGTTGATAGGCTAACAGTAGTTCAGCCTGCAGACGAAAGCTGCTGGCCTCTTCGGAGACAGCCAATTCTTGTTGCAACAATGCTGATTTGCGTTTACAGCGCTCAAGTTGTGCTTGTAAGACTTTTCTTATGGGAGCTCGCACGCTTTCCATTGCATCACGCCACTCAGCACCAGCATAAAACTCATCAATCAAGATGTTGATCGATGCGGATTCCCGTATGCGCACCCCGGGCTGTTCAGTATATTGCTCCAGGACATAGGGAGCAAAGGCTAGAGGAATGGTGTATGAAAGGGAAGTTTGCGCCTCGCTACTATCCTTCACACGCTCTACAAGTTGTGGTTTCCATGCATGTGTATCAAACAGGGCAGCCAGTTCACGTACATTCCATGCCAGCTCTTCCCAGATGGCTTCACCAGCTTTGACCGGCGATTCTGGATTGCTGATAGTACGATAGACGGCTTCACGAGCTAGTAATGGGCTGAAGCCAAGGAGATTTCTGGTCAATAGTTGCCATAGTTTTGGCTCTTGAATCCTGGCATGTTTCCTCTTATCTTGCGACGGTACTCCCTTTGTGAGTTCCGTGTCTTCTTGCATACACTGAGCCAATTGGGCGGATGTAACAGTTGTTGGCTCAAATCGAGGCAAAGATTGACCACCGGCTTTGCGTTGTTGTGGAGGTGGTGGAACATACTGGACATTTGCGCCTATGACGCGGTAGCGATTCACATCAGCCCCTACATGTTTAAGGCTTCCGAGGATCAATCCGTGCTCATTAGATAGGATGATATTACTCATACGACCCATTAATTCGATAAGAAGGTGATAGCGGGTATGCTCCTCAGGATCCGAAGCGCTACGATGGCCAGCAACAATTTCAATGACACGTTCCCAACGTGGTTGCTGAATGGCTTCAATGCGCGCGCCTTCCAGGTATTTGCGCAGTAACATTACAAATGCAGGCGGTTCATTCACAATCCTGGAAGGTTTGAGCGCGGTGAGGTGCGCTCGCGCTAACTGAGGGTGAGCTGAGAGATAGAGCCAGCGGTTCTGCCCACCCTGCCCTTGTTGTTGAGATGGCGCATAGCATTGGATAGCGATGGAGTATGCGGTTGGCTGTATGATGGTATCAATGCGCGCACCGGACAGTAGCAAGCGCCATTCATCGGCGATGGCTGCGAGAGTGATGGCATCGATATGCATAGTTACAGCTTTCCAGTTATCAAGATACTTGCGAGTGTTGTACAATACTGTCAAGGGCAGTTCCTACAGTATAGCAAAGAGTAGCCTGCTCGTATACTACGCTTCACAAATCCAGCAATAATGTAGGAAAACGACATGCAACTTGAGACGGAGCTTTTTGTGTCCCAACAGCAGAAACCCGCATCCGCACAGTCCTCAACTCGTCAGGGACTCCTCTTCGTGCTTTCAGCGCCTTCAGGAACGGGAAAAGACACCGTCATAAACACGCTCAAGCAGCAAGGTATGGATTTTTACGTGGTCCCCTCTGTAACGACCCGTACTCCACGTCCGGATGAATGCGAGGGTAATCCATATCATTTCGTCAGCCAGGAAACATTCGAACACTTAGCCAGTCAAAATGAGCTGCTTGAGTATGCAAATGTGCATGGCAACTGGTATGGGCAGCCACGTAAGCCGATACGAGATAATTTAGCTGCAGGTCGTGACGTGCTGCTGAAAATCGATGTAAAGGGCGCGGCCACTATCCGTAGTAAAGTACCCGAGGCTGTTTTTATCTTTCTGATTCCTGGCTCACTAGAGGAACTTGCTCAGAGACTGACCGACCGGCAAACAGAGACGGAAGAGGAACTTCAGAGACGACTGGCAGATGCCCGCAAAGAGTTGGCAGAACAACACTGGTACGACTACCTGATCACGAACCGGCAAGGGCACTTACAAGATGCGGTGGATTGTCTGCGTGCCATTATGCTAGCCGAACATTGTCGTGTACACCCCCGTAAAATCGATATTTAGAGCTATCAAGGAGGATGATTGTTTATGTCAGAAGAACGTTTTATGCAATCCGCTACTAAAGAGCGCAACCTCGCAATGGAATTAGTACGCGTGACTGAAGCTGCAGCACTGAGCGCCGCTCGCTGGATGGGTAAAGGCGATAAAATTGCGGTCGACGATGCTGCTGTAAATGCCATGCGCCAGGCCCTGGATGGTGTCGATATGCACGGCATTGTGGTGATAGGTGAGGGTGAAAAGGATGAGGCTCCCATGCTTTATATCGGTGAGGAAGTTGGCAATGGTACCCCACCAGAAGTTGACGTGGCGGTCGATCCTGTTGATGGTACAAGGCTCACCTCTCTTGGTCTTCCAGGGGCAATCGCAGTTGTGGCAACGGCCGAACGAGGGACAATGTATTCAGCTCCTCCCGGGGTGTTCTACATGGAAAAGATCGCTGTCGGTCCCGCTGCTCGAGACGCAATTGATATCAACGCGCCTGTCATTACGAACCTGGAACGTATTGCCCGGGCACGCGATGCTCAAGTCGATGATTTGACTGTTGTGATACTGGATCGACCACGCCACGCTGAGATGATTAAGCAGATTCGCCAGGCAGGCGCCCGCATTCGCTTGATTATGGATGGCGATGTGTCAGCAGCGATTCAAGCGGCGATGGAAGATTTTAGAGGTGTCGATGCGCTGATAGGAACGGGAGGAGCGCCAGAAGCAGTGCTGGCGGCAGCAGCAATCAAGTGTATTGGTGGAGAAATTCAGTGTAAAATCTGGCCTCGTTCAGATGAGGAACGCGAACAGTTTAAAGCTGATGGCATCGATCTCAACCAGGTGCTACGAACGGATGACCTGGTTAAGGGCAATGATGTGTCATTCGCCGCGACTGGCATTACAAGTGGAGAATTAGTCAATGGCGTACAGTATTTCGGTTGGGGAGCTCGCACTTACTCGGTGATGATGCGCTCCCACTCGGGTACAGTGCGCTATATTGAAGCGCGCCACAAGTGGCGCAAAGCAGGCGACACAGTAGGTATGGCGCGAATAAGCTGAGATGGGCCCGGCCCTTGTCGTATTCATCGCAATTTCAGCAGCTTTTCAATCACAGCGTCCGCAACCTGCGAGGTACCGACGGCAGTAGGATCATCAGGACGGGGCTTGAGATCATATGTGACATTCTTACCCTCGGCGATGACCGCAGCTATGGCTCTCTCTAAAGAACAGGCAGCATCCTTCTCGCCCAGGTGACGTAACATCAGCACGCCTGAAAACATCATGGCCATCGGGTTGACTTTGTTCTGTCCGGCATACTTGGGAGCACTGCCATGCACCGGTTCAAAGACGGCATATTGACTGCCTATATTTGCGCCAGGGGCAACTCCCAGACCGCCTATCAAGCCAGCAGATAGATCGGAAATGATATCGCCATACAGGTTGGGCAGCACCAGCACATCATACTGTTCAGGTTTTTGTACAAGCTGCATGCACATATTGTCTACAATACGATCTTCAAAATGGATTTCTGGATATTCCTTTGCAACTTCATGAGCTGTGGCAAGAAATAGCCCATCAGAAAACCTCATAATATTGGCTTTATGAACCGCAGTGACTTTACGACGTGAATTAGCCCTGGCATAGTCAAAAGCAAATTTTACAATGCGGCGTGTAGCCATCACAGAGATATACTTGATACTGATGGCGGAATTGACATCAAGGTGAGTGCCGGTAGTACGAGCAATGGTGTCAATGATTTCTTGCTGTTCGGGTGTTCCTTTTTGAAACTCTACTCCAGAATACAAGTCTTCCGTATTCTCACGCACAATAATCATATCGATATTATCGTAGCGCGAACGTAGTCCTTGATAGGTTTTCGCAGGGCGAAGATTTGCATAGAGGTCCAGTTTTTTGCGGAGAGTTACATTTGCGCTGCGAATTCCTTTACCAAAAGGAGTAGTGATTGGACCTTTCAGCCCTACTTTTGTACGCTTAATCGACTCGATTACTTCATCTGGCAATACGGTACCATGTTCCTCTAATATCTCTAAACCAGCCTGGTGTACATCCCAGGAAAACTGGACTCCAGTCGCTTCGAGAACACGGCGTGTAGCCTCGGTAATTTCAGGTCCGGTGCCATCACCAGGAATAAGGGTAACCGCGTAGGGCATGAAATCCTCCATAAGAGTAGCGCTTTAACAATATGTATGAATAAATAACCAACACATGATTATAGCACACGACCTATTTACGGGGTTTTCGTTGATGAAGTCCTGCTGGTGCTGGACTTTTTCGTTGTGGAATTTTTACTCCTGGTGGCAGACTTTTTTGCTATAGTAGTACTTCTCGCCCTGCTAGTTCCTGTGGCTTTCGTGGCTCTTCCTCGTGTTGTGCTGGTCCTGGTTTTCTTCGCAGTTGTTGAGGTTCGGCCATTAGCTGATGGTGTTTGCGATACAAGCGCAGAATCCCCTGTTGGCGTAACTTTCTTGCGAGTACCACGCCGCGCAGGAACACCATCCAGTTGAGGTCTTGCCTCTGTGTCCCGCTGCATAGCGATAACTTCCTGATAACAAACAGGGTCCTGCCCTACACGCGGCACAACCATTAATCCATTGCAGTTAGGACAGAGTTCGGGTACCGGCTTTTCCCAGATAGCAAAATTGCACGTGGGGTAGTTGCTGCACCCGTAGAAGATGCGCTTCTTTTGTTTTGTCTTGCGCTCAACAAGATCACCCTGACATACCGGACAGAGCGCGCCTGTTTTATTTACAACAGAGCGACGATAGCGGCATTCGGGAAAGCCTGAGCAGGAGATAAAGCGCCCAAAACGACCTGTACGAATAACAAGATTGCGCCCACATTCGGGACAGGCTTCATCTATCTCTTCGAGAGGCTTCTGTACACGATTCATCTCCGCTTCGGCCTTGTCCATTGTAACCTTGAAATCGCCATAGAAGCTTCGCAGGAACTCAGTCCATGACTGCCGGCCCTCTTCGACATCGTCCAGCTTGCGCTCCATCTCAGCAGTGAAACCAGTATCTACAATCTCAGGAAAGTGTTTATTCATCACTTCGTTCACCGTCTCGCCCAACCAGGTTGGCACAAAGCGCCGCTGCTCCTGATCGACATACCCGCGATCCTGAATAGTACTGATAATAGGCACATAGGTACTCGGCCGGCCAATACCTTGCTCTTCAAGCTCTTTGATTAAGCTGGCTTCGCTATAACGCGGAGGAGGCTGAGTGAAATGTTGTTCCGGTGTTAATTGATGTAGGTCCAACACTTCTTGCGCGCTGAGAATAGGAAGTGTTTTCTCTTCGTCATCACGCTGCCAGACAGCATAAAAGCCAGGAAACTTGAGCTGAGAACCCGTAGCCCGAAAAACATACTGGCTAGCCACAATGTCCACCCGCACCGTATCAAAAACGGCAGGCGTCATAAAGCTAGCAACAAACCGTCGCCAGATCAAGTTGTAGAGCTTAAACTGCTCGGCTGAAAGATGCGGCTTGATTTTCTGAGGCGTCAACGTGACATCAGTTGGTCGAATCGCTTCATGGGCATCCTGGGTGGTTGCTTTGGCCTTGCCTATCCTTCCCTGTCCAACATAAGGCTGACCATATTCTTTCGCGATGTACTCTTTCACTTTCGCTCGCGCTTCATCAGAGACACGTGTCGAGTCGGTACGCATATAGGTAATTAGACCCTGATGACCCTGTTCACCAAGCTCAATTCCTTCATAGAGTTGCTGGGCAAGGCTCATCGTTTTCTTCGGCTTAAAGGAGAGTCTCGTTGAGGCTTCCTGTTGCATGGTGCTGGTTGTATACGGTGGATTGGGCTGGCGACGCTGCTCTTTCTCCTCCACTTTAAAAACACTATAGACAGCACCCTGTAACTCCGCCAGAATCGTCTTTGCCTCTTCCTGAGAAGAGATTTTGATACGACCCTTTTCCGTTTGCAATTTTTTCGTGCCATTTTGCCCTTCGGTTGAACCTGATGTCTGCTCCTCACTTTCAGTTGCGTTCTCCCCATTACCGAATTCAGCAATATCTTTGAGGCGTGCCATCAGAATTGCTTCGAAGCGTTCTGGCTTTCCCTGCTTACTAAGTAATGCGGTGATACTCCAGTACTCTTCAGGGATAAAAGCGCGAATCTCGGCCTCACGATCGCAGATGAGACGAAGCGCCACAGATTGGACTCGCCCGGCGCTTGTGCCTGATTGAATGCGACGCCAGAGTAACGGACTAATCTTATAACCAACAAGCCGATCCAACACCCTGCGAGCTTGCTGGGCATTGAAGAGGTCTTCGTTAATGTCACGAGGCTTTCTAATTGCTTGCTGAACAGCCCCTTTTGTGATTTCATTGAAGACTGCCCGTCGAGGATTCTGTAGTCCGAGTGTCTCTTTCAGGGACCATGCGATAAATTCACCTTCGCGATCAGGGTCTGGAGCCAGGTATACTTCGTCAGCACGTCCCGAGGCGGTTCTCAGTTCATTAATCAATCTATCTTTTTTCTCAATGATTTCGTATTGTGGAGCGAAGTCTTTGCGTGTGTTCACTCCGAGGCCCTTTTTGGGCAGGTCAATAATATGTCCCATGGACGCGCGCACTTCAAAGTCACGCCCAAGGAATTTTTCGATTGTTTTAGCTTTTGCTGGTGATTCTACGATTACTAGTTTCTTAGCCATCGACCCTACTTGAACTCCATTTCCTTCGTTGCGTTTTAACTCTTCCTCGGATACAATGATCTCTTGGCATAGAATAGCACATCCTGGCAAGAGGGATAGGTATATGCATGTTGCCGAAAAAATCCTATGCCAGGATAACACATTGTGTCTAGATGATATTCCCTTCCCTGGTTTCCATTTCCGGTTGCTCTTGACCCATGTACGCTTGCATGCTATGCTGCAACTGGTAGACTTATGTAAACGCTGGCATCTTGGAGGCAAAGGAAAAGCATGAGCGAACAAAAGCCACCTCGTTCTACTAAAAGAGGGGCGCGCAAAAAGCCGGTGAGCAGCGGTGCAGACGAAAGTCAGATAACTGTTGATGGCTATAGTAAGGCAACCAGCAGCCAGCGTATCACAAAACGCTGGCGTCGTTCACTTCGCGCAGGTCTGGCAGTGGTAGGAGGAAGAACGGCAGGAGCGCTCAGTCGACGTTTACATCTCGGTGGAGGTACCAGTATTGCTGGCCTGGTAGCACAACGTCTCTATCCCGATATTGTAGGCCACCTATCCACGCAATTAGCTTTTGGAAGTGTAATAGTAACGGGGACGAATGGCAAAACCACCACCAGTGGTTTTATCGCTGCGATCTTGAGCGATGCGGGTTTGCGAGTCTGGCGAAACAGGGAAGGTTCAAATCTGATGGGAGGCGTCGCGGGCGCCCTGGTCATTCGTGCCCAACCTGATGGGAACTTACGCCGGGCAGGGCAGGCTATCTCGATCTTTGAAGTCGATGAAGCTGTCATGCCACAAGCTGTACGCACTCTACCACCTCGCATTGCGGTCTTTACCAACCTTTTTCGCGACCAACTTGATCGCTTTGGTGAAGTTGACAGCGTTTCAGCACGTTGGCAACAGGCTGTAGGCTTACTACCCGAGACTGCGATACTTATCCTTAACGCCGATGATCCCACTACAGCTCATCTTGGAGAGTTATTTGCAGGACAGGTAGTTTACTTTGGCATCGATGACCCGTCACCTGATCTCCCAAACGGAGGTACACCTACCGAGCGACATCAAGCGATCGATACACGCGTCTGTCCCCATTGCGGAGGAGAATATATCTACTCAGTACGATATTACAGTCATTTAGGCCACTATAGGTGCTCAAAGTGCAAGCGCGTACGCCCTGAAGCAGATGTGCGAGCAGTGAAGGTAGTCACTGATGGTATTGATCGGCTCCGCATGGAGGTTGAAACGCGAACACAGCAGGGAGAAATCGTGATTCCCCTGGCCGGATTTTACAATGTCTATAATGCGTTGGCAGCAATTGCAGCCTCCCAGGCACTGGGCATCAACTGGGATCCGATAGTGTCCGGCATTGAACAATTTAAGCCAGCATTCGGACGTGGAGAGCGTGTTCAGGTTGAAGGACGCACATTGCGCCTGCTCCTGGCAAAGAATCCCACAGGCTTCAATGAGGTGCTGCGCACTCTTTTTAGTGATGAAATACCAAGGCATGTATTATTTGTCTTAAATGACAATATTGCCGATGGACGAGATATTTCATGGGTCTGGGATGTTGATTTTGAACGCATTGCTCAGCATACAGCGACATTGGCGGTGGCAGGAACTCGTGCTCTTGACCTTGCACTGCGATTGAAGTACGCGGGAGTAGAGCAGCAAGCTATGACGATTGTGACCTCTGCCCCTTTACGAGCTGTTAAGATCGCTTACAAGTCAAAGGCTCGCAGCGCGCGCCAACACAGGCGTGCATCAAAGGCAGGAGCGGTACGTAGCACTCAAATGAGCATACCCACCGATGATGTAATAAATCAGACTCCTACAGGTCATGGCATCGCTAAGGCGTTGGATACAGCAATACATCAAACCCCTGCTGGTGAGACATTATTCGTTGTACCGACGTATACTGGTTTGTTGGAAATTCATCGCGAACTGGAACGTCGTGGTTTAGCGCCTCGTTATTGGGAGGAAAAGGGACCTTGAGAGACGATTTGGCGTCCCGCTTCACATTAAAACTCGGACACTTATATCCTGATCAACTTAATTTGTATGGGGACCGGGGTAATATATTGACATTGCTCAGGCGTTGTCAACTCCGTGGTATAGATCTGCGAGTTATCGATTTAGGAATTGGTGATGCACTGGCGCCAGATGAGTACGATATGTTGTTTATTGGTGGTGGGCAGGATAAAGAGCAAGCTCCAGTTGCTCAGGATTTGCACGAGATGAAAAGTATCGGCCTGTGGGCAGCGATTGAAGACGATATGCCTGTGCTGGCAGTTTGTGGCGGCTACCAGTTGCTGGCACACTACTATCGACCAGCCGATGGGCCTGATATGCGAGGACTCGGAGTATTCGACGCATGGACTATCCATAAGGGAGTGCAATCGCCTCGCTGTATTGGAGATATAGCTATTAGTTGGAATGGTAGTACGTTAGTTGGCTTCGAAAATCATGGAGGTCGTACCTATCTGGGCACAGCTAAACCATTAGGAAAAGTGCTCAAGGGTTACGGAAACAACGCAGAAGATCATACTGAGGGAGCTGTGTATCGAAACGCTTTTGGGACCTATATGCATGGTTCACTCTTACCAAAGAATCCGCATTTTGCCGATCACTTGATTGCATTGGCATTAGAACGGACCTATGGCAGGAGCGATCATACTGCTGAAAACCTTGTCCATTCGATGGATTCGCATAATGGGTCTACACCACCTACTCAAAGCGCAAAGACAGGTAAATGGGTCACCAGGGGCCGAAGGCAACTCGATGTCAAAGATGATCATTTAACATTTCTAACACCTCTGGACGATACGTTAGAGTGGGAGGCCCATGCCTTTATACTCGAGCGTTTGGGGTTATATAATGCAGCATCTGATGCCTTACGTACCTACGGAGATGTTGGGACAGTTCTGCACCTGCCCGGAACCGCCTCCATTCAGAAGTAACATAGATTACAATAGACTACAGTAGAAAGGTAGCTATGAGTATAGATCGGTCACTGGCACGTTGCTCTTTCTGCGGGAAACGCCCACCAGAAGTACAGCGTATGGTAGCTGGGCCGGGCGCTGCTTATATATGTGAATTTTGCCTGCAACTGTGTAACGAAATTCTTAACGATCCAACACCGTTTTCTGCCAAAGCGTTGGAACTTGCCACGCGTCCTCCAGTGGTGATTGCCGCTCCACAAGAATCTGGGCGACAAGGGATGCCGGAAGCAAAGCCACGAGAACCTTTACGCAGTATCACAATCGAGTTAGAGCAGAAACAGCATGACATGACCTTAATGCTGCACCAGTTGCGACTGTTTCAGGAGTATTTTGAATTTAATTATGTATGGATACGACCACCACTTCGAGCAGGATTTGCTTTTGTTCCTCGCATCATTTTTCTAGTTGAAGATAATACTGGAGTTCAGTGGGCAGGAGAACGAGGGGGCATGCTTCTGGCACGCCCTGAACTTACCAGCGATCCCCACCAGGCAGTCTATCAAGGGAGCGCGCGTTTTAGTCCGCCACCTTCGCCTGATACACGTGTTATGACGATACGTGCTGTCGATCCTTTAGGTCAATTCGAGGATCCCCCACTACAGCCCTGGCGTTTTGAGGTCACAATGTAGAAAATAGAAAGCCTGGCAAGGCTCACCTTTGCCAGGCTTCTCTTCTTAAATTGTTTGAAATGCATTGCCCGTAAGGATGCTATACCCGTTTTATTCAGTAACTTGCTCTAACGCGGGCACAAGCAACCCGTAGCCACCTCCATCTAACCTGTACATAACATTAACACTCCTGGTCTCTACGTTAAAGAACGGGTAGAAGGATAAGCCTTGTGCCTCCATTTCTGCAATGACTTCTTGATCACTCATCGGTTTGGTCTCAATCCTGCGAATTTCCATAATTCTAGACCATATTTCCTCGTTACGCTCTTCGGTGATGGGTGCTGTCACTTGCTCACTCTCTTCAACGCTCTCCTCCTCAATCGAGGAAAGACTGCCAGAGCGCGATAATGAAGAGCGATATTAGCATTTGCTGCGCTTGCTTCGCTATGAATAGGATGGGAGTTGTTAGAGAGTGCCAGTTGCACCGTATAACGGTCTTGAGCGCTGCGGGTTCGCTCTTCTGAAACAGTCACCTCGATACGCGCATTTGAATCAACCAGGCGAGAGAGTTTTTGTACTTTGCGTTCGATGTGTTCACGCAAACGAGGTTGGACTTCAGTCTGTTTACCTTTGATAATGATTTGCATAGCTTGCCTTCTCTTTCCGATCAAACAATATGACAAAACATATGTAACAGGAGATTCCCCGACTGGTATAGGAATGTCACACACTTAATTATATCATTCTTCAACAAAAGGCAGGGAAAATCGCCAATTCTCCTATATCACAACTCAATCACAAGAAGAGAGGAGAACCAAATACTATGCAGATATCCGTTGTATGAAAATCCTGTTATCGAACGCGAGACCTGATCACGTTTAATGATGAATATGTAGTAATTTTTCTCATAGTAGAGATTCATAAAATGTTCATTTGTTAATGGTATGATGCTGTTCAAGGCATGTTCAAAGATGATCCACATTCTGATGAGTGGGAGGGTAAATGGCACATGACTCAGTTACCAAGCGACCAGCATATAACATATCAATTACAGTTCCGCAAATGTGGAAAACCCACATGTAGTACTTGCCGCGATGGGCAGGGCCACGGTCCATACTGGTACGCCTACTGGCGCGAAGGATCGCGTCTGCGTTCGGGATATATTGGGAAAATGCCTCCCGAAGCGGGAACATTTTTTCAATCTGTTGCTGCGAGATAATAAATAAGAGAACTGGAGAAACGCTTCAAAGCCCGGGGCATGAAAGAACACATCATGGACATATTCTTGCTCTCCAAATCAGAAAGCCCTCCAAGATAATTTCTGTATTTTACTTTCCATACGTTGATGTTACAATACCCGCATTGATAGACATTCACTCCTTCGCTAGTATTTGGGAGAACTGCATGAAATGTCCATTTTGCGGGGGCACAGAATCACGGGTGAAAGATTCGCGAGATATTGGTGACGCGATTCATCGAAGACGCGAATGCGAGCAGTGCAAAGGGCGCTTCAGTACATACGAGCGTGTCGAGAAATCTGTGCTGATGGTCATTAAGCGAGATCAACGGCGCGAAGCTTTTGACAGGCAGAAGCTTTTCGTAGGCATTAGCAAAGCCTGTGAGAAACGTCCATTGCCGGTAGGCGAAATTGAAAATGCTGTCGAGGAGATTGAGCAGGAACTGTACCGGCAAGGAAAACAGGAAGTCCCAAGCAGTGTCATTGGGGAACTTGTGATGGAACGGCTGCGCCAGATGGATAAGATAGCCTACATTCGCTTTGCCAGTGTGTATCGCTCGTTTAATGACGTTGAGACCATGCTTGAGGAATTGCAGGATCTCTTGAATCGGAAGAAAGCTGAACCGACAGGACATGCGCAAGGGACAACATACCATACAGACAACGAAGCGTAGGGAAGCGCAGGTGTGCTTCCCTACCACTATTTCCCAAATGAGATGCGGTTGGCATTCGATTAATCGCGGCTATGACTTTCGGCCTTGCGCAGGCGGCGACTGAGGGTAGATAAAAGTCTCAAAGCAATAGTGGGCTGATTTCGTAAGGTTGTTCGAAATTCCCAGACCGGCAGGAGAAGGGCTGTGACATCGTCTACAGCGGTGATGGTTGCCGAACGGGGCAAGTCATCCAGCAAGGACATTTCACCGAGTACATTTCCTGAGCCGACAGTGCCGAGATCAATTTCTGCTTTATCAGGATCTGTCGCTTTAGTGATACGAACAGTACCGCTGGTAATGACATAAAGTCCAACACCTGTATCGCCCTGTTTGATCAATGTTGAGCCTGCGCTATACTTGCGTTCCTTGCAAGCGCTCGCGAGTAATTGTAAATCTTTCTTGTCCAAACCAGCGAACAGATCAACACGTGCTAGGGTATCTTCGTGCATAATGTAACTCCTTCGTACTAAGCAATGTACTGGATCGAACCGCCACGCTATTCCGTCCATAGGGCTTATCTTACCACAACCGTTGTATCATGCCTAGCAGTTGTTTTTGACTTTCCCACCTCAAGGGACTACAATAAAATCACTAAAGCATGACAGGGGCTGTATCTACATAGATAGAGAAATCAGGGATCAGATATTCATGTCGACACAAGATGAGAAAGCAGCAGAGAAACGCTTACAAGCAGGCATTGATGCTTTTTATGACGGTAAATTGGATGCAGCAGCAGAAGCCTTTTCAGATGCGGAAATACGTTTCCGATTGCTCGGCGATTTTAAGCGAGCTGGAGACAGCCGTGCTATGCTTGCTGATGTACAACGCCAGAACAATCAGCTTGAACAGGCAGCAAATAGTTATCAGAAAGCGATACGGCTCTACAGGGATGCCAGTCACCCGTTGAATGAAGCAGCAAGCGCACTCTCGTTAGGACATGTAGAACGGCAACTGGCACACCTTGATCGCGCGCAGGAGTCTTATCAAAATGCCTGGAATCTTTATGTCAGCCAGGGGAATATACAGGGGCAGGGGAATGTGGCCCTGGCATTGGGGCATATCGAGATGCAACGCGGCAAAATTGATCAAGCTGCCGACCACTATGCACGCGCGATTGCATATTTTGTGAGTGCCAACGATAGCATCAATGAAGCTGATGCGCGCCGTAGCTTTGCTGATCTACAGCGACTGGCAAGACGCTTTGAAGAAGCCATCGTCGATTACCAACGAGTTCTGGAAGTCTATCAAGCAAACAGAGATAACTTCGGGGTCGTTGATGCACTGTTAGGTCTGGGGCGAATTTACCTGGATCAGCGACAATTCGATAAGGCAGCAGATTCATTCGCTGAGGCTGGCAAACTGGCACGTTCAATTGAATACGAACTGGGTGAAGCTGACAGCAATCTGGGGCTGGCGGAAATCTCGCTGTTAAGCAATCAAGTTGACCAGGCGTTGATAAGCGCACAGTTTGCGTTACAAATGTATACAGATATGCGCAATCCGCTAGGTACTGCCAACGCCAGTCGCTTGCTCGGCGAGATTAATATGCGCCGAGGCCAGCTTTCTTATGCTAACGGCATGATGGAACGCGCTCTACGCACCTACAAGGCCATTGCCTATCGCATAGGACAGGCAGAGGCAGCAGTAGGGTTAGGAGAGCTTCAATTTTTACGAGGTTTTCTAGAGCGTGCTTTGCAGACTTTTGAAGAGGCAAGAAAGCAGGCACATTCGCTGAGAAATGAGTTAGTTGAAAGTCAAGCATTACTTGGTCTTGGTGATATTCACAGCAAGCAAGGCAAGAGTATTCAGGCAGGGAACTACTATTACGATGCTCAAAAAGGGATGGAGGAGCGACTTTCCGATCCTGCACATAGCATCATTACAGTAGAAGCCCTTGTGCGCAGAGCACGATTAGCGGTACTTACAGGACGGCTGGATGAAGCAGAATTGTGCCTGGTAAATGCGCAGGCAATAATGACGGAGAATGCTCTTTCCTCTCAGGTGAAGCCCAGGGCATTACTTATTGAGGGAGAATTGCTGTTGACTCGAGGAGATTTTATACAGGCAGAGGCCCGTTTTAGTGATGCTTATAATCAAGCAGAGGCTCAGCAAGAGCCATTACTTGCTGCTGAGGCGCTATTGGGGTTGGCGCAAACACGACTGTCTCGTAAAGAATTACAGGCAGCGTCGATGAATTTTCTCGAGGCGGGACGACAGTTTCAATTACTGGAGAGTACGGATGGAGATGGCGCAGCCATGTTAGGCGTTGCTCAAACGCTCATCGGACAAGGGCAATGGGATGAAGCGATTGAACATTGTGAAGGAGCATTATTACGATTTCAGCAGAGTGGTGATGTGGTCGGGGAGACCGATACCATATTTGCTTTAGGACTGGCACATCGAGGCAAAGAAAATCTGGATGAAGCAGTAGTAAAATTCGAGCAAGCAGTAACAAGGTATCAACAGCAGCATCAACCTTTGGATGAATCTGACGCACGTTATGAACGTGCAGGCATCACACTGGCAAGTGGACAGTTTGATCTTGCTATGGACGATTTAGCTCAGGCAATCGCACTGGTTGAGCAAGTTATGCATACGTTGAGTTCGCCAGACCAATTGAGTACGTTCCTGCATCAATATACAGAACTTTACGCACAAGCCGCTATTACTGAAGTGAGACGAAATCATGATAGCCAGGCATATTCGATCCTCTCTTCGTTTGCTCACATTGCTGGTAGAGATGCAATCAAACAGCAAATCAAGGCTTATGAGGACTCTATTCCTGGAATAGGCGATGAGGTGAGCGAAGATGAGGCGTACGCTAACAACGAATTGATTAAGCGGTTACGAGCATTACATAAGCGCCTATAGGGGCACCAGCCACAGTAACGAGCGAGGGCGGGGGCAAGCCCCGCCCCTACTCTACTCTCAAATGGCTTGTCAAGCGCGTTCGTGTATAGTAGGGGCGGGGCTTGCCCCCGCCCTCGCCTCTTGCCCCCGCCCTCGCCTCTTGCGGCCGCCTTGGAGTGGGGTGGTGGCTTTGTAACGACGTCAACTTGATGCCTGTAGAGGTAACAGTCATAGACTCTTTAATGCTAACTCTTGCTATATGATGCCAAAGAGCATATTATAAAGCTAGAGAAAATATGTAATTTTGCATGGGTTTTCTGGCTCTGAACAAAAACATTACTCTAGCAGAGAGGATTCTTCGCTATGTCTATTCGTTTCTTACACGGCGATCCACAGTCACCAAAGGGGCATGCCATTTTTATTGCACGGAGTGCTACCGATAACCGCACCGTCTTAGCTACCTATTGCGTTGTACCTCCCATGCCTCTTTCCCTGGCGAAGTATCTACCCTCTTTCCTGGCTTCTCAGCTTTCCCCAGAGGATTTACAGGAAGCGACAAATGTTCCCGTCATGCCGATCCCACCGATGCTTGAGGAGGGAAGCACATTGGAGCGTCTCCAGATGCTGGCCGAGCGACGTGACGATGACCTGTGCGATATTGGCACTGTCAATCCGAAAGATGAAGCGGCACGCATGCAATTAGTCGCTCAAGGGTGCCAGGAGTATGGACAATTCTATGTGAACTTCGCTTCAACCTTTGCACAGGTTCAATCGATAGCGGCTGTTGCGGAAGAAGCGCCGATCGCGCTGGATGACCTGGACGCCGAAGAGCTGCTGATACAAACGATGACAGATCGACAGCGGCTGGCAGAATTGGGCAAGTTAGCAGGAGTAGCACGTTATGCGCTCGAAGGACACGATGCGCATCAGTTGCAGGATACAAAACAACGCATGTGGCATATCGCGGAACCACTGGCAGAGAAATACCGCAGTGCTGAACTCATAGAAGCCGCCTTTGATCCAAAGGAGCGAGGGACCAGGCTTGCTGAACTGTACCTGGAACGAGCATACAAACTACTCGATGAGGAATATGCCGACATTCCAGGCATCGAGCGAGCTATTCGAGATTTACAAGAGTAGAGGATGCCTTACTTATGCCATCAGTTGGATTGAATACCGATATTTCGTCTCTTATTGATGCTACTGCTGCTGGTAACACCGACCAGGTCATTGCTATTGCATATGAACTGACACAGCGTGGCGCGGACACTTCTGAGTTGATTGGACGTATGGGCATGGTTGCCGCTCACGGAGATAGCGATGGACATACGATATTGACACTCGATGCCGCAAGCATGATGTCTCGCTGGCTCATAGCCCTCCGCTCTACTTTTGCAGAGGATACACCTGTCCATACAAGAGGCTTACCATTCCTCGTACAGGCGCTGTCCGCTGCAGCGCCTGCAGTCCGCTCAGGTAAGCAAAAGCAAACCAGTTACCCGGCGCCACTGTATCCGAGCGGACTGCAGGAAGGGCAAACCGTTAACTCAGCAATGCATGATGCCGTCTTTGGTAATGACGCAACAATGGTTGAGCGGCTGCTCCTGGGTCTGTACGGTACAGGCGCTGATTACCGCACTATGCAGATACGGGCATATGATAGTATTTCGACCACGTTCCAGAACGACGGACACCCGCTGATGTTTGCGGTAAGGGGCATGCAGTTGTTGGATGCGGTAGAATGGGGTGACCGGGCGCCCAATATTATCCACTGGCTTGCGCCGCATTTGCCCTTGCACACCGAAGAACCAGCATGGGTCAATACAGTCCGCTCGTTTCTTTCCGATTCAATTCACAGTCTAGCCAGTTACCGCACACGCCTGGCCGCGCCAAAAGAAGAACATGCGCTTCCCTTACGTCGTCTCATCCTCAGTAATGCTGACACCCCGCAGATTTGTCAGGGAGTATTCGACGCACTTATCAAAAAAGGAGCATCTTCTCACGGCATTGGCTCTGTGATCGCGCTTACCGCAACCGATCTGATGCAAAGGGTCGGTGATGGTGATCGTGGTGCCTTCGTATATGCCGCACATGGCCTGCTCTTCTCAGCAGCAGTACGATTGGCGTATTTGAATGCTCTCCATAAGGAACTGGGAGAGCAGACCGCTACAGCACAGCCAGCGGGCACCCGCTCTCCCGTTCTGGGTGGTGGTTTGATCGCCCCAGCGTTGCTGGAGACACTGAGTGCACAATTGGATGCACAGGATCTGACCGGAGCACTTTCGACTGCGCGCCGCTTTATTCAATTAGGGCACGATGCACGCTCTCTGTTTGCCATCATAGGCCTGGCTTCTGCCAAAGAAGATGCAGCCGCTGATCAGGGACATACAATGCAAATCGTGCAGGCAGCAGGTGAAGAGTATTTGAGTTGGCCAGCAACCCTTTCAGATACCAGCATCGAGGGATTTGTGCAAGTAGCATTGCGCGCTGCCGCATTTGCCAAACGCAATACGCTGGTTGATAAGTTGTGATGGTCAAAATTTTGCATGTAGAGGCCTGGCGGGGGCCAGCCCCGCCACTACATTTCAATGTTCATTAACAAAAATTATGCGAGATGTAGTGGCGGGGCTGGCCCCCGCCAGGTTCCACTTCCCTAACGCGCAAATAAATACTCTATAATCGTTTTTGCATAACTATGGTCTTAATATATTGCTGGTGGATGCCTGAGAGGAGAAAAATACGAATGGATTTTAGGGAAAAGAAACATAGTAACCGTTTAATATGGCTTTTTTTATGTCTGGTTGCTCTACTTCTGACATCTTGCGATCTATTTGGAGGCAACAATACAAACATTCCAGGCAAGCCTGTGAAGGCTCCAGCCGCTAAGCAGATATACATTGCTCCCGTCCTGGGTGCTTCGGATATTACTACTTTTGACCCGGCGCTTGCATATGACGCCTCATCCATTTCAGCCATTCAGATGGTCTTCACGGGACTGGTACAACTCGACGATAAATTCCAGATACGGCCACAACTTGCGCAGTCCTGGCAACAAACGCCCGATGGACTAACCTGGACATTTCGTTTGAAACCGCACTTGAAGTTCAGTGATGGAAGCCCGCTAACCTCGGCGGACGTGATCTATAGTATTGATCGCGCATTACAGCCAACCACAAAGTCCACAATTGCGCCAATCTACCTGGATCTGATTCGCGATTCCGACAAGCTATTGGGAGGTAGAATACAGACCTTGATCAACGATAGTCTGATGGCTCCCGACCCAAACACAGTCGTGATACAAACAAAGAAGAAGGCGGCATACTTTCTGGCTATGCTGACCTATCCATGCTCTTATATTGTCGAGAAGAAGTTGATTGACGTATTTGGAGCGAATTTTACCGATCACCTGATGTCAGGTGGTGGAGCAGGGCCTTTCAGGGTAACACAATACATCCATGGCAAAGAAATTGATTTTGCACCCAATCCTAACTATTACAATACCTTACCCCAACTACAAAGAGTAGTCTTTCCTTTCTACCCCCAGGCGGAGGCTGCTTACCAGGCATATCAGGATGGCCGAGTTGATTATACAGGGGTACCAATTGCTAACTTTAGCAACGATAAGAAACGTGCAGATTTCCACCAGGTTCCACAATTATGGATCAATTACTACACCATGAATTACCTGGTCAAGCCATTCGACAACATCCATATACGCCAGGCATTCTCCCTGGCAATCGACAAGACAGCCATCGCGAATAACGTCTGGCAAGGGACGGTGATACCCACAAACCATATCGTGCCTCTGGGCATGCCGGGTTATAATCCAACGCTTACAGGCCCTGATGGAACACCATCCCTGAAAGGGAACCCTGATAGGGCCAGAGCATTGTTACAACAGGGATTACAGGAAGAAGGCTGGTCAAGTACTGCCCAGATGCCAACAATCAAATTGACGTATGCGATGGGTGTGAGCAACTTTGATCAGGAGGTCAGAGCTTTGATTGGGGTTTGGCAGAGCGTCCTGGGTGTCACGGTGAAAGCTAATCCTATAGACTATAACACGCTCCTCGACGAGGTGACAGCAGCGACCAATAATCCCCAGGGCATTGCATTCTGGAGCCTCGCCTGGGTGGCTGAATATCCCGATCCACAAGATTGGTTGACGCGGCAGTTTGACAGGGGAGTACCGAATAATAGCATGAATTACGGTCAAAACTCCAGTAGCAATGCGTCACGGCAGCAAGCCATACAATCACAATTGGAAAATGCCGATGCCAATTTTCAACAGGATGCGCGTATACACGTCTATCAGAAGGCCGAGCAGCAACTGATCAATGATGTGGCATGGATGCCAATGGAGCAGGTAACAAATGTTTACTTACTCAAACCCTATGTGATTGGCCTTGTTGATAACCAGCAAGGCTTGATTCCTCCTGACGATTGGGCAAA
>WNGD01001612.1_pt1 | contig 24387 bp, 21 predicted proteins | sample 5400671 | NCBI WGS metagenome assembly WNGD01 (sample SAMN13153369, study PRJNA577476) | soil metagenome | isolation source: 40 cm soil or saprolite under grassland replicate 2 | place: USA:California | collected 2016-06-15
AAGGGCAAGGGCAAGGGCAAGGGAAGGGCAACGTCAAGGGCGGGAACTAGGTCGTGTTGCACTCGGCCGCCTCGATATTCAGACGTTTGCTGGTGCCGAAGCGCCGGTCGAGCTCGCGCACGAATCTCTCGGGCGTGCAGCGGCCGCCGCGCCTCGTCTTGCGCTTCGCCCTCTCGACAGCAGTGCTGCTGTCGATCGGCGCGTTCGTCATCCTCATCGTTGTTCGGGAGCACGCGATCTCGCAGGCCGAGAGCGCGGCGGTGTTCCACTCCCGCTTCGTCGTCCGCTCCGTCCTCGGTGACAGGCTCCGGCCTTCGGACTTCGCAAGTCCGACTGCAAAGGACCGCGCTCAAGCACTCGACAGCGTCGCCGAGGCGGACGTCCTCTACGGCGACACGGTGTCGCTCGAGCTCTACAGCCCGGGCGGACGCATCACGTATGCCACCAACCATCGACTGGTGGGAACGACGCCAAGTGATGCGGCGCGCGCGCGCGCGACGCTCGGCACCGGCAATGTCGGCAAGGCGGTTGAGATGTCGAACGGACGGAAGGTGCTGAAGGTCTTCGTGCCCGTGCCGTTCGTCGGATCGGAGGAGCCGGCCGGGGTGCTGGCCTTGGCGCAGGACTATCAGCCGATCGCGCGGGCCGGCAGGCGAGGCCTCTTGCCGGTGCTCGGCGTCCTGCAGCTCGTACTGCTCACGCTGTACCTATCGCTGTTCCCGCTCCTGCGCCGCGTGACCGCCCGGCTGCGCGGGCAGGTCGAGCAGATCGAGAAGCTCGCCCTCTACGACGCCCTCACGGGGCTCGCAAACCGCAGGCTCTTCCACGATCGACTCGAGCAGGCGTTCCTGGCGTCGCAGCGCAGCGGGGCGGGCTTCTCGCTGATGCTCCTCGACCTCGATCGCTTCAAGGCGATCAACGACACGCTCGGTCACCAGACCGGGGACGCCGTTCTCGAGCATCTCTCCGAGCGCCTCAAGAGCATTGCGCGCGCCAGCGATACCGTCGCGCGCCTCGGCGGCGACGAGTTCGCACTCGTCCTTCAGGGTGCGCAGGACGGCGTGAGCGCACTGTTCGTCGCGGAACGAATTCTGCGCGCGCTGGACGAGCCGTTCGATATCCACGGGGTCACGCTGCAATTGGAGACGAGCATCGGGATTGCGCTCTTCCCGCGGCACGGCGACGACGCCGAGCAACTGCTGAAGCGCGCGGACATCGCGCTGTACACAAGCAAGGACTCGCATGTCCCCGTCGTGTACGCGTCGGAGCACGACCAGCGTTCCGCCGATGGGCTCGGCCTCGTAGCGCAGTCAGGCCAGGAAGCCCGTCGCGGCGTAGCGTCCTAGGCGCGCAGGACCACTTCGAGCGCGGTGCCGAACCCCGGCCGCGACGTGAGCCTGAAGCCGCCCTCGATGTTCTCCGTCCGCGCCCGGATGTTCTTCAAACCCTGGCCCGCGCCGGTCGACTGACCGTCGAAGCCTTCGCCGTCGTCACGGACCGATACGAACCGCTCATCGGCGCGCATGCCGATCAGGACCTCCGCCCGCCTCGCATTCGCGTGCTTGCGCACATTTGCGAGCCCTTCCTGGACGATGCGGAAGACCTCGATCTGCTCGTCCGGCGCGAGCCGGACGGCAGGATCGATCTCGAGATCGACCTCGAGGCTGCCGTCGGCCGTGAGGAACTCGATGTACCGCCGCAGCGCCGCGTCGAAGGGTGCGTTCCCGGCGGCGGTGGAGAGCGCCAGGATTGCGAAGCGCGCCTCCTGCTGCGCCGCGTCTGCTGCCTCCTTCAGCTTTGCGATCGTCTCCTCCGGCGGGGCGCCGTGCTGCAGCATTGTCGCGTGCGTCGAGACAGCGAAGAGGTACTGCGCGAGCCCGTCGTGGATCTCGCGCGCGACCCGGGCACGCTCCTCGGCAACCGCGCGCCCGAACTCCGCGAAGCTGATCGCGCGCCACGCCCCGACCAGCAGCAGGCCGTAGGCGAGCAATCGTAGAAAGTCACCGCGCGAGACCGAGCTCGTTGCGAGCACCGGTGTGAAGATGTAGTGCAAAGACGCGAACAGCATCAGGGTCGAGCCGAGCGCGAGCCAGCGGTCCATGTCCTCACGTCGTTCGTAGAAACGCTTCCCGAAACCGACGAGCGCGAGCAGGTTGAGCAGCGCCAGGGCTGCGAGGGATCCCGTCAGCAGGCCCGGCGCATCGGCGCTGGGATCCAGCAGGGGCAGAGCCGAGGCAGACGATCTGAGCGCGAGCCAGCCGAGGAAGACGACGATCAGCGCCGCGACAATTGTGTTAGCCAGGGCTCGCCGGCCCGAGCGCCCACTGACGAACGGGGCGGCCGCGATCAGCACCCAGGAGAACACCCGGCCGACGATGGCCGCCCACGCCTCAGGCCGGTGGATCGGGTGACCGTTAAGGGCCGGGACGATCGAGAAGACTGCGGTCGACACCGACGCGACGAGGAAGCCGGTGCAGAGGAGGAGGTCGAGCCGCCGTCCTTCGACCGAGTAGCGAACCCCCGCGAGGACCGCGATGATCCCGGCGGCAAAAGCCGCAATCGTCTGGAGCACGAGCCGGAGCTCGGGCAGCGAGACTGCCGTCTGGAGGTCGCGCCGTGCTACGAACAGCGCCAGCGATGCGCCGAGCAACCCGATGAGGAGGATCTCTCCTCCGAGCCAGGCCTGGAAATCGTCCTTGCCGTCTTGCCGCACGTTCACTCTTGTCGGCAGATCGCAGCCCGCCGATAAGGGCTGCAGGGCCCATGGCTGAGCGAATCCTGCTTGTCGACGACCACCCGCTGACCCGTTCGGCGCTCGCCGGGCTGCTCAGGCAGCACGGTTTCGACGTCGTCGGGGAGGCGGCTGACGGTGAAGAGGCGATCTCCTCCGCCGACAGCCTCCAGCCGGACCTGATCCTGCTCGACCTCTCGATGCCGGGCCTCGACGGCCTGAGCGCGCTCCCGCGGCTCCGCGAGGCGGCGCCACAGTGCGAGGTCGTCGTCCTGACGGCGTCGGGAACCGAGGAGAACCTGCTCGGCGCGATCCGCGGCGGCGCCGCGGGCTACCTCCTGAAGAGCGAGCCGCCCGAGCGCATCGTCGGCTTCCTCCGCGGAGTCGCGAACGGGGAAGCCGCCCTTTCCGGCACGGTCGCCCGGCGGCTGCTCGAGCAGGTGCGGGCGGGCGGCGGTCGCGGCTCGGGTGTGCCCGACTCGATCGCCGCCGTGCTGTCGGCGCGCGAGCTCGAGGTTCTGCTCCTCCTCGACGAGCACCTCGGCACGGACGAGATCGCGAAGCGGCTATTCATCTCCGAGCACACCGTTCGCTCCCACGTGAAGAGCCTGCTGCGAAAGCTCGGCGTCTCGTCTCGCCGCGACGCCCTCGAGGCGCTGGCGACCGGCCGCGGCTGACTGACCCGCAATGGGTGAGCCGGATCCCTCGGCACAGGCGATCCTCGGCCCGCCGCCCGCCGTCGATACTCAGAACAAGGTCCGACGCAGTCGGCTTCTCGGCGGCGAACGAGACTGTGGCGAACGAACGAGACGGCCGGCGTCAGCCGGCCGTCGTGCTTCCTGCGCCGAATCCGTCCAACGTCGCGGCGACGAGCCGGGGGAGCGTCTCGAGGTTGTAGCCACCTTCGAGCACCGCGGCGACGCGCGGCCCAAGCGCCGCGCATCTTCGCGCGAGCTCCCGGAATCCGTCCGCGGTGACGTGCATGTCGACGAGGTAGATGTCTTCGTCCTCGTGCGCGTCGAAGCCTGCCGAGACCAGTACGAGCTCCGGCGCGAACCGCGACACGGCCGGTTCCACGCAACGCTCGAACGCGTGGACCCATTCGCCGTCGCCGCAGCCGGGGCGCAGCGGAACGTTCACGGTCGTGTCGTCGCCTTCGCCGCGGGCGCCCGTGCCGGGATAGATGCCCTCCTGGTGAAGAGAGGCGTACAGAACTGAGTCGTCACCCATGAAGATGTCCTGTGTCCCGTTGCCGTGGTGGACGTCGAAGTCGACGATCGCGATCTTGCGGATGCCGTGCTCGGCCTGCATGTGGCGCACCGCGACCGCGACGTTGTTGATCAGGCAGAAGCCCATCGCGCCCGCGGGCGGCGCGTGGTGGCCCGGGGGCCGGACGAGCGCGAACGCGCCGCTCTCGGCCGCATCGATCGCGCAGCCGGCTGCGAGCACGGCCGCGTCCCAACTCGTCTCGGACGCGATCGTATTGGGGTAGTCGAACCAGGTCGGTTCCGTCAGGCCCTCCAGCACGTTTAGGTACTCGTGCGCGTGTACACGTTCGAGCGCCGCGCGCTGCGCGGGCCGGCCTTCCCGTGCAGCGGGGAAGGCTGCGAGCAGAACGGCGACTCGCTCCTCTGATTCGGGATGCCCGAAGGTCGGGTGCAGCCGTGCGAGCGCTGGGTGGGTTACGACGTCGATGCGAGCGCAGCGACCCGGTCGGCGAGGGCGTTCAGCCCGAGGTCGCGGACGAAGGAAGACGCCTCCGCCCATGTCGGTGTCTGGTCTTTCAGGGGAGGTAGGGGGGCGGAGGCGTCCAGCGTCGCCATTCGCCGGTACAGCCGGAGTTCCTCCGCCTGGGCTTCGAACCGTCCCTCGTCGAGCATCGCCTCCAGCGTGCCGTACTGGGCGAGCAGGTTGGCGGCTGTCTTCGGGCCGACGCCGCGGGCGCCCGGGATCCGGTCTGAGGGATCGCCGCGCAGGGCGATGAAGTCGGGCACCTGCTCCGGCGCGACCCCGTACCGTTCGCGCACCTCGGCCGGGCCGACGCGCGCGAGCTCGCTGACGCCGCGCGTCGGCTGCAGGATCGTTGTCCGCTTGCTCGCGAGCTGAAACGAGTCGCGGTCGGACGTGACGACAAGGGCCGCGCCCCCTCGCCCTTCCTCCGCCTTCGCGGCAGCGGCGAGGAAGTCGTCCGCCTCGTAGCCGGGCGCCTTCGCGGCCCCGAAGCCAAACGCGCGCACGAGCTCGGGCAGGAGGTCGAGCTGCTCGAGCAGGTCGTCGTCGAACTCGCGGCCGCTCTGGTAGCCGGCGAACAGCTCGTGCCGGTATGTGGGCGTGTCGAGCGAGTCCCAGCCCACCAGGACCGCCCGCGGCTGCTCCGCCTGCCAGAGCCGGACAAGAAAATTCGAGAAACCGAGCAGCGCATTGCCGGGCCTGCCCTCCGCTCGGCGAAACGTCTTCGGCAGCGCGTGGTAGGCGCGGTGGGCGAGCGAGTCGCCGTCGACGACGAGCAGCGGTCGCGTCACAGTCCGGCGCCGAGCCTTTCGATCTCCGCCATCAGCCGGTCGGTCGCCTCGCGCGGATCGAGGCCGTCGACCGCAAGCGGGGTGCCGTAGCGCACACGCAGCGGCCCGAGGCGCGTAAGTCGGTCGGCGCCTGCGATCGCCGCCGGAACGAGCGGTACTCCTGCTTCGACGACGATCCGAGCCGCGCCCCTGTGCGCTCTCGGCTGATGCCTCTTCACGAGCCCCTTCCGTTGTCGCGTGCCGTGCGGAAACATCACGACGATGTGGCCCTCCCGCACGAGCCGCACCGCGGTGCTGATCGCCTCGACGTCGCGTTCGCCGCGGCGTACCTTGAAGGCGCCGCCGGCGCGGATCAGCGGTCCGAGCGGCCACCAGAACAGCTCCGACTTGGCCATGAACCGAAGGTAGCGCCGCGGCCAGAGCGGGATCCCGAGCAGCCAGGGGTCGAGGTTCGAGACGTGGTTCGCCGCGAGCACGAAGCCGCCGTCGGCGGGCAGATTTTCCACACCCTCGGCGCGGAGCCGGAACACCCACCTGAGGAGCGGCCAGGAGATGCCGCCGACGAAGAGATAGAAGGGGCTGGGACGCACGCGGCCAAGTATCTCCGGCCCCTCCAAGGCATCGCTTGCGATGCCGCCGAGGAGGTCATGCGGGCTCTGCCCGCATGACCGTTGACTCAAGAATGTAGGTCGAACCGCGAAACGAGCGTCGCTTCCAGTGCTCGCTATGGTGTTTCGGATGGCTAAGACCCTCGTCATTGCAGAAAAGCCCTCTGTCGGCCGCGATCTCGCGGGCGCGCTGGACGGTCCCTTCCAGCGCCGCAAGCTCGAGGACATCAAGCCGAAGCGGGGCAAGAAGAAGGCCGAGGAGACCGCCGAGGAGGTCGTCGAGAAGGCGACGTCGAAGCCCAAGTCGCGCACGGCGCGCGACGAGCCGGTCTTCCTCGAGTCGGACGAATACGTGATCACCTGGGCCGTCGGCCACCTCGTCCAGCTCGCCGAGCCCGAGGAGTACGACGAGAAGTGGAAGAAGTGGCGGATGGCCGATTTGCCGATCGTGCCGCCGAACGGTTTCAAGCTCGTCCCGCGCGACGCGAAGGCGAAGAAGCAGCTGAAGCTGATCGAGACGCTGCTCAAGCGTGAGGACATCGACCAGGTCATCAACGCCTGCGACGCCGGTCGCGAGGGGGAGCTGATCTTTGCGTACGTGTACGAGTCGGTCTTCGGCTCGTCGGCAACGAGCGAGAAGCCGCCGAAGCCGGTCGAGCGGCTCTGGATCTCGTCGATGACGAAGCAGGCCATCCGCGGAGGTTTCGAGAAGCTCCGCCCCGGCCCGCAGATGAACTCGCTCGAGCTCGCCGCCCGCTCACGTTCGGAAGCCGACTGGCTCGTGGGCATGAACGCGACGCGTGCCGCGACGATCCGCGGCCGCGCGTGGGTCGGCGGCGTCGTCTCGCTCGGCCGCGTTCAGACACCGACGCTGGCGATGATCGTCAAGCGCGAGCGCGAGATCCAGGCGTTCGTCCCCGAGCCGTACCGGCTCGTGCACGGGACGTTCCAGCCGCCGTACCAGGGCATCTGGTTCGAAGGCGACGAGACGCGCATCTTCGGCGACCTCGAGCGCGCCGACCGGATCGTCGCGAAGGTGTCCGGACAGGACGGCACCGTCGAGAAGGTCGAGCGGAAGGAACAGTCGGAACGTGCACCGCTGCTGTACGACCTGACGTCGTTGCAGCGCGACGCCAACCGACGCTACGGCTTCTCCGCGCGCCGCACGTTGCAGGCCGCGCAGTCGTTGTACGAGGCGAAGAAGGCGATCACGTATCCGCGTACGTCGTCGCGGTTTCTGTCCGGCGACATGGTTCCGCAACTGAAGCCGACGGCAGCGACGCTGCAGCCGATCCCGGACTTCCGCAAGGCGGCCGAATACGTCCTCGCGCTCGACCAGCTGCCGCTGCAGCGAGTCGTCAACGACGCGAAGGTCGACGACCACCATGCGATCATCCCGACCGACATCGACCACGACGTCGAAACGCTGACGCCAGACGAGCGCCGCATCTTCGATCTCGTCGCGCGACGCTTCCTCGCGGCTTTCCATCCGCCGGCGCGCTACGCGCGCACCACGGTGATCACGGTCGTCGAGGAGGAGCGCTTCCGTACGCGCGGCAAGATCACGCTCGAGGCCGGGTGGCGTTCCGTATACGGGCTGGAGCCGGACCAGGAGCGTCAGTCGGAGGACGAGGAGAAGGAAGGCGGCGAGATTCCCGCCCTCCAGGAGGGTCAGACCGTGCGCTGCATTGCGGCGGAGATCGAGGACAAGATGACGAGGCCGCCGCCGCGCTACACCGAAGCGACGCTCCTGTCCGCGATGGAGACCGCGGGCAAGCTGATCGACGACGAGGAGCTGCGCGAAGCGATGAAGGAGTCGGGACTCGGCACCCCGGCGACACGCGCGGAGACGATCGAGACGCTGATCCGGCGCGAGTACATCGAGCGCGTCGGCCGGGACCTGCAGGCGACGCCGAAGGGTATTCAGGTCGTGACGATGCTCGAAGAGCACAAGCTGACGTCCCCGGAGCTCACGGGCGACTGGGAGCACAAGCTCGCCGACATCGAGCACGGGCGCGGCGACCGCGAGGCCTTCATGAAGGGGATCGCCGACTTCACCAAGGAAACGGTCGACCAGATCGCGGCGCTGGACAAGGAGAAGCTCCGTCCCGAACGGGTCGAGCTCGGCACCTGTCCTCGCTGCGGCGCCGTGACTGGCGAGATCATCCGCGAGAATTCGAAGGCCTACGGGTGCACGAGCTGGAAGAGCCGCGAGGAGACCGGCTGCGGTTTTGTGATTTGGAAACGGGTCGCGAGCCGGACGCTCACACCCGAGATCGCACGCCAGCTGATCGAGGAACGTCGGACCCGGGAAGTACTCTCTGGTTTCCGCTCACGGAACGGCAAACCTTTTCGTGCGCGGCTCGTCTTGAACGACGAGGACAAGATCGAGTTCGAGTTTCCCGTGCGTGCGCAAACCAAAGAGCCTGCGGCGACGGAATAACAGAGGGCACGGTCTCGTTTCAGTTTTGGAACCCCTGGTGGGGCGGTTGTCCCTGGAAAGGAAAGGGAATCCCGCTTACAGTGCGAAGGTTGGCCGCAGACCACAAAGTAAGAGCCGAAAGGGACAGTTGACACAGAACCAGCTTCACGAACTGCTTGATTCCGACCAGGCCAAGGCGCTCGTCGAGGGTGCCGAGGAGCGTGGGTACCTCGAGTCCGCCGAGCTCGAGGCGTTCTCCCTCGAGCACGACCTCAACGAGGACGAGGTCGAGGAACTGACCCGCGAGCTCGAGCGGATCGGGCTCGAGGTGCGTCAGCCTGCCGCAGAGGCCGAGAAGGAAGCGGAGAAGGAGAAGGCCCCCGAGCCGGCCGAGCAGCACGTCCTCTCGGGCTCCGCAGACAGCCTCCAGCTCTTCCTGGCCGACGTCGGCCGCCACAAGCTGCTCACCGCCGCCGAAGAGGTCACCCTCGCCAAGGCGATCGAGCGCGGCGATCCCGTCGCGAAGCGGCGCATGATCGAGTCGAACCTGCGCCTGGTCGTTTCGATCGCCAAGGGCTACCGCGGGCTTGGTGTCCCGTTTCTGGACTTGATCCAGGAGGGCACTCTCGGCCTCAACCGCGCGGTCGAGAAGTTCGACTGGCGGCGCGGATACAAGTTCTCGACGTATGCGACCTGGTGGATCCGCCAGTCGGTGCAGCGCGCCGTGGCGAACCACGCCCGCACGATCCGCGTGCCCGTCCACGTCGTCGAGCGGCAGCAGAAACTGTCGCGCGCGGCCCGCCGGCTCGAGGTCGAGCTGGGTCGCGAGGCGACGAAGGACGAACTGGCGGAGGCCACGGGCCTGCCGATCCAGCACGTCGACGAGGCATTGGGCGCGGCCCAGGCCTCGGTCTCGCTGAACCAGACGGTCGGCGCGGACGACGAGGGCGAGCTCGGCGACCTGTTCGCCGACCGCGAGGCAGCCGACCCGTTCGACGAGGCGGAGGAGTCGCTCCGGCGCCAGGGCGTTCGGCGCGCTCTCGACGCGCTGCCCGAGCGGGAACGACGCATCCTCGAGCTTCGCTTCGGCTTCGAGGGCGAGCCGTGGACGCTCGAGGCGATCGGCCACGAGCTCGATCTGACGCGCGAGCGCGTCCGGCAGCTGGAGGGCCAGGCCCTCGCGCGGCTGTCGGCGCTGCGAGATCTGATCTCACTCGCTGCCTAGAGAACCGAACGGCTGGGGTCTGACCCCTTGCGGGGTCAGACCCCGGCAGTTGGTTGCCGGTGCGTTCCATCGTTTCCGGGCGCTGGCCGTCTAAGTAGAAACGCCCTTACTTTCTGTTCATACTTGGGCGTCCGTCCTGGGAGGGCGGGGGAACGAAAGGAGATTGGGTGAGGGGGTACATGAGAAAGCTGGCCGTGCCGCTTGCGGCAATCGCTGTCCTGATCGTCGCCGGAACGGCGGGTGGCGCATCCAGGTCCGGCACGCTCGTCTTCGGCGGCGTCGGTGAGCCGACATATCTCGATCCGGCACTCGTGTCGGACGGGGTGTCCTTCATGGTCACGGAGCAGATCTTCGAGGGGCTCGTGAGGCTGAAGCCGGGGACGACCAAGATCATCCCGGCGCTGGCGACGAAGTGGAAGCTGACCGGCGGAAAGACATGGACGTTCTGGCTCCGCAAGGGCGTCAAGTTCCATGACGGGACGCCGTGGAACGCCGCGGCCGCCTGTTACAACTTCAACCGCTGGTACAACTGGTCGGGTCCGTTCCAGGATCCGTCGGCGACCTTCTACTACCAGGCGACCTACGGTGGTTTTCATCACAACGAGATCGCCAACCTGTCGCCGCCGCTGTTCCACAGCTGCACGACGAAGGGCAACTACCAGATCGTCGTCAAGCTGAACCGCGCCTCGGGCGTCTTCTTCCCGTCGCTCGTGATCTCGTCGTTCTCGATGCAGAGCCCGACGGCGATGAAGAAGTACGGCGCCGACCAGGCGACGCTGACGGGCGGGACGTTCAAGCCGACCGGCACGTATGCGTTTCAGCATCCGACCGGCACGGGCCCGTTCAAGTTCAGCTCGTGGACGATCGGCCAGAAGGTCGAGCTCGTCCGGAACGGGAGCTACTGGGGCAAAAAGTCGAAGCTGGACAAGATCGTCATCCGGCCGATCGCAGACAACGAGGCGCGCTTCCAGGCCCTCAAGACGGGTGAGATCAATGCGTTCGACCTCGCGCCGCCCCAGGACATCGCCAGCCTCAGCGGTGACGCGAACCTGAAGGCCATCAAGCGGCCGGCGTTCAACGTCGCCTACGTGACGATGCACCAGGGCCCCGGTTCGCCGATGAACGATCTCAAGGTGCGGCAGGCCGTGGCATACGGTCTCGACCGGGCGACCGTCGTGAAGCAGTTCTACTACGGCACCGGGAAGGTCGCGAACGAGTTCGAGCCGCCGTCGTTGTTCGGCTGGACGAACAAGGTCGTGAAGTACCCGTACAACCCGACGAAGGCGAAGGCGCTGCTGAATTCGTCGAGTTGTCACGTGCCGTGCCACGTCGACTTCTGGTATCCGACGAACGTGTCACGGCCGTACATGCCGGATCCGAAGCGGAACTTCGAGGCGTTCCAGGCGAGCCTGAACAACTCGGGCTTCGACGTCGCTGCGCACAGCGCGCCGTGGCGGCCGACGTACGTCCCGAAGGTCAACGAGGGAAGCGCCGGCGATCTCAACCTCATCGGCTGGACCGGTGACTACGGAGATCCTGACAACTTCCTGGGGACGTTCTTCCGCAACTTCAACCCGCAGTTCGGGTTCCACAATCCGCAGATCGAGGGCATCCTCAATCGCGCGTTGAACGAGCCGAACTTCCAGAAGCGGGTCAAGCTGTACCAGCAGGCGAACGTGATCATCATGAAGTTCCTCCCCGGCGTGCCGTACGCACACGCGACTCCGGCTCTGGGTGCGCAAAAGCGCATCTCGAAGCTGATCGCAACGCCGGTTGGTGGCGTGTGGTTCCAGTTCGCCACAGTCGGAGGTCAGTAGTCAGATAAACGCGCGGCCGGCGGACGACTGAACCATGCTTCGGTATGTCGTCCGCCGGCTGATGCTTCTCGTCCCGATCCTGCTCGGCGTCTCGATCCTGATCTTCTTCTGGATCCGCGCGCTGCCGGGTAATCCTGCGACCGCGCTGCTCGGGGAGCGCGCGACGCCGGCGCTCGTGAAGGAGTACAAGCAGCGGTACGGGCTCGACAAGCCGGTGCCCGTTCAGTACTGGGACTACCTCAAGACGACGCTGAAGGGGGAGCTCGGGACCAGCATTTCGTCGCGGCGCGCGGTCACCTACGAGATCAAGCACCGCTTTCCGGCCACTGTCGAGCTTGCACTCGCCGCGATGCTGTTCGCGATCGTGCTCGGGATCCCGTTCGGCTATTTCGCCGCGAAGCGCCACGGTGGCGTCTTGGACAACGCCACCCTGGTCGGATCGTTACTCGGGATCTCGATCCCGATCTTCTTTCTCGCGATCATCCTCAAGTACCTCTTCGCGATCAAATGGCACGTGCTGCCGAGCGTGGGCCGCGAGGACGTGCTCAGCAACGCGAAGCATCCGACCAACTTCTTCATCCTCGACGCGCTGATCGAGCGTGACTGGCACGCGCTTTCAGACACGCTCAAGCACCTGATTCTGCCGGCGATCGCGCTCGGCTCGATCCCGCTCGCCGTGATCACGCGCATCACGCGCGCATCGGTGCTCGACGTCCAGAACGAGGACTACGTGCGCACCGCGCGCGCGAAGGGTCTGCCGCCGCTGACCGTCGATCGCCGGCACGTCCTCCGCAACGCGATGCTGCCCGTCTCGACGATCATCGGCCTGCAGACGGGACTGCTGCTCTCCGGCGCCGTGCTGACGGAAACGGTGTTCGCCTACCCGGGGATGGGCTCGTGGCTGCGGGACGCGATCTTCAACAGCGACTACCCGGTGCTGCAGGGCGGGATCCTGTTCCTCGCGCTGGTGTTCGTGCTCGTCAATCTGCTCGTCGACCTTTCGTACGCCCTGATCAACCCGCGGATTCGGTACAGCTGATGTCGGTCGCTCGCCTTCGGCTCGCTCCCGTAGGGGAAACAATGTTTCCCCTCCGAGACCCCTTCTTTTGGTCACGCCTCAGCCCGCGCGCCGCTGCGATCGCCGCGCGTGCTGAGGAGATGGTGGGGGGAAACCTCACGGTTTCCCCTCTTGCCCCTTCCCTCGCTCATCGGCCGAGGTTCGGCCGATGAGCGTCGCCGAGATCGAAGCACGAGAGATCCAGATCGAGGCGCCGTCGGGCCTGTGGAGCGAGGCCCGGTACCGGCTCGTCCGCAACCCGGTCGCGATCCTCGGGGGCTTCTTCGTCGCGACATTCGTCACGGTCGCGATCTTCGCCCCGCTGATCGCGCCGGAGAATCCCGAGGCGGCGCGCCCCGACCGGCTCCACTTCGGGACGCCACCGGGCCCGAGCTGGTCGCATTTGTTCGGGCTCGACCTCCAGGGCCGTGACGAGTTCTCCCGCATCGTCTACGGCGCGCGCTTCTCCCTGCTGATCGGCGTCGTGTCGGTTGCGATCGGGCTGACGATCGGCCTGCTCCTCGGCGCCACGGCCGGATACCTCGGAGGCTACGTCGACTCCGTGATCATGCGCTGCATGGACGTCATGCTCGCGATTCCCGGTCTGCTGTTCGCGATCGGGATCGTCGCGATGCTCGGCGCGGGACTGCGCCAGGTGATGATCGCGGTCGGCGTCGTCAACATCCCGATCTTCGCGCGCCTGTTACGCGGGTCGATCCTCGCGCAACGGGAGAACGACTTCGTGCTGGCGGCGCGTTCCGTCGGCGTGCGCCGGCGCGTGATCCTCTTCTCGCACATCCTTCCGAACGCGATCTCCCCGGTGATCGTGCAGGGAACGCTCGCGATGGCGACCGCAATCATCGATGTGGCCGGGCTCGGCTTCCTCGGCCTCGGCCCGCAGAATCCGGCCACGCCGGAGTGGGGGACGATGCTGACGGACGTGAACGACTACCTCAACATCGCGCCGTTCCTGGCGATCATCCCCGGGATTGCGATCGTGATCTCGGTGCTCGGCTTCAACCTGATCGGGGACGGCCTGCGCGAAGCGCTCGATCCGAAGCTGCGGACGCGTGGCTAGGGAGCCGCTTCTCGCCGTCGAGGATCTGCACGTCCGTTTCTGGACGCGGCGCGGCACGGTGCACGCCGTCAACGGGATCAGCTTCGACATCGCGCCCGGCGAGACGCTCGGGATCGTCGGCGAGTCGGGTTGCGGCAAGAGCGTCACATCGCTCGCCGTCCTCGGCCTGCTCGCCCGCAACGGGCGGGTCGAGTCCGGGAAGGCCCTGTTCGAGGGACGCGACCTGATCCGGCAAAGCGACCGCGCACTGCGCAAGATCCGCGGCCGCGAGATCGCCATGATCTTCCAGGACCCGATGACGTCGCTCAATCCGGTACTGACGATCGGGCGGCAGATCCGCGAAGCACTGGAGACGCACTTCGGCATGGACCGCAAGGAGGCGGAGGCAACGGCGACGGAGGCGCTCGACCGGGTCGGCATTCCGAGCGCCAAGGCGCGCATCCGCGACTATCCGCATCAGTTCTCGGGCGGGATGCGGCAGCGCGCGATGATCGCGATGGCGCTCGCGTGTAGGCCCAAGCTGCTGATCGCCGACGAGCCGACGACCGCGCTCGACGTCACGATCCAGGCGCAGATCCTCGACCTGCTGCGCGCGCTGGTGGCGGAGGAGAACGCGGCGCTGATCTTGATCACGCACGATCTCGGCGTCGTCGCCGGCATGTGCGAGCGCGTGAACGTGATGTACGGCGGCATGTTCATGGAGACGGGCTCCGCGGAGCAGCTCTTCGGCTCGCCGCGCCATCCCTACACGCTCGGCCTGCTGCAAAGCGTGCCCCGGCTCGACGCGGCGCGGCGTGCGCGCCTGCAGCCGATCGAAGGCGCGCCGCCGAACATGCTGCGCGCGCCCACCGCATGCCCGTTCCAGCCTCGCTGCCGCTTCGAGATCGACCTCTCGCGGCAACAGGTGCCGCCGCTCGTCGAGATCGAGCCCGGACATCAGGTCGCGTGCTTCAACCCGGTCCCGGTCGACGAGTGGGACCGCGCACGCGCGGCGGCGACCGCATGACGAGTCCCAACGGGTCTGGGCCGCTCGTCGAGCTCGAGCATCTCAAGGTCTACTTCCCGATCAAGAGCGGGCTCCTGCTCGACCGGCACATCGGCGACATTCGCGCCGTCGACGACGTCTCGCTGACGATCCACCGCGGCGAGACGGTCGGCCTGGTCGGAGAGTCGGGCTGCGGCAAGTCAACGGTCGGCCGCACGATCCTGCGGCTGTACAAGCCGACCGAAGGCCGCATCGTCTTCGACGGCCGGGACATCTCGCAGTTGAACGACCAACAGCTGCGGCCGCTGCGCCGCCGCATGCAGATGGTCTTCCAGGATCCGTTCGCGTCGCTGAACCCACGCCACAGCGTCGGTCGCATCGTGGGCGAGCCGCTGCGCAGCCACGGGCTGGCGAACCGGCGCGAGTCCGCCGGGCGCGTCCGCGAACTGCTGAGCACCGTCGGTCTCCCGCAGGACGCCGCCGGACGCTATCCGCACGAATTCTCCGGCGGCCAGCGCCAGCGCATCGGGCTGGCGCGTGCGCTGGCGCTCAACCCGGACTTCATCGTCGCCGACGAGCCCGTGTCCGCGCTCGACGTTTCCATCCAGGCGCAGATCATCAACCTCTTCGAGCAGCTGCAGGAAGAGTTCGAGCTCACCTATCTGTTCATCGCCCACGACCTCGCGGTCGTGCGGCACATCTCCGACCGCATCGCCGTCATGTACCTCGGCTGGATCGTCGAAGTGTCACCCGCGGCGGAGCTGTACGAGCACCCGTTGCATCCGTACACGATCTCGCTGCTGTCGGCGGTGCCGATTCCCGACCCGGTCGTCGAGAAGCAGCGTGAGTCGATCCTGCTCGCGGGTGACCTGCCGAGCCCCGCGAACCCGCCTCCGGCGTGCCGCTTCCACACGCGCTGCCCGTTCGTGCAGCCGACCCGCTGCCGTGACGAGATTCCGCCGCTACGCAAGCTCGCAACGGGGCATGAGGTCGCGTGTCATTGGGCCGAGGACATCCGCGAGGGCCGGCTCACGCCGCACGAGCGCGCGCCGGTCTTCGAGCCGGGGCCACAAGAGCCTGCGGAAGAGCCGCCGCCCGTCTGAGGATCTCCTCGGCCTCGAGCGGCGCGACGCGAAGCTCCGGCGGAGGCCTGCGCAAGAACGTTCCGATCAGGAGCAGCTCGTCGACGTCCTCCGCTTGCAAGTGGCTCTGAGCCACTAAGTTGGACGCGGCCAGCCCAGCCTCGACCTCCAGCCGGCTCGCCAGAGTGCGAACGTCGGCGATGCGTCCGTTGGCGACGAAGATCCCGCGCACGAAGCCCGGCTCGGCGGCGGGGACGATCAGGCAGCAACGCGTGCGGCGGAGCCGTTCGAGCCGCTGCACGGTACGGACCACGTCCTCGAGTGCCGACAGGCGGTCGCGCAGGCGCGCAGCATCCTCGAAGCGCCGGCAGTCGGAGAGATCGCGCAGCCTGGCGCGCAGGCGGGGCAGCGCAAGCTCGGGCTGCTCGAGCTCGTCGGTGCGCAGCGCACGTGCGGCCAGCCGCGCCCGCGAGCGGCTCTTGAGCGGCCCGAGCGGCGACGGTTTGGCGGAGCAGACGACGCTGTCGCCCCGGCGCCGCAGGTAGACGTAGCGATCCGGGCGTGCGCTTCGCGCGTTTGCCGGTGGGCGCAGCTCGCGGATCAGGCGCAGCTCCTGCAGCGCCGCTTCGAGCTCGGAGCCGCAGACGCGCCACTCGATGCGCTCGAGCGCGCCGAGCGCCGACTCGACCGCCGGACGCTGACGGTCGCTGCGGAAGTACGAGCGCAACCGCGCACGCAGGTCGCGCGCCCGCCCGACGTAGAGCACCTGGTCGTGAGCGTCGCGGAAGAGGTAGACGCCGGGCGCGGTCGGCGCGCCGAACGCCAGCGCGCGCTTCGCGTAGACCTTGCGCACACGCGGCGCTGCGAGATCGACGAGGTCGGCGACGGTGAGCGCACCGCGCTCCTGCGCGAGGCCGATCAGCTGCAGCAGGATCTCCGCGGTCGCCTGCGCGTCGGGGAGCGCGCGGTGACACGGCTGCACGTCCGTGCCGAAAAACTGCGCGAGCGACGCGAGCCCTGCCCGCGGCGTGCGGCCGGCGAGCAGCCGCCGCGCGAGCCCCACCGTGTCGACCACGGGGCCCGCGAGCCGGGCGCCGCTGAGGCGCTCGGTCTCGCGGTCGAGGAACGCGAGATCGAAGCGCGCGTTGTGCGCGACGAGGACGGCGTCGCCGGCGAACTCGAGGAAGCGCCGCACCGCGATCGCCGGATGCGGGCAGCCGCGCAGGTCGGCATCGCGCAGGCCCGTCAGCGCGCTGATCGCGGGGCCGATCGGAACGCCGGGATCGACGAGCAACTCGAACTCCTCCTGCAGTTCGAGCTCGCGCACACGCACGGCGCCGATCTCGCAGATGCGCGCGCTGCCCGGCCGGAGCCCCGTCGTCTCGAGGTCGACGACCACGAAGGTCGCGTGCTCGAGCGGGAGATCGGCGCCCGGCGGATCGGCGAGCCCCACGGCGTCTCCCCGCCAGGCGAGCCGGGAGTCCTCGGCGACGACCTCGTCGAGCAAGCTCCGCGCCATTCCGACCGGCGCGTGCCGAAGCGCGAACAGCCTGCGCGCGGCCTCCTCGACGTAGACCGGCCCGCGCCGCTCCTCGACGAGCTCCACGAGCCGGTCAGCCGCGTCGAGCCGCAACTGCATGCCGAGAGGGTAGGCGAACATACGTTCGATGGCAAGGGTCAGGTCTTGCATTCGTTCACCGGTGCTCGGCAGAACCGCTCGACCGGGTGCGCAGGGGTCAGGTCTTGCATTCGTTCAGCCGCTCTCCGGTGGCAGAACATCTCGACCGAATGCAAGACCTGACCCTAGACTCGGCTCGTGGACGTGCTCTGTTCGGTCGAGGTCGCCGCCGTCCGCGCGAAGCCGAACGAGGACGCGGAGCGGGTGACGGAGCTACTCCGAGGCGAGCCCGTTCGCGTCGAGGAGCGGTGCGACGGCTGGGCGCGCATCCGCACCGCCTACGACTACCCGGGCTGGGTGCGCGAGGCCGACCTCGGCGTCGTCGAAGCCGATCCGGTCGAAGAAGCCCGGGGCTTCCTCGGCACGCCGTACCTCTGGGGCGGGCTGACGGAGCGGGGGATCGACTGTTCCGGCCTCGTCCACATCGCACATCGCCGTGCGGGCCGCCTCGTTCCGCGCGACGCCGATCAGCAGGAGGAAGCCGGCGCGCCGGTTCCCGACGAAGACCTTCGACGCGGCGACCTGATCACGTATGCGGAGGACGGCGAGACGAAGGCGACGCACATCGCGTTCTGGCTCGGCGAGGGCCGCATCCTGCACGCGACGCAGCGTGACGGCGCCGACGGCGTGATCGAGGAGGAGGAGCCCGACCGACTGAAGGCGATGCGTCGATGCGCAATCCGCATCTGAAGCCAAACCGAACTAACGGCAGGGCCGGAAAGACGTCTGTAAGAATCGATCGATCCGCGAGCGGACGCTGGAGACTACGCCCGCCGTGGCAGTCCCAAGGGAGGAGTTCCTAGTGACAAAGAGATCGAGGTGGATCCGCTCCGTCGGTGCCCTCGCGCTCGTCAGTGCTCTTGCCTTCCTCGCCGGCTGCGGCGGAGGCGGCAACAAGTCCTCGAGCGGCGCCGGGAGCAACAAGGGCAAGACGTATCCGCTGTTGCGGGTGATCTGGGATGCGCCGGACTACATGGACCCGCAGCTGTACTACACCGTCGCTGCGTTCCAGCTCGACAACTACGTGTGGAGCGGCCTGCTCGGGTACGACCACGTCGCAGGCCCCGCCGGCGCGCAGTTGCGGCCGTACCTGGCCGAGAGCATGCCGAAGGTTTCCGCCGACGGGAAGGACCTGAAGTTCACGCTCCGGCCGAACCTGAAGTACTCGAACGGTCAGCCGGTCAAGGCGAGTGACTTCAAGTACAGCATCGAGCGTGCATTCAAGATGGATTCGCCCGGTGTCGGCTTCTTCTCCGCGATTTCCGGTGTCAGCGGGGCGAACGGCTTCGGTACGACGAAGAAGGGCCACATCTCGGGGATCATCACAAACGATGGCAATCGCACGATCGAGCTCAAGCTCGATCATCCCGAAGGCGACATCCTGTACATCCTCGCGCTGGAGTTCGCAGACGTCGTGCCGACCGGCACGCCGGCGAGCGACCAGTCGACCCATCCGATCCCGGCCACCGGCCCGTACATGGTGCAGAGCTACGTGCCGAACCGGAGCATCACGCTCGTCCGGAATCCGAACTACAACAACCAGATTCCGACCGAGCCGTCCGGGAACCCGGACAAGGTCATCGCGAAGATCATCACCGACCCGGTGGCCGCGTACCAGCAGGTGATCAGCGGCAAGGCCGACTACGACTTCCAGCCGATCCCGAACGACCGCCTGCCGGAAGCGCAGTCGAAGTACAAGGATCAGCTGCGCATCTATACGAACGCCAACACCTACTACTACGCGATCAACAACGCGATCCCGCCGTTCAACAACATCCAGGCGCGGAAGGCCGCGCAGATGGCGATCGACCCGCAGGCGATCATCTCGGGCATCTACGGCGGCCTGGGTCGTCCGACGGAGAACTTCCTGCCGCCGGGGTACCCGCAGTACAAGAAGATCAACGCGTGGCACTTCGACCTTGCGAAGGCGAAGCAGCTGGTGCAGCAGTCGGGCACAGCCGGCCAGACGGTCGACGTGTACGGGCCGAACGAGGATCCGTCCAAGTCCAACACGGAGTACCTCGCCGGCCAGCTGACGAAGATCGGCTACAAGACGAAGCTCCACCTCTTGAGCCACGCCGTGTACTTCCAGACGATCGGGAACCAGGCGACGAAGGCGCAGGCGATGTTCACCGACTGGTACCAGGACTACCCGCATCCGATCGACTGGTTCGACGTGCTGCTGAACGGCAACCGGATCTCCAAGATCCACAACAACAACGTCGGCAACGTGAAGGTGCCGAGCGTGGACAAGGAGATCGAGGCGCTGAAGCAGATCACCCAGCTCACGCCGCAGGTCAACGACCGCTGGGCGAAGGTCGACTCCGACCTGATGGCGAAGTACGCGACGACGATCCCGTACATGAACCGCTCGTCGACGGACTTCTTCGGTCCGAAGATCGACATGAGCTGCTACGTCTTCAACGTCGTGGCGTATTGGGACTTTGCCCAGAGTTGCATGAAGTAGGACGTTTGCCGGAGGAGGGCGCCGACCGCCGGCGCCCTCCTGCCGGATTCGGTTGGCGGCGGTAGGGAAGGACATCCCCGGTGGCGACAGAGTCGACGACCGATTTCACGCTCGACTCGGCCGCGGCGCTCGCCGCGGAGGAGGAAGGTGCGATCGAGGGCAAGAGCCCGTGGCTACTCGCGTGGCGACGGCTGCGGCGGAACTACGTGGCACTCGGCTTCCTCGTGCTCTTCGTCCTCATCGTCGCCGCCTGCCTGCTCGCCCCGGTCTACAAAGATCACGTCGCGCACACGGGCCCGAACACGGGCCATCTCGGCGAGACCTTCCCGCGCGGCGGCAAGCAGATACCGGTCGTCTCGAAGGGCGGCTTCATCGGCGGCACGTTCCACGCCGGCGGCATCCCGGTCGGCCCGCAGTGGTGGCACGCCGGGGGGAGGTACGTCTTCGGGGCCGACACCCAGGGCCGCGACGTCGCGGTGCGCCTGCTGTACGGCGGGCTGAACTCGCTCAAGGTCGGGATCGGCTCGGCGCTGATCTGCACGTTCCTCGCGATCGTGCTCGCGCTGGTGGCCGCCTACTACGGCGGTTGGGTCGACTGGCTGATCTCCCGCTTCTTCGACCTGACGTGGGCGTTCCCGGTGCTACTCCTCGCGATCGCGCTCGGCACGGCGCTGTCGATCAACGGCTTCCATCACCTCGGCATCAACATCAAACAAGGGAGCCTCTGGATCCCGACACTGGTGATCGCCTACGTGTTGATCCCGTACGTCGGCAGGCCGTTGCGCGGCCAGATCCTCTCGTTGCGAGAGAAGGAGTTCGTCGAGGCTGCGATCGCTCAGGGTGCGAGCCCGCTGCGCGTGATGTTCACGGAGCTGCTGCCGAACGTCGCCTCATCGATCCTGGTCTTCTTCACGCTGATCATCGCGAGCAACATCCTGACCGAGGCCGGCCTGTCGTTCCTCGGTGCGGGCGTGCAGCCGCCGAGCCCGTCGTGGGGGACGCTGATCGCGGACGGGCAAGACCGCATCGCGACGGCGCCCTGGCTTGCGATCATTCCGGGAGTCGCGATCGTGCTCACCGTGTTGTCGGTCAACGTCTTCAGTGACGGTCTGCGTGACGCGCTCGACCCGCGCGCGAAGGTGAGGATCGAGCGGTGACCGCGTTCATCATCCGCCGGCTGATCGGCGCGTTGCTCGTCCTGATCGCGGTCAGCTTCATCACGTACCTGATCTTCGTGAAGATCCCCGGCGGCGATCCCGCGTTCCGCATCGCCGGGCGGACGGCGACGGCCCAGAACATCGAGGACATCCGCCACAAGCTGCGGCTGAACGACCCGTTCTACGACCAGTACTGGGCGATGATGAAGTCGCTCTTCACGGGCTCGCTGAAGTCGTACTCGAGCCAACTCAACGTCGTCCAACAGATCAAGAGCGGCATTCCCGCGACGTTCTCGCTCTGCATCGGCGCAGGGATCATCTGGCTTGGGTTCGGGGTTCTGGTCGGCATCATCTCGGCGGTGACGGCGGGGCGGTGGTCGGATCGGGTGATCACCGTGCTGGCGCTGATCGGCATCTCGATGCCGGTCTTCTGGCTGGGGCTGATCGTGCGTTACCTCTTCGCGCAGAACCATCCGTTCAACTTCCTGCCGGACGGCGAGTACGTCGCCTTAACGAGCAATCCCTGGCAGTGGTTCGTGCATTTGCTGATGCCCTGGCTCGTGCTGGCCGTGCTCTTCATCGGCTTCTACGGACGCGTGCTGCGCTCGAACATCCTCGACACGATCAACGAGGACTACGTGCGGACGGCGAAGGCGAAGGGGCTGTCGTACAAGCGCGTGCTCGTCAAGCACGTGCTGCGGAACTCGCTGATCCCGATCGTGACGCTGTTCGGGCTCGACTTCGCCGCCGTCATCGGCGGCAGCGCGATCCTGACCGAGACGGTGTTCGACCTGAAGGGCGTCGGCTGGTACGCGGCGCAGGCGGTGCAGGACCTCGATCTCCCGCCGATCATGGGCGTGACGATCTACGCTACGTTCTTCATCGTCCTCTTCAGCGTGATCGTTGACCTGCTCTACGCCTGGCTCGACCCACGCATCAGGCCGACGTAGATGGCTGAGCGCCTGATCGAGGTCAACGGCCTCAAGGTCCAGTTCGCGACGGAGGACGGGATCGTGAAGGCGGTCGACGGCGTCGACTTCCAGCTCTCGCGTGGTCAGGTGCTCGGCATCGTCGGCGAGTCGGGCTCGGGCAAGAGCGTGACGGCGATGACGCTGCTCGGCCTGACGAAGGACAAGAACACGCGCTTCGAGGGCGAGGTGCTCTACAAGGGCCGCAACGTCCTACAGATGAACGAGGGCGAGCTCGAGGACGTGCGCGGCAACGAGATGTCGATGATCTTCCAGGATCCGATGACGTCGCTGAACCCGGTCTACACGGTCGGCGCTCAGATCCGAGAGGCGATCCAGATCCACGAGCGAGCCGACAAGGCACAGGCGCGCCGCCGCGCGATCGACCTGCTCAAGCAGGTCGGGATCCCGAACGCGGACTCCCGCGTCGACAACTACCCGCACGAGTTCTCGGGCGGCATGCGCCAGCGCGCGATGATCGCGATGGCGCTCGCCTGCAACCCCGACGTCCTGATCGCCGACGAGCCGACGACCGCGCTCGACGTCACCATCCAGGCGCAGATCATCGAGCTGATCGACCGACTGAAGGACGAGTTCAACTCCGCCGTGATCCTGATCACGCACGACCTCGGCGTCGTCGCCGAGATCGCGGACGAGATCATCGTCATGTACGCCGGCCGCGTGGTCGAGCGCGCTCAGACGCGCAGCCTCTTCTACGACCCGCAGCATCCGTACACGTGGGGCCTGCTCGGCTCGATCCCGCGCCTCGACCGGGGGAAGCAGGAGCGGCTGCACTCGATCAAGGGCACGCCGCCGTCGCTGATCCGGACGCCGACCGGCTGCAAGTTCCGGCCGCGCTGCCCGCATGCGTTCGACAAGTGCATGGAGGAGCCCGCGCTCGAGAACCGCGTCGAGGAGCCCGGCCATCTCGACCGCTGCTGGCTCGCCGTCGCCGAGAAGCGGCAGTTGCGCGTGCGCACGCTGGCCGGCGAGGCTGCGGCATGAGCTCGCGGAACGGCGGCGAGCCCCTCGTCGAGATCCGGAACCTGAAGAAGTATTTCCCGATTCGTAAGGGGCTCCTGCAGCGCGAGGTCGCGCGTGTGCACGCGGTCGACGACGTCACCTTCGCGGTACGTGAGGGCGAGACGCTCGGCCTCGTGGGGGAGTCCGGCTGCGGGAAGTCGACGCTCGGCCGGACGATCGTCCGCCTGCTCGAGCCGACGGAGGGGGCGGTGATCTTCGAGGGGCGCGACATTTCGTCGCTCGGCCCGCGGGCGCTGCGGCCGCTACGGCGGCGCATGCAGATGGTGTTCCAGGATCCCTACGCGAGCCTGAATCCGCGCAAGCGCGTGGGCTCGATCATCGGCGCGCCTTTGAAGATCCACGGGGTCGCCAAGTCGGAGCGGCGCCAGCGGGTGCAGGAGCTGCTCGAGACCGTCGGCCTCTCGCCCGAGCACTACAACCGCTTTCCGCACGAGTTCTCGGGCGGCCAACGGCAGCGAATCGGGGTCGCGCGCGCGCTCGCCCTCAACCCCCAGCTGATCGTGGCCGACGAGCCGGTCTCGGCGCTCGACGTCTCGATCCAGTCTCAGATGCTGAACCTCCTGGACGACCTCCAGAAGGAGCTTCAGCTGACCTACATCTTCATTGCCCACGATCTGGGCGTCGTCCGCCACGTCAGCAACCGGATCGCCGTCATGTACCTCGGCAAGCTCGTCGAGCTGTCGCCGGCGGAGGAGCTCTACCAGCGGCCGATCATGCCCTATACGGAGGCGCTGCTCTCGGCGGTGCCGATCCCCGATCCCGACCTGAGCCACCAACGGGAGCGGATCGTGCTCGAGGGCGACGTCCCCAGCCCGATCAACCCGCCGTCGGGCTGCCGGTTCCATCCCCGCTGCCGCTACATGACGGACATCTGTCGGGAGGTCGAGCCGCCCCTGACGGACTATGGGCACGGCCACCTGGCTGCCTGCCACCACCCGCTGAATGTGGACAAGGAGACTCTGGCCCGGGTAACCGTCTCCGAGAGGCATACGCCGGCCGCCGCGGACGAGCGGGCCAAGCCGCGGGATCCTGGGAAGGAAGAGGCCAAGCCGATCCCTCGATCGGGGTAGGACGGCGCGCTAAAGGCGCTTAGTCAGGCGGCCGATAGGCCTTGCATGGACGCCGCAGAGCGCAAGGAGATCCTGAGCCGCTACATGGACCACCAGCGCCGCTTCGAGGCCGTCGCCGCCAAGCGGCAGAGCGGCAATGCCGAGGTCATCCCCTTCAACGGCCCCCTCCGCGAGCTCGAGCAGGAGCCGACGATGCGGGAGATCGAGGTGCTCCAGCTGATCTCCGACGGTCTCGTCAATCGCGAGATCGGGCATCGACTCTTCCTCAGCGAGGAGACGGTGAAGTCGCACGTCCGTCATCTGCTCGCAAAGCTGCAGGCGCGCTCGCGCGCGCATGCTGTAGCCGTCGGCTTTCGCCGCGGCCTAATCGCCTAGCGCTGCCCCTCTAGCGCCCGTTTTCCACGCCTTGTGGAAATCCCTCAACAGGGGGATGTCCACATGCTGTGGACAACGGAAGCTACGCGAGCTTTACCAGG
>WNGD01004739.1_pt1 | contig 24380 bp, 24 predicted proteins | sample 5400671 | NCBI WGS metagenome assembly WNGD01 (sample SAMN13153369, study PRJNA577476) | soil metagenome | isolation source: 40 cm soil or saprolite under grassland replicate 2 | place: USA:California | collected 2016-06-15
CGAGCTGGTCGATCACCTGCGGGAACGAGAGCTCCTGCTCGTGCTGGACAACCTCGAGCAGGTCGTGGGCGTCGCCCCGGACATCGCCCGGCTACTCGACGCGTGCACGCGCCTGGCGGTCCTCGCCACGAGCCGAGAGCCGCTGCGTCTGCGGGCAGAGCTCGAATATCCCATCCGACCGCTCGCGGAAGCCCCTGCCGCGGAACTGTTCCGCCAGCGGGCGCGAGCGATCGAGCCCGAATTCGACGCCGATTACGAGCGGCTCACGGCGTTATGCGAGCGACTCGACCGGATTCCGCTTGCGATCGAGCTCGCGGCCGCTCGGGTGAAGATCCTCTCCACGGACGAGTTGCTCTCCCGACTGGATCGGCGGCTTCCGTTGCTGACCGGCGGAGCCCGCGACGCGCCCGAGCGCCAGCGCACGCTCCGCGCGACGATCGAATGGAGCTACGAGTTGCTCGAGGAGGACGAACGGCGGCTGTTCGCGCAACTCGCAGTGTTCGCGGGCGGCTGGACCGTCGCGGCGGCCGAGGAGGTCTGCGAGGCGCGCCTGGACACTCTTCAATCGCTCGTCGACAAGAACCTCGCACGCCCGGAGAACGGTCGCTTCCGGATGCTGGAGACGATCCTCGAGTACGCACTGGAGCGGTTCGAGGAGTCGGACGAGGCCGAGCAGTTGCGCTCTCGGCACGCAGAGCACTTCCTCACGCTCGCCCTCCGTGCGGAGCCGGAAGTGACCGGAGCCGACCAGCACCTCTGGCTCGATCGGTTGGCGGCCGACTACGAGAACCTGCGCGCGACCTTCGAGTGGTACGCGGCCACCCCCGGCGGTGCCGCCAAAGGCCTCCGCCTCGCCAGCGCGCTCGTTCTCTTCTGGTTCAACCGGAGTCTCTTTCGAGACGGCCTCCACTGGCTCGAGCGCATGTTGGAGGAGGCCGAGGACGAGGCGACGGTTGCGCGTGCGGGCGCACTCTGGGGAGCCGGCTTGCTCTGGGCGCTCGTCGGGGACGAAGTGCGCGCGGGGCCACGGCTCGAGCAGGGTCTGGCGCTCGCCCGCCGCCTGGGTGACGACACCAACATCGCCCGCTCGCTCGAGGTTCTCGGCCTGCTCGCCTTCTTCGAGAACGATGTGCGCCGCGCCCGCGATCTCTTGGAGGAGGGCGCCGAGGTGGCCCGCAGGGCCGACGACCACTGGGCTCTCGCCGACGCGCTGGGAACGCTCGGCTCGATCTACCCGCTCCAGGGAGAGTTCGATCGCGCCGACACCGTCGGCACGGAGGCCCGCGCCATCGGCCGCAAGTACGGCGATCGCCAGGGCATCCGCATGGCGAACTTCGGGCTCGCATTGACGGCAGCCAGGCGCGGCCGGCTCTCTGCGGCTCGGTCGCTGAGCGAGGAAGGGCTCGCGATCTGCCGCGAGATCGGCGACCTCTGGTTCGTCTCCTACTTCCTCTGGATCCTCGCCACCGCGGCGGTGGAATCCGGGGACTACGAGGCAGCACGGGCGCACGCGGACGAAAGCCTGAAGATCGCCCGCGAGCTGGAAGGACCGCTGCTCGTCGTCTGCGCGCTGGACGCGAGGGCAGCCGTCGCGCGCGTCGACGGCGACGACGAGGTCGCACAGGGTCACCTCGCCGAGGCGGCGGAGATCGGCAGCAGCCAGATCGTTCCACACTCGTATCTCGCCTCCGTCCTCCGCGGCCTCGGCGAGCTTGCGGCGGCAGGAGGCGATCTGAGAGAGGCGGAGGCCTGCTTCGAGAAGTCGCTCTCGCGCGCACGCGGAGTCGACGATTCCTGGGCGGCCGCCCGGGCGATGGTCTCGCAGGCGACGCTGGCCGCTGATCGGAACGAGGGGCCACTCGCCCGTGCGCTCGCTCGCGATGCGCTCGCGCTTCAGCTGCAGATCGGCGACCAGCTCGGCGCCGTCGAATCGCTTGAACGGCTGGCCTCGATCGCGATCCACGACGACGAGATGGAGCGTGGTGCACGGCTTCTTGGCGCGGCAAATGCGCTGCGCGGGCAGCTTGGCGCGCCGCTCCCGTCCTGGCGACGCGGCGTTCTGCAGAAAGTCGAGGAGCTGGCGCGCCACGCCCTCGGCGAGGCTCGCTACGAGGCGAGCACCCGCCAAGGGAGCGAGCTGTCGCTGGAGGACGCCGCGGCGTACATCGCCCGCGAACCGTGAACGCACGTCACAAAGCAACCTCGTACAAGCGCCACTCGCCGGGAAGGCCTTTCAGTTCGCGCGTTCCCCGGTCTTCGAACTCGAGCCCCGAACCTGCGACGAGATCCTTGACCGTCTGTGAGACGAGGACCTCTCCTGGGCCGGCTTCCGCGGCAACGCGAGCGCCGGTGTGGACCGCAATCCCCGCCAGCTTGCCGGCCGCGATCTCGCATTCGCCCGTATGTAGACCGCTTCGAAGCTCAAGCCCCAATGTCTGCACGGCAGCTCCGGATTGCGCACGCGCATCGGATCGCGCGCGCCGGGCCGTCGAAGCTGGCAAAGAAACCATCGCCTGCGGTGTCGACTTCTTGTCCGCGGTAACGTGCAAGCTCGCGGCGCACGAGCGCGTGATGCTGCTCGAGCAGTTCGCGCCAGCGTTGATCGCCGAGCTCGGCGGCGCGCTCGGTGGAGCGCACGACGTCGGTGAAGAGAATCGTCGCCAGGATGCGGTCCGGCTCCGGTGCTCGGCCGACTTCGGCTGCCAGCTTCTCCGTCTCTCGGAAGACGATCTCGATCGACTTCGACGCGCGCCGAGCGAATACGAGCCGTCAGGTGTCGCGGCGTACGAGCAAGACAGCGGCGATTGCGAGCGTCAGCGCGCAGTAGCCGAGGAAGAGCAGGCCGCCGGGCAACGGCGCGAGGCTATGCGCGCCGTGTGTGAGCGAGAAGATCTGGCGGCCGGCTTCACTCGGGAGGTACTGGCTGATTGCGTTGTTCCAGCTCGTCGGAAGGATGTTCATCAACGGCGGAATGACGAAGAAGATCGCGGCGAAGGTAGCGATTCCCCCGGCGGTGTTGCGGACGATCGCTCCAATTCCCAAGGCGAATACGCCGACGAGCAACAAGTAGATCGCTCCACCGATCACCGATCGAGCGACTCCCGGATGCGAGAACGAGATCTGCAGGAGGTGATGCCTGGAGAGAATCGCTTGGCTCGCGAAGAACGCGATCAGCACGGGTGGCACCATCAGGAGGAACGAGACGACGCCGAAGACTGTGGTTTTGGCCCACAGGACGGGCAGTCGCTTCGGGACCGCGGTGAAGCTGGCTCGGATCATCCCGGTCGAGTATTCGCCGGTGATCACGAGCACACCGAGAACCGCGATCGCGAGCTGGGAGACGTTCACACCCGCGAGCGCAATGTCGAGCGGGTGTCGGTCGGCCCGTTCCTGAGGGCTCATCGATCCCCAATGGGAAGACGTCACGGCAGCGAAGAGGACCGGGAAGGCAATGGTCAACAGCACGCCGGCAAGCAGTGACCACCTCGTCGAGCGCAGCGAGTGCAGCTTCGTCCACTCTGAGAGGACGACGCGCCACTGTGTGACGCGGCCGGTGTGCGCGGCCCGCGGCAGCCGCTGGATGCTCGCCAGCGTGCTCACGCCACGGCCTCCTTCGGCTCGAGCTCGGCAGCCCTGAACTCGATGTCCTCCCGAGTCAGATCCATGAACGCCTCTTCGAGCGATGCCTGCTGCGGCGTCAGCTCGTGCAGGGCGAATCCGTTTGCGGCGGCCACGTCGCCAATCTGCATTGCGGTCAGCCCACGAACCTCGAGATACCCCGGCTCGAGAGCCTCGACGTCGACGCCCGGAGCGACGAGCAGTCGCTCAAGTTCCGCCGCCTGCGGCGAGCGAACGCGTACGACGTTTCCAGAAGCCGCGTTCAGAAACTCCGAGGTGCTGGTATCCGCGATCTTCTTGCCGCGCCCGATCACGATCAGGTGGTCGGCAGTCAGCGACATCTCGCTCATCAGGTGCGAGGAGACGAAAACGGTACGGCCTTCCGCCGCCAACCCCTTCAACAGCGAGCGCATCCAGTGGATCCCCTCCGGATCGAGGCCGTTCACGGGCTCGTCGAGCATCACGGTCGACGGGTCACCGAGCAGGGCCGCGGCGATCCCGAGCCGCTGCCCCATTCCGAGCGAGAACTTCCCTGCCCGCTTCTTGGCGACCTCGCGTAGACCCACGAGATCGATCAACTCGTCGACGCGCGCCCGCGGAATGCCGTGCGTTCGCGCCAAGGCGAGCAAATGGTTGTACGCCGAACGACCAGTGTGAACCGACCGCGCCTCCAGCAACGCGCCAACCTCGTGCAACGGTGCCGCATGATCCCGGTAGTGCTTCCCGTTCACCGTCACATCGCCGGCCGTCTGCGCATCCAGCCCGAGAATCAACCTCATCGTCGTCGACTTACCCGACCCGTTCGGCCCAAGGAAGCCCGTCACGACCCCCGGGCGAACCGAAAACGTCAGCCCGTCGACTGCACGCTTGTCGCCGTAATCCTTCGTCAGGCCGCGTGCCTCGATCACAAGACCACATTTAACCGGCGCTGTCTGAGAACTCTCTGAGAGATCAGAGAGGACAACGTGCTCTTAACATTGAGGAGCGATTACTGACAAGGCAACGGAGACGGGTGGCGACGAGCGCGAGGTAGCTGACCCGGGTACATCCAGCAAGAGTCGCCACAAGAGGCCTGGCGTGGAGATCGAGCGGGCATCTCAACGCGGACAAAAGAAAAGGCCCCGTTTCCGGACCTTCCCAGTAGCCAAGAAATAGAGCACCGTGCCGGCCAGCGCGAGGCGTGGCGGGAGCGACCCGCGATGCCGTGCCGAAGTTCGCGGAAGTTCGTCGACGATTGCATTCGCGGTCGAGGTCCCTGCGGAACCAGTCGCAGCGGCCTCCGAGCGCGTAGCGTTCGGCTCGCGATGGGGCTTCTACGCTGGAAAGACCCGCTCCATCGCGGTCGCGCAGCACCGGCTAACGAACACGCGCACGAGGTTCCGCTTGTATTCGACGGAGCCGTTGAGGTCGGCGAACGGTGACACCGCGTCCGCGGCGATCTCGCCGGCGGTCTCGAGCCGCTCGGCGTCGGATCGGGGCGAGAGACCAACGAGCGCACTCTCGGCGTCAAGCATGCGCGCGGGGATCGCCGAAACGGAGCCGACCGCGATCCGTGCCTCCGCGACCCGACTGTCCTCGGCACGCATGAAGCACGACACAGTCAGGGCCGGCCGTTCGTGCATCGAGAACTTCTCGTGCGCGAGCGCGGTCCCCGCAGGGAGCGCCGGGATGCGAATCTCCGTGAGCAGCTCCTCTGGCTCGAGTGCGGTCTCGTACGGGCCGCGTACGAACTCGCCGATCGAGATCGTCCGCTCGGCGGAGCCGCGCCGGCACACGAGCTCGGCGCCGGAGGCCAGAAGAAACGTGGCCGGATCCGAATGCGGATCCGAGAAGCAGAGGTTGCCGCCGAGCGTGCCCACGCTGCGAACGCGAACGTTCGCCACGCGGCGTTCCATCTCGGCGAGTGGAGGGACGAGCCGGCGGACGAGCGGCGAGGACTCCAGCTGGCGGTGTGTCACGGCCGCACCGACGCGCAGCTCACCATCACGCTCCTCGAGCACGTGGAGCTCTGGAATTCCCTTCAGATCGACAAGATTGGGATAGCTGGCGAGGCCGAGCTTCATCACCAGCAGCAGCTCGGTACCGCCACAGTAGAGAGCCGCATCGTCGCCGTATCGCGCCAGGAGCTCCTCGGCCTCGGGCACCGAACGCGGTCGGTGCAGTGCAAACGGAGGCATTGTCATGCGACGGGCGCCGCCTCCCGCGCGAGGACCTTGAGCGCGGCTTCCACCCCGGCGCCGATCTCCGTCTGCACACCGAGGTCGGTGAGCGCACGTCCCAGGGCGGCCACCCCGACGACTGGGTGCAGCCCCCGCGCGGTCGGCCCCATGTGCCCGATGCGAACAAGATTGCCCGCGCCCTGGCCGCCCGAGATCATCACGCCGTAACGCTCCCGGACGTGCGAGCGCACCTGGACGTCTGTCAGTCCGTCGGGAACCGTGACAGCGGTGACGCACGCGGCCGTGATCTCCTCCGTCCGCGGCCAGAGCTCGAGTCCCATTGCGCGGATGCCAGCGCGGCAGGCGCGGGCGGAGAGCTCGTGCCGCTCGATCGAAGATTCGAGCCCCTCCTCGAGGAGCTGGTCGCAGGCCGCCTCGACCCCGTGAACGTCCGAGACCGACGGCGTGAACGGAAACTTGCCGCCCTCGAGCCACTGCTCTTTCCAGTCGAGCAACGACAGGAACGACGCGCGCGGGGCGGCCGGATTCGCGCCGATGCGTGCCCATGCGCCTTCGCTCACGCTCATCAGCGACATTCCGGGTGGCCCGCCGAGGCACTTCTGCGGCCCGGCGACGCAGACGTCGAGTTGCCACTCGTCGGCCTTGAAAGGGATGCCTCCGACCGAGGAGACGCAGTCGACCAGCGTCAGGGCGCCATGGGCTCTCGCGATCGGTCCGATCTCGGCGACAGGATTCAGCGTCCCCGAGGGCGTCTCGGAATGGACGACGGCGACGACCTCGATCTCCGGGTGGCTTCTGAGGAACCGTTCGACCTCGGTTGCGCCGACCGCGTCGTTGTATGCCACTTCGATCTCGTGGAGGTCGGCACCGAAATCGCTCAGCCAGTACCCCATGCCCTTGCCGAAGACGCCAGAGACGAGGTTCAGCACGGGCGTCCCCGGCCTCACGAGCGCGCGCGCAGCCGCCTCGAGTCCCAGCACGGCCTCGCCCTGCATAAGGACGACGTCCGCCGACGTCTGGAGAACCTGTGCGACCTTCCGCTCGGTTCGACGGAAGCATTCGAGAAACGCGGGGTCGTAGTGGTAGGTGATCGGCGAGCCGAGGGCGGCGAGTGTCCGCGCCGATGCGGTAACCGGCCCGGCACTCAGCGTGAAGTCGGGGTCGTTCATCGTTCTCCTTTCCGTCCGATCCGGCGGAGCCGTGCGGCGACGGCGCGCAGGAGCAGTTTGATTCCGGAGATGCGTGCGGCCGCCTCCGGGGCTTCAGCGCCGTCCCCCCGCCCCGCGAAAAGCTCCTCGAGGCAGGACGCCATGTCGGCAACCAGACGCCGCGCAACCTCATCCACGATCCCGCGACCCATCCGGGCCGCTCTGCCCGCGAGCTCCAGCTCCGTCAGGACGTCGACGCGCGAACCCTCCCCGTTCGGCGTCACCCGCATCGTCATCGACGCCTCGAGCGATCCAGCCGCACCGGCTTCCCTCGCCTTCGCCCGAAGAACTGCGCGCCTCCCCGCGTCGTCGCGCTCCGAGACCCACAGCGAGCCGTCGTATACGAGGCGCATCGGCCCAAGCCGTACCGTCACCCTGGCCGGGTGCGAACCGTCCTCCGCTGCGGGACCGAGCTCCCCGCCCGGAACACACGGGGCGACCTGCTCGAGGTCGAGGAGAAACCGATACGCCTCCTGGGGCGGCAGCGGGATCGCGAAGTCCGTCGAGATCTTCATCGCGCACCACGAAAGTATGGGAGTGCCAGCGCCGGCGGAAGATATGAGCGGCGTGCGAAGGCAACCAGGGCGACGATGATCGCTATGAAAGGAAGCATGTTGACGAGGTCCGTCGAGATGTTGATGCCGGCGAGCTGGAGCGCGGTCGCCACCGACAGGGAGATTCCGAAGAGGAACGAGCCAAGCACGACCCACAGCGGCTTGCCACGCGCGAGCATCGCGATCACGATGGCCATGAAGCCCTGGCCCTGTGTCATGAACGGCGTGAACGTGCCGGCGCCGACGGTCGAGAGATACGCGCCGCCGAGTCCGGCGAGCGCACCAGTGCAGAGCGCCGCGTAGCTACGGGTCGCGACCACGCTGATCCCCGCCGCATCGAGCGCTTCCGGCCGCTCCCCCGCTGCGCGCAGGTTGAGCCCCGCGTTGGTCCGGCGGAAGATCCAGGAGACCGCCGCGACTCCCGCGAAGCCGAGGTACACGATCAGAGGCTGATCGAAGACGCTCTTGCCCACCATCGGGATGCCGGAAAGGCCCGGGATCGCGATCGTCGGCGGCGAGCCGAGGCGCGGGTAGGTTCCCCCGAACTGAGAGTCCTGTAAGACGCTGGTGATCCCCTCGCCGGCGAGCGTGATTGCGATTCCGACGACGATCTGGTCGAGGCCGAGCCGGACGCAGAGAACAACCATGACGAGCGAGGTAGCCGCGCCGCCGCCGATGCCGGCCGCAAAGCCGGCCCAGAAGGAATGGCCGTAGTAGGCGCCGATGAACCCGACGTAGGCACCCACGAGCATCATCCCCTCGAGACCGATGTTCAACACGCCCGCGCGTTCCGAGATCGTCTCGCCTACTGCCGTGAACATGAGCGGCACACCTGCGAGCAGCCCGCCGGAGATGAGCGCCGTCATGAACGTACGGGTGAGGAGCTCGCTCATTCGCTCGTCTTTCGCCGGCGCCTCGAGTAGCGCAACGCCTGTTCGAGGCCGGGCGTGAGGTAGCTCGTACCGAGCGCGCGGCGGCGCCCGAGGTACTCGATCACCGTCATGAAGAGCAAGATCAGCGCGACGAGCACGAGCAGGAAGTCGGTCGGGAGGCTCGCCTGCTGCGTCGCAAGATCACCGCCGGTCGAGAGGACGGCATAGAAGATCACGAACGGGATCAGGGCCAGCGCGTTCAGCCGCGCCAGGAACACGAACGGGATGACGGTGTCGCCGTACGCCGGGTTCCAGTTCGCCCGGACGTAGCCCCACGTCCCGAGGATGTCGGCGGCGGCGGCCATTCCGATCAGCAGGCCGCTGACGAGGAAGCTCATCAGGATCAGCCGCGGCACGTTCAGGCCGACGTGCCGGGCGGCGCGCGGATTCGCTCCGAGGATCTGGAGGCGAAGGCCGAATGACGTGCGCGTCAGGACGAAATGAACGATCACCGCCGCGGCGAGTGCCAACAGGACGCCGACATGAATGCGCGTGCCGGGAATCGCCGGCAGCATCTTGTCCAGCGGGAGCACCCGCGTTTGCGGGATATTGACGGTCGGGTCCTGGAACGGCCCCTTGATCAGGATGTTCGCCACGCCGACACCGATGAAGGACATCATCAGCGTCGTGATGATCTCGTTCGTCTCGTAGCGGGCCTTCAGGAGCGCGGGGACGAGCGTCCATACCGCGCCCGCCGCTCCCGCGAGGAGTGTGAGCGTGACCAGCGCGAACCAGCGAGGCTCGCTCCCGACAAGGCGGGGTCCGAACCCCGAGATGAGGGCCGCGCCGAGAAGAAACTGGCCGTTGTAGCCGAGGTTCCAGATGTTCGCGCGGAACACGACCACGAGGCCGACCGCAATCAGCAGGAGCGGTGCGGCCCGCACCGCGCTGTCCTGCCAGGCGGTCAGCTCGATCCCGCCCTTCCAGATGTTCGAGTAGAACGTGATCGGATCACGCCCGAGCGCAAGGAGAAGGATCGCGCCGGCGCCCAGGGCGAGGAGCACGGGCACGATCGATCGAATCACCACGTCGAGCACGTCGACCACGAGCCGCCGTGACGGCGCGGCCCGCTCGACCGGCGTCCGTGTCTCCGGCGAGAGGGCGGTGTCGCTCGTGACGTCGGTCATGCCGCCACGACGTCCCCGGCTCCGATCATCAACTCGCCGACGCGCTCACCCGCGTTCGGGCCGTTCTCGACCTCGCCGATGAGCCGTCCTCGGGACAGCACGAGAATCCGCCCGCAGAGATCGAGCAGCTCGTCGAGATCGGTCGAGATTACGAGCGCGGCCCCACCTCCGCGGGCCAGGCCGCGGATCATGTCTCGCACGGTCGTCGTCGTCCGCAGGTCGAGCCCGTAGGTCGGCTTGTGGAAGACGACGACCTTCGGATCGAAAGAAAGCTCGCGTGCGAGCACCACCTTCTGGACGTTGCCGCCCGAAAGCGCGCCCGCGCGCGTCGAGACGCTGGGCGTGCGCACGTCGAAGGCATCCACGAGCAACCGTGCCTCGCGGTCGACGGAGCGCCGCTCGATGCGTCCGTTCCGCCAGAAGGGTCGCTGGCCGATTCGCTTCAAGAAGAGGTTCAGGCTGACGGGCAGCGACGTGACGATTCCCTCTCCGAGGCGGTCGTCCGTGACGTAGCGGAGGCCGAGCTTCTGCCGTGCTGAGACGTCGAGCCGCTGGACCGGGGCCCCGTAGAGCCGGATCTCACCCGCGGCGGCGGGCCGTTCGCCCGCGATCACCTCCGCCAGCGCGCGCTGGCCGTTTCCGTCCAGCCCGGCGACGCCGAGGATCTCACCCTCCCGGATCATCAGGGAGATGTCCTCGATGCCCGGATCGAAGCCGCCGACCGCGCGCGCGGACGCGCGCACGAGTTCGAGCAGCGCGTCCGCGTCCGGCGCGCCTTCCTCCACCCCACCGGCACCCTCCTCGCTCTCGAGCTCGGTCCTGAGCTCGGCCACGTCAGCGACCTCGCGCGACGCTTCGCCGAACATCAACCGGACGATGTGCGCCTGCACCTCCTCGCGCGACGTCGCCGCGAGCTGGGCGGTGTCGAGCGCGCCGACGACTCGCCCGGCCCGCAAGATCGTGATCCGGTCCGCCACCGCGAGCGCCTCGTGCAGCTTGTGCGTGATGAAGATGACCGCTATGCCGGTCTCCTTGAGCCGGCGGAGGACCTTCTGCAACTCCGCCACGCCCTGGGGAGTCAGCATGGACGTCGGCTCGTCGAGGATCAGCACCCTGGAGCCGCGCCAGAGCGCCTTGACGATCTCGACCTGCTGCTGGCGCCCGAGCGCGAGCTCGCCTGCGGGCGCGTCGGGATCGACCTCGACGCCGAGCGTCGCGGCGACCTCGGCGAGTCGTGCGCGGGCCGCCTCCGTCTTCAGCGTGAGTCCGCGGGTCTCCCCGAGCAGGAGGTTCTGCAGCACCGTGAGCGCCGGGACGAGGGTCGAGTGCTGGTAGACCGTGCCGACGCCGAACTCGAGTGCCGCGCGAGGCGCGTCGATGCTGACAACCTTCCCGTCGACCCGGATCTCGCCGGCATCCGGTCGGAGCATCCCCGAGATCCCCGAGAGGATGCTGATCAGGGTCGACTTGCCTGCGCCGTTCTCACCGAGCAGGCAATGCACCTCGCCGTGTCGCGCCGCGAGCGAGACGTCATCGTTCGCCACGACTCCGGGGAACCGCTTCGTGATGCCCAGCAGCTCGACGGCCGGGGCGCCTGTCGGGGTGGCCGCTTTGCGACTGAGCGATTCCGTACGAAGCCTCTGTGTCGTGCGCGGCGGCCGCCGAAGCGGCCGCCGCGCACTGTTCCGGGCCGCGTCTCCGACGCGGCTACTTCTGCTTGATCAACGCCTTGACCTGTCCCGCCTTGGTCGTCAGCGGCACCTTGATCGTGCCGTTCATGACGCCCGCCTTCGCAGTCTGGATCTGCGCCCACACGTTGGCTGGGATAAAGCGGGTCTTGAGGAGCGAGATCCCGCCGTTCGAGAGCGTCAGGTTGTAACCGTGCGTCCCGTATGTCCCCGCGTTGATGTCCGAGATCGCCCGCTTGAACGCGCGAGTGAAGCTCCACAGCACCGACGAGAGGAGGACGTGCTTCTTGTCGATCGGGCCCATGCTTCCGATGTCGCCGATGAACCAGACCTTGTGGCCCGCCTTCGCGGTCTCGATGCCCTGCAGATACCCAAACGACGCGTTGTCGCCCATCCCGAAGATGACGTCCGCGCCGGTCGCGATCACCTGCGTCACGACTCGCTTGCCGCCCGCGGAGTCGTCGTACCCGGCGGAGCTGATCGTGACGAAGGAGATCTTGATCTTCTTGTTCACCTTCTTGACCCCGGCGACGAAGCCGCCGCTCATCTTGTACCAGTTGGTGTCCGAGGCCGAGATCACGACGGCGACATGATTGGTCTTCGTCGTGCGTGCGGCGAGAATGCCGGCAAGGTAGGAACCTTGCTGGCTCGAGGTGGTGATGTTGGAGACGTAGTCCTTGGTCAGCTGGGTCGGGATGTCATAGGTCATGATCGGGACCTTGTACTGCGTCGCGATGCGGGAGGCGATCGTGTCGTAGCCGCTCGCGTGCGCGACGATGAAGTCCGCGCCGCCCTGAGCGAGCTGTCGCAGCACCGACTCCGTCTTGTCGTAGCCGATGTTCGTCTGTGCGACGAACTTGGCGCTGACGGAAGCCGCCGCCGCCTTCGCCGCGTTGTAGCCCTGCTGGTTCCAGCCGTAGTCGCTCGGCTTCGCAGGCGTCGCGATCGCCACCTGCTTCACCGTCCCGTTCTTGGTTGCCGTCGCAGCGAACGCAGCACCCGCTGCGACCGCAACCGCAGTGGCGGCGAGAACTGCGAACGCGGTTACCGGGAGACGCCTATGCATGGGGGACATCCTCCTCTCATCGACCCTCATTCCTGAGCTTCCGCTCGGCGAGCGGACGCCGCCCCTGGTGCGCGCCGACGCGGCCGTCGAGCGCGGAGCAAACCGCTTCTCACCGGCCGGCGAGGGCGAAAGCGTGCTGCTTGATCGCCTCGTTCATCGGGTGTTAGGGTCGGCTGGTAACTGTCAACAATCCGCGCGCGAAGCGACCCTATCCCTTTCGCCGGAAGGATGCAATGGCCGAGGCGACGGTTCGAAGCGACCAGAACGACGACGTTCCGCGGCTCGAGAACCTCACACTCTCCCAACGCGCGCACGCGTACCTCCGCGACGAAATCCTCTCCAACCGACTCGCTCCGGGAGCGGAGCTGCAGGAGCTGGCGCTCTCTCAACAGCTCGGCGTGAGCCGGGGGCCGATCCGGGAGGCACTCGGCAGCCTCGCAGCCGAAGGACTGGTGACCGTGCGCCCGCGGCGCGGCGCCGTCGTCCACTCCCTCTCGTCCGAGGAGTTCCTCGAGGCCTATCAGGTGCGGGAAGCGCTCGAGGTGCTCGCCGTCCAGCTTGCCGTCCCACAGCTCGGCCCCGAAGGACTGGAGCGGCTCCAGACGCTGACCGACACGATGGCCTCGCGGGCCGCATCCGGGCAGGTGACCGAGTTCTTCGAGGCGAACGCCCTCTTCCACGAGACGTTCGTCCAGATCTCCGGAAACGCGAAGCTGGATGAGGTCTATCGCCGCCTGATCGGCCAGATGCGGCGTTACTGGCGACGCTCGCTCGTGCTGCGCGGCGACCTTCGCCGCTCCGTCTCCGAGCACCGGGGGATCCTGAGCGCGGCGCGCCGGGGCGACGGCGAGCAGGCGGCGGCCCTCATGGCCGATCACATCCGGGTTCCGCAGCTGCGACTGCAAGCGATGACAGACGACGAACTGCTCGAGGCCGAGGCTTCGTTCGACAGAAAGGTGAACGCATGAGCGAGAAGACGCTCCAGTTCGGCGTCAATCTCAACAACCGGGAGCCGCTCATCGCCCCGGACTACGACGTGCAAGCTCTGCTCGAACTGTCGACGGTGGTCGAGGACTCGGGGTTCGATTCCGTCTGGGTCGGCGACAGCCTGTTCTCGAAGCCACGCTACGAGCCGCTCGCGCTCCTGGCCGCGATCTCGCAACGGACGTCGCGTGTCCGGCTCGGGACTGCCTGCCTCGTCACCTCCACGCGAAACCCGCTCTACCTCGCGCTGGAATGGGCGACGCTCGACGTCATCTCCGGCGGCCGCACGATCCTCGGGGCCTGCAAGGGCAATCCCGAGGAGGGCGTGCGCCGCGAGTTCGCCGCCCTCGGTCTCGACTACGCGAAGGCTGGGTCGATCTGGGAAGAGGGCCTGCACGTCCTGCGGACCCTCTGGACCGAGGGCGAGGTCACCTTTCACGGCAAGCATTTCGACTACGACGCGGTCTCGTTCCACTCCGGAACGGAGATGGCACCGCTCGGTCCGTTGCAGGCGCCGCCGCCGATCTGGGTCGTGTCGAACCCACGTCTCGTCGGGGACGCGCCGAGCGACGAGATGCGTCGCCGCATGGAGCGCGCCTGCCGACGGGTGATCCAGTGCGGAGACGGATGGATGACGTGCTGCCGCGCCCAGCACCCCGACGAGCTGACTGAGCAGCTCGGCTACCTACGCGACGCGGCCGAACGGTACGAGGCGGACTTCGACCGTTACGTCATCTCCTACCAGGTCACGATGAACATCGGCGAGTCGGAAGAAGAGGCACGTAACGCCTTCGACGGCTACATCTCGAAGTACTACCCGGAGCTGTCGAAGGCGATGGACCTCTCGAACTGGGGTCCGGTCGGCACGCCCGAGCAGATCGGCGCCTGGCTGCGCGAGTTCGCCGATCGCGGCGTCGACCACTTCATCTGCCGCTTTGGGGCGATCGACCAGTACGGGCAGGTCGAGCGCTTCGCAAAGGAGGTCCTGCCCGCATTCAGCGCCGAGCGAGTGAGGTGAGCTCCATGGCAACAGCAGTCGACACGCTGCGCAAGGACGCCGAGCTGGTCGTCGACGTCTGCATGTCCGTCGAGCAAGACGACGTCGTCACGATCATCTCCGACGACGAGCACCGGGAGCAGGCCGACGCGGTCGCGAGCGTCTGCGTCGAGCGAGGCGCGTGGCCCGTGATCATGAACAACGAGGCCCAGGTCGCCCGCGGGCGCGCGGACACACGCTTCCCGATGGGTCCGCCACGCAACCTGCACACCGCCATGACGAGCTCGGACGAGGTGATCATCCTGACGAACCTCGAATGGGCGAACCGCTTCGCCCACGTCAACGCCGTGCGGGAGACGTGTGCGGCGAACGGGAAGATCGCGTCGGTCGAGGAAGGCATGGGCGACTGGGAGCTGACCCGCGGCATGATCGAAGAGGCGACAAGACGCGCGCGTGACGCGATGGCGGTGCTCGAGGGCAAGAAGCTCTGCCGCGTCACGTCGGAGAAGGGCACGGACCTGACGGTCTCGATCGAAGGCAGGCCGGCGCTCGAGGTCACGCCGATCAAGAAGCGTGGGCAGATGATGGGCCCTGTGCCCCTGTGGGCAGAGGTCGCGTTCGCCGCAGTGGAGGACCGCACCGAGGGGACGATCGTCGTCGACGGGGTCATGCTCGGGATCGGCCTGCCCGGCCAGGTGGAGGCGCCGATCCGCTGGACGCTGGAGGGCGGGCGCTGCACGAAGATCGAGGGCGGCTCCGAGGCCGACCGGTTGCGGGAGGTGATCGCCGGTGTCGACGGCGCCGACGTCATTGGCGAGTTCGCGTTCGGGACGAGCGAGCGCTCGCCGTTCGGCTCGCCGTCCGAGAAAGGCAGGCTCGGCACTGTCCATTTCGCCCTCGGCGACAACCACAACGCCTACCCGGGCGGCCAGAACGTGAGCTCGCTCCACCTCGACGGCGTCGTGCTCGATGCCAGCCTGCAGGTCGTCGATGACGGCACCTGGATCCTGCGCGACGGCGAGTGGGCGCTGTGAGCGACGTCGCCGTCATCTCGCTCGACGCGGTCGACCCGATCGAGCTGCCGCAGGGGAGCTGGAGCCGGATGCTCGTGACGGACAAGCAGACCGAAGGCAACAGCGCCTCGCTCGGCTACTCGGTCTTTACCCCCGGAACCGAGCTCTCGCCGGTGAAGCACGAGACGGAGGAGGTCGCGTACGTCGTCAGCGGCACGGGCGAGCTACGACTCGACGATCACGCCGTCCCGTTCGCCACCGGCGATGCGCTCTACATCCCGCCCGAGACGTGGCACGCCGTCGCCAACACCGGCGGCGAGGACGTGATCATGGTCTTCGGCTTCCCCCACCCGGACTACCCACCCACCGAACGCCGGTAGTGGTCGCAACTGCGCAGTCGCTTCGCGAGCAGGTCGCGTGTGCCTGCAGGATCCTCGCGCTCGAGGGCTATGCCGACCTGACGCTCGGCCACGTCAGTGCCCGCGCGACCGGTAGCGGCACGGTCCACATCAAGCGGAAGGGCGTCGGACTCGACGAGACGGAGCCCGAGGACGTCATCTCCTTCGAGCTCGACGACGAGAATGCGCTCGACTCGCCCGAGATGCATCTGGAGGCGGTGCTACACACCGAGGTCTATCGCGCCCGCCCGGACGTCGGCGCCGTCGTTCACGGCCATCCGCCGTATGCCACCGCCCTCGCCGCGACGGGGGCGGCGCTCGAGCTCTTGACGCACGACGCCGTCCTGTTCGTCGACGGCGTGGCCGTCTATGACGAGACGGCCGAGCTGATCACCGAGCCCGATCAGGGTCACGCGGTGGCGCGCGCACTCGGCAGCAGGAACGCGGTGCTGCTCCGAAACCACGGCGTGGTCGTCGTCGGTCGCGACGTCGCGTGGGCCGTCCTCGCGGCCTGCACGCTCGAACGAGCGGTCCGCCTGCAGGTGATCGCGTCCAGCCTCGGCGAGGCGCTGCCGATCGACCCCGAGGTCGCACGCCGGATGTTTCCCGCCAAGTACCACGACCGGCTCGTCGAGGAGTACTGGCAGGCGTGGCTCCGGAAGCTTCGGCGCCTCGGCGACGACTCGTCCGCTTCGTGATCGTCGAGCTACGGCTGAACGGACGCACCGTTCGCGACGACGTCGCGCCCGAGCGGCTCCTGCTCGATTACCTCCGCGAGCGTCACGGGCTCACGGGCGCGAAGCGCTCGTGCGACGTGCAGGTCTGCGGAACCTGCACGGTGCTCGTCGACGGCCTCCCGGTCAGCTCGTGTTGCACGCTCGTGGCCGACGTCGAAGGCCGGCAGGTGCTGACCGTCGAGGGATTCGCGGAGCTGTCGGAGTTCGAGCGCTTCGAGCGGGCCTTCGCGGACCACGCCGCCCTCCAGTGCGGCTTCTGCACGGGCGGAATGCTGCTCACGGCGAAGTTCCTGCTCGACGAGGACCGCGCGTGCACGAGGGAGGAGATCCGCCGCGGCCTTGCCGGCAACCTCTGCCGCTGCACCGGCTACCACGCGATCGTCGAGGCCGTGGCCGAGCTCGCGGACGTGAGCGTGTGACGGTCGTCGAGCGCCCGAAGCTCGCGCACGTCGGCCGGTCGGTACCTCGGCGTGACGCGGAGGAGAAGCTCCGCGGCGCGGCCGAGTTCGTGGGAGACATCGTCGTGCCGCGGATGTTGCACGGAAAGGTGCTGCGCTCCCCGTTCGCCCACGCAAAGGTGCTGTCCGTCGACACGAGCGAGGCCGAGTCGCTGCCGGGCGTGGTCTGCGTCCTCACCGGTGCTGACCTCTCCGACCTCGATCCCTACTGGGGTCACGCGATCAAGGACCGGCCCATCGTCGCGCTCGAGCGGGTGCGCTTCGCGGGCGAGCCGGTGGCCGCGGTCGCCGCCGAGGACGAGGCAACTGCCGCCGCGGCCGTCAACGCCATCCGCGTCGAGTACGAGGAACTCCCGGTCGCCGGCACAATCGACGAGGCGCTCGCGGCGGACGCCCCGCTCGTGCACGAGGGCGAGCTGCGGCCGGGGCTCTTCCACGGGCTCGGCGAGCTTCCGCCACGGGACGGGAACGTCTGCTACCGCTACCGCATCGACCGCGGCGAGCTCCAGGCGGTGTTCGCTCGTGCCGACCTCGTCGTCGAGGGCGAGTACACCTTTCCGGCCGTCTACCAGTACGCGATGGAGACCCACACGGTGGTCGCGCAGGTCGAGCGCGACGAGATCACGGTGTGGTCGACATGCCAGCATCCTTTCCTCGTCCGAGCCGAGCTCGCCGACCTCTTTGCTGTTCCGCTCGCAAATGTGCGCATCGTCGTCCCCTACCTCGGCGGTGGCTTCGGCTCGAAGTCCTACACGAAGATGGAACCGCTAACGGTGGCGCTCGCGCGCAAAGCGGGGCGGCCCGTGCGAATTCAGAACCGCGTCGACGAATCGATGGTGACCACGCGGCGACACGGCATGCGCTGCCGAATGCGAACCGCGAGCACCGGGGACGGCCGCCTCTTGGGGCGCGAGGTCGACTGCTGGTTCGACACCGGCGGCTATGCCGACAACGGCCCGCGCGTGACGGCGACCGGTGGAGACGCCGCACCGGGTCCCTACCGCTGGCATGCCTACCGTGTCGACGCCCGCTGCGTCTACACGAACACGGCGCCGTCCGGGTCGTACCGCGCCTTCGGCGCGGCGCATCTCCAGTGGATCGGCGAGTCCCAGATCGACGAGCTCGCACGGCGTGCCGGCCTGGATCCGCTCATTGTCCGGCGCGAGAACCTCTGCCGGCCCGGCGACGAGCTTCGAAGCGGAGCAAAGGCGCTCGACGCCGATCTCGTCGGCGACGTCGAGAAGGTCGCAGACGCCGTCGGCTGGGGCGAGCCGAAGCCGCCGAACGTGGGACGCGGCGTCTCGGTCGGTCTCCTCGCCGCAGGTGCGCATCCCGTCTCGACGGCCATCGTGCGCCTCGAGGCGGACGGGCAGGTAGTCGTGCTCGTCGGCACGACAGAGGTGGGACAGGGACCGCGCACGGCGTTCGCGCAGATCGCGGCGGAGGAGCTCGGCGTCGCCGTCGAGCGGGTTGTCGTGCGCGGAACCGACACGCGCTTCACGCCGTACGACCGCTCGACGGGCGCGAGCCGCTCGACCACGATCGCCGGGCTCGCGGTGCAGCGAGCCGCGAGACACGTGCGCGAACAGCTGGAGGAGATCGCCGCCGGAGAAAAGGTCGATCCCGCGGCGTATCCAGATCTCCTGCGCCGACACTTCGGGCTCGCCGGCGGCGAGCTGATCGGGCGAGGCGAGGTCGCCCCGACCGGCAGCGGCTCGTACGCCGAGGGGCCGGTCTTCTGGGAAGTCTGCGTCGGCGCGGCCGAGGTGGAGGTCGAGCCCGAAACCGGCGTCGTTCGCGTCCGCAGGACTGCGACGGCAGCCGACGTCGGGCGTGCGATCAACCCCCAACTGGTGCGGTGCCAAGACGAAGGCGCGACGATGCAGGGACTCGGCAACGCGCTCTTCGAAGAGCTGATCTTCGAAGACGGGCAGCTGCAGAACGACACGCTGCTCGACTACCGCGTCCCCAGCTTCGAAGATCTCCCCGACGAGATGACCTGCGTGATCGTCGAGAACGAGGACGGACCGGGGCCGTTCGGCGCGAAGGGATGCGGGGAAGGCGCGCTTGCCGCCGTCCCCGCCGCGGTCGTGAACGCGCTCGCCGACGCCGGCGTCCCGATGCAGGAGCTGCCGCTGACGCCCGAACGCGTCTGGCGGCGAATCCGGACACTCAAAGAGGAGGGCAGATGGCCACCGTAGAACAGCCGGCCGCCGATGACGCGGCAACCGGCCGCCGCGCGGTGCGGCGCGCCGCGATGATCGGAACCGGAACGATGGGCCCGGGAATGGGCGCCGTGCTTGCGCGCGCAGGCATCGCGGTGGCGATGTACGACGTCAGCGAGGAGGCGCTCGAGCGCTCGAAGGCGGGCGTCGGCGTCGCCGAAGGCGTCCTCGATCAGCTGGAGATACCCCGCGTCGACGGCGGCTCCATCCGCTACACGGCGGAGCTGCGTGATGCACTCGAAGGCGTCGAGCTCGTGGTCGAAGCCGTGCCCGAGAAGCTCGAGCTCAAGCAGCGGATCTTCGAGGACATCGAACGCCACGTCGACGGCGGAACGATCCTCGCCTCGAACACCTCGGGCATCCCGATCACGAAGATCGCCGAGGCCTGCGAGCGGCCGGAGCGCGTCGTCGGCATGCACTGGTCGAATCCGCCCCACCTGATCCCGATGATCGAGGTGATTCCCGGCGAGCGGACGCGTGCGGAGACCATCGACGCGGCCGTCGCGCTCGTCGAGCGGCTCGGCTACGAGGCGGTCGTCGAACGCGAGGTTCCCGGCTTCGTCGAGAACAGGATCCTCTACGCGATCATGCGCGAGGCCGTCGACCTCGTCGACCGCGGAATCATCGACGCCGACGGCATCGACCGCTGTGTGCGCTGGGGGATCGGCTACAAGCTCGCCGTCATCGGCCCGATGGAGCTGCTCGACATGGCGGGGCTCGACATCTACGAGGCAGTCGGCGGCTACCTGAACCGAGACCTCTGCAACTCGGCGGAGGTCTCGAAGACGATCACCGACCGGACCGCCGAGGGGAAGCTCGGGATGAAGACCGGTGCGGGCCTCTACGCGTACACGCCGGAACGGATCGACGCGCTCCGAGGCGATCGCGCACGCAAGCTTGTCGCCGTCCGCAAGGCCCTTTCCTAGGAGGGCGGGATGAGGATCTACCTGCTCGACAACGGATCGATCGTGATCGACCACGCCCAGCTGATGTGGAACATCGGCGGTGGGACGCCGGTGCGCATTCCGTCCTACGGCCTCCTGATCGAGCACGACGACGGGCTCTTCGTCTTCGACACGGGCTTCGACCTCGACCACACGAACGCGGTGCTCCCGTTCGAGTTGCCCGAGCAGACGTCCGAGCAGACGATCCCGGCTCAGCTCCGCGCCTGCGGGTACGAGCCCGGCGACATCAAGACGCTCGTCAACTCCCATCTCCACTTCGACCACGTCGGGGGCAACAAGCACCTGAACGAGGCCACAGTCGTCGTGCACGAGCAGGAGCTCGAGCAGGCGCGGAACTGTCAGCCGTTCGAGCGCTTCGGCTACTCCGACCGCTCGTGGGACTACGACGGCGCGAGCTTCCGGACGATCTCCGGCGACACCGAGGTCGCGCGCGGCCTGCTGCTCTTCGAGACGCCGGGCCACACGATCGGGCATTACTCACTGCTCGTGACGCCCGAATCGGGCCGGCCGATGGTGTTCGCGTTCGACGTCGTCTACACGGCCGAGGCGCTCGAGAAGGGCGTGCAGCCGGGCTTCCACTACGACCCGGTCGCCGGCGTGGCGTCGATCGAGCGCGTGAAGCAGGTCGCCGCCGAGCACGAGGCCGACATCTTCTTCTCGCACGACATGGACGCCTGGAACGGCTACAGGCACGCGCCGGAGTTCTACGAAGGTTAGGAGGGTGAAGAGATGAAGCTGCAGGATCGCGTCGCGATCGTCACCGGCGCGGCTCAGGGAATCGGCAAGGCCGTCGCCACCAAGCTTGCCGGCGAAGGCGCGAAGGTCGTTGCGGTCGACCTGAACGGCGAAGGAGCCGAGCGAACCGCTGCGGAAGTGGAAGGAACCGCGGTGCAGGCGGACGTCTCGAGCTCCGACGACGTCCGGCGCATGGTCGACGAGACGCTCTCGCGGCACGGCAAGGTGGACGTGCTCGCCAATGTCGCGGCAATCGTCCCCTTCACGGCATGGGACGAGATCACGTTCGAGGAGTGGCGCCGGATCATGTCGGTCAACCTCGACGGCGTCTTCCTGACGATCAAGGCGGTCGAGAAGCCGATGCGCGACGCCGGCTACGGCCGGATCGTGAACGTCGTCTCGAACGTCATCCTCGCCGGCACGCCGAACCTCGCCCACTACGTGGCGTCGAAGGGAGGCGTCTGGGCGTTCACGCGGGCAGCCGCGCGCGAGCTCGGCAAGTACGGGATCACGGTCAACTCGGTCGCCCCCGGGCTGACCGAGACCGAGGGTGTGCTGGCGAGCCCGCACGCGGAAGCGTTCGAGTTCGTCCAGATGCTGCAATGCATCCCGCGGCGAGGCGTGGCGGACGACATCGCACCGTCGGTAGCGTTCCTCGCTTCGGAGGAGGCGGGCTGGGTGACCGGGCAGCTCCTCGTCGCCGACGCGGGCATGACCCACAACTGATGGGGCCAGTCCCGGCCACGCGCGCGGGGGCGATCCTCGCCGTCTCCGACTTCGCGGCCTCGCTTTCCTTCTACCGCGACCGGCTCGGGCTCGAAGTCGTCGCGACCTACGACGACCCGCCCTACGCGACGCTCGTCGTCGCGGGTGCGCGGCTGTCGCTCGCCGAGCAAGGCCATCCGGCCGAGGACCGTCCCGGCGTGAACATGGTCGCCCCGCAGGATCCGTCGGAGGCGAACGTCGTGATCGTGCTCGAGGTGGAGGATGCGCGCGCCGTCCATGACACGCTCGCAGCCGAGGGCGTTCGCTTCCTGGCGGAGCCGTACGAGCCGCCGTGGGGCGGGTGCCGCTTCTTCTGCGTCGACCCCGACGGCTATCTCGTCGAGATCGAGCAACCGGCATGAAAGCGGTCGTGCTCGCCGGCACGGGCGACGTGCGCGTCGAAGAAGTCGAAGACGCTCGGATCGTCGCCGATACCGACGCGCTGGTCGAGGTTCACCGAACGGCAATCTGCGGCGCCGACCTCTTTCCGTTTCACGGCATGACCCCCGGCTTCGAGAACGGCACGATCCTCGGTCACGAGTTCGCCGGAGTGGTGAGCGAGGTCGGCGACGCCGTCGAGCACGTGCGGCCGGGGCAGCGCGTCGTCTGCACGAGCACGATCTCCGACGGGACGTGTGCTCACTGCCGCGCGGGACGGGTCTCCCAGTGTCTCGGCCGGGCGCTCTTCGGCTATTCGGGCGTCTACCCACGTCTCGACGGCGGGCAGGCCGAGTACGTCCGAGTCCCCCATGCCGACCGGTGCCTGCTCGTCCTGCCGGACGACGTGGACGAGGAGAACGCGATCTTCCTCGCGGACATCCTCCCCACCGGCTATGGGGCGGTGACGCGCGGCGACGTCTCCGTCGGGGACGTCGTCGCGGTAGTCGGCTGTGGGCCCGTCGGGCTGATGGCCGTGCTCTGCGCCGCGAAGATCGCCGGTGCGCTGATCGCCGTCGACGGCGTCATGGACAGGCGCGAGCTTGCCGCGCGCCTGGGCGCAATCGCAGTGACTCCGGACGAGGCCGAGGGCGCGGTCGCGGAGGCGAGCGACGGCCTCGGCGCCGACGTCGTCATCGAGGCGGCGGGCTCGCCCGCTGCACTCGATCTGGCGCTCCGCCTCGCACGTGGCCGTGGAACGATTTCCGTAGTCGGGGCCCACTTCGAGCCCGACTATCCGCTCGACAGCGCGCGCATGTTCGAGCGCGAGCTCACGCTGCGCTTCACGATCGGCGATCCGGCTCACGATCGCGAGCGCCTCCTCGGCCTGATCGCGTCGGGCCGCCTCGAGCCGGCCCAGATCATCACGCACCGGCTACCGCTCGACGCCGCTGCTGATGCCTACCGGCTCTTCGACAGCCGCGAGGCGACGAAGGTGGTGCTCATTCCATGACGCGACGCCGGCGGCAGGTCGTTGGCGCCGCCGCAGTACTCGCCGCGGGCGCCATCGTCGCGGCGCTCCTTGCGACCCGCAACAGCGACGGCGCGAGCACCCGGACGACGTCGCCGGCAACGGTGCGCGCTGCGCTGATCACGCGTCTGCGGACGGCGCACCTGCGCTACCGCTGGGTCGTCTGCGTCCCCACCGGCCGCCTCTTCCACAGCCAGGGCGTCGTGCGTTGCAACGTCGACTTCGGCGAGCCGCACATCGAGGCGTACTGCTCGATCATCGATCACGGCCGGCTGGTCACAGATCACGAGACGCCTTCATTCAGCTGCCACGAAGACCTCCGGGGCTGGAAGACGACCGTCGTGACCGGGCCGTAGAGGTCAACGATCTCCTCGCCCATGACCTCAGCTCGCGTAATCCTGCTGCCAGGGAGCGTGCTGCCAGCAGAGCTCGCCTATAGCTCGCTGATCCGGGAGCTCGGCGTGGGTGTCGACGCAGTAGCCAAAGACCTAGAGGTCTACGCGACCGACGAACCACCGGAGGACTACACCCTCGATCTCGAAGTCGCGGCAGTGCTGCGCGAGGCCGAAGGGCGCGGATGGGAGCGGTTCCACCTCGCCGGCTACTCCGGTGGAGGGGCAGCTGCACTCGCGTTCACCGCGCGCCATCCCGCTCGCCTGCTGAGCCTGGCTCTACTTGAGCCTGCGTGGGCGGGTAACTGGGATCTCAGCCCTGAGGAGCGGGCGCTCTGGCAGGAGTACGAGCGACTCGAGGACCTTCCGCCTCAGCAATTCATGGAGGCGTTCGTGCATCTCCAGGTGAGACAGGGTGTGGCGCCGCCTTCGCCTCCTTCCGGTGATCCCCCTTCGTGGATGGCCAAGCGTCCCGCTGGCATCGGCACCTTTATGCAAGCGTTCAAGACCCATGAGCTAGACACTGGCGCCCTCGAGCGATTTTCACGGCCGGTCTACTTCGCTCTGGGTGGTCTCAGTAATCCGGACCAATTCGGCGAGATCGCGAAGCGACTCGCCCGCGTTTTCCCGGACTTCGAGCTCGAGGTGTTCGAAGAGCGTCACCACTTCGACCCCCCTCACAGAATCGAGCCAGAGCGCCTCGCGAACTCACTTCGAGCCGTCTGGCGTCGCGCCGAAGCGCCCGAGCAGACGTCGCGTCGTCCGACTGTGCCGGTGCAGTCGTAAGCGCGCGCTCAAAGACATTCCTGAACTGTGAGCCAGCCGATCCGGCCCTCACCACGGCGCGACCGTCGTTCCGCCCCATTCCTCGGGTGCGGTGTCGCGCACGGTTTGGGTGAGCTCCCAGCGGTGGCCGCCCAGGTCCTCAAG
>WNGD01009552.1_pt1 | contig 24380 bp, 23 predicted proteins | sample 5400671 | NCBI WGS metagenome assembly WNGD01 (sample SAMN13153369, study PRJNA577476) | soil metagenome | isolation source: 40 cm soil or saprolite under grassland replicate 2 | place: USA:California | collected 2016-06-15
CTTCTCGGTCGAGAGGATCTGCGTCCGCTCGTTCCCGAACGCCATCGCCTGGCTCGCGCAGCCGCATTCGGGATGGACGAGCAGCTCGGCATCGGGCGCGTCGTGCTGCCAGCGCTCGATGTCGGCGGGCCGGATGCCGGCGTGGACATGGCACTCGCCGAGCCAGATCGTCAGCTTCCGGCCGGTCACGCGCTCGAGCCAGAGGCCGAGGTACATGTCGGGCAGGAAGAGGATCTCCTGCTCGGGCGGGATCGCCTGGATCACCGCCTTCGCGTTCCCCGAGGTGCAGCAGTAGTCGCTCTCCGCCTTCACCTCGGCCGTCGTGTTCACGTAGGAGACGACGACCGCGCCCGGATGCTGCGCCTTCCACTCCCGCAGCTGCTCGGCGTCGATCGAGGCAGCGAGCGAGCAGCCGGCGCCGAGGTCGGGGAGGAGGACGGTCTTCTCGGGGCTGAGGATCGCCGCCGTCTCGGCCATGAAGTGGACGCCGCAGAAGACGATCGTCTCCGCGTCGGTCGCCGCCGCCTGGCGCGAGAGGCCGAGCGAGTCGCCGACGTAGTCCGCGACGTCCTGCACCTCCGGGCGCTGGTAGTTGTGCGCGAGGATCACGGCGTTCTTCGCCGCGACGAGCGCGCGGACCTCGTCATGGAGCTCGGTGGTAGGCGGTGCAGCGACGGTCATCGGACCTCCAGGGAGACGTGGAGCGAGCGGGCGGAATGCGTGAGCGCGCCGACGGAGACGAAGTCGACGCCGGTCTCGGCGTAGGCGCGGACGGTCGCCAGGGAGACGCCGCCCGACGCTTCGAGCTCGGCGCGGCCGGCAGCGAGCCCGACGGCCTCGCGCACCTCCTCGGGGCTCATGTTGTCGAGCAGAATGCGGGGCGCGCCGGCGTCGAGCGCCTCGCGCACCTGCGCGATTGTCTCGGCCTCGACTTCCACAGGGAGGCCGTCTACACGGCCGTCGAGAGCCGCGAGCGCGGCCGTGACGCCGCCGGCGACGCGGAGGTGGTTGTCCTTCACGAGCACGCCGTCGTAGAGGCCGGCGCGATGGTTCCGACCGCCGCCGCAGCGGACGGCGTACTTCTCGAGCGCGCGCAGGCCGGGCGTCGTCTTGCGCGTGTCGAGGACGGTCGTGGGGGTTCCGTCGGTCAGCTCGACGAAGCGGCGCGTGAGGGAGGCGATGCCGCAGAGCCGCCCGACCAGGTTGAGGGCGACACGCTCGCCGCTGAGGATCGCGCGCGCGGGTCCCTCGACCGCCGCGATCACGGCCGGCACGTCGGAGACCGCCGAGCCTTCCTCGAACTTCGCCTCGACGCGCACGGCTGGGTCGAGCATGCGGAAGACGGCTGCCGCGACCGGCACACCGCAGACGACGCCCGGCTCCTCGAGCAGCAGCTCGGCACGGCAGCGCGCGTCCTCGGGCACGAGCGCGAGCGTCGTCGCGTCGCCGGTGCCGACGTCCTCGGCGAGCGCCGCCGTGACGACGCGCTCGACGTCCTCCCGCGTCAGCTCCATCGCTCCAGGACCGGCTCACGGCCGGGGTGGACGACGAGGTGTCCCGCAAGCTCCTCGCTGGAGACCGGGAAGTCCTCGCGGAAGTGGACGCCGCGGCTCTCCTCCCGCGCGAGACCGCAGGCGGCGATCCGGCGGACGAGCGGGTGGGGGGAGTCGAGGAGCCGTGACAGGCCTTCACGGCTGCGGATCAGGCCGGCGTCGCGCCACAGTGCGGCGTCGGCCTCCGCAACCGACGAATCGGCAAGTAACAGACTGTTACAAGCGTTGTCAAAGGTCGGGCCCTCGAGCGCCGCGAGCCCCGCCCGGCCGCCGAAGACGAGGCACTCGAGCAGCGAGTTCGAGGCGAGCCTGTTCGCGCCGTGCACGCCCGTGCAGGCGCACTCGCCGGCGGCGTAGAGGCCGGGCACCGTCGTCCGTCCGTCGAGGTCGGTGACGATGCCGCCGATGGCGTAGTGGGCGGCGGGGGAGACCGGGATGGGCTCGTGCGCCGGGTCGTAGCCCGCTTGCTCGAGCGTCGCCATCAACGTCGGGTACCGGTGGCGTTCGACCGGCCGCAGGTCAAGGCGCGTCCCTGTCGTGGCCGCGATCGCGCGCGCCACGACGTCGCGCGGCGCGAGCTCGTCGACGAACCGCTCGCCCCCGCCGTCGAGCAGCGTCGCCCCGGCGCCGCGCAGGGCCTCGGAGAGGAGAAAGCCGTCGTGGCCGTTCCCGTCGCGCAGCGCGGTGGGGTGGAACTGGACGAGCTCGAGGTCGGCCAGCGTGGCGCCGGCGTCGTGGGCGAGGAGGAGACCGTCGCCGACAGCGCCGCGCGGATTGGTCGTCCGCGGCCAGAGCGCGGCGTATCCGCCGGTGGCAAGGACGACGACGGATCCACGGAGGGTCGCGAGCGTCGTCAGGCGCTCGCCCTCGACCATCCGAATCCGCGGGTGCTCGCGCGCGCGCGCAGTCAGGACGCCGGCGAGATGCCGCCCGGTGTCCGCACCTCCGGCATGCACGACCCGGGCGCGGGAGTGTCCGCCTTCGCGGCCGAGACCCTCGTCGAACCGGACCCCGAAGCGGCGGAGCTCGTCGATCACCCCGGGAGCAGCGGCGGCGAGGAGCTCGACGGCGCTGCGCCGGCAGAGGCCGCGACCTGCGGCGAGCGTGTCGGCCACGTGCAGCGCGGGATCGTCGTCCGGGCCGACGGCCGCGGCGATGCCTCCCTGCGCCGCATAGCTGTTCGAGCTCGTGTGCGAGGCCTTCGCGAGCACGAGCACCGAGGCGCCGGCGTCGGCCGCGGTGAGCGCCGCGGCGAGGCCTGCGACCCCGGCTCCGACGACGGCAACGTCAGAAGACTCGCGTTTTTGCCTCATAATCGATAACCTCGGTCTCGAGTCTACATGGTTGACGACTCCCAGGCGAAAACTGCGGCACACGCCGTGCTCACGGCCGTCCTCCAGGTACGCGACGGCCGGCTCCAGGCGCTGCTGTGGCAAAGGGCGCGCGAGCCGTTCGCCGGTTGCTGGGCGCTGCCGGGCGGGTCGCTGGCGCCCGACGAGACGCTCGAGGAGTCGATGCGGCGGCACCTGGCTGAGAAGGTGGACGTGCGCGAGGTGTCGCATCTCGAGCAGCTCGAGACGCGAAGCGACCCGGGCCGCAACCCGGCCAGGCGCGAGCTCGCGACCGCGTTTCTCGGGCTCGTCCCGAGCGGGGTGGACCCGCAGGTGCCGGAGGACACGCGCTGGCATCCGCTCGACGAGCTGCCCGAGCTCGCCTACGACCACGAGCAGATCCTGCTCAGCGCCCGTGAGCGGCTGCGCGGGAAGCTCTCATACACGAATCTCGGCTTCGCGCTCGCGCCGCCGACCTTCACGCTCGCCGAGCTGCGCGACCTCTACGCCACCGCGCTCGGGCATCCCGTGAGCGCGACCAACCTCCAGCGCGTCCTGCTCCGGCGCCGGCTGCGCGAGGACACCGGCGAGCGGTGGCGGTACGGCAGCGGCGGCGGCCGGCCGGCGACGATCTACCGTTTCCGCAGCCCTCGGCTGGAGATCACGGACCATTTCGCCGTCCTCCGCCCGCCTACAATGACTAACTGACTTGGCCGTCCAGACCCAGACCCTCGTGCAGGCGCGACGGCCGAACTATCGCGCCTGGCTTGCCTTCTTCTTCGGCCTCGTGGCAGCCGGGATCATCCCTGGGGCGATCGAGCTGACGCGGAAGATCCCCGGCGCGGTGCTCCTCGACGCCGTCTGGGCGATTCCGGTCGCCGCCGTCGCGGCCGCGGTGTCGCTCCTCTTCGCCCGCGGTGCGCACGGCGCGATCGCCCGGACGCTGGAGCGGGCGGGTGGCTCGTTGTGGATCCGGCTCGGCCGCATCCTCGCTGTGGCCGGGATCTGCTTCACGCTCTCCGCCTCGATCGCGGTCGGTCTCTACGAACTGCTCTTGGTCGCGTTTCCTGACGAGCTGGCGCGACGAGCTGCCTCCCCGGCCACAGAGACGGCGTATCCGGCCCCGCGAGCGCCGCATCGAGCGGCGCGCAGTCCTGCTCGTGCTCGTGGGCATCGCCCTCGTGACGGCGCTCGTCTTCGCGGCCTGGCGCTTCGGCGGCTCGTCCTCGAACGTGCCGGGGCTCGGTACGCAGCAGAAGAAGAAGCAGCACCGGACGCCGTCTCGCCAGCTCGTCCTGCGCGGGGTCGGCCGGGGGACGTACGTCGAGGTACGCCGCAACAGCCGGTCCGGCGAGGTCGACCTGCAGGGGACCGTGGGGGCGGGGGAGATCGACAAGGTCGCGGGTAGCCGTTTCTACCTCCTCGTGAGGCGGCCCACAGGCCTGCGCCTCACGCTCGACGGCCGGGCCGTAGCGCTGCCGGCCGTGCACAACCTCCGCGTCCTCGTCACACCGCTGCGGACGACGCGCCTGCGCGGGTGAACCCGCGGCCGCGGGCTGTCGTCGTCGTCACCGGCAGCGAGCTCGTTCGCGGCGACCGCACCGACCGGAACGGCCCGTTTCTCGCGGCCGAGGCGCTGAGACACGGGCTCGAGCCCGCCCGCATCTCGATCGTCGGGGACGCGCCGGCCGAGCTCGAGGCGGCGCTGCGCGAGGGGCTGGAGGCGGACGTGTGTCTCGTCTCGGGCGGTCTCGGCCCGACCCACGACGACCGCACCGTCGAGCTGCTCGCCCGCGCCGCCGGTCTCGAGCTCGTCGTGGACGAGGGTCTCGAGGGGGAGATCGAGGCCGTCTCGCGCGCGGTCGCAGAACGCTTGCGGCGGTCGTACGCGGACTTCGCGCCGGGCGTGACGAAGCAGGCGACGCGACCCGCCTCAGCCATGTCGATCGGGCTCGCGGGCACCGCGCCCGGACTCGTGTTGCAGGCCCCGACGGGGTGCGTTGTCGTCGTCCTGCCCGGACCGCCCGGCGAGCTGCGGCGCCTCTGGCCGAACGCGCTCTCGACTCAGCCGCTGCGGGAGCTGCTGGCGCGAACGCGTCCGCCCGGGAGGCGTGGGCTGCGCCTGTTCGGCGTCAGCGAGTCCGCGGTCGCCCGGGCGCTCGAGGAGGCCGGCGGGGACGGTGACGGCGTCGAGGCGACGATCTGCGCGCATGACTTCGAGATCCACGTCGATCTCCTCGTCGAGCCAGGGGCGGAGGAGCGCGCCGCTGCGCTCGAGACGGCGCTCGCGGAGCGCCTCGAGCGGTGGCTCTTCGCCCGCGACGAACGGCGCGTCGAGGAGCTCGTGCTCTCGCTTGCCGGCGCGCGCGGGTGGCGGCTCGGGACCGCCGAGTCGTGCACCGGTGGCATGGTCGCCGCGCGGCTCACCGACATCCCAGGCTCGAGCGAGAGCTTCGTCGGCGGCGTCGTCGCGTACGCGGACGAGCTGAAGCGCTCCGAGCTCGGGGTGCCGGAGGATCTACTCGCGGAACACGGCGCAGTCTCGGGCGAGGTGGCCGCCGCGATGGCGGAGGGAGCGCGCGCTCGGCTCGGGGCCGACGTGGCCGTCGCGGTGACCGGCGTCGCCGGCCCCGGCGGCGGGACGCCCGAGACGCCGGTCGGGCGCGTCCATCTCCACGCCGCCGGTCCGGAGGCCTCGCTCGCACGCATGCTCGACCTGCCCGGCGAGCGTGACCAGGTGCGCGTCCGCGCGACCGTCACGGCGCTCCATCTGCTACGTGCCCTTCTGACGGGAAGTCGCGACGAAGCCGTATGACCGACCCCGCTAGCGTGAGCGCCGATGAACGGCTCCGGCTCTTCCTCGCGCTGCGCCTGCCCGACGACGTCCTCGACGAGATCGAGCGCTGGCAGCGCGCGCAGCTGCCGCACGTCCGCGTCGTCCCGCGCCCGCACCTGCACGTCACGCTCGCCTTCCTTGGGCATCGTCCGTCCGGCGAGCTCGAGGCGATCGCCGGCGCGATGCGCGACGCAGCCGTGGGGGCGGGGGAGATCCGCCTCACGCCGGTTCGCTACCGCGAGACCCGGAGCGTCGGAATGCTCGTCCTCGAGGATGAGGAAGGTCGCGCGGCCCTCCTCGCCGGCGACGTCCAGGAACGGCTGGAGGGGCTCGGCGTCTACCGCAGTCAGGGCCGTCCCTGGTTGCCGCATCTCACGGTCGCGCGATGGCGCGAACGCCCGCGGCTGCGGCCCGAACCGCCGCCGCGGCGAACGTTCGTTCCGTCCGACGCGGCTGCTTACCTTTCACAACTGCACCCCGGTGGGGCGCGGTACGAAGTCTTGGAATCTGTCGCTCTAGGAGGCTGAGAGGTGGACAAGCACGAAGCACTCGACGTCGCGCTCGGCCAGATCGAGCGCCAGTTCGGCAAAGGCTCGGTCATGAAGATGAACGACCGCGCCGCGGTCTCGGTCGGCGCCGTCTCGACGGGCTCGCTCGCGCTCGATCTCGCGCTCGGGATCGGCGGCCTGCCGCGCGGCCGCATCGTCGAGATCTTCGGCCCGGAGTCCTCCGGCAAGACGACCCTCGTCTACCACGTGATCGCCGAGGCGCAACGCCGGGGCGGCATCTGCGCCTTCATCGACGCCGAGCACGCGATGGACCCGGCGTACGCGAAGCGGATCGGCGTCGACATCGACAACCTCCTCGTCTCCCAGCCCGACACGGGCGAGCAGGCGCTCGAGATCACGGAGCTCCTCATCCGCTCCGGCGCGCTCGACGTCGTCGCGATCGATTCGGTCGCGGCGCTCACGCCGAAGGCCGAGATCGAAGGCGAGATGGGTGACTCCCACGTCGGCCTCCAGGCACGTCTCATGAGCCAGGCGCTGCGCAAGCTCGCCGGCACGCTCAACCGCACCGACACGATCTGCCTCTTCACGAACCAGCTGCGCGAGAAGATCGGCGTCATGTTCGGGAACCCCGAGACGACCCCGGGCGGTCGCGCGCTGAAGTTCTACTCCTCCGTGCGGCTCGACATCCGCCGCATCGAGACGCTCAAGGACGGCGTCGAGGCGTTCGGGAACCGGGTGCGCGTCAAGGTCGTGAAGAACAAGGTTGCGCCGCCGTTCAAGCAGGCGGAGTTCGACATCATCTACGGCTCCGGAATCTCGTGGGAAGGCACGGTGCTCGACTCGGGGCTCGAGCGGAAGGTCGTGACGAAGTCGGGCTCGTACTTCAGCTTCGGCGACGAGCGGCTCGGTCAGGGCCGCCAGAACGCGGCAGCTTTCCTGCGCGAGCACCCCGACGTGACGCAGCAGATCCTCCAGGCGATCCAGGTGGAGCTCGGCGCGGACCAGGTGGCGTCCGCACGACTGCTGCCGGTCGCGGTCGAGGAGTCCGCGGCGGGCAACGGTAAGGCGGAAGTCGCGGCGGAGGCGCTCGCGGCGGCCGAAGCCGAGGCGTGACCCGGATCGTCACGGGGTTAATCGTCACCGCGCTGCGCGAGCGGAAGCGTGGCCAGGTGGCGGTCGAGCTCGACGGGCGGCCGTGGCGTGTGCTGCCGGCGGACGCAGTCGTCCGAGCGGGGCTTGTGACCGGACGGCCGCTGGACCGCCACACGGCGCGGGAGCTCGCCCGCGAGATTCGTCGTGCGCGCGCGTTGGCCCAGGCGACGCGGACGCTGGCGACGAGCGGACGATCGCGCCAGGAGCTCGAGCGGCGGCTAGCACGCGCGGGGCATGGCGATGCAGCGCGAGAGGCGGCGCTTGCGACCCTCGATCGCGCGGGGCTCGTCGACGATGCGCGGCTGGCGGAGAGCCGCGCCGAGCTGCTCGCGCGCCGCGGCTACGGAGATGCGGCGATCCGCGCCGACCTCAGGCGCCGGCTGATCGCGGCCGAAACGGCTGCCGCTGCCGTCGCCTCGCTCGAGCCCGAGCTCGACCGAGCGCGACGACTGGTCACGGGCGAGAGCGTCACGCCGGCACTCCTGCGACGCCTCGCGGGACGCGGCTTCTCACGCGACACGCTCGACGAGCTCGCGGCCTCGTTTGCGCTGGAGGCGTGAAAAGGGGTACGATCTCCATGCATTCCATTTGACGTTTTGCCTGCAAAAGCAGCTTTTCCGAAACTCAATCCGATGATCGACCATTCAGATCCAACGCCTCGGAGGTCGCGCGCGAGGTAGCGCAGCGATTTTTCCGGCAGGCTCCGTGCCTGCCGGAGATAGGGCTTCTCGGATAGCTGCGGCGTAGGTACGGCGCCGAGTGGGACGTGCCGCCAACAGCGGCTGGGTCCCCGACGGAGGAGCCGGCGCATGCTGATCGGGATCGGAATTGCCATCGGGATCGCCGTAGGCGCCGCCCTTGCCCTGCTCGCCGTCTCGGTCTTCGGCACCACCGGAGTGTCGAAGGCGCGCCGGATCCGCGACCAGCTGCTGGACGACGCGCGCCGTGAGAGCGATGCGGTGCGGCGCGAGGCGCAGGTCGAGACCCGCGAGCAGGCCGTCCGCCTGCGCAGCGAGATCGACACGGAGCTCACTGACCGGCGCGCGCAGGTGCTGAAGATCGAGGAGCGCGTCCTGGCGAAGGAGATCGAGATCGAGCAGAGGCTCGAGGAGCTCTCACGCCGCGATCAGGGTCTCGCCGACCGGGAAGAGCACATCCGCCAGCTCCAGGAAGAGCTGAAGGAGACGAAGCACTCCCAGCTCGCCGAGCTCGAGCGTGTGGCAGGGCTGACGCAGAGCGAGGCGAGAGCGCTGCTGCTCGAGCGTGGGGAGGAGCAGGCGCGGCACGAGCTCGCGCGGCGGGTCCGGACGCTCGAGGACGAAGCGCGTGCGGAGTCGAAGCGCCGGGCGCGCAATCTCGTCGCCGACGCGCTACAGCGGGTGGCGGCGAGCCACACCGCCGAGACGACCGTGACGGTGGTCGAGCTCCCATCCGACGACATGAAGGGCCGGATCATCGGACGGGAGGGCCGCAACATCCGTGCGCTCGAGCACCTCACCGGCGTGGACTTCATCGTCGACGACACGCCGCACGCAGTCGTTCTCTCCTCCTTCGACGGGCTGCGCCGAGAAGTAGCGCGCTTGACCGTCACGAAGCTCCTGGAGGACGGCCGGATCCACCCGGCACGCATCGAAGAGACGTATTACGAGTCGAAGGCGGAGGTCGAAGAAGTCGTTCGCCAGGCCGGTGAGCAGGCGGTCTTCGAGGCGAACTGCGGGCCGTTCGCCGAGGAGCTCGTCCAGGTGCTCGGCCGCCTTCGGTTCCGGACGAGCTATGGCCAGAACGTCCTCAAGCACACGCTCGAGGTCGTGCACCTCGCCGGGATCATGGCGACCGAGCTCGAGGTGAGCGTCCAGACCGCGAAGCGTGCAGCCATGCTGCACGACATCGGCAAGGCGATGACACACGAGGTGGAGGGCTCGCATGCGCTCATCTCCGCCCAGCTCGCCCGGCGCTACGGCGAGTCCCAGGGGGTCGTCCACGCCATCGAGGCGCACCACTACGAGAAGCAGCCTCAGACGGTGGAGGCCGTCCTCCTGATCGCGGCGGATGCGGTCTCGGCCAGCCGGCCCGGTGCGCGCGGCGAGAGTCTCGAGCAGTACATCAAGCGTCTCGAGGCGCTAGAGGAGCTCGCGGCCTCCAAGCAAGGCGTCGAGAAGGTCTACGCGCTCCAGGCGGGGCGCGAGATCAGGGTCATCGTCAGCCCCGGCGACGTCGGCGACGACGAGGCGGCGCTGCTCGCCCACGAGATCGCGCGTGAGATCGAGGACCGCCTCGAGTACCCCGGCCAAGTGAAGGTGACCGTCATCCGGGAGAGCCGCGCGGTCGACGTGGCGAAGAACCACGCGGCGACGACCGCGCAGCCGCCGGCGCACGAGCAGCCGGAGCCGGCAGCCGACTCGCCGATCCAGGCCGCGTGATGGCGAACGTCTGGGACGAGGTCCCCGACTGGGGAGGCGTCGGCGCCCTCCGCCTCGACCGCCCGAGCGCCTGCGCGCTCGGAGCCTCGGTCTGGGAGCTCCAGCCGGGTGGCGAGAACTGGTACCACCTGCACCACGGCAGCGAGGAGATGCTCGTCGTCCTCCGCGGCACGCCGACGCTCCGGACGCCCGGAGGAGAGCGAGTCCTCGCGGAGGGAGACGTGGTCGTCTTCCCGCGCGGGCTCGCAGGAGCGAAGGGAATCCGGAACGAGTCGGACACCACGGCGCGTGTCCTCATCGTGTCCACGAACGCCGACCCGGACGTGACGGAGTACCCGGACACCGGCAAGGTCGGCCACGTCGTCGGCGGCGAGCTGCGCGTCCACCGCGCGGCGGACGCGGTCGAGCATGCGGGGCCCGAGTAGCCGCGGGGCTACTCTAGGCGCCGTGAAGCGCTACCACGTCACGACCTTCGGCTGCCAGATGAACGCTCACGATTCCGAGCGGATCAAGGGTCTGCTCGAGGAGCTCGGCCTGGGCGAGGCGCCCTCGCAGGACCAGGCCGACGTGATCGTCCTCAACACGTGCACGATCCGTGAGAAGCCCGACACGCGCTTCGCCGCCCACATGGGGAACGCAGCGAAGCTGAAGCGCGAGCGGCCCGGGACGGTCGTCGCCGTCGGCGGCTGCTACGCGGAGGCGCAGCGGGAGCGCCTGTTCACGCTCTACCCGGAGGTCGACGTCGCGTTCGGGCCCGGCACGATCTCGCATCTCGGCGACTGGCTCGGCGCGGGCGGCGAGGGCGTTGCGCGCAGCTCGTTCGGCACCGGCGAGGAACGGGCATTCGCGGCTCGGCTTCCCGTCCGGAGAGAGCGGCGCTTCCAGGCCTGGGTGCAGGTCTCGATGGGCTGCAACTCGGTCTGCTCCTACTGCATCGTCCCGGCTGTTCGCGGGCGCGCGACCTCACGGCGCCCGGGTGAGGTGGTGGCGGAGGTCGAACGCCTGGCCGCGGAGGGTGTGCGCGAAGTGACGCTGCTCGGCCAGAACGTGAACTCGTACGGCCGCGACGTGGGCTCGAGTTTCGAGGAGCTCCTCCGCGCGGTCGACGCCGTCCCCGGGATCGAGCGGATCCGCTTCACGAGTCCGCACCCGAAGGACTTCCGCCGCGACGTCATTGCCGCAATGGCCGAGTGCGCCGCCGTGTGCGAGCACGCGCACTTGCCGCTCCAGTCCGGGTCGAGCCGGATCCTCAAGGCGATGCGGCGGACGTACTCCCGCGAGCGCTACCTGCGGCTCGTGGTGGAGCTCCGGGCGGCAATCCCGGACCTCGCCCTCACGACCGACATTATCGTCGGCTTCCCAGGCGAGACCGAAGACGACTTCCGCGAGACGCTCGAGGTGGTGGAGGAGGTCGGATACGACGGCGCCTTCACGTTCGTCTACTCGCCGCGTGCGGGCACGGAGGCGGCCGCGATGGCGGAGCAGGTGCCCGACGAGCTGAAGCGCGACCGCATCGAGCGCTTGGTCGAGGTCGTACAGCGGGTCGCCGCCGCGCGGAACGCTGGCCGGGTTGGGATGGTCGAGGAAGTGCTCGTCGAAGGCCCCAGCCGAACCGAGCCCGAGCTCCGGCGCGGCCGGACGCGCCGCAACACCACCGTCAACTTCACCGGCGACGCGGCTCCCGGCGAACTCGTCTCGGTCGAGATCGCGAGCGCCACGTCAACGACGCTCGCCGGCGCGCAGCTCGCGCTCGCCGTCGCCTAGGCCGTGCTCGTCATCGGCTTGTTCGGGCCGACCGCGAGCGGGAAGTCGGACGTCGCGGCGGCCGTCACGGAGCTGATCCCCTCCGAGGTCGTCTCCGCCGACGCGATGCAGGTCTACGACGGGGTGCCGATCCTCACGAACCGGGCGTCGAAGCCGGAGCGCCTGGTCGGGATCTGGCCGCTCTCGCACGTCGCGTCGGTCGGCGAGTACGCGCCGCTCGCGCACGCGGCGGTAGACGAGATCCTGGAGGCCGGGAGGACGCCGCTCGTCGTGGGCGGGACCGGCCTCTACTTCCGGGCCGCGCTTGCGGAGCTCGAGCTTCCTCCCGCTCCCGCACCCGGCGCCCGCGAACGCTGGGAGCGGCTCTACGACGACGACGGGCCGGCCGCGGCGCACGCCCGGCTCGAGGAGCTCGACGCGGCGGCAGCAGCGCGGATCCATCCGAACGACCGCCGGCGGGTCGTCCGCTCGCTCGAGCTCGCCGAGGCGGGACGATCTCTCGTACCGCTCGCGGACGCGCTGTTCGGCGGCGCCTGGCGGCATCCAACCGTCCTCGTGGGGCTCGAGGTGCCCAAGGCCGAGCTAGAGCGGAGGATCGCGGCGCGGACGAGACGCATGTTCGAGGCCGGGGTCGAGCACGAGGTGCGCAACGCGCTGCATACCGAGCCGTCCGCGACCGCGAGGAAGATCATCGGCCTCGACGAGGTGGCGACACTGCCGCGCGAGGAGGCGATCGAGGCGCTGATCGTCCGGACGCGTCGCTACGCCGCGTATCAGCGCAAGTGGCTGCGGCGCCTGGAGGGGCTCGTTATGGTCGCGGCCGACCGCCCGCCGGAGGAGACCGCCGCTGAAATCGTCGCGCTGGCACGCACACGGGAACGTCTATCTCGTCCATGAGGGCTCCGCGGCCGGCCTCGACCTGTCCGGTACGGACGGCGCGGTCGAGGTGCTGTCGGTCGAGGGCGACGACGTCACGATCGCCATCCTCAACCCGGACGGGTCGCATGCCGAGATGTCCGGCAACGGGACGCGGATCGCGGCCGCCTGGCTCATGAGCCTCTACGAATCCGAGCTCGGCCCGGTGGAGATCGGACCGCCGGAGCTCGTCGACGGGATCGAGCTGATCCCGGTCTCGGTCGGCAACCCGCATGCCGTCGTCATGGGAGACCCGAGCCGGATTGGCGAGCTCGGCCCACTGCTCGAGGGGCATCGGCGCTTCCCGGAACGAACGAACGTGCAGGTCGCGCGCGTGGAGCGGCCCGGCGAGGTGACCGCACGCGTGTGGGAGCGAGGCGTGGGGGAGACCGCCGCATCCGGGACGAGTGCCGTGGCGGTCGCGGCCGCGACGCACGGTGACGGGGAGGTTCTCGTCCACTTCCCCGGCGGCGACCTCCACGTGCGCCTCGCGGGCCGCCGGGCGTGGCTCACTGGGCCTGCTGAGCCGCTCGAGGAATTGTCGGGCTCCGGCCACGAAGCCGGCACGGACGCGTAGCTATTTCCCCGATATCGTCACCGACGAGGGCGGAGGGAGCTACCCCACCCTTGGGCGGGGGTGTGGCTCACCGGCCCGCCGAAGCCCCGGCCGCCTCAGGAGCCGATCTCGAACTCCCGCAGGACGTCGTTGAGGGACATGCGGTCGTGCGATTCGTCACGCCAGCCCACGATCAACGGCGTCGGCAGGCCGTAGCTGCCCGCCGGGAACTCGCGCTGCCGCACACCGGGGACGACGACCGCGCGCGGCGGCACCGCGCCGCGATGCTCCACCCGCTCCGCCCCGGTGACGTCGATGATCGGCACGGAGGCGGTGATCACGACACCGGCGCCGAGGATCGCCTGCTCGCCGACGATACAGCCCTCGGTGACGATGCAGCGTGAGCCGACGAAGGCGCCGTCCTCGACGATCACCGGCCGCGCGTTGACCGGCTCGAGGACGCCGCCGATCCCGACGCCGCCGGCGAGATGGACGTCGGCCCCGATCTGCGCGCACGATCCGACCGTGGCCCAGGTGTCGACCATCGTGTTCGGGCCGACCCACGCGCCGATGTTGACGTAGCTCGGCATCAGGATCACGCCCGGCGACAGGAACGAGCCGTACCGCGCCGTTGCGGGTGGCACGACCCGCACGCCGCGCGCCGCGTGGTCGTGCTTGAGTGGGATCTTGTCCAGGTACTCGAAGGGCCCGACCTCGATCGGCTCGACCTTGCGCACGCGGAAGTACTCGAGGATCGCCGCCTTGGCATCCTCGTTCACGCGCCATTCGCCGTCGATCTTCTCCGCGACGCGCAGCTCGCCGCGGTCGAGCGCGGCGATCGTGGCCTCGACGTCCATCACGACACCTCCCGCAGGATCTCCGCCGCCCGCTCGCATTCCTCGAGCGTCGGCACGAGCGCGAAGCGGACGTAGCCCTCGCCGGTCGGCCCGAACATCTCGCCCGGGGAGACGATGATCCCGCGCTCGAGCAGCGCCCCGGGGTCCGGTCCGACGACCCAGAGGTACATCGTCGCCTCGCTCGCCACGATCTCCCAGCCGCAGGCCTCGATCGCCGGGATCAGCACGTCTCGCTTCGCGCGATAGCGCGCGCGGGTCTGCTCGACGTGCCGCTCGTCGTTCCACGCCGCGACGGATGCGCGCTGGACGAACTCCTGCGGGGCCGTGCCCACGGTGGGACGGTACGCCTTCAACGCAGCCACGATCTCCGGCGGTCCCGCGACGAACCCGGAGCGGTAGCCGGTCATGGACGAGCGCTTGCTCAGCGTCTGGAAGACGACGATGCGCGAGCGGTCGGCGGCCTGGAGCGCCGACGGCGGCGGCTCGTCGAACCACAGCTCCGTGTACGCCTCGTCCGAGCCGACGACGAAGTCGTGGCGCTCGGCGGCCTCGGCGAGCTCGTCGTAGAACGCGCGGGGCGCGACCGCGCCGGTCGGGTTGTGCGGGTAGTTGACCCAGACGAGCGCGACGTCGTCGTCGAGCTCGTCGAGATCGGGGAGGAAGCCGTTCTCGCGCCGCAACGGCAACGTCTGCACCCTGGCTCCGGCGAAGAGCGCGCCCCGCTCGTACACCGGGTACGCCGGCTCGCCGAACGCCACCACACGCCCGCTCGTGCCGACCACCTGCGCGAGCGAGAAGATCGCCTCCTTCGAGCCGTAGGTCGGCACGATCTCCGCGTCGGGATCGATGCCGACGCCGAAGCGCCGCCCGAGCCAGCCGGCCGCCGCCTCGCGCAGCTCGGGCAGCCCCTGCGCAAGCGGATACGGCGCTCGTTCCGGCAGCGCCTCGACGAGAGCCCGCCGGATCATCGGGTCGGTCGGCTCGTTCGGATCGCCCTTGCCGAAGTCGATCACCTCGACACCGGCCTCCACCAGCGCGCGCCGCTCCTCCTCGAGCCGCGTGAACGGATACACGGCCATCTCGGCCAGCACCGGGTTGATCACGAGAGGAACCTAGCGGCCGGCACTATATTGGCGGCCGTGGGGCGGCTGAAGTGGTGGGCGCTTGGGATAGTCATAGCGTGTCTCCTGTTCTACCTCGGAGGGAGCTACTCGTTCCGTTACACGCACGTCTGCGTTCGCAGCCATAAACACCTGGTGTTCGAGGCGACGCACGACAATGCGAAGTCGCACCTGGTCACCGTGTGCGATGCCTACTCCGGCAACTCGAAGCGCTGGTCGGCCGGGGACCCCGTTCGCGCCCTCTCCTCCGAGCCGTTCACGAGGTGGGACGGAGTGATCCTGGTCGGGATCGCCCTGATGATCGGCGGGGTGCTGCTGATCGAGCGGTTTGTGGGCTAAACGTCCACCTGCGGTCTCCGGCTGGGGTGTCAGGCACGCGCCAGGAACCTGGCCAGCGTCTCGTAGACCGCGAGCAGGTTCGCGATCGGGATCTGCTCGTCCTGCCGGTGCGCGTATGCCGTCGCCCCCGGGCCGTAGTTGATCGCGTCGATTCCCTGCTCCGCGAATTGCGCCACCGGAGTCCACGCCTGCTTCGGGGCGACCTCGGGAACGAGCTCACGGAGCCGCCTGACGAGCGGGTTCCCGAGCGGCAGGCGCGCTTCCGACTCCTCGCGCGAGCGGCCGGGCGCGTAGCGGAAGTTGAGCTCCGCCGAGGCGAGGGCCGGCACGACGTTCTGCGCGATGCCACCCTTGACCCCCACCGCGCTCAGCACCTCGCGGTAGACGAGCCCGTCGAGCTCGACCTCGAGCGGCTCGAGGCGCGCGAGCGGCGCGAGACCTTCCGCGAGCTCGTGGATCGCGTTGCGGCCCGTCCACGGCCGGGCCGAGTGTGCGCTCTCGCCGTGAAACTCGACCCGCGCCTGCAGGTTCCCGAGGCAGCCGGCGTGGAGGATCGCGTCCGTGGGCTCGAGCACGACGGCGAGCTGGGTTCCCGCGAGGACGCCGCTCGCGAAGGCCGCCGGGAGCGGACTCTCCTCGAGCGCGACCTCCTCGCGCGTGAAGAAGACGTAGCGGGCCGGAGCCGAGGCGCGCGCGAGCTCGAGCATCACCGCGACGCCACCCTTCATGTCGCTCGCGCCGAGGCCGTGCACGGCGCCGTCGGCGATCCGGCCCGGCAGGTTTCCCTGCGCCGGCACGGTGTCGACGTGCCCGGCGAGGGCGACCGGAGCCGCGGCGTCTCCCCAGACGATCGCCTCGCCGTCGTCGTAGAGCGGCTCGCTCGGCAGGAGGCCCCGCACGAGGTCCAGCGCGGGGCGTTCCCGGCGGCTTTCCGAGAGGACGTCGACGAGCTCGAGTGTTCTGGCGGCGAGATCGGAAGCGGGCATGGCAGGAGTCATAATGACCGCCGGATGACGGCGAGACAGCCCGATCGCTCCTGGGCGGCCGAGCCCGAGCGCGGGCTCCTCGTCGCCGTGCTCGCGCCCGGAGCCGACGGCATAGACGAGCTCGCCGAACTGGAGGAGCTCGCGCGGACGGCGCGCGTCGACCCGGTCGCACGGGTAGTCCAGCACCGGCGGCTGCCCGACGCCCGCACCTACGTGGGCAAGGGGAAGCTCGAGGAGCTGGAGCAGGCGTACGGAGATGCGCGCGCCGAGGTGCTCATCGTCGACGACGAGCTCAGCCCGCCGCAGCAGCGAGCGCTCGAGAACGCGCTCCAGGCGCGGGTCGTCGACCGCACGCAGCTGATCCTCGACATCTTCGCCCAGCACGCCGTCAGCGCCGAGGGAAAGCTCCAGGTCGAGCTCGCGCAGCTCCAGTACAACCTCCCGCGGATGCGGGGAATGTGGCAGCACCTCGAGCGCCTCGGCGGCGGCACGGGCGGCCTCGGCGCGGGGGTCGGCACGCGCGGCCCGGGCGAGTCGCAGCTCGAGACGGACCGCCGTCTGGCGCGCCGTCGCATCACGCTCCTCCGCGAGCGGTTGCGCAAGCTGAGCCGCCAGCGCGACGTCCGGCGGAAGGAGCGGCGGCGCACCGAGACGCCCACCGTGGCGCTCGCCGGGTACACGAACGCCGGCAAGTCGACGCTCCTGAACGCGCTCACCGACGCGGACGTCTCGGTCCGCGACCGGCTGTTCGAGACGGTCGACCCGACGACGCGCGGCTTCGAGCACGAGGGGCGGCGCTACCTCGTCACGGACACGGTCGGCTTCGTTCGGCGCCTGCCGCATCAGCTCGTCGAAGGGTTCGCCGCGACGCTGGAGGAGACGCTCGTGGCCGACCTCGTCCTCCACGTCGTCGACGGGTCGGCTGCCGAGCAGCTCCTCGTGGAGCAGATCGCCGCCGTGGACGGCGTCCTCCGCGAGATCGGCGCGAACGAGCTGCCCGTCGAGCTCGTGGTGAACAAGATCGACGCCGTCGACGCGCTCGGCCGCCGCAGGCTGGCGAATCGCTACCCGGACGCGCTCCAGATCTCCGCGCTCACCGGCGAGGGGCTCGACGAGTTGCGGGCGCGCATCGCGGAGCGCTTCGGCGAGCGGTTCGAGCGCGTGCGCCTCCTCGTGCCGTACGAGGAGGGAGCACGCCTGAACGAGCTCTACGCGCTCGGCGCTCCGATCGACGAGCGCGAGGACACGCCGGAGGGCGTGCTCGTCGTCGCGCGCCTGCCGCGGCGCGAGCTGCACCGCTACGCGCCGTATCTCATCGCCGAGGAACCGCCCAAACGCCGCCGGACGGGCGCGTGACCGAGCTCCCGATGAAGCGCATGCACGACGGCGCGACGCTGCCGACGCGGGCATACGAGGGCGACGCGGGGCTCGATCTCTCCGCGTGCGAGCGCGTCGAGCTGGGACCGGGGGAGCGCGCCGTGGTCGGCACCGGCCTCACGGTCGCGATCCCCGATGGTCATGCCGGTTTCGTCCAGCCACGCTCGGGACTCGCCGCGCGCCACGGTATCGCGGTCCTGAATTCGCCCGGACTCGTCGACGCCGGTTACCGCGGCGAGCTGAGGGTGGTCCTGCTCAACACGGATCGCGCCGAGCGGTTCGTCGTCGAGCCTGGGATGCGAATCGCGCAGCTCGTCGTGGTCCCGGTGGCGTTCCCAGAGCCGAGAGAGGTCACCGAGCTGCCCGCCAGCGAGCGCGGCGAGAAGGGCTTCGGCAGCTCGGCCCACTGATGCCGCTCGAGCCGCGCATCCGGGTTTCGGCCGTCCTCCGCTGGGAGGACCGCTTCCTGCTCTGCCGGCACGAGAAGTCCGGGCGCGAGTACTGGCTGCTGCCGGGAGGAGGCGTCAACAGCGGGGAGAGCCTCGTCGAGGCGCTGCGGCGCGAGCTGGCGGAGGAAGTGGCGATCGGTGACGACCTCACGTTCGAGGGGCCGGTCGCGGTGGTCGATTCGATCGCGCCGAAGCGCGCGTTCGTCGGGAAGCACGTGGTTCACATCATTTTCGCCGCCGACCTGTCGGGCCGGTCGCTCGAGCGGGTCAACTCGACGGACGCAGCTGTGCGCGGCCACCGGCTGTTCGACCCGGCCGAGCTCGACAGCATCGTGCTCCACCCGCCCCTGCAGCGCTTCCTCGGCCGCTGGCAACCCGGTGACCCGGCCGTCTATCTCGGCGCCCTCTGGGCGCCGTAGGCAGGATGGCTCCGCCGCTTAGACGCGTCTCGATCCAGGGGTATCGCGCCGCGCGCGAGCTCGAGCTCACGCCCGGCTCCGTCTGCGCGCTCGTCGGTGAGGCGTCGAGCGGCAAGTCGACCGTGCTGACGGCGATCTGGACGCTGCTGGAGGCTGCAGCTCCGCCGCCGACGATCGACGACGTCGCCCGCGATGGGGCGGGAGGCAGGATCCGGCTCGAGGCCGACGTCGCGAGGGGGACGATCTTCCTCGACGCCCGGCCGCCCGACACGCTCAACCTCAACCGGGCAGGCGCGCCGCCGGTGCTCTTCCTGCCGGCGAACCTGCGCTCGCGGACGCTCGTCGCGCCGGCCACCGGGCGGGGTGCCGCCGAGGTGGCGGAACTCTTCCAGCCGCCAGCCGTCGACCGTCACTGGGCTGCGGCGGACGGCGGGCTCGCGCTCGTAGTCGGCATGGATCGCCTGCTCCACTCGAACCTGCGCCACTTCGTGCTTCTGATCGAGGAGCCGGAGCTCTATCTCAGCCCGCATGCGCAGCGCCACCTCTACGGCCTCCTGCGGGCGCTCGCGCAGGCGGGCAATCAGATCCTCTACTCGACGCACGCGCCGGTCTTCCTCAGCGTCGACAAGCTCGAGGAGCTTGCGCTGGTCCGCCACACGTCGACGGGCGGGACCTCGCTCTTCCAGCCCGAGCCACTTGCGGAGGCCGAGGGGTTCCGGGCGCTCTCGGAGTTCGACAGCGACCGTGCCGAGCTCTTCCTGGCGCGCTGCGCGGTGCTCGTCGAGGGTCGCACCGAGAAGCTGACGTTTCCGCTCGTCTTCGACGCGCTCGGCGTCGATCCCGACAAAGAGGGGATCCTCGTGCTCGAATGCGGCGGCAAGGGCAACATGCCGCTGTTCGCGCGGGTCGCCAATGCCTGCAGCGTCCCGTATGTCGTCGTCCACGACCGCGATGCGCCACGCGGCATGCGGCCCGTCGAGTCCGAGCGCGTGGTCAACCGCCAGATCCGCGAGATCGCCGGGAGCCGCCGCACGGTCGTGCTGACGCCGGACTTCGAGACCGTGTCGGGGCTGAGGGCCGGCAATCGTCGCGGCCGCAAGCCGCAGAAAGCGTGGCTGCGCTACCGCGGCAACGGCGAGGTGCCCGAACCGCTGCGCGTCGCGGTGGAAAAGGTGCTCAAGATCGCACACGCTTCCGCGTAGCTCGCGAAGCTGGCGAGGGGCCACTGTCGTGCGCTCGCGCGCGGCAGAGGCCGGCGCGAGCGCTGTCCGGCCTGCGGCCAAGTCGCCGCTTTGCGGCCTTTGGCGCTCTCTTGGGTCGAGCGTTTCGAGCCTTGTTGGCGTCGGGGCGGCGGCGTAACGGCACGTTACGACGCCGCGGACCAGCGGGCGAGCACGCAAAGCCTGCTCGCCCGCGACGGAACAGACGCCTGAACCCACGCCGCCCCAATGTGCCTTCAGCACGAAGCCAACGGGAGACCGCGCTCTCCCGTTGGCGCAGTTCCTTCAGCTCCCGGGCGAAGAGCGCAGCTCTTCGCCCGTTCAGAAGCGTCCGCCGCGGGAGCGCGCGCGGCCTGCCGACACCTCGTGCGCGCGGCCCTCGAGCTCGTCCGGCAGCGGCTCGAGTGGGGGAGCCTCGCCACTGCCGAGCCGGTGCGCAAGCGCCTGCGCGAGTAGCCAGTCGGCGAGCCAGGGGTTGCGGGGCAGGAGAGGTCCGTGGAGGTAGGTGCCGACGACGCGCCCGGCGCGGCAGCCCTCGAAGCCGCTCTCGCCGTCGTTGCCGAAGCCCGCGAGCACCCGTCCGAGTGGCTCGGCACCGGGGTCGAGGCGCGTGCGGCCGGCGTGGTTCTCGAAGCCGGCGAGCGTCCGCTTCTCGCCGGGTTCCAGCTCGCACTCGAGCAGGACGTCGCCGATCATGCGCCGTTCGCCCGCGACCGTCTCGAGTGGGAGGAGGCCGATGCCGGGCATGTCCTCGCCGTGGAAGCCGCGATAGCCGTGGCCGAACAGCTGATAGCCGCCGCAGACCGCGAGCGCTGCCGCTCCGCCGTCTACCGCGTCGCGCACCGCATCCGCCTTGCCTGCGAGATCATCTGCGACGAGCAGTTGCTCCCGATCCTGCCCGCCGCCGACGTAGTAGAGGTCGTGCTCGCCGGGTGCGATCGCGTCTCCCATCCCCAGCGCGGTCACGTGCAGCTCGTGGCCGCGCCAGGCCGCCCGCCGCGTGAGCACCGCGATGTTGCCACGGTCGGCGTAGATGTTGAGGTAGTCCGGATAGAGGTGTCCGACCCGGATCGCGGTCATCGAGATCGCTCCCAGTAGGGCTTCGCGAGTCCTCGCGAAGCGAGCAGCCGCTGGAGGCCGAGCATCGCGGTGTAGGTAGGGAGGACCACGAGCTCGCCGCCGTCCCGCGTGAGCTCGAGCCCACGGTCGAGCGCGCGTCCGAGGTCGGGCTCGAGCTCGATCGCTCCCTCGTCGAGGCCTCCGTAGCGAAAGCGGAGCGCGAGCTCGGCCGCCCGACCGCCGCTCGCGACGAAGGTCTCGAGGCTCGGCAGCAGCGGCTCGAAGTCGACGTCCCAGATCCAGGAGACGTCGCGCCCGTCGGCGATCTGGTCGTTGAGTGCAACGACGACCACCTGCGGTGCGCCACCGTCCACGAGTGTCCGCACAGCCTCGTTCGCGCCGGCCGGGTTCTTGATCAGGAGCAGGAGGAGCTGCTTGTCGCCAACTGCGATGCGCTCGAAGCGGCCGAAGGCCGCCGAGAAGCGCTCGAGCCCGGCCGCGATCTCGTCGAGCTCCGCGCCGAGCGCACGGGCGAGTGCCGCTGCTCCGACGGCGTTGTAGACGTTGTAGAGCCCGGGCAGGCGGAGCTCGATCCGGCGCGAGCCTTCCGGCGTGTCGAGCCGGAACCCGGCACGCTCCAGCCCCTGCAGGGACACGTCCCGCGCGGCGACCTCCAGCGGTGGCCGCTCGTGGTCGCCGCGAGGGCAGCGATAGTCGCCGAGATGCCCAACGTACGCGGCGGCGTAGGCGTAGGGCGTGCCGCAGTGGACGCAGTACTTCGAGTCGGCCGCGTGCTGCACGGACGGCCTGGCCACGCCCGGGTCGTCGAGACCGAACGCGACGCCGCCCGCGTGCGCCCTGCCGACCACCGCGAGTTGCGGGTCGTCGGCGTTGTAGACAAGCCGAGCGTCCGCGGGCAGAGCGGCCACCGACTCCCGCCAGCGCTCGGCGACGAGCTCGAGTTCGCCGTACCGGTCGAGCTGGTCGCGGAAGAGATTGCCGAGGCAAAGCGCTCTCGGCCGCAGGCGCCTCAGGAGCTCCGCAGAGACGACCGCGGTTCCCGCTGTCAGTCGCGCAGCGAGGCGGTCGATCGCGCCGCGGTCGAGCTCCGCCAGGAGCTTGCCCGGAATCGTCGTCCCGCCGCCGGCTCCGAGACGCCGCGAAAGCGCCGCCACGCCGCGCGCGGCTGCGATCTCGAGCGAGAGTGGGGGACGCATCGGGCGAGCGTAGTCAAGACACGCCTGCACGGGACTATTTGCGAATTCCTCAACCTGCTCTACACTTGTTGACATGGCCGAGAAGCCCCGCTACCGGGCGCTCGCCTCGATCGATCCGCAGGAGCTCGCGGAGTTCCAGGCAGGGATCCGCAAGCGCTACACCGACGAGCAGATCGTGGCGGAGATCGTCGCCTGCGCCGAGAGGCTCGGGCGCTCTCCCACCATGCGCGAGTTTGCCGCAGACGCCGAAACCGCCGTCCATCCGCAGACGGTGATCGAGCACTTCGGCTCGTGGAACGCTGCGAAGCGCGCCGCCGGCCTCGTGCCGCGCCGCTTCGCGACGCGCGAGGAGCTGCTCGGGCTCCTGCGCACGCTCGGCGAGGAGCTCGGCCGGCCTCCCACCGCGCGCGACATCGACGAGCACAAGGGCCGGCTCCCCTCGAAGTCGCTGTACTGGCACACATTCGGCTCACTCACGACCGCGCTCCGCGAGGCCGGGTTCGACGTCCCGGTGGGAGAGGAGAGGCTCGAGCGGGCTGTCGACCAGGGTGTTGCGCTCGCGGAGAAGCTCGGGCGGCTGCCGAAGTTCGCGGACTGGGCCCAGGCGCGGCGAGCGGACGACTCGCTCCTGACGGAGTGGCAGGTCTATCGAATGTTCGACGCGCGGCGGGGCGCGTGGTCGACGTTCCAGTTCCTCGTTCGCCGGCGACTCTCGGAGCAGGGCCGGGACGTCGCGAGCGACGGGACGCTGTCGAGTTAGGCGGCAGCTGCGATCACGGCGAGGCGCGCGAGGCAGTACGCGCTCTGACCCGGCGCCCGGACAGCCGGCAGGGCCCTCTCCTCGACGTAGGTGCGATCGGGAAGGAAGCGGGCGGTGAGGACGACGCGGCCGTCGCGTAGCGCGAGGAACGTGCCGTCCGGTAGCTCGGTCATCCGGAGCCGCACGCCCGTGTACTCCGAGGCGATCTCGAGCGCGGTGCGGGTCGAGGCGAAGAAGACCTCGTCGCGGCCGCGACCGAGCCAGAGCGGCCGGCCGACGCCGCGGGCGGCGAACACAGTTCCCGGCTCACGCTGGTCGAGCCAGGCGGTCGCCATCGAGCCGGCGATCGCCTCGAGCGCACGCGGGTCGTTCTGCGAGTGTGCGGCGAGGGCGAAGATCGCCTCCGAGTCGACGGACATCCGCGGCTCGGAGCGCGCACAGGAGTGGGGGCCGAGCAGCTCGTCGTCGTTGACGATGATGCCGTTGTGGATCCCGACCACCGGGCCGTGACGCACCGGATGGTTGTTGGCCGGGATCGAGGGATGGCCCTTCGTGTAGTCGCGCACGTGGATGAGGAGCTCGTCCGCGTGTGCCGGCACCGTGATGCGGTCGAGCAGCCGGCTCGCGGGCGTCCGCTGCTTCGTGACCACCGGATACTCGTCTTGCCCGCCCCGATACGCGTAGCCGACTGCGTCGGCGCCGCGGTCGGCGATTCCGGCGAGCAGCGCCTGCGCAGCCAGCGTCCGGTCGACGCCGCTCCGCAGTGAGAGGCTATATCCGGCGATTCCGCACATATCGTCCTTGGAAGACCTTTCTCCCTATCGGTATTCGAACCCTTCCACCGTAGGCCAAGTCAGTTAGGGCTTTCTAAAGGCGAAATCGGACGGAGCCGATAAGAGCCGCGATGGAACATTCGTTTGCGGCTGAGGGCGCGGCCGCCGAGAGCGCATCGGCCGAGGACCCACTCAGGCTCTACGTGCGCCAAATCGGCGGCGGAGCGCTGCTCACGCGCGAGGAAGAGCGCGAGCTCGCGCGCCGGAAGGACGAGGGCGACGAGTTGGCGAAGCGGAAGCTGATCGAGTCGAACCTGCGGCTCGTGATGGCGATCACGCGTAACTACACGAAGGCCAGTGTCCCGCTGCTCGACCTGATCCAGGAGGGCAATCTCGGCCTCATCCGCGCCGTCGAGAAGTTCGACTACCGGCTCGGCTTCAAGCTCTCGACCTACGCGACCTGGTGGATCCGCCAGGCGATCACACGTGCGCTCGCGGACCAGGGAAGGACGATCCGGCTGCCAGTGCACGTGGCCGACCAGGTGCGCCGGCTGCTCCGTGCCCGCCGCCAGCTGGCGCAGAAGTACAACCGCGAGCCGACGCTCGACGAGCTCGCCCGCGAGACGCAGCAGAGCGAGGAGCGCGTGCGCGAGCTGCTCGAGCTCGTCGAGACCCCGGTCAGCCTCGAAACCCCCGTCGGCGACGGCGAGAGCCTCTACGGCGACCTGATCGAAGACGTCAACTCGCTGGCCCCGCACGAACAGTCC
>WNGD01002207.1_pt1 | contig 24370 bp, 29 predicted proteins | sample 5400671 | NCBI WGS metagenome assembly WNGD01 (sample SAMN13153369, study PRJNA577476) | soil metagenome | isolation source: 40 cm soil or saprolite under grassland replicate 2 | place: USA:California | collected 2016-06-15
ATCCACTTCCCTGACCACGACGCCCTGATGATGATCGACGTCGTCAACGCCGGGTGGGTGCCCATCTACAACCTCAACCTCAGCGAAGACGTGCCCGGCTACATCCAGGCCCCGGCCACCGCACTGTCCTACCCGTGGACCCACTTCATCTGCGGGCACCTGGGCCGGCTCGCCACCCGCGAGGACGTCGCCGTGCACCAGGCCTACATCGCCGACATCGAGGCGAGCGCGAGGGAGGCACTGGCCACGGTCGACCCGATCCCCTTTTACATGAGGTACGGGGAGAACGCCTGGGCCGGGGTGAAGGCCAACCTGGACACCGTCACCGAACGCGCGGCCGCGCCCATCATCGCCAAGTACACCGGCGTGCTGGCCGCCGCCGACATCGAGATTTTCACCACCACCACCACGTTCGCCATCATGCAGTCGCTGCGCCTCGACCGCGGGCCCAGCGGACCAGTCCACCCCTGACCACAACGCGGTGCGCCGCGCATCCTGGCTGGGTGGTGGTCTGGCTGGCCCGACGCCGTCGACCCCACGCCGTACTTCCCGAAGTACGGCGAGAACCGCTAGGCCGCGGTCAGGGGCTACCTGGATGCGGTGGCGGATGGTGCCGCTGCGCCCGTCAAAGCCATCCGAATCTACTGAGAAAGGACACCATCCATCCCGCACCCGGACCAGATGGCCCTGTGCCGGTGCGGCAGTCCGGAAACAAACCGGTCAGCGACGGCACCCCACCTCACCGTCGACTTGGACGGCACGCTCGCCAACTGACCGACACCGAGGCGGCCGGCTCCCACGTGCCCGCGATCGGCGAGCGTCACCTCCCTCGGTTGGCGCGGTTGCGAACCCGGCCACCCACGAACGCAAGGAGATTGTCATGTCTGACCTGGTCGAGACTGCCGACGTGGTTGGGAACCGTCGGCTCCGCGCGCGCGCCGCCGGCGCCGCGCGCGACTTCCAGTCGGTCGGGTTCACTCCCGAGACGAGCACACGGACGCGCACGCAGCCGACGAGATTCGGCGCGTCGCGCCGGACGGCGTCGACCTGATCGTCGACGTCGCGGCTGCCGCGAACGCCGAGCTCGACCAGGCCGTCCTGCGGCCGCGCGGGACGATCAGGTCGACGCCGTCCGGCGGCGGCGCCCCGTTCAACCTCGACGTGCGGCGCAACATGGGCCTCAACGCCCGCTACCAGTTCGTCCTGCTCTACACGCTCGGCTGGCACCGAATCACGGAAGCCGCAGCGGACATCAACCAAGCGACCGAGGACGGCGCCTTCCGAGTCGGAGAGGAACACGGGCTACCGCTTCACCGCTTCCCACTCGAGGACGCGGCGGCCGCGCACGCCGCCGTCGAGAGCGGCGCGGTCGGCAAAGTTCTGATTACCGTCGGAGGAAGCTGAACCAGGCGGACGTTTCACGTAGTCGAGGAGGGGACGCGATGTCGAGACCCGTAGTGAGAACAGACGGAAGGGCTCGGGTGCTCGCAGACGGGAGCCAGATTCCGCTGCTTGGGCTCGGGGTCTGGCAGGTGCCCAACGGGCCTGAGTGCGTCGACGCCGTCCGTTGGGCGCTGGAGCTCGGGTATCGACACATCGACACCGCCCAGGCCTACGGAAACGAGGAGAGCGTGGGCGAGGGACTGCGCGAGAGCGGCGTCCCGCGCGAGGAGGTGTTCGTCACCACCAAGTTCTATCCCGCGCGGAAGGACCCGGCGGCGGAGGCGGAGCGAAGCCTCCGGCGCCTCGGGTTGGACTACGTCGATCTGTACATCGTCCACTGGCCCGAGGGTGGGCCGACCCGGGCATGGCCGGGGATGGAACGGGCTCGTGCGCTCGGGTACGCACGATCGATCGGTGTCTCCAACTTCAGCGTCGCCGAGCTGCAGCAGCTGCTGGCGACCGCGACCGTGCCGCCGGTCGTGAATCAGGTGCAGTTCAGCCCATACGCGTACCGCAAGGTGCTGCTCGACGCATGTGAGCAGAACGAGATCGTGCTGGAGGCCTACAGCCCGCTGGGAACCGGCCGCCATCTCTCGAGCAAAACGGTTGCGCAGATCGCGCAGCGCCACGGGCGCACCCCGGCGCAGGTCCTGCTCCGCTGGTGCATCGAACGGGACATCCCGGTCATCCCGAAGTCAACCCACCGCGAGCGCATCGCCGAGAACGCCCAGATCTTCGACTTCACGCTTACCGACCAGGACATTGCGGAACTCGACGCACTCGACCGTACCAACGGGACCGACCGTGCTCTCGAACGAAAGTGGTGGCGCTAAGAACTCCTAACGAAATGATCTTTGAGGTGGTTGGATCACTCCGGGACTGATGATCCGGGGGTGTTGGGTGGCGCGTCCGAAGCCATGGGACGTTGATGACGAGCTGTGGGCGTTGATCGAGCCGCTGCTGCCCAAGGTGGAGCGTCGGATCCGGCATCCGGGACGCAAGCGGCATCCTGACCGGTTGGTGTTCCAGGGCATCCTGCTCGTCCTGCACACCGGGATCGCCTGGGAGCACCTGCCGCAGGAACTCGGCTTCGGTTCGGGTATGACCTGCTGGCGTCGCCTGGCCGAGTGGACCGAGGCCGGTGTGTGGCCTCGGCTCCACGAGGTTCTGCTCGCCGAACTCCGCAGGGCGAACGTCCTGGACTTCTCCCGGGCGGCGGTCGACGGCTCCCATATCCGGGCGTTAAAGGGGGAGCCAAGACCGGACGAAGCCCCGTCGATCGGGGCAGGACGGGCAGCAAACATCACCTGATCACCGACGCCACCGGCAGCCCGCTCGTCGCCACCTTGACCGGCGGCAACCGCAACGACATCACCCAGCTGATCCCACCGCTTCAGGCGGTACCGCCGGTGCGGGGCAAGCGAGGCCGGCCCCGGCGCCGCCCGGACGTGGTGCTGGGCGACCGCGGCTACGACCACGACAAGTACCGCCGCCTGGTCTGGGATCTCGGCGTGAAGCCGGTCATCGCCCGCCGGGGCACCGAGCACGGCTCCGGACTCGGCACCCAACGCTGGGTCGTGGAACGCGCGTTCGCCCACCTGCACTGGTTCCGCCGCCTGCGGATCCGCTGGGAGATGCGCGACGACATCCACGAAGCCTTCCTCACCCTCGGATGCGCACTCATCTGCTGGGACGCCTGAACTCATTCCGATAAGGAGTTTTACGACGGCGTGCGGTGCAGGGGAGATCCTCCTGGATCGACGTACCGCCGTACGCGGCGCGCTGCCGCTTCGCGAGGAGGTTGTCCGTCCACAGCGGACGACAAAAGAAAAAAGCAAGGAGTTTCGCGCTCCTTGCCACTCCTAATTTATAGCGCACCGGGGGGCTTGCGGCAAGACCCGGGTCGTGTTGCAGAATCTCTGGCCGAAGCCAGAACCTGCGGAAATCAGGGATTCGCGAAGTACATGTCCTTTTGTGGCGTGTGGGTCGCGCGGGGACGTCGAACCGACGGTGGGACTCGCGGTGCGGCTGCGCACTCGGCGCGGAGGTGCGGGTGTGCGCGCCGCCGGACTGCGCGAAGCGGCTGGCTGAAATGCAACCTTGTTGAATGGGGGGTTTCATGATTGACGTGATCGTTGCCGGCGGCGGACCGACCGGCGTGATGCTGGCCAGCGAGTTGCGGCTGCACGGCGTGCACGCGCTCGTGCTGGAGAAGGACGCGGAGCCAACCAGGATTGTCCGCGCGCTCGGCCTGCACGCGCGCTCGGCCAGCAGTACCCGGTCGGTGGTTTCTTCGCCGGCATCAGCAAGCCGTCGCCGGACCGGCTGGACACCGCACATCCGTACGTCCTCGCCATCCCGCAGACCACCACCGAGCGCCTGCTGACCGAGCACGCCACCGAGCTCGGCGTCGAGATCCGGCGCGGCTGCGAACTGGTCGGGCTGAGCCAGGACGACCACGGGGTGACCGCCGAGCTGGCCGACGGCACACAATTGCGCTCGCGCTACCTCGTCGGCTGCGACGGCGGCCGCAGCACGGTGCGCAAGCTGCTCGGCGTCGGCTTCCCCGGCGAACCCACCAGGGTCGAGACGCTGCTGGGCGAGGTGGAGTTGACCGTGCCGCCGGAGGAGTTGAGTTGGCTGCGGTGGTGGCCGAAGTCCGCAAGACCCAGAAGCGGTTCGGCGCCGTGCCCCTCGGGGACGGGGTGTACCGCGTCGGCGCGCCCGCCGAGGGGGTGGCCGAGGACCGCACGGTCCCGCCGACCCTGGACGAGCTGAAGCAGGCGGTGCGGAAGCTCGCCGGCACCGACTTCGGCGCGCACTCACCGCGCTGGCTGTCCCGCTTCGGCGACGCCACCCGGCTGGCCGAGCGCTACCGGACCGGCCGGGTGCTGCTGGCCGGCGACGCGGCGCACATCCACCCGCCGACCGGCGGGCAGGGGCTCAACCTCGGTATCCAGGACGCGTTCAACCTGGGCTGGAAACTGGCCGCCGAGGTCAACGGCTGGGCACCGGACGGGCTGCTGGACAGCTACCACACCGAACGGCACCCGGTGGCCGCCGACGTGCTGGACAACACCCGCGCGCAGATGGAGCTGCTGTCCCTCGAGCCGGGTCCTCAGGCAGTGCGCCGGCTGGTGTCGGAACTGATGGACTTCGAGGAGGTGAACCGGTACCTGACTGAGAAGATCACCGCGATCGGGGTCCGCTACGACTTCGGCGAGGGCCACGAACTGCTCGGCCGGCGGCTGCGGGACGTGGGGCTGAAGCGGGGGCGCCTCTACGGGCTGATGCACGGCGGCCGCGGACTGCTGGTCGACCAGACCGGCCGGCTCTCGGTCGCCGGGTGGGCGGACCGGGTCGACCACGTCGTCGACGTCAGCGAGGAACTGGACGTGCCCGCGGCGCTGCTGCGGCCGGACGGCCACGTGGCCTGGGTCGGTGAAGATCAGACGGATCTGCTCAGCCAGCTGCCCAAGTGGTTCGGCGCGCCCGTCAACTGAACGCGCAGTCTGGCCCGAAAGGGTGGGCCGTTGTGACGGGATGCGCGGCATCGTGGCGACGATCCAGGCCGAGCAGGACGAGATCATCCGGCTCGATCACCCCGAGGTGCTGGTGATCGAGGGCGGCCCGGGCACCGGGAAGACCGTGGTGGCGCTGCACCGCGTCATTCTGTCAGGAGTTCTAACTCCGGCCGACTGGTCGAAGGGCCCGGCTATGGTCACGGGCGAGCTGACCGGCTGGGTCCTGGCCTTGGACGTCTCCGTCCCGTGCCCCTGACCTTCCCGACCACCGGCATGCCGGCTGGCTCGGCCAGGCGCTCTACCTGCCGGGCCAGCCGGGATCGCGCCCGCTGTATGCCACGACCCGGTCAACGAGCGGGGCATCGTCGGGCACCGGTACCGGCGGCTCGAAGATGCCCTTGCGGGCGTCGAGGTCGTCGGGCGGGTACATGCCGGTCATGGCGGCCAGGCAGGCTTCCAGCGTGGTCGGATCCTGCTGGTAGGGCTGACCGGTGCCGCGGGCGAGGTCCCACGCGTGCAGGACGACCTCGTCGAGTGCGACCTGTCCGGCGATCTCCCCGGGCAGCGTGACCCCGCCGACCTGAGTCATGCCTTCCCATGCGGCCGGGTCGGTCCACGCCTGCGCGAGCGCGGTCAGGGCGCGGGGGATCTCGGTGCGCCATGCGGTACCGAGCCGGTCGCCGTCGGGCGCTGGCGGGGTCGCGGTCACCGACCCGAGGTCCTTCGCCGCCGCGGCGGCGAAAGCCACCGCCAGACCACCGACATGGTCGAGCATGCCGGCCACCGGGATACCGCTCGGGGTCGGCGCACCGAGTTGGTCGTCGTCGATGTGCCGCACGAGTTCGGAGAGCCGCCGGGCCGCCGGTGTGAGATCGACGATCGCAATCATGGGTACCAGTTTGCCATGCCGGCCACGCGCCCGCCGCAGGGTCGGCGCCGGCTGACTACCACAGTCCCGGTACGAGGCGACGTGTTGCCTTCTGATAGCTGCGGTACTGGTCACCGAGTACCCGGGCCAGCTCGGCCTCCTCGACCGCGATCCGGGGCAACAGCCCCACCAGCGGGATGACCGCGCAGATCGCCAGGGACAGCCAGTTGCCGACGCCGAGGCCGAATCCCAGGGCGATCAGCAGCAGGCCGGTGTACGAGGGATGGCGCACCCACCGGTACGGGCCGCGGGTGACGACGGCCTGGTCGGCGTCGACCTGGATGAAGGTGCTGAACGATCGGCCGAGTGTCAGTACCGCCCAGACCCGCAGGGCCAGGCCCACCCAGATCACGACGACTCCCGCCGCGGCAAAGGCGTTCGGTGCGGGGGTGTCCAGCGCCGGTACCCAACTGCGCAGCAGGATGCCGATCCAGATCGATCCCGCGAGGGTGAGGGAGACGATCACCCGCGTGCCACGGTCCGGACCCAGGCGGCCCTTGCGCCGGACCAGATCGCGGACGAGCAGGCCCACTTCCCACGCGAACCAGCAGTAGATCGACACCAGGAACGGCGTGGACAACCCAGGCATGCCCTGCAGCGTAATCCACCGCGCTCGGCATTGCCGTCCAGGCGCGGTCGAGGAGCCTTCCGGCGTTGAGCGGTCCGGCTACTGCCCCGTACGACCGTCGATGCGCTCGCGCAGCAGATCCGCGTGCCCACAGTGCCGGGCGTACTCCTCGATCATGTGAATGAGGATGTCGCGGATGTCCACCTGCTCACCGCGCGGCGTAAGGACCACGGCGTCCAGGTCGATCTGCCCGTCCAGCCACTCGTCGGCGGCCGCGATCTGCGCCTTCCAGGCGGCGAACGCCTCCTCGACCACGGCCGGGTCAGCGACTGCTCCATTGAAGTCCAGGTCGCCGTCGTCCGGGGACCAGAACAGCCGAGGCACGTCCCGATGGCCCTGCAGCGACCGCTGAAACCAGTTGTGCTCCACGCGGGCCATATGCCGAATCAGGCCGAGCAGGCTCAGCGTCGACGGCGGCACGGACCGGGCGGCGAGCTGCTCCGCCGACAGATCCTCACACTTCATGCCGAGGGTGAGCCGGTAGTTGGACAGGTACTCGCGGATCGTCGCGAGTTCGCCGACAGGGCTTCCTCCCGCGCGCGGGTCATCCTCGGGCTTCGCCCACATCCCGTCGTAGCCGACCACATGTTCATTCGCCACGGTCCCATCCTTGCCGAGGAGGCGGGATCGGGCAACCAATTCGAGCGCCGGTCGTACCGAACGGACTCACCCATGCTCCGTCCGCTTTCGTGACGCTGTCCGTCAATCGCCATGAAGGCTGCAGACCTGTCCGCTGGGCACGCGGGCCGAGGCCGGTGGGCCGTTGGTGGCGTGGCCTTGGAGCTCGGTGGAGAGGGTTCGGCCAGATGTTGGCGGCTGGCGCGGACGCGTTGAGGTGGGGAGTTCGTCGGGGTGATGATCCGCGGTTGGGCACTTCGTGGGCCGACGGGTGTCGCCGTGCCCCGGTGGTGGTCAGATCAGCGTCGGCGCGGGCGCGGTTCCAATCATCGCGCCCCGGGAAGAGCGCCATGGATGGCCCTGCGATGCTCGCCTCCTGAACGACGTTGCTTTACCGACCGCCATGGGCTGCATGGTCTCGCTGGCCTGGGTCTTCACGCAACGTAAATGTCCGCGAGGGTAGAGCTGCGAAGGCTCACCGAGACGGCTGTCCGGGCTCCCACGACCGGGCCGGGAGGATCGGTCGGGGTGGTGACCCGTAGGGTTCAGAAACTCGGCCGTGCGCGTTGAGCAGCGGGGACGGGGCGTCCCGGCTTTGGGCGCGGGTCAGGCGCCCGGTGTGGTTCCCGGTTCGGGCCGGGGCGTCTGGAGAATCCCGTTCAATAGCACGTCGAAGCCCCACCGGAGCCGGTCCGGGCCGCTGCCGGACAGGAGCTGCCCCACGCCAAGAGCGGCAAGATGCGGATAGGTATCGGCCGACGCTTCGCGCAGCGCCGCCACGAGCGCCTCTTCATCGCCGTGCGCGTCGATCGCCCGCTCGCGAGTGCCCTGCTCGGCGGCGGTCGAGGTCGCGAAGTGCAGCAGGAGGTCAACCGCCCAGGCGGCCCGATCTGCGCGCACCCCGCCGGCGGCGAGCAGCGCCAGTATCCCCTCGGCCAGGTTCAGGTAGGCCGGCCCGGATGGCCTGGTCACCAGCACCGACTGCGCCAGGCCCGGCTGCCCGAAGAGGATCCCGGTGTAGGACCAGAGAACCTTGATGAGCCGCTCACGCCAGTCGCCCGCCGCCGTGACCGGACTCAGATCGACTTCACCGAGCAACTGGTCGAGCATGGCCGCGTGCAGCTCAGCGGTATTGCGCACATAGACGTACAGCGACGCGGCGCCGGTATCCAGCTCCTGGGCCAGGCGGCGCATCGTGACCCGGTCCAGCCCCTCGGCCTGCATCACCCTCACAGCCGCGGCGACGATGCCCTCGCGGGTCAGCGCGGGCTTGGCGGGCCGCTCACGGCGGCTGACGATGGGACGGGTTCTGGATGCCACGACTGAACTCTAGCGAACATGTTCGTCAGGAACAAGTTCGGCCGAACCTGGCTGCCGTACGGGGCTATACGTCTGACCGCAGGCCTGTGATCCAGGCCGCCGCAGTGGCCACGCTGGCCTGTCGCGGGAACACCTTCCCGGTCAGGACCCGGTGGACCTCGGGGTCGGGGTCCAGGCACCCGTCCGACAGGACGGTCAGCCGGTAGTCGAGGTCGGCGGCCTGCCGGACGGTGGACAGCACCACACCGCTCGTCGCCGCCCCGGCCAGCACCAGGGTGTCGATGTTCCCGGCGGTCAGCAGAACGGCGAGGTCGCTGCCGGGTGAATGCCGAGACCCGTGGCCTGGTGATGATGATGTGTCCGGCTTCGGGGGCGACCGCGGGATGGATGCAGGTCTCAGGATCGCCCCGGACGAACCGGCCCCCCGCCGCGGCCCGTGAACCGGGCCAGGACTCCCTGCTGGATGTCCATGATGAGCAGCGCCGCCGAGGTCATCGGTGGCTCCTTTCCCCCAGAGGCAGCGCATGTTGGCCGTCCGACGCGGGCGCCTCCCCCCGGGCCGTCGCCGCGCATTGAGCACCCGATGGCTCGCTGAGCCTTCCGAGGACAGCGCGCCGGTAATGACCGCAACTGCACAAGTGCCGGTGGTGGCCGTCACATGGCCCAGGGGCGCCGCTCGCAGCGATGAACATGTTCGGAACGAACTTGCTCGTTACGAACATGTTCGTTAGGCTGCTGCACAGCACTCCGGACCGGGACCGACCCCGTTCCTCACGTCACCCGTTCGCGCCGAAGCAGCCACCGCGCCGAAGGAGCCAGTGCGATGACCGTCCAGCCTGACGCCGCCCCGCCGCCCACCGCAGCAACCTCCTCGCCCGCCGGCTCATCCAAGCTGATGTGGGCCATCCTCGGTGTTGTCCTGATCGCGGATCTGCTGGATCTGCTGGATGCCACCATCACCAACATCGCCGCCCCCACCATCGTGGCCCACCTGGGCGGTGGACCAGCGCTGGTCAAGTGGCTCGGTGCCGCCTACGCACTGGCCATGGGCACCCTGCTGGTCATGGGGGGGCGCCTGGGCGACAAGTACGGCCAACGCAGACTGTTCCTCGTCGGCATGGCCGGCTTCACCCTCGCCTCGGCCGTCTGCGGCCTGGCACCCAACCCGGCCGTGCTCGTCATCGCGCGGGTCCTGCAGGGCGGGTTCGGCGCGCTCCTCATCCCGCAGGGCATCGCGATCATGACCAAGACCTTCCCCAAGGACATGCTCACCAAGGCCTTCGGTGCCTTCGGGCCCCTGCTCGGCCTCTGCTCAGTCGGTGGCCCGGTCCTGGCCGGGTTCATCATCGACGCAAACATCGCCGGCCTGAGTTGGCGCCCGGTATTCCTGATCAACATCGTGCTGGGCGGCGCCGGGCTGATCGCCGCAACCCGCCTGCTCCCCCGAATCGACGCCGCCCCCGCCACCCGCGTCGACCTCACCGGATCGCTGCTGCTCGGCGGAGCCATGTTCAGCCTGCTGTACGGGCTGATCCAGGGCTCCTCGAACCGATGGTCCACCGCCCCCATCGTCCTGCTCGGCGCCGCCGCGGTCCTCTTCGCCGGTTTCTGCATGCGCCAGACCACCGCCGCCCACCCGCTGATCAAGCCGACCCTGCTCGCCAACAAGGGCTTCACCTCCGGCCTGGTCATGGGCCTGGCGTTCTTTGCCGCGCTGAGCGGCCTGAACTACGTCATCTCCCTCTTCCTGCAGACCGGCCTGGGATACACCCCCAGCCACGCCTCCCTCGCCCTCCTGCCGATGATGGCTGGCCTGGTCCTGGCGGCAGGCGTGTGCATAGGCCTGATCGGCAAGCTCGGGCGCGTCCTGGTCCTGATCGGGCTGCTCATCACCCTGACCGGGACCGGCCTGCTGCTCACGGTGGTGACCACCGCCGGCACCCATGCCACCTGGTGGGAACTGTCCGGCGCCATCCTGGTGATCGGTGCCGGCATGGGCACCTGCATCGGCACCATCTTCGACATCGCGCTGGGAGGCATCGACCCGGACGAGGCGGGAGGCGCCAGCGGATCACTGAGCGCCGTACAGCAAATCGCCGCCGGAGCGGGCTCGGCCGCGGTCACCTCTGTGTACTTCTCCACCCTGCATGCGGGGCAGATCCACGCCATGACGGTGAGCCTGATTGTCGTCACCGCCATCACCGCCCTGTGCCTGGGCGCATACCGCCTGCTGCCACGAAAGGCCGCCCTGCAAGCGCACTGACTCCGTCTCGGCGGCCTGCTTTCAGCCGTCACCGGCACCAGGTTCCAGCGACAACCCGTTCATCGACCGTAGGGATGGATCAGCCATGGCACAACACAACTGGACCGCCGCGGATCTGCCGGCCACGTCCGGCCGGACCGTCGTCGTCACCGGAGCCTCCAGTGGACTCGGCCTCGTCACCGCCCGCGAGCTGGCCACGGCGGGAGCCCGGGTGGTGCTCGCGGTCCGTGACGAAGTCAAGGGGCGTAGCGCCGCCGCGGCGATGCCCGGCACGACCGAAGTGCGGCCACTGGACCTGAGCAGCCTGGCCTCGGTGCGGGCATTCGCGACCGCCTGGACCGGCTCCCTGGACATCCTGATCAACAATGCCGGAATCATGCAAGTACCCGAGGGACGCACAAGCGACGGCTTCGAGGTCCAGATCGCCACCAATCACCTCGGACCGTTCGCCCTGACCAACCTGCTGATGCCGCACATCACCGACCGGGTGGTCACCGTCTCCTCAGAGACGCACAAGCGGGGCCACATCGACCCCGAGGATCTGAACGGCGAGAACCGGCCCTACGAATCCTTCCAGACCTATTGCGACACCAAGCTGGCCAACCTGCTGTTCGCCTTCGAGCTCCAGCGTCGCCTGACCCACGCCGGAAGCAGCGTCCGCTCCATGGCCGCGCATCCCGGCATCAGCAAGACGAACCTGGCCCGCCACGTCACCGGCTTCAAAGGCCTGGGCCTGAAGATCCTCGCCTCCTTCGCACAGGACGCCGAGCACGGCGCCCTGCCCACGCTCTATGCCGCAACCGCCGAACTCCCCGGCGGCAGCTACGTCGGACCCGACGGACCAGGCGAACGGCGGGGCTACCCGACGATCGTCCAGGCGAGCGAGGCCGCCCGGGACGGCCAACTCGCTCGGCGGCTGTGGGACGCATCGTCCCGGCTCACCAGCACCGGCCAGACCCTGGCACCCGCCTCCTGACCCAGGGCTCCGGCGGGATGGCTCAATGCCTGGTTGTGCGAGGCCTGTACCCCAGTTCCACAGCCGCAGTTCGGCTTGCATGGGCAGTGGTTTCGTGGGGGTATGGGGTCGATCGCCCCTCCGACTCGAACCTGTGGGTGCCGAAAACCTCGTTCATCTCACGCGGCCTGGGCATACTCATGGATCAGCCCGCCGAGTCGATCCAGCCGCACAACCCGTTCGCTGGCTGCTGGATCGGGTTCGGGGACGGCTCCGACGGTGGCGTCTGACCGAGAGCGCGGTGCGGCCGGTGCTGGTTGTCGTGCGCCACGTAGCCCGCCAGCACTGTCTCGAGATGCCGCGGACCCAAGATCAGCATCCGGTCGAGCAGCTCACGACGTACGGTGCCGATCCAGCGTTCGGCGAACGCATTCGCTCGCGGCGCCCGTACCGGCGTCGGCAAGGTTCGGATGCGCTCCGAGGCGAAGATCGCATCGAAGGTGTCGTGAACTTCGCGTCCCGGTCACGGATGAGGAACTTGAACTTGACCTGCTCAGTGCGGTCTGCGAAGTCCATGAGCAGGTTGCGGGCCTGTTGGGCCACCCACGCCCCGGTCGGGTTCGCCGTCACGCCCAAGACATGAACCCGGCGCGTCGACAGCTCCATCATGAAGAACACATACAGGCGCTTGAGCAAGACCGTGTCGACATGGAAGAAGTCGCAGGCCAGGATGCCCTGGGCCTGCGCCGACAGGAACTGTCGCCACGTCCGCCCCGCGCGGCGGGGTGCGGGGTCGATGCCGGCCCGTTGGAGAACCAGCCACACGGTACTCGGCGCGATCGTGGACCCGAGCCGGGTGAGTTCACCCTCTGGATGCGTCGGTAGCCCCAGGTCGGGTTCTCCGCCGCCATCCTCAAGATCAGGCGCCGCAGCACTGGCGACAGCGACGGTCGACCGGGCGGGCGGTGAGGCTGGGTCCAATGGCGTCTGACCAGGTCCCGATGCCAGCGCAACAGCGTCCCCGGGGCCACGAATCGATGGCGTCGGCGCTGTCTGGAGAGCAGCCGCGTCAACGCCGAGAGCACGGCCCGTCCGGCCAGCAGGGTCGCGGCATGGCGACCTGTCGGCGCAAGACCGCCACCTCGTGCCGTAACACGAGGAGCTCGGCGTCCTTGGACGCCTGCCTGCGGGGCAGCAGTGCGAGCCAGCCGATGAGCTGACAGAAGATCAAGTAGAGGAGTCTGAACGCCATGACGAGGATCCTCGCGGACCTCCGCCGCTGATGCGAGACCGCAGGTCAACGCCATGGACGAGATTTTCGGCATCTACAGGCGGCGCGCTCACGTGTACCTGACGCGCGGGTCGAGGTAGGCGTAGACGATGTCGACGAAGAGGTTCATCAGGGTGATCACCAGTGAGGTGACCACGGTCACCGCCAGGATGGCGGGAAAGTCACCATTGAATACCGAGGTAACCACCCACTGGCCCATGCCCTGGAGGTTGAAGACCGTCTCGGTGATCACCGCCCCGCCGAACAGCGTCCCGAGGTCCATGCCGAACATCGTGACCACCGGGGTCAGGCTGGCCCGCAGGCCGTGCTTGAAGATCACCTTCCATTCCGGCAGCCCCTTGACCCGGGCCGTCCGGATGTAGTCCTGGGCCATGGTCTCGATCAGGTTGCCGCGGGTCATGCGGGCGTAGACGGCGGCGAACAGCAGCGCCAGCACCACCCAGGGCAACAACATGTGGCCCAGCCACGATCCGAAGCTGGTCCCGATGGGCACGTACCCCGTGCCCGAGCTGACGTGCAACCTGAACCAGAACAGCCACAACCCCATGAGCCCCAGCCAGAAAACCGGCGCCGACACGAAGAACAGCGCCAACCCCATCGAGAGCCGATCGATCCACGAGCGGCGCCTGACCGCCGACACGACCCCGATCGGGATGCCGATGCACACCCACACCAGCGCGGCCCCGAAGGCGAGCTGCGCGGTGATCAGGATCCGGTCCGCCAGCAGCGTGCGGACCGGCGATCGCGTGGCGAAGGAGAAGCCGAGGCCCGGCCAGCCAAACTGGTCGCCCACGAACAGGTGCTTGACGAACAGCCCGTACTGCTCCCACACCGGCTTGTCGAGGCCGAACAGCCGCCTGACCTCCACGATCGACTCAGGGGTCGGCGACTTGCCTGCGAAGGCGACAGCCGGGTCGACGGGTGGCATCACGAAGAAGATCACGTAGGTGACCATCGTGATGACCAGCATCACGAGCACCACCCACAGAAGCCGCCGGACGATGTAGCGCCACATAGCTCACGAACCCCTGCTCGGTCGGGGGGTGCGGGCCCGCCTCGGGGGCGCGCCCGCACCTGCCAACCCCCGGATCAGCTCACGACAGCGTCGAGGCGCTGATCTTGTTATTGACGGCGACCTCGGTCATGGAGAGATAGGCGGAGAACTGGTCGAACTCGAAGTGGGTCACGCTGGGGTTGGTGACCGTCGGCTGGTTGTTCCACAGGTACGGGATCCACGGCACGGCCTGCTCCATGAGCTTCTTGTCGAGGTTCGCCCAGCAGGTCGTGCGGCTCGGGTCGGTCGCCGGGATCTTCTGGCAGCTGTCGATGTCGGCGTCCAGGTTCGGGATGTTGGTCCCGGCGGGGATCTTGATGCCGAGCTTGCTGGCGATGCTCGGGGTGAGGCCGACCAGCGCGTAGTTGGTGTTGCCGGTCGGGATGATCGAGGTGCCGGCCATCAACGGGATGAAGAAGGTGGACGGGTCGGCGTAGTCCTTGCCCCAGCGGGCGTTCAGCGCGATCGGGATCATGTTCTTGACCGCCTGGATGGTGGTGTAGGCGGCGCTGGTCGCCAGCTCACGCGGCTTGACCTGGATGCCGATCTTGCCGAGGCTCGAGACGACCACCGGCTCCAGGTCGGTCCACGGGGTGACGTTGCGGTTGATCATCACCATGTTCTTGCACGCCGCCGCGTCGCAGAGCCCGTCCTTGTTGGTGTCGTACTTGGACTGCTTCATCTCCGCCTGGGCCTTGGCCAGGTCACCGTGGAACCCGGCCGTGTTGTAGGGGTCGAACGACTGGGTGAGCTGGTCGTTGAGCACGATCGGTGGGGTGATGTGGGTGGCGATCTGCCCGAAGCTCGCGCCACCCCACGCCTGCAGCATCGCGGCCTTGTCCATGATCAGGTTGGCCGCCTTGCGGACGTGGATGTCGTCGAAGGGCGGCGTCGCCCAGTTCATGGTGATGTACGTGGTGACGTCGCTCGGGTTGAAGTGGATCAGGTTCTTCTTGGCGGGCTGGGTCAGGTACTGCTGCAGGATCGTCTTGGGCGGCTGGTTGACGAACGACGTGTCGAGCGCGCCCTGCTGGACCTTGTTGAAGATGTCGTTGACGTTGGTGTCGATGGTGACCGAGATGCCGTCGACGTTGTTGGTCCGGAGATTGTCGGTGGCCTGGGCGTAGTCGGGGTTGCGCACCATGAGGATCTTCTTGGTCGGGTCGAAGCCCGAGATCGGCTTCATGGCGGCGCAGGAGGAGATGTCGAGCTGTTCCGAGCCCTTGAGCATGTAAGGGCCCGAGGAGATCACGAAGCGGCCGTAGTCACCGGCCTTGGTGAAGCACTTGGCGACCTCCTGCGGGATCGGCCCGGTGGCTTGCATCGACAGCCGGTACAGGAAGTCACCGGTCGCCTTCTCCAAGTGGAAGATGATGGTCGAGTCGTCAGGCGTCTCGATGCCGGAGATCGGGGCGGGCTTGGGCGCGTTGCCGTCCATGCCCTTGATGACGCCGAAGTACCAGAAGCCGTACTGGGCGATCAGGGGCTTGGTGTTGATGCGCTCGAAGGCGTACTCGATGTCCTTGGAGGTGATCGCGCGGCTCACCGGCGGGCCGAACTTGACGCCCGACTTGAGCTTGAAGGTGTAGGTCAGGCCATCACTGGAGATCGTCGGCATCGCCGACGCCAGGTCCGGGAAGAGCTTGTTGCCGTCCGGACCGGCGACGTGCTTGTAGTTGACAAGGGTGCGCCCCAGCGCCTGGTATATCGTGAAGGCGCTGGCCAGGTACTCGCCGGTCGGGTCGAAGGCGTTGGTGAAGCCGAAGTCGTCCTGCGCGGTCCGCAGCACCCCGCCCTTCTGGACGCCACCGGTCTGGCCACCGCCACCACCACCACCGCCACCACCACCACAGGCGGCGGCCACGAGGGCAATTGCCAGGGCAAGTCCCACCATGCCGAGCAAACGTCGTCTCTTGCCCATCAATCCTCGCCTTTCAAAAGATGGACCATCGTCTTGCCGTGAACGTGTCACCTGCTGCTTGCATTACCCCCTTTCCTCTCTGCTTGCTCTGCGTCATCGCTCGGTCGGTCCCAACGCGTCCCGCAGACCATCGCCCACGAGGTTGAACGACAGCGTGGTCAGCACCAGGAACAGACCGGGGAACACCAGGCATAGGTGAACAACTGGCCATTGGTAGCGGCGGAGAGCATGCGACCCCGTCCTTCTGCCCGCATCGCCTGGCCGACCGGGCCAGGGCTTAGTCTCGGCGTTGTGGGGTAGGCATCGCCACGATTTCGCACACGCCGAATCCTGATCGCGGGCCGGCCGCGCATGGGTAGAATGCCGTCGTGATCGAGCTGCAGCTGCGCCATCATGACCTCGCCCGGATCCGGTTTGCGAGTTCCCCGATCTGGGAGGTCATGGGCAGCCTGCGCGCCCTGGCCGATCGCTCACGCTACCAGGCCCACTACCCGTGGGTCCGCGCGATCCAGCCGCACCTGCGTGAGATCGGTGAGGTCGATCTGGGCCTGCTCGTGGCGCTTGCATCCGGCAGGGAGTACGTGCTGGACTTCGTCACCCCGCCGCCGACCGTGGCCAGGCGCAGCTTTGCTGAGGAGCTGGAGCAGGTCCGCGGGACCCCATCCGATATCGTTCGAGCTGAGCTTGATCATTTGTGTGGCGGTGGCCAGCTGCCGCTGCCGCTGCGTGCGCTATATGAGGATCCGGCTGGTCAGCTGGGTAGAGCGGCAGGGGTGCTTGCCCGCTATTGGCAGGTCGCCGTCGCGCCGGTCTGGCCGCGGCTCCTCGCGCTAGCTGACGCTGACCTTGCCCGGCGTGCGCACCATCTCATCGTGGGTGGTGTGATCCAGTTGCTGAATGATCTGCACCCGTCGGTTCACTACGATGCCGATGAGCTTCATGTGAGCAAATGCACCGACGTGTCCCGTCGTGCTCTGCATGGCAGCGGTATTGTCCTCGTGCCGTGCGCCTTTGTGTGGCCGGGCACGCTGTTGCTTGCCGATCCGCCCTATCAGCCGACGCTGGCGTACACGCCCGGGGGGGTCGCGTGGCTGTGGCGTGGCAATGGCGCCGCGCCGCAGAGCCCGCTCGGTCCGCTGCTTGGTCAGCGGCGGGCGATGCTGTTGTGCCAGCTGGAGCTGCCATGGACGACCACGGCGCTTGCCGGCCGGTTGGAGATGAGCCCGGGGACGGTCAGCCAGCACCTAAAGATCCTCAAGAACGCCGGGCTGGTCACCGCGCGGCGCACTGGCCGTGCCGTGCTGTACCAGCGCACCCCCCTGGCGACCCGACTGCTTGAGGCACACCTGGCCGCTCACGACTGAAACCGCGAACCAACCCGTGGCGTCCGCGACTCCAATAGAAATAGAAAGCACAGCCACCGGCGTGGTGAATTCCGGTAGGCCTAGTGGTCCAGTCGGCCCTCCGACACCGAACGGATGTTCGAATCGGTACGCGCTCTCTGGACTTGTGACTTCGTATGCTTTGCCGGCGGGATTGGAACTGTTCGCCCGTACGTGCGAGGACGTGTCGCTTGCGGGGGAGAACCACGGAATGCATGCTTCTCCTTTCGCTTGGCGGGACACGTTGAACAGAGGAATGCGATGGCAGGCCAGGCGCCGGTGGACTCCGGTCGGGAGCTCCACGGCGGCGAGGTTGAGCGGGCACTGGGGGCCCTGGGCGAGGACCTCGGGGAAGCTCCGGCGTGAACGTCCTGCACGGCGTCTGGTCGGCGTCCGGGGAGCTGTGCGTCTGGGCTGAGGACTCGGCGCTGGAGGCCACCGCGGCGCGGCGGCGCGGCCGGCCGCCACGCAAGCTGCCGGCCCGGCCGCACCCGTTCGCTTGCCCGTCCGACCGTCTGCGCGAGATCGCGATGGTCGCGGCGGCCACCCCGCTGGTCGAGGGGCTCGTCGACAAGGCGGAGGCGGGCGAGTTGGCGCTGTTGCTGCCGTCGTTCGTGTCCGGACCACTCGCCTCACCGGAGCTGGTGCACGACCCGGCGGAAGCTCTGGCCGAGACCGGTGCCGACGCGAGCGGGCAGGACCCGGCGCTCGCGCCGTGGCGGGTGCCGGCGCTCCGGTTCGACGCCCGCAGCGCCCTCGAGCTGCTCCTTCACCTTCCCGCGCCCGGGGCCATGGCCCCGGGCGGCGTGCCACCCGGGGCGTCGCTGCGCTTCCTGGGTGAGCTGGCCTGGTTCGTGCTTGATCTGGTCGGCCGGGGCCGGGTCCTGCCAGGCCTGGCCGACGAGGGCGAGCGCCTGGCCGCCCGCTGGCGCCCGGTGGTGACGGGCCACGACGCTGAGCGGCTGCGAGCGCTCGCCGCGGCCATGCCTCCTGCCTGCCGTGCCGAGCAGACCGGCACGGCCCTCGATGGCCGGCGCTCGGCGGCGCTGCTGGGCGGCGCCCTTGACGCCCTGGCCGACGCGGCTGCCAGGCGCGCTCTTGCCGGCGTGGCCGCCACCGTCGACGCCAGGCCCGGGGGCTCGGCGACCTGGCCGTCCCTGCCGCCGCGGCGCGGCCGTCGGGGAGCGGCCGCCGACCTGGCGATCGAGGCATGGCTCGAGGCCCTCGCCAGCGAAGACGGGCGGTTCGATGCCAACGCCGCGCACCTGGCCGGCCTGCGCGAGGCGCTGGAGGCCTGGCAGCGCTCGGCGGGTGAGGCCGCCGGCCCGCTGCGGACCTGCTTCCGGCTGGTCGAGCCCCCCGACGACCAGCCGAAGCGGCGCTGGCGGCTCGAGTTCCTGCTACAGGCGACCGACGAGCCGAGCCTGCTCGTGCCGGCCGCGGAGGTGTGGCGGGCAGCCGGCACCCTCAACGTGCTCGCGCGGCGGGTCGAGCAGCCGCAGGAGCTGCTCCTGACCGACCTCGGCCGGGCGATTCGCCTGTACCCGGAGCTGGAGCGGGCGCTGCGTTCCGTACGCCCCGCCGCGCTGGCGCTGGACGCGGCCGGGGCCCACCGGTTCCTGCGCGACGCGGCACCGCTGCTGGCGCAGACGGGCTTCGGCGTTCTGCTGCCGTCATGGTGGGACAAGCGCGGCGCCCGCGTCGGCCTGCGGCTGGTCGCGGGGAGCGCCGCCGCCCCCGGCGCGGTCGCCAAGCCCGGCGGGCTCAACCTTGACACCCTGGTCGACTACCGGTGGGAGCTGGCGCTCGGCGACGAGCAGCTGACCGCCGAGGAGCTGGAGGAGCTGGCCCGCCTTAAGGTCCCGCTGGTCCGCCTGCGTGGCCGCTGGGTCGAGCTGGACCCGGAGCGCCTCGCCCGCGGCCTTGCCTTCCTCGAACAGCACGCCGACGGCGCCATGCCCGCCGCGGACGCGCTGGCGGCCGGCCTCGGTCTGGTGGAAGGGCCCGTCCCCGATCTCCCGGTGGCCGGCATCGACGCCACCGGCTGGCTCGGCGACCTCCTCTCCGGCCAGGCCGAACGACGCCTCGGGCCGATGCGCACACCCACCGGCTTCCGCGGCGAGCTGCGTCCCTACCAGGAGCGCGGCCTCGCCTGGCTGGCGTTCCTCGGCGGCCTCGGGCTGGGTGCCTGCCTCGCGGACGACATGGGCTTGGGAAAGACGATCCAGCTCCTCGCCCTGCTGGTCGCCGAGCGTGACGGGCAGGTGGACGAGGCGGGGCGGCCGGGGCCGACGTTGCTGGTGTGCCCCATGTCGGTGGTGGGGAACTGGCAGCGAGAGGCCGAGCGGTTCGCGCCGGGCCTGGCCGTTCACGTCCATCACGGGGCCGAGCGGCTCGGCGGCGAGGAGCTTGCCCACACCGCCGGGGAGGCGGACCTCGTGCTGACCACCTACGGGCTGGCAGCCAGGGACCGGGCGGCGCTCGCCGCCGTCGCGTGGCGGCGGGTGGTGCTCGACGAGGCGCAGAACATCAAGAACAGCGCCGCCAAGCAGACCCAGGCGGTGCGCGCGCTGCAAGCGCCACAGCGGGTGGCGCTGACCGGCACCCCGGTCGAGAACCGCCTGTCGGAGCTGTGGTCGATCATGGAGTTCGCCAACCCCGGCCTGCTCGGCTCCGCGAAGGCGTTCCGCAGCCGATTCGCCGTCCCGATCGAGCGCGAAGGCGATGAGCGAGCTGCCGAGGGCCTGCGGCGCGCGACGCAGCCGTTCATCCTGCGCCGCCTCAAGACCGACAGGTCGATCATCGCCGACCTGCCCGCCAAGCTGGAGATGAAGGTGCTGTGCAACCTCACCGCCGAGCAGGCGTCGCTGTACCAGGCGGTCGTCGACGACATGCTCGCCAGGATCGAGGAGAGCGAGGGTATCGAGCGCAAGGGCCTGGTGCTCGCCACGATGACCAAGCTCAAGCAGGTCTGCAATCATCCGGCGCAGCTGCTGCGGGACGGCTCGCGGCTGGCGGGCCGCTCGGGCAAGCTCGCCCGTCTGGAGGAGACTCTCGAGGAGGTGCTGGCCGCGGGCGACAAGGCGCTTTGCTTCACGCAGTTCGCCGCACTCGGCGAGCTACTGCGTGCCCACCTCACCAGCCGCTTCGGCCGCGAGGTGGCGTTTCTTCACGGCGGCACGCCGAAGCAGCAGCGCGACGCCCTGGTGGCCCGCTTCCAGGACGAGCCGGAGCCTGCCCTGTTCGTCATCTCGCTGAAGGCGGGCGGGACTGGCCTGAACCTGACCGCCGCCAATCACGTGATCCACTTCGACCGCTGGTGGAACCCGGCCGTGGAGGACCAGGCGACCGACCGCGCCTTCCGCATCGGCCAGCGCAAGGACGTGCAGGTCCGCAAGCTCGTCTGCGTCGGCACGCTGGAGGAGCGGGTCGACGCGCTGATCGAGGAGAAGAAGGCGCTCGCCGAGCTGATCGTCGGCGGCGGCGAGAGCTGGCTCACGGAGCTGTCCACCAAGCGGCTCCGCGAGCTGGTCGCGCTCGCGCCTGAGGCGGTCTCTGAGTAGGAGGGGGAATGGGAGGCTATCGTGACTGGGACGACGGGGACTGGCCGCCGGCGCGGCCACGGCGGGTCGAGGGCGGCATCAAAGCGCGCAGCCGCCGCGGCCAGATCGGCGAGAGCTGGTGGTCGGGACGGTTCGTCGCCATCCTCGAGTCGCTCGGCATGGGCCCGCGCCTTGGGCGTGGCCGCGCCTACGCACGCGCGGGCCAGGTCCTCGACCTCAGGGTCGCAGCGGGCACCGTCAGCGCCCGCGTGCAGGGGTCGAGGCCACGGCCGTACCGCGTCAGCATCGGGCTTGCCCGCTTCGGCGAGGCGGACTGGGCCCGGGTGGAGTCCGCCCTCGCCGCGCGCGCTCTGTACAGCGCGAAGCTCCTCGCCGGGGAGATGCCCCTCCAGATCGAGGAGGTGTTCTCGAGCTGCGGCCTCTCCCTCTTCCCTGAGCGCGCCCAGGATCTCGCCATGTCCTGCTCCTGCCCGGACTGGGCGGTGCCGTGCAAGCACATCGCCGCGACCTTCTACCTGCTCGCCGAGGCGTTCGACGCCGACCCGTTCCTCATCCTCGCCTGGCGGGGCCGCGCCCGCGACGACCTCCTCGCCCGGCTGCGCGCCCTGCGTGCGCTCACCGGTCCCGATACCGTTTCCGATAACGCGGAGCGGCTCGACGAGGCTCACCGCTTCGGCCTTGCCGTCGAGGACCCACCCCTGGCCGAGCAGCTCGACCGCTTCTGGGCGTCCCGCGGGGACCTCGCGACCGCCCGAGCGCCCGCGGCCCAGGTCGTCGCTCCCGACGTGCTGATGCGCCAGCTCAACCCGTCTCCCATCGAGCTGCGGGGTCGCGACCTCGGCGCGCTGCTGGCCCCCGCCTACCACGCCATGGCGGAGTCCGTGCGCCGTGGCGCCGAAGCCGAGGAGGCGCGATGAAGTGGGCGGATGCGCCTGTCGGGGGCATCGGGAATACTGCTCCCTCACCCGAACGCGGCAACCATCGATCGACGCCGGAGAACCGATGAGCGACCAACCAGCGAGACCGTTCTCGCACCTCGACGCGCCCAACGCCGGGCTGTACCGCGGCGTCATGGGCGTGTTCGTCGCGGCGAAGCGGCGTTTCCTGGTGCACCTGCGGCCTGAGGACGTGGTCGAGTCGCTGCGCGAGGCGGGCGGTGACGAGGGCGGCCCGCCGCTCGACGGCCCGCCGTAGAGGCCGCCCTCAAGCAGCTCGAGCAGTGGGCAACCTGCGGGCGACCCGAACACACCAGCTGGACCACCACCGTCGACGACTTCTACCGGACCCGTTACCTGTACCAGCTCTCCGCCGAGGGCGAGGCGGCCGAGCTGGCGCTGGCCGCCTACGACGAGGCGCTCGGTAACCGCGGCGAGCTGCAATCGTCGCTTGGACGCCGGCTACTACCGTTCGGCCGCCGCGCGTGGCGGCCCTCGGCTGCGGGGAAGCCCGGTGACCGCGGCCTGGGAGCCCCCACTGACCGAGGCGATGCTGGCGCTCGGCGTCAAGGTCGAGGAGGAGCGGGTACTCGACGACCTGCTCGCCGACCTCGTCAGCTGACAACGGCGGTTTCTGGATCGCCATCTGCACGCCAAGCGGTCTCCGGCCGCGGGCTGGACGGACTTTCCACCGGCTGCGATCACACCGCTGGCTGCACTCCCGGCGCCGTTGCCGGCCAGGAAGGCGTGACAGTGGTGGGTAGGGTGGCCAGTGGCGGCTTACCGACAGTGGGTCGCGGGAGCACACCACGATGAAGAGACGGTTCGCGGCGGCGGAGGGTCGTCTACATTGCCACAGGGGTGGTGAACTCCGGTAGGCCCAGTGGTCCAGTCGGCCCTCCGACTCGAACCCCTACATTGCCCGCTACGTAAGTGCGGAAGGCTGGTCGGATGGCGGGCGGATTTCGCTCCACCCTCGACCTCGGGCTGGTCAAGCAGCGACGGCTCGCCGACGACCACGAGCGACCCCATGTTCTTGAACCCTCCTGTACCTCGCGAGCGACGCATCGACCTACGTCACCGGTCAAACACTCGTCGTCGACGGCGGCTGGACCTGCTACTGATCCGCAACCCTCGACGAGCCGCTTCGCTCACGCTGCGACGAGCCACCTTGCCACGGGTGCCGTGTACTCGGGGTTTGCGTCTCCCCTCCGGACCAGACAAGACCGACTGATCCGCCGGTCGAACCCGCCGTGCAGTGCGGTGTATTGATTTGCGCCGCGGTGGCTGCCCGGCATGGCCGGCCCATCGTCGGTGCCAAGCACTGTGCGCGCGCCCATCCATGAATCGAGGCGACGTTCTTCGCGAGGGTGCGGGTTGCGGTCCCGAGCGACCAGCCGCTATATTCACCTCTATGGGTGAATATTCTGCTGGCATGCTCGATCGGGTCTTCTCGGCAGTCTCGGACGCCACGCGCCGCGCCATCCTGGCCCGTCTTGCCGAGTCGGACGCTCGGGTAACGGATGTCGCCAGCGCGTTTCCGATCTCGCTCAACTCGACGTCGAAACACATTCGGGTGCTCGAGGGCGCAGGCCTGGTGCGACGGAGGGTGCGGGGGCGCGAGCACATCTTGAGCCTGGATGCGGCACCACTTGCCGAAGCGGCCGGATGGATCGAGCACTACCGCAGGTTCTGGAGCGATCAGCTCGCCTCGCTCGACGCCTTTGTCACCGGCCGCGACAACGCTGAGAGATCGTCGTGACGGACGAATACTCGGTCACCGTCCGGCGGGAGATCGCCGCCCCTGCCGAAGATCTCTTCGACGCATGGTTGGACGCGCAAAGCCTCGGATCGTGGCTCAGGCCGTCCGGCACTCGGGAGACTCGCGCCGAAACGGATCCGCGTGTCGGCGGGACGTTCCGGATCGTCATGGTCGACGACGAATCCTCGATCGTGCACACCGGCACCTATCGGGAGATCGACCGACCCCGTCGTCTGGTCTTCACCTGGTCTTCGCCCGCGACCCGGTTCCGGGACTCGATCGTGACCGTGACCTTCCAACCGTCGTCGAACAGCTCAACGGTGGTCGAGATCCATCAGGTCGGGCTTCCGGACGAGGAAGCGCGGGCCTCGCATCATGCGGGATGGTCGGATGTCCTGCGTGAGTTCGGCCGCACCGCCCACTCCAAGATGAGGGCTGAATCGTGACGATGTTGAACAAGAACACGCGATAGGAGTCCGCCATGAACACACCCCCGATCGTGTCGCCGCAGGAGTGGGAGGCTGCGCGCCAGCAACTGCTCGTGAAGGAGAAGGAGTTGACCCGCACCCGTGACGCGCTGGCCGCCGAGCGTCGGCGGATGCCATGGCTGGCCGTGGAGAAGGAGTACGAGTTCGACGGGCTCAAGGGCAAGGCGAGCCTGCTCGACCTGTTCGACGGCCGCCGTCAGCTGATCGTCTACCGCGCCTTCTTCGAGCCCGGCGTGTCCGGCTGGCCCGAGCATGCCTGCATCGGCTGCTCCATGGTGGCCGACCAGGTCGCCCA
>WNGD01002709.1_pt1 | contig 24363 bp, 23 predicted proteins | sample 5400671 | NCBI WGS metagenome assembly WNGD01 (sample SAMN13153369, study PRJNA577476) | soil metagenome | isolation source: 40 cm soil or saprolite under grassland replicate 2 | place: USA:California | collected 2016-06-15
GCGACCATGTAGGCGGCAAGGATCATGTGCGGGGCCTCGTAGCCCCAGGCCGGGTTGAAGAGGACCTTCAGCGGCTCGGTTTCGACCACCCTGCCGGCCGCATCGAGGACGAACCCCTGCGGCTGGTTCATCCACGAGTTGGCGGTGACGACCGAGAAGGCGCCGCCGATCCCGGTGACGACCATCGGCACCCCGGACCAGAAGTGCGCCCAGCTGCCGAGGCGCTTCCAGCCGTAGATGTAGATCGCGAGGAAGATCGCCTCGGTGAAGAAGAAGAGCCCCTCGACCGCGAAGGCGATCCCGAAGGCGTCGCCGAAGCGCTCCATGAAGCGCGGCCAGAGCAGGCCGAACTCGAAGCTCAGCACAGTGCCGGTGACCGCGCCGACGGCGAAGGTGACCGCCATCGCCTTCGACCAGCGCCGCGCCAGCCGCATCGCGTCCTCGTCGTCGCGCTTGAGCCCAAGCCAGTTGGCGGTGAGGACGATCGCCGGCAGGGCGACGCCGAGGCAGGCGAGGACGATGTGGAAGCCGAGCGTGAACGCCATCAGCTCCCGCGCGGCGAGCAGGTTGGACTCGGACGCCGCGAGCGGGAGGGCGTCGAGCGAGAGCATCGCCTACCCCTCGCGCTTCGCCTGCCGGTAGCGGCGGATCAGCGCGTTGGTCGAGCTGTCGTGGGCGAGCTTCGGCTCCTCCTCCGCCTGCAGCTCGGGGACGATCCGCTTCGCCAGCGCCTTGCCCAGCTCGACGCCCCACTGGTCGAAGGAGTCGATCCCCCACACGGCTCCCTGGGTGAAGGTGCTGTGCTCGTAGAGGGCGACCAGGGCGCCGAGCGTCCGCGGGCTGAGCCGCTCGGCGAAGATCGTGTTGGAGGGGCGGTTGCCCTCCATCACGCGGTGCGGGACGACCGCCTCCGGCGTGCCCTCGGCGCGCACCTGCTCGGGCGTCTTGCCGAAGGCGAGCGCCTCGCTCTGGGCGAAGACGTTGGAGATCAAGAGGTCGTGGTGCTCGCCGAGCGGGTTGAGCGAGTGCATGGTGCCGATGAAGTCGCAGGGGATCAGCCGCGTCCCCTGGTGGATCAGCTGGTAGAAGGAGTGCTGGCCGTTGGTGCCCGGCTCGCCCCAGAAGATCGCCCCGGTGTCGTAATCGACGCGGGCGCCGTCCAGCGTCACGTGCTTGCCGTTGGACTCCATCGTCAGCTGCTGGAGGTAGGCGGGGAAGCGATGCAGGTACTGGTCGTAGGGCAGCACGGCGCAGGTCTGGGCGCCGAAGAAGTCGCCGTACCAGATGCAGAGCAGGCCGAGCAGCGCCGGCAGGTTCTCGGCCAGCGGCGTCTCGCGGAAGTGCTCGTCCATCGCGTGGAAGCCGGCGAGCATCTCGGCGAAGCGGGCGGGGCCGATCGCCAGCATCGTCGAGAGCCCGATCGCCGAGTCCATCGAGTAGCGGCCCCCCACCCACTCCCAGAAGCCGAACATGTTCTCGGTGTCGATGCCGAACTTCGCCACCTCTTCGGCGTTGGTCGAGACGGCGACGAAGTGCCTGGCGACCGCCGCCTCCTCGCCGCCGAGGCCGGCCAGCGCCCACTCGCGGGCGGTGCGGGCGTTGGTCATCGTCTCCAGCGTGGTGAAGGTCTTCGAGGAGACGACGAAGAGCGTCTCGGCCGGGTCGAGGTCGCGGGTGCTCTCGGCGAAGTCGGTGCCGTCGACGTTCGAGACGAAGCGGAAGCTCATCTCGCGGCGGGAATAGTGGCGCAGCGCCTCGTAGGCCATCACCGGCCCCAGGTCCGAGCCGCCGATGCCGATGTTGACGACGTTGCGGATCGGCTTGCCAGTGTGGCCGGTCCACTCGCCGGAGCGGACCCGCTCGGCAAAGGCGCCCATCCGGTCGAGCACCTCGTGCACCTGCTTGACCACGTCGGCGCCGTCGACGATCAGCGAGCGCTCGCGTGGCATGCGAAGGGCGACGTGGAGGACGGCGCGGTCCTCGGAGACGTTGATGCGCTCACCGGCGAACATCGCTTCGCGGCGCTCCTCGACGCCGCGCTCGCGGGCCAGCGCGCCGAGCAGCATCACCGTCTCGTCGGTTATCCGGTTCTTGGAGAAGTCGAGGTGCAGGCCGGCGCCGTCGGCGACGAGGCGCTCGCCGCGCCGCGGGTCGGCGGCGAAGAGGTCGCGCAGGTGCAGGTCGCGGATGTCGGCGAAGTGGCGCTCCAGCGCCTTCCAGGCGTGGCCCTCGCGCAGCGGGGCGACGGTGGCGGCGCTTTGGGGCGCGCTCCCTGCCTCGCTCATGCGCCACCGCCGTTCATGCGTCCCTTGCCTCGCTCATTCGCCACTCCCCAACCGCTCGCGCTCGGACTCGATCGACTCGAGCAGGTCCGCCCAGGAGTCGTCGAAGCTCTTCTTGCCCTCCTCCTGGAGACGCGCCGCCAGCGCGTCCAGATCGATCCCGGCGGCGGCGAGCTCGGCGCACACTTCGTTCGCGTCGCCGCCATCCGCGGGCAGCGGCTCGCCGACCGCGCCGTGGTCGGCGAAGGCCTTCAGCGTCGGCTCGGGCATCGTGTCGATCGTGAAGGGCGCGGCGAGCGCCTCGATGTAGAGGACGTCGGAGGCGTCCGGGTCCTTCGTGCCGGTGCTGGCGAAGAGCAGGCGCTGGGGGCGGGCACCCTCGTTGGCGAGGCGCTGCCAGCGCTGGGAGTCGAGCAGCTCGCGATAGGCACGGTAGCCGCGCTTGCCGATCGCGATCCCGAGCCTGTTGCGCAGCTCGTCGGGGACGCTGTCCGCGACCGCCACGTCCCAGCGGCTGAGGAAGATCGAGGCGACCGAGGGCACGGCCGGGCTCAGCCCGGCCTCGATGCGGCGCTCGAGGCCGCGCATGTAGGCGTCGGCCGCGGCCAGGTACTGGTCCGAGGAGAAGAGCAGGGTGACGTTGATCGGGATCCCGGCGAAGATCGACTCCTCGATCGCCGGCCGGCCCGCCTCGGTGCCGGGGATCTTGACGTAGAGGTTGTTGCGCTCGGCTTGAGCGTGCAGCTTCGCCGCTTGGGCGATCGTCGCCGCGGTGTCGTCGGCGAGCAGCGGCGAGACCTCGAGCGAGGCCCAGCCGTCGACCCCGTCGGTGCGGGCGTGGACCGGGGCGAAGAGGTCGGCGGCCTCGCGCAGGTCGGCGATCGCCAGCTCGAAGAACAGCTCCTCGGTGGAGGCGGCGCCAGGGCCGGCGGCGGAGATCTGCTCGTCGTAGGCGCCGCCGCCGGAGATCGCCTTGTCGAAGATCGTCGGATTGGAGGTCAGCCCGGTTACCGAGAGCTCGTCGACGTAACGGCGCAGGGTGCCGTCGGCGAGGATCGTGCGGGTGATGTTGTCGAGCCAGAGGCTCTGGCCAAGCTCGTGCAGTTGCGCAGTGGGCTTCACGGCTCTCCCTTCATAGCGGCTACGACTTCCCCTTCGCGCGATCCAGCGCCTCGCGGGCGGCCTCGGCGACGCGGTCCGGCGTGAAGCCGAACTTCGTCTGCACGTCCTTGAGCGGCGCCGAGCTGCCGAAGGTGTGCATCCCGATCTTCGCCCCCTGCGGTCCGACGTAGCGATCCCAGCCCAGGGTCGAGGCCTCCTCGACCGAGACGCGAGCGGTAAGCCGAGGCGGCAGCACCTCGTCGCGGTAGGCATCGTCCTGGCGGTCGAACAGCTCCCAGCAGGGCAGGCTGACGACGCGCGAGCGGATCCCCTCGGCGCCCAGCTCCTCGTGGGCGGCGAGCGCCAGCGCCACGTCGCTGCCGGTGGCGATCAGGATCGCCTCGGGGTCGCCGTCCTCGGGATCGGCGAGGACGTAGCCGCCCCGCCGCAGGCCCTCCGCCGAGGCGTAGCGGGAGCGGTCGAGCACCGGCACGTCCTGGCGGGTGAGGACGAGCGCGACAGGCTGGTGGCTGCGGTCGATCGCCACCCGCCACGCCTCCGCCACCTCGTTGGCGTCCGCTGGTCGGATCACGTCGAGGCCGGGGATCGCCCGCAGCGAGGCGAGCTGCTCGACCGGCTGGTGGGTGGGGCCGTCCTCGCCGAGCCCGATCGAGTCGTGGGTGAAGAGGTGGATCACCGGCAGCTCCATCAGCGCCGAGAGGCGGATCGCCGGTCGCGCGTAGTCGGAGAAGGTGAGGTAGGTCGACCAGAGCGGGCGCAGCTTGGAGAGCGAGAGGCCGTTTGAGACGGCCGCCGCCTCGTGCTCGCGGATCCCGTAGTGGAGCTGGCGGCCGCCGAAGGAGCTGGGCTCGAAATCGGTGGAGCCGTCGAGGTCGAGCCGTACCGAGGTCGAGTCGGTGAGGTCGGCGGAGCCGGCGAGCAACCAGGGGAGGCGCTCGGCGACCGCGTTCTCGACCTGCTGGGAGGCCTTGCGGGTGGCGATCCCCTTCGCGTCGGCATCGAAGCTGGGGATGCCGGCGTCCCAGCCCTCGGGCAGCTCGCGCCGCTGCATCGCGTCGATCTCGGCGGCGAGGCCGGGGTTCTCCTCTGCGTAGGAGCCGAGCAGCCGTTCCCACTCGGCCCGCAGCTCGGCGCCGCGCCTGCCGACCCCCTCGGCGAACCGCTCCTTCACGCCCTCGGGGACGAGGAACTGGGCGTCCTCGGGCCAGCCGTAGAAACGCTTGGCTTCGCGGACTTCGTCCTCCCCGAGCGGCTCGCCGTGCGCGGCGGCGGTGTCCTGCTTGTGGGGGGCGCCGTAGCCGATGTGGCTGTCGACGACGACCAGGGTCGGGCGGCCCCGCTCGTCCCTGAACTCCTCGAAGGCGGACGCGATCAGGTCGGTGTCGTTGGCGTCGCCGACCCGGGTCACGTTCCAGCCGTAGCCGCCGAAGCGGGCGGGGACGTCGTCGTCGTAGGCGAGGTGGGTCACCCCGTCGATGGTGATGTGATTGTTGTCGTAGATCCAGCAGAGGTTGTCGAGCTTCAGGTGGCCGGCGAGGGAGGCGGCCTCGTTGGAGACGCCCTCCATCAGGCAGCCGTCGCCGGCGATCGCGTAGACGTCGAAGTCGAAGAGGTCGAAGCCCGGTCGGTCGAAGCGAGCTGACTGCCATTTCGAGGCGATCGCCAACCCCACCGAGGTGGCGATCCCCTGCCCGAGCGGCCCGGTCGTCGTCTCAACGCCGGAGGTCCAGCGGTACTCCGGGTGGCCGGGGGCGCGCGAGTCGAGCTGGCGGAAGCGCTCTATGTCGTCGAGGGATACGGCTGGATCGCCGACCACCTCGTAGTCGGGGTCGACCGCCCGCACCTCGGCGAGGAAGAGCAGCGAGTAGAGCAGCATCGAGGCGTGGCCGGCCGAGAGGACGAAGCGGTCGCGACCTGGCCAGATCGGGTCGGCCGGGTCGAAGCGCAGGAAGCGCTGCCAGAGCGTGTAGGCGAGCGGGGCCAGCGCCATCGGCGTCCCCGGATGGCCCGAGTTGGCCTTCTGGATCGCGTCGATAGACAGCGTCCGGATCGTGTCGATGCAGAGCTGGTCGATGTCCTGCTCTTGCGACGGCATACCGGTGCCCGATCCTATTCCCCGACCGGCGCGGGCCTACTCGTCTCCCGCCGATGGGCCGAAAACCGGCGTATATCGTGGGGAATCGGGCCATCGGCATGGATAGAGTGCTGCGCCGTGCCGGCGGACGAGGAGAAGCGCCTTGCGGCGGAGGCGGCTGCGGAGCTGGTCGAGGACGGGATGGCGGTCGGGCTCGGCACCGGTTCGACCGTCGGGCACCTGTTGCCGGCGATCGCGCGGCGGAGCCTGAGCGGCATCCGCTGCGTCGCCACCTCGGTGGCGACGGAGGAGCAGGCCCACGGGCTGGGCATCCCGGTGGAGGAGTTCGGCACGCTGGAGCGCCTCGACATCGCGATCGACGGCGCCGACCAGGTGACGCCGGACGGCTGGCTGGTCAAGGGCGGCGGCGCCGCCCACCTGCGCGAGAAGATCGTCGCCGCGGCGGCGGAGCGATTCGTCGTCATCGCCGACTCGAGCAAGCCGGTCGAGTCGCTGAGCCCGCCGGTGCCGCTGGAGCTGTTCGCCTTCGGCCTGCGCTCGACCCTGGCCCGGCTCGGCGCCGAGGTCGAACTGCGCGACGCTCCGCGCAGCCCCGACGGCGGCGCGATCGCCGACTACCTCGGCGACATCGGCGACCCGGCGGCGCTCGCCGCCCGCCTCGAGTCCGACCCCGGCATAGCCGCCCACGGCCTCTTCCCACCGAGGTGTGGCTTGGGCAACCGCCTCGATATCGGCCCAGTCCTTCGTGCGATCGAAGAACGCCTTGAAGATGACGAGGGACGCGCAATCGAGTACTGGGATCTCGCGTCCGGCCAGTGGAACCCAAACGACACGGGCGGCCACGGCGTCGTGTAGCGGGAGGTTGTTGAGGAATACGTCAATTGGCGTGTCGTCCCACCACAATCGCGCCTGCCCATCGCGGACGACAGCGGCGATGTCCTTGGCTCTGACCGTGATCTCATCCGGGAGCGCCGCAAGAGCGGTTTTCGCCTTTGCCGCGTCGGTGAAGATGTTGACGTCCAGGTCGCGTGTGCCACGCGGTTCCTCTGTGCAGTATGCGAGCGCGATCGCGCCGCCGAACGCATGCGCAAGGTCGGCCTTGGTGAGGGAATCATGGATGGCGAAGAGCTTTTCGAGAAGCTCGCTCACTGTCCCAAGCCCCTGCCTGCGATGCGGTCCGGAAGGTGTGGGTAGTTGAGCTCCGGGAGGGGGCGGAACGGGAGCGCCTCGGCAAGCTCGAGAACCTGCACGAGGATCTTGCTCGCCCGCTCGACGTCCACTGGTGGTTTGCGCGACGCAAGTCCCAGCTCGAACCCACCCGCCGCCGCCAACCGGGCCAGCGTGTCAGTGCCCGGCTCGCGATGCCCGCGCAAGTAGGCGTTGACGACAGAACGAGGCAGCCCCGCCCGGCGAGCGAGCTCTGCCTGACTGAGACCACTGCGGTTTCGGATCTCGCCGACCAGCGACGCGGCAGGTGCCGTAGTCATTGACCTGGATGAGCCGGGGTTCATGAGCTCATGTTAGCGAATTCGCTAACAGCCAGGCTAACACGGAGATCGTGGTCGTCCCGGATTTATCGATTGCGACGTCGGTCGGCGCGGACCAGGGCGACTGCATCGACGGGGCCGGTCCAGGCGGCGCTGAGGGTGTCGAGCTTGGCCAACACAGATTTGAGATTGATGTTCCTCATCCTGGTCATGCGTCGAGAGTAGCTACTGGCCCGCTGCGGCTTCGTCGGCGACGACGGTCATCTCGTCGTTTTCGACCCTGCCGGCGGGGATCGAGCTGTCGTTGGCCAGCAGCCTGGCTAGGGCGTCGCGCTTGGCCTCGCCGGTGACGAGCCAGACGATGCGGCGGGCGGCGGCGAGGGCCGGATGGGTGAGCGTCATGCGGCGGTGCCCCTCGTAGGCGTTCTCGGTGAGGGCGACCCAGCGATCTTCGACGTCGAGGACAGGGTCGCCCGGGACCAACGAGGCGGTGTGGCCGTCCGGCCCCAGGCCGAGGTGGACGCAGTCGAGCCGCTCCGGCAGCGAGGCTTCGTACTGGCGCGCGGCGCCCTCGAGGTCACGCTGGGTGACCGGCATCGGCCGCAGCGCCGTCTGGTGGTCGATCGAGAGTCCCAGCACCATGTGCGTGAGGTTGCGCTCCTGGCTGCCGGGGGCGGCGATCCGCTCATCGACCTGGAACAGCTCGGTGCGGCCCCACGGCATCGTCGCAATGTCGCCGAGGACCGCCAGCATCGCCCAGGGCGTCCGCCCGCCGCTCATCGCCAGCGAGAACGAGCCGCGCTCGTTTGCCGCATCGGCGCCGGCGGCCGCGATCAGCTCGGCGGCGCGCTGGGCGGCCGCCTTCTCGTCGGCGACGACCTTGAGCTCGATGCTCACTCAGCGCTCTTCTCTTCGTGGCCGCCGAACTGCTTGCGCATGGCGGAGAGCACCTTGTCGGCGAAGTCGTCAAGTCCGCGCGAGGAGAAGCGCTCGTAGAGGGCCGTGGTCAGCACCGGGGCCGGCACGCCCTCCTCGATCGCCGCGATCGAGGTCCAGCGGCCCTCGCCGGAGTCCGAGACGCGGCCGGCGAAGTCGGCCAGGTCAGGAGATTCCTCCAGCGCGGCGGCGGTCAGGTCGAGCAGCCAGGAGCCGATCACGCTGCCCCGCCGCCAGACCTCGGCCACCTCGGGAAGGGAGATCTCGTATTCGTAGAACTGTGGGTCCTCGAGCGGCGCCGTCTCGGCGTCGGCCTCGCGCTGCGCCTTGCCGGCGTTGGCGTTGCGGAGGATGCTCAGCCCCTCGGCGTAGGCGGCCATGATCCCGTACTCGATCCCGTTGTGGACCATCTTCACGAAGTGCCCGGCGCCGTTCGGGCCACAGTGCAGGTAGCCGTTCTCGGCGGCGGAGGGATCGCCGGAGCGGCCGGGCGTGCGCTCCGCCGCATCGGCGCCCGGCGCCAGCGAGGCAAAGATCGGGTCGAGCCGCCGCACGGCCTCGTCGGGCCCGCCGATCATTAGGCAGTAGCCGCGCTCGAGGCCGAAGACGCCGCCGCTTGTCCCGCAATCGACGAAGTCGATGCCCTGCTCGCGCAGCGTCGCGGCGCGGCGGATGTCGTCGCGGTAGTAGGAGTTGCCGCCGTCGACGATCGCGTCGCCCGCGTCGAGCACGGCGGCGACGCCCTCCACCGTCTTCTCGGTGATCTCGCCCGAGGGCACCATCGCCCAGACGGCGCGCGGCGGGCTCAGCTTCGCCGCCAGCTCCTCGAGCGAAGAGGCGCCCTCGGCGCCCTCGCCCGCCAGCGCGGAGATCGCGTCCGGGTCGACGTCGTAGACGACGCAGCGGTGGCCGTCGCGCATCAGGCGGCGGGCCATGTTGGCGCCCATGCGGCCGAGGCCGACGATCCCCAGCTCCATGGCTCCTAACCCTAACGCCAGGCGGGCGATGCCTGGCTGCCCAGCCAACGGGTAGCCTGGCGGGCGAATGGCCAAGCGTGCGGCAAGCCAGACCGACGAGGCTGCGGCCGACGCGCTGGCGATCTTCGGGATCACCGGCGATCTGGCGAAGAAGATGACCTTCCGGGCGCTCTACCGGCTGGAGGCGCGCGGCAAGCTCGACTGCCCGATCGTCGGCGTCGCGATCGACGAGTGGAGCGTCGAGCAGCTGCGCGAGCACGCTCGCGAGGCGATCGCCGCCACCGTCGAGGACCCCGACGAGGACGTCTTCGCGCGCCTTGCCGCCCGCATCTCCTACGTCCAGGGCGACTACGCGGATGCCGAGACCTTCAAGCAAGTCGGCGAGGCGATCGGCGGGGCGAAGCGGCCGGTCTTCTACCTCGAGGTGCCGCCGTCGCTCTTCGCCGTCGTCGTCCACGGCCTCGGCGACGCCGGGCTGACCGAGAACGCCAGAGTCGTGATCGAGAAGCCGTTCGGACACGACCTGGAGTCGGCGCGGGCCCTCAACGCCAAACTGCACGAGGCCCTCGCCGAGGAGCAGATCCTGCGGATAGACCACTACCTCGGCAAGGAGCCGGTGATGGACATCTCCTACCTCCGCTTCGCCAACTCGCTGCTGGAGCCGGTCTGGAACCGCGAGCACGTCTCCCACGTGCAGATGACGATCGCCGAGGACTTCGGGGTCGATGACCGCGGGCGCTTCTACGACGCGGTCGGGGCGATGCGCGACGTGATCCAGAACCACGCCCTCCAGGTGCTCGCCCTGGTCGCGATGGAGCCGCCGGCCGGCAGTTACGGGGACTCGATCCGCGACAAGAAGCTGGAGATGTTCCGGGCGGTACGGACCGCCGACCCGAAGCGCTACGTGCGCGGCCAGTACGACGGCTTCCTCGAGGTCAAGGACGTGGCCGAGGACTCGACCACCGAGACCTTCGCCGCGGTCGAGCTGGGGATCGACAACTGGCGCTGGAGCGGCGTTCCCTTCTTCGTCCGCGCCGGCAAGTGCCTGCCGGCCAAGGCGTCGGAGGTGACGGTCGTCTTCAAGCGGCCGCCGCCGCTTGGGATCGGATCCGGGAAGCTGCCGGAGCCGAACCAGCTGACGGTGCGGATCGAGCCGAAGCCGGGCGCCCGCACCCGCCTCTTCGCCAAGCGGGCTGGCGAGGAGGCCTTCGAGCCGGCCGATCTCGAGGTGCTCTTCGAGAAAGTGCCGGGCGAGGACCCCGAGCCCTACGAGCGGCTGCTCGGGGACGCGATCGCCGGCCGCAACCAGCTCTTCACCCGCGAGGACACGGTCGAGGAGACCTGGCGGATCGTGCAGCCGCTGCTCGACGAACCGGGCCCGGTGCACCCCTACGAGCCGGGGACCTGGGGACCACCTGAGGCGGAGAAGCTCACTCGCGGCATCTGCCAGTGGCACGAGCCCTGGTTGTCGTGACACCCATGGCGGGGAATCGGGCTGAGGAATTGCTCTCGCGGCTCGGGTTCGAGTCGTTCCGGCCGGGGCAGCGGGAGGCGGTGGAAGCTGCGATGGCTGGGCGCGACTCGCTGATCGTGATGCCTACTGGCGGCGGCAAGAGCCTCTGCTACCAGCTGCCGGGATTGGCGACCGAGGATCTGACGATCGTGGTCAGCCCGCTGATCGCGCTGATGAACGACCAGTGGAGGCGGCTCACGGCCGCCGGGCACCCGGTGGCAATGGTTACCTCGGCGATGGACGGGGAGCAGGTGCGCCGCGCCCTGGCCCAGGTCCGCGGTGGCGAGGCGCGGATCGTCTACTGCTCTCCGGAGCGGTTTGGCTCGACGGTCTTCCTCGATGCCCTTGCGCAACGGCGGATCGACTTGCTCGCGGTAGACGAGGCGCACTGCGTCTCGGAGTGGGGCCATGACTTTCGGCCCGACTACCTTCGCCTCCCTCAGATCGCCGAGCGGCTGGGGCGTCCGACCGTGATGGCCTGCACCGCAACAGCGACGAAGGCGGTGGCGGCGGAGATCGTCGCCCGCTTCGGCCTGCGCGAGCCGTTGCAGGTGCGCTCCGGCTTCGACCGTCCCAACCTCTCCTTCGACGTGGTGCGGTTGGAAGGCAAGGGCTCGAAGGCGCGGCGGCTGGCGCTGCTCGAAGCGGGACTGGCCGGCCAGGAGAGCCGGCCGGCGATCGTCTACTGCGGCACTCGCAAGGACACCGACGAGGTCGCGGCGGCGCTGCGCGAGGCTGGCCTGCGGGCGGTCCCCTACCACGCCGGGATGGAGGCGGAGGACCGCACTGTCGCTCAGCGCCGGTTCATGGACGGCGAGGTCGACGTCGTCGTCGCCACCAACGCCTTCGGAATGGGCGTCGACAAGGCCGACGTGCGCTCCGTCTGGCACATGGCGATCCCGACCAGCCTCGAGGCCTACTACCAGGAGGCCGGGCGGGCGGGCCGCGACGGCCTGCCGGCGAAGGCGGTCCTGCTGGCGATGCGCGCCGACCTCGGGCGGCTGGTCCGCTTCAACCAGCAGCGCCACGGCGACCCCGAGCTGGCGATCGCCCGCGAGCGCGGCTGGCGCGACTACCGGACGATCAAGTCCTTCATCTACTCGGAGCGGTGCCGGCGGCGAGCGCTGCTCGACCACTTCGGCGACCGCCAGGCCGGCAGGCCGCTGGGCCGCTGCTGCGACGTCTGCGACCCGGAGGGCTGGCTGCCGGACCCGGAGACGATCGAGGTCCGCCGCCCGAGCCGCGCCGCCAAGGGCCCCGCGGCGCCTCCGCCCGAGCTCTCCCCCGCCGACGCGCCGCTGTTCGAGGCGCTGCGGACGTGGCGCAGGGAGGCGGCGGACGGCAAGCCCGCCTTCACGGTCGCCCACGACAGCACCCTGAAGGCGATCGCCGCCGCCCGCCCGGCCGATGCCGACGCCCTCCTAGCGATCCGCGGCATCGGCCCCAGCTTTATCGCCAAGTACGCTCCCGAGGTCCTCGCGCTCATCGCTAAGGACGCCGAGCAGAATGCAGATGGCGTGCAGGCGTAACAGGATCGGGGCACTCGTGGTGCTCGCAGCGGCGACGCTCTGTCTGATGGCGGCGGCGCCTGCCGAGGCCGGGTCGCTCCTGCCGCGCGGCGACAAGGTCTTCTTCGGCGTCAGCGACACCGGCGACAGCGCCGACTTCGGCCACTTCAGCGCCGCGCTGCGCAAGCACCCGGCGGTGATCGAGACCTTTCGCACCTGGGGCTCCGACTTTCCCGACTCGATCCAGCGCTGGCAGGCGGCTAGAGCGCGACCGGTCCTCCACTTCACGACGGCTGACTCGGGCGACGGGCACGAGCTGATCAGCCCGAAGGCGATCGCCCAGGGCTACGGCGACGAGTACCTGGTGCGGCTCAACAAGCTGTTCTGGGCGAAGAGGATGCGTGCCTACATCCGCCCGCTGGGCGAGCCGAACCGCTGCCTCAACGTCTACGCCGCCTACGACTGTGCCGGGCAACCGCGCGACGCCGCCCACAAGCCCCGCTGGTACAGGCTCGCCTTCCGGCGCATGTACGTGCTCCTGCACGGCGGCGGCAAGCGACGCCAGATCGACGCCCGCCTCCGGCGGGCCGGGCTGCCGCCGCTGAAGACCGACCTCGCGGGGCTGCCGAAGGCGCCGGTCGCGGTGATCTGGAGCACCCTGCCTGCCGGCTCGCCGACCGTCCCCCAGAACCGCCCCCGCCACTTCTACCCCGGCAACGACTACGTCGACTGGGTCGGCACCGACTTCTACTCCGACAACCAGGACTGGAAGGCGCTGACCGGCCTCTATAAGCGCTTCGCGGACAAGCCCTTCGCGCTGCCCGAGTGGGGCGTCTCCAGCGGCGACGACCCCGCCTACGTCAAGAGCCTGATGACCTGGGTACGGCGCCACCCGCGCTGCAAGCTGCTCGTCTACTACCAGGACTTCGGTTCATCCAGCCCCTACCGGATCCAGAACTACCCGGCGAGCCTCGCCGTCCTCGAGCACGCGGTCCACTCGCCGCGCTTCCCGCCCTTCGCCCCCGACCCGCCGCACGTCCCCCCGCCGCCCCCCGGCGGGGTTGCGCCGAAAGGGCGTTAGGGACGCGGCTTCGGCTTGGGCGCCGGCTTCCCCTCCGGCGCCACGATCCGGTCGGCAAGCCCGCGCCTGTACTTGTAGGGCTGTAGCGCGGTGATGCTCGAGTAGCCGGTCAGGTAGAGGCGGCGACCATCGGAGATGATCGGCGTGTAGGTGCCGCGACCGTAGTGGAAGACGCGATGCCCGGTGCGCATGTCGAAGCCGGTCGTCGTCTTGTTGCTGAACTCGGCCACGTAGACGGTTTCGCCGACCGCGGAGAGCGAGCCGACCACCTGCCCGCCGGCCGAGCGGCTCCAGCGCACGCTGCCGTCCTTGGCGTCGAGCGCGTAGACGTTGCCGTCGAAGGAGCCGATGTAGACGGTCGGCGGGCTGTGCCTGGTGTTGGCGACGGTCGGCCCGGAATAGGCATAGCCGCCGGTCGAGTAGGTCCAGGCGAGCGTGCCGTCGTGGAGGTCGAAGCTGTAGACGCGGTCGTCGTTGTTGCCCGCATAGACGCGGCCGAAGGCGACCGCCGGGGTCGAGTAGAACTCGCCGGTGCCGCCGAAGCCAGGCCCGAGCGAGCCGCTCTGCCACTTCAGCCTGCCGGTCTTCGCGTCGACCGCGTTCATCTCGCCGCCGTAGTCGCCGACGTAGAGGGTGCCGCCGTAGTAGGCGGGCGCCGACTTGATCGGCCCGCCCAGCGTCGTCGCCCAGCGCACGTTGCCGCTGATCGTGCTCAGCGCGAAGAGCTGGCCGTCCTCGCAGCCGAAGTAGACGGTGCGGTCGACCACCACGGGCGAGGACTCGGCCCGGCCCGGCAGCGAGCGCTTCCAGATCACCTTGCCGGTCTTGGCGTCGAGCTTGACGATGTGCCCCGGCACCAGGTTGACGATGTAGAGCCGGTGCCGGTAGTAGGTCGGCGAGGAGGCGTTGAGGCGGCCGATGCTGCGATGCCAGAGGACCTTGCCGGTGTCGGCGTCGAGCGCGTAGGCGTTGCCGTTGTTGTCGACGAAATAGAGCTTGCCGCCGACGAAGATCGGCGGGAACTCGAGCAGCGGCCGGCCCGTGTAGCGCCAGAGCTTGCGGAAGGGGGGCTTGACCCCCTTAGCGGGCAGGTAGCGGGTGCGGGCGCGGTTGAGACCGAAGAGCGGCCAGTTGACCGCCTTGCGCTCCGCCTTGGGCGGCTTCTGCGATTTGAAGGCGACGTTGGGGTTGTGGACGTCGGCCGGCCGCTTCAGCAGCTCGTAGGCGAGCGCCGCGCTGCCGCCGACCAGCAGCACCGCGGCGGCGATCAGGCCGATCGTCAGGCGCCGGTGCTCGCGCCAGAGCCGCTTGGCCTGACGGCGAAGGCGGACCTTCGCTGCTTTCTTCTGCTTGGAGGCGGCGTGCTTCTCAGGACTCATGCGGCGAGCCGGTCATGGTAGGGAACCGGCTCAAGGCTGCCTTAAGGCGCGGACGCCGAGGTCTGCCGAAGCTTCCAGCGCTGCGGGTCGGTTCCCTCGACCGGTTCCGCCTCGCCGAGGATCGCCAGATGGTCGAGGCAGGAGAGGACGATCTGCAGCGCCCAGGCGCTGACCGGCGAGTTGACGTTCTCGGGGCCGACGAACTCGGCGACGATCTCGAACGCCGTCCTCTCCTCGCCGCCAGCGAGCGAGCCGCGCGCCTTGGCGAGCAGCTCGTCGACCTGGCGACGCGCTTCGGCGATCTTGAGGGCTGGTTCGCGGAAGGGACGGCCGTGGCCGGGCAGGCAGAGGTCGACCTCCAGCGGCTCGATCTCGTCGAGGCTGCGCCGGAATTCGCCGACCGGGTCGGGCGAGTGGCCGTGGTCGAAGAAGAGGACGGTGCGGCCGAGCAGGTGGTCGCCGGAGATCAGCAGCCTGCGCTCCGGCTGGTGCAGGACGACGTGGGAGGGCGCGTGCCCGGGCGTCTCGTATACCCGCCAGGCGCCGAGGTCGGTCTCGACTTCGACGCCGGCGACCAGGTCGCAGTCGGGCTCGGCGATCGCGTCGATGCCGGTGTCGGCGTCGCCCTTGCGCGACTCACGGTAGCGCTCCAGCGCGGCCGGCGGCACGCCGCTCTGCCGCGCCACCTCGATCCGCTGCTCCAGCGCCGCCGCGGGGTCGTCGGCGAGCAAGCGCACGTGTTCCCAGGCGGGGTGCATCCAGAGCTCGCAGCCGGCCGCCTCGACGATCGGCGCGGCGAGGCCGTAGTGGTCGGTGTGGGAGTGGGTGCAGACGAGGAGGCGGACGTCCTCGAGGCCGAAGCCGGCCTGGGCCAGGGCAAGGTCGAACTGGCGCAGCCGCCCCCTGCCGCCGATCCCGGTGTCGAAGAGGACGATGCCGCCGTCGGCTGCGACCGCCCAGGCGTTGCCGTGCGGCACGCCGGGCCAGGGCAGCGGCAGGCGCAGCCGCCAGACGCCCGGCAGCGCCCGCTGGGCCCGCGGCGTCTCGGGCCGCTTGCGAACCTCGCTCATCGACGCTAGCTGGTCGAGAGGCCGATCGCGAGCAACGGGAAGCCGGCCATCAGGCCGAGGTAGGCGCCGATCGCTGCGCCCGTCAGGGCGCGGGTGCCGCGCGACCTGGCGCCGGCGAAGAGGCCGGTCAGCACGCCGAAGGCGGCGAATCCAAGGCCGATCCAGAAGACGTCGGGCATCAGCGCGGCGAGACTATCGAACCCGCCTGGCGATAAGTTGACGACCGTGAAGCTGCTCGCCTTCAGCGACCTGCACCGGGACCTCGGCAAGGCCGCGACGCTGGTCGAGATGTCGGCCGAGGCCGACGCGGTGATCGGTGCCGGGGATCTCGCCTCGGTGCACGAGGGGCTGGAGGAGACGATCGCCGCGCTGAGCGCGATCGAGGTGCCGACCGTGCTGGTCCCCGGCAACAACGAGACCGACGAGGCGCTGCGCGAGGCGACCGCCGATTGGAGCGCGGCGACGGTCCTGCACGGCGAGGGCACGACGATCGACGGTGTCGAGTTCTTCGGCCTCGGGGCAGGGGTGCCGGTCACCCCCTGGGACTGGAGCTTCGACCTCGACGACGAGGCGGCGGCGGCGATGCTCGCCCCCTGCCCGGCCGAGGCGATCCTCGTCCTCCACTCCCCCCCGCGGGGCCACTGCGACACCAACGGCGCCGGCGACCACTTCGGCAGCGAGGCCCTGCTCCGAGCGATCGAGGAGAAGCGCCCCCGCCTCGCCGTCTGCGGCCACATCCACGAGTCGTGGGGCTGCGAGAGCCGGATCGGCGAGACCCCGGTCCGCAACCTGGGCCCCGCCGGCCAGCTGATCGAGGTCTAGCCCTTCAGGGCCTTCACCTGCTTGCGCCAGGCATCGGCCTTTGCGGAGGAGGACTTCTTCGTCTTCTTGCCAACCGCCACGGCGGCTTTCAGAGCCGCGTTGCTCTTCTTCAAGCCCCGATCGATACCCGGGTGGTCGGTCTGGGCATCGATCCAGGAGCGGACGCTGCCGGTCTTGGCGTCGAACACGCCCAGGTCGCGGTATTCGCGACGCTGCCCGAAGTAGATCTCCTGCCACCAGTGATCCGACACCGGGTCGTGCCAGCTCAGGTAGCCGCCGCGGAGCACCTGGCGCGGTTTGGTCAGGGCGCCTGTGTAGCTGTAGCGGGTCGATTTCGAATCGGTCGGATCGAAGTAGTTGGGTGTATAGAAGTCAGAGACCAGGATGTCGTTGACCGTGTAGGCGCATTCGTCCGCCTCGCAGGGATCGCAGACCTCGACCAGGAACTCGACCCGATCCTGGCCCCGTTTCGGCGAGCGCCCTGGGATCACCCGCTTGCCGAACGGGTCGGCGAGCATCTCCAGCATCTCGTGGCTGGCGGTCAGCGACCAGCTGTCGGACATCGCGATCAGCGCGAAGGGCTGGCCGTCCTTGTCTTCGTGGATCCCGGCGGCCCCCGGCCTTTTGATGTCGGTCTCGACGATCATCGGCCAGTAGCCGACCGGCACGTCCTCGAGGCGCGGGAATGCGTCAACTGTCGCCTGGACGTTCCAGATCGGGCCGAAGTCGCGAGTCGCCTGCCGCTGCAGGGCGGCAGCGACCCGCGAGACGTCGCCGGGATCATGGTCCCCGACCTCCGAGACCAGTGCCAGATTGACTGGGAGCATGGCGCTTCTCCTTCCATCTCGGGTAAGTGCTCGAATAGCTTGCACTATTCTGGCTTGTGTGGGAGGGAAGCGGCGGCGTCAGACGACCCGGAAGTGGACCGTGTGGCGCCGCGAGCGGTCACTCTGGTTGCGGGCGATGATGACCACCCGGTAGCGACCGGCATGCAGGTGACGGCGGTGGAGGATCCGCGCCAGCGGCACCCGGTTGTGGCCGGCGCGGCTCTTGCGCACGATCGAGACCCTGTGGGCGAAGTGCCCGAGGGGAATGATCTCGATGCGCACCTGCGCGGATTCCGAAAGGCCGTAGGAAACCGAGCCGGTGACGGCGCCGCCGATTCTCTGGGGGACATGCACAGAGCGAACGGTGAGTCTCTTCCTGCCGGTCTCGTCTTCGCACGGCCCTGTGCCACCGTAGATCCAGCAATCGACGACCGCGCGGTAGGCGTCGAGCGCGGCCTGCGAGGAGTCGATGCGCCAGTCGTCCTCACTCGTTTCGTTGAACCAGATGACCGCGCTGACGCGGGGGAAGCTCTGCGGGATCGCCGACATGAACCCGGCCCGGATCCAGGCCGCCTTGTCGCCGCCGGTTTCGCTCGAGGACGTCTCGGCGATGATCACCGGTTTGGCGCTGAGCTGGGTGACGACCGAGTAAGAGGTGGAGAAGACCGTTTCGAGGCTTTGCCAGGCGCCGTTGGCGCTGCCCCAGTTGTAGCCGTCGAGGCCTACGTAGTCGACCCATTCGTCGCCGGGGAAGTAGGGGGGGATCGGATACTTGCTCCCTTCCTGGACGTTGGGCGACCAGACCCACTTGACGTTGGTGGCGCCGTCGCCGCGGAAGAGCGAGACGACGTGCCGCCAGGCAGCGAGAAAGGTTTCAGGCGTGTAGGTGCTGCTGGACCAGGGGTACCAGTCTCCGTTCATCTCGTGAGCGAAGCGCACCATCAGCGTGCCGCCCCAGCTCTTCGCGATCCTGGCCGATTCGTGGAGATAGGAGTCGTATCTGCCGGATGCGATCCCCGAGAGCGACTGGTTGTGGGGCTCCCAGGTCACCATCGGCGTCTGGCCGGTGGCGCGCAGATTCGTGATCTTGCTCGAGTCCAGCAGCGGCCGCCCGAAATTTCGATACCACATGACGATGTCCGGCTGGCGGCCGACCATCGCGGCGTATTCGGAGAGCGTCCGCGCGCTCGCCGGGGCTTCCGGCGTGTAGGCGCCAAGCTGGATCGTCGCCGAGGCCGGCGCTGGAGCCGCGGCCATGGCGGCGCCTACGGCCAGCACGGCCGCCAGCGGTGCGAGTCTCTTGTGAATCGAGGTGATCCCCTACCCCCCGTATCGCAGGGGGCACCGCGCCCACACCGGGCCGGCGCCTCCCTCAAGGCTTGGATGGCCCTACCCGCCCCTCCTCATTCGAAACCCGATGCCTGGACGTCGAGCGTGTCGCGGTCGGCGCCGCGGAGGACGGCCTTAGCTTCTGCGCAACCGTTTACTTAGCAGTGGGCATCGCGCCGCCATGCATCGCGTCGCCGTTTGCCGAGCGGTCGTCCATCGCGCCTCCGTGCATGCCCATGGTCTGCATCGCCCTTGCCGCCTGAGGCGAGTCCGGCAACGTCAGCCCAGGCACGCGGTCGGGCGCGAATGCCACCGCGATGCCGAGCGCGAGCAGGAGCAGGGCGACACCCCGATTCGCGAATGCCCTCCATGGCAGCAGCTTCTCGATCGCGATCAGGGCGGCGACGAACGCCATCCAGCCGATGCTCATCACCCCGAGCGCGAACAGCGCCGCCATCAGGGCCCAGCAGCAGCCCACGCACCACGCCCCGTGCTCGATGCCCATCCTCATCGCCCCCAGCCGCCCCGGGCGCCAGGACGTCAGCAGGAACATCAGCGGGTTCCTGCACTTCCTCAGGCAGGCGTCCTTGAGGGGGGTGAGCTGGTAGGCCGCCGCCGCGATCAGCACTCCCGCGGCCAGATACGGTCCGCCGCGGTCCCAGGAGAAGGCATCGATCGAAAGTGACCGGCTCAGATCGAAGATCGCATAGCCGGCGAGGCCGGCGGCCGCCCAGGCGATCAGATAGCCGCCGACGAAGACGGTGGTCGCGCCGGCCGGGGCGCTCTTGCCCTGCTCGCGTCTGCCTGTCTCCATGCGGGCGTACATGAGGACCATCGGGGCGATCGAGGGGAACATCATCGCGGCCATCATCACCACCCAGGTGGTGAGGAAGAAGCCGAGCGTGCCCAGGTCGGTGCCGGGCCCGGCGTCCATGCCCCGCATCCGCTCGTCGGTCACCGCCCAGCCCGCCAGCGCCAGCAGGCCCAGCAGGCCGAATCTCAGGATCTCGGGCAGGGCAGGAGGCCGGCGAAGGGTCGCTGACTCCATGGCTGCGTCGGACAGGGGTGCCGCGGACGAGGCTACGCGCGCCCCGTTGCCGCCCCCTCGCCCATATCGCTGGCGAACTCGTAGTCGGCGGTCTCGGCGTAGACGGCGTCGAACTCGATGTCGAAGACGTCGGAGTGCCCGGAGGACTTGCCGACCCGGAACTCGGGCGCGAAGCCGAAGGCGGCGTTCTTCACCGTCGTCTGGGTGTCGCTGCCCTCCGGTCCCGGCAGCGGTTCGAACCCAAACGAGTTGCCCCGGATCGAGAACGACGGGGCGTCCCCGTCCGAGAAGGTCACCTCTCCACGCTCGGTGCCCAGGTATTTGCCGTAGAGGCTGGCGAACATCTCGAACGGGCCCCCCTCCTGGCCGCGCATGATGCGGTCGATCGCGTCGAGCTGCTCGTCCGAGGCGTCCTCGTTGACCACCACGCCGACCGTCCAGTTGCCCGCCGTCAGATTCGACGGGAAGATGTTGATGAGGCCGATCTTGGTGCCGCTGAGATCGACGTCGTCCAGGTTCCCCTCGCTGACGTCGAAGACGAGGTTGCCGTGGCATTCTCCGTCCGGCCCCGTCGGCGGGCCATCGGTTGGGCAGGGGCACAGCAGCTGGCACGAGCAGGTCGCCAGGTAGGTCCCCGAGATTCTCCAGGCCATGGACGCTCCTTTCCGGCGGCGCCGGTCCGCCGTAGATTGGGCGGGCCCGAGCCGCAAGGGCCGGAGCCCTTCATGGACTCTAGATCTGCAGGAAGGGCGGGTCAAGGATGCTCGCCGCCGCCCCGAAGGGGGGCGGCAAGTCGGTGTAGGCTCGTACGGACATGGCGTTAGAGGCGATCTTCCTGCCCGGTGGCGTGATGCCGGCGGACCTCGCCTACGGTTCGCTGCTCGAGGCGCTGGGCGAAGATGTCGAGGCGATCGCCAAGGACCTCGAGGTCTACGCGGGTCCCGAGCCGCCGCCCGGCTACACGCTTGACCATGAGATCGCCGGCGTGCTGCGCACGGCGCGGGACGCCGGCTTCGATCGTTTCCACCTGGTCGGCTACTCAGGCGGTGGCGCATCGAGTGTGGCCTTCGCCGCCAAGCACCCCGAGCGCCTGCTGAGCCTCGCGTTGCTCGAGCCCGCCTGGATGGGGAACGAGGACCTGAGCCCCGAGGAGCAGGTCGTTTGGCGAGAGCTCGATCGGATCGCGACGCTCCCGTCTGCGGAGATGATGCCGGCGTTCGTCGCGATCCAGCTCGCCCCGGGCGTCGAGGCGCCGCCACCGCCACCCGGTCCACCGCCGCCCTGGATGGCGACCCGCCCCGCCGGGCTGCGGGCCTTCATGAGGACGTTCAGCTCATCGACGCTCGACCTCGACCGCCTACGGGCTTTCGCGCAGCCCGTCTACTTCGCGCTGGGCGGTCGGAGCAACCCGCATTACTACGGCCGGATGGCCGAGCGAGCGCGTGCGATCTTCCCGAATTTCACTCTCGAGGTATTCGACAAGCGCCACCACTTCGACCCACCGCACCGGATCGAGCCCGAGCGCACCGCGCGGGCGCTGCGGGCTCACTGGGCACGAGCCGACGGCTGACCGCAGCGTCATTACGGCCGCGGCGCCGAGGTCGCGCTGCTGAACGCGCACGACAGGATTCGAACCTGTGACCTTCGGTTTCGTAGCCCGATCCGCTACCGCTCCACACGGCCGTTTGCGGCGATTCTGAGACAGATATGAGACTTGACAGATGCGGGCGTTTCGACCGAAGGTCAAGGACCGCGACGCAGACAATCCGTATCATCTGGGCATGGCCTACGAGCGGATCAAGACCGAGCACGCCGGAGCGAAGAACGGCGACGGGGCCTGGATGCGAACGCCGAGGCGAAGCAAGTCGCCAAGCGCAGGCGTCGGCATTGGACAAAGAGGCAACAACCCTTGCCGAACTGCCCAGGGACGCCGGTACGATTGGCGCATGACCACGCGGGAGAAAGCCCACGCGCTCCTCGACGAACTGTCCGACGCGGAGCTCGACGAGGTCGTCAAGCTGCTCAAGGTTCGGCATGAGGAAAGCGAAGAGCCCGAGATGGCCGAGCTGCCGGAGAGCTGGAGAACCTTCGAGGACGGAACGCCCGTCCCAAATTGGGTGGCTGCCGTCGATGAGGCCCGAAAGGGCCGTTAGTGCTGGTCATTGACGCGAACGTCGCGGTCGCGGCGTGCGCCAGGTCAAGTGGTTTCGACGAGCTTCCCGAGGATTTGGTCGGCCCGCCCTTGCTGTGGTCGGAGGCGCGCTCGACCCTGCACCTGCAAGCCACAAAGGGAGAAGTCGCAGCCGAGCGGGCCGAGCATCTGCACGAACGACTCAATGCAGCTCCCGTCAAACGGCTTGATCCGCCGAACCTCGGTGCAGAGACGTGGCGAATCGCCAACGATCTCGGCTGGGGCCGAACCTACGACGCCGAGTACGTAGCCCTTGCGAAGTTGCTCGATTGTCGGCTGGTGACGCTGGACACCCGCCTGCGCCGCGGAGCAGATCGGCTCGGCTTCGTCGTAACGCCAGCCGAGATGTAGACGAACGAGCCTAGTCTCCGGGTTCCCGCTTGCGCTTTTCCCCTTCGATCTCCACGAGTCGGCGCTCATTCCGGTCATCGGCTTCCTGCCTGCTGATGGTCAAGAGGCCGTTGCCCCCACTCCAGGCCCATTTTCTGAAGATGTCGCGAATCTCCTTAAGTCGAGCATGAACATCGTGGATCTCGTCTCGCGATGCGAAATGAAGGTGCATGTATTGCTCAAGATCGAGATCGATCTTCTCTTCGAATCGACGCCTTCCCGTCTCATCCGAATACCTGATTGTCGCTGCGTAGACCAGCGGTAGATCGGATTCATGACGTCTGAAGCCGAGGTCGAAGAACGTCCGCAGTTCCTTCCCAGGAGCGAGAGTCGAGATACCGTCGCTCAGCATCTTGAACTTCTCTACCGGAATATCCACCGTGCTTTTCAGCGGCGGCTCGATATCGATCCTCACATCACGAGCGAGAGACGTGCCGAGGTTCGTCACGTGCAAGAACAGCTCAGAGGCACGCTCGAAATCGGTGTCGATTACGACGAAGGGTCGATTTTGCTGTTCGCGGAGTTCGCGGGCCTCGTTCACCTGCCTCCGCGCGAACAACGCAGCGGCTATCAGTACGAATAGCTGAAGGGCAACGATCCCAACGGTCGCAACTTCCGTCCAGACGATTTCTTTTGCCATGAAAACCGCTTCTCACTCCCCATGGTCAAGATCGTCGTGACCATTCCGTGCCCACTCGACCAGACTGGACACCAACGAGTTCATGGTCCCTGCCCTGGCCTGCGGCGCGCTCGTCCCGGGCATAAAAGCCTCGGTGCGCATCCAGAATGTGTCGTCCTCTTCGACTGGAATCTCCCGAAGCTTGGGCGCCAGGGCGCGGAAGAAAAGCTCGACTTCAGAGCGGGTAAGCGACACAGGATCAGATTCCTCCTCAGGCTCCTTCGTGAGCACGTGGTACGCGCCTGCTAGAGCACGCAACATCGTGGCTGAACCGATCATGGAGCGGTTCTCGGATTCGCCACGGAGCTCAACTGGATCCAAGGTTCCGTCTATGACAGCCTGGAGATCCTCGAAGCCGGCGGCGAGCACGTCAAGGAACTTCCGGACCTCATCTACCGCTTCGACTTGGTTCGCACTCAGTTCATCCTCGATACGTGCCCCGATGCGCCCGGAAATCCCGACGTGGACCGTTCGAACGATGTCGGCCACCGTCTTGGCGCCCATCAGATTGGGGTTGCTCGGACTCATCCTTGTTGACTGACCGAACTCCACTCGATCCTTGAGCAGCGGATGGTCCTCCATCACCTCCACGGCTATCCGATTGATGACCTGCCTCTGGTCCAGAAGTGTCGTGTAGTCGGGGTTGACGCCCTTTGCGTTGTTGTTGATGTCCGCGAACATCTGCTTCGCGCGATCGGTGCTAACCACCGCGATGTCTACGGATAGATGCTCGTTCGTAAACCGCTCTCGGGTCCGCAATAGATCTTTGAGCTTCTTCTCCAGCTCAGGAATGGTGTCGTCGTTTCCGTTGCGTTCGGCGCTCTCGATCTCATCTCGTTTCTTTCGAATCGCCTCGTTTACCTCGTCGATGGCGAGGAACGCACCGAGCGTTCGGTGCTGACCATCCAGAAGCAAAATCTCGGTGAGTACGTGCAACGGGATCGTGAGTTCCCCCCAAGCGGTCCCGTCCTCGAATGAAGCAAGAACGTCAAATTCGATCTCTCCAGATGGGGCGCGGACGATAATCGCCGGGGATACCCAATCATCGCTTTTCGCCAGATAGGTCCCGAACTTTTTCGCCCGATTGGCATCCACTCGTCGGTTTCCCTCGATCACGTGACTTGGATCGGGGCGCTTGACCACGATCTGGGGTAGCTGAGCCACGGCGACGGTGATGTGGAACATTTCGCGGCCACCTTGCCGGTACTTAGTGGCCGGAACCTTTACGGGCCGTGCGGCGCCGAGATCCTCGCTGAGGCTTGAAGAATCTAGCTCAATGGTCATAAGGACTCCTTATTAGAGATCTTATTTACAAGATTAGAATCTCAAATAAACGGGAGTCTGTCAAGGTGTCGAGATGCCGTACCCGCCCAAATGTCGGGCGCCTACGAGATGCCGTGTTCCAGTCGCACTTTTGGCCCAGGCCACGCCGACTACCCGATGGCCGCTCTTATCTCGACACAGCTTCGGCCCACTGGGTGCGTATAGCGCGCCAGCATCGTCTCGACGCGGTGGCCGGCGATCTCGGCAAGGTCGGCGTCGTTGATGCCTGCCGCACGGAGGTGGGTGACGTAGCTGTGGCGGCACTCGTGGGGGCGGATGTCCAGGCCGGAGGCTTTCTGAGCCG
>WNGD01005203.1_pt1 | contig 24351 bp, 14 predicted proteins | sample 5400671 | NCBI WGS metagenome assembly WNGD01 (sample SAMN13153369, study PRJNA577476) | soil metagenome | isolation source: 40 cm soil or saprolite under grassland replicate 2 | place: USA:California | collected 2016-06-15
CTGACCTCTGAGGTGTTTTTAAAGATGGTCGAAGGAATCAGCCAGCTCAGAGCCAGCGATGAGGCGGGATTTGCCGCCTGGATCCTCCAGATAGCACGGATCACTGTCGCTAGCTATTACCGCAAGCGCGAGAACCAGCCAGCGTTTGTCTCTCTTGAACCCAGGCTCTGGGAAGAGGAAGAACATAGAGAAGACCGGGTGATCCCGGCGAACATCCCCGGCGTCGACCCGGTGCTGCAGGCAGAATCACGTGATGAATGGAACGCCGTTGTCAACGCGATCAATCTGCTGACTGAGGACCAGCGCCAGGTACTGATTGGCAGGCTGATCCTGGGATACGATGTGAACACTGTAGCACGACTGATTGGTAAAAAAGCCAGCGCTGTCAAAGCGTTGCAATTTCGTGCTCTACATAGCTTGCAACGCTTGCTAGGAAAGCAAAATCTCCCTGAGCGCGCGCTCCATGTTCATACAGGTCGCAAGGAGGAAGCCCCGTGAAGCAACTTCCTGAACGTCTCAACGACCGGCTTGAGCAACTAAATGCGCGCTCCTGGAATGATGAGAAGCCAGCAGATTGGCTCCTGTCACCTGCCCATGCTCCTGAAAGCGACCACGAAGTAGATGAGTTAGCCACCCTGGCGCATCGCTTTCAATTGGCACCTCCCTTGCAGGTAGACCCGGACTTTGCAAAGCAATTGGAAAGACGCATTCTGCTGCGCAACGCCGCGTTGCGCCTGGAGAGGCAATCTGCGCGTGGACGGCTTTTCCCGCGCCTCCTGCGCGGGCATCCATTTTTTGGAGTGGCACTCAGTATTTGTCTACTGCTGCTATTGTTGGGAACAGGGGTACTGGTAACGGCAGCGCAAGTTTCGAATCCAGACAACCCACTTTATACAGTGAAGCGCCTCGAGCAACACGTGCAGATCTCACTAGTCAGCTCGTCAGAAAGCCAGGCCAGATTGGACCTGCAATTTGCCCGGGACCGGCTCAACACGCTTGTGGGTCTTGCTGATCCAGCGCATGCGCAAGCTTACCAGCGGGGACTTACGGACCTGGATCAGCAGATTAGAGCAGTGGTCAAGGGTATCAATACACTCCCTGCCGGAACGTCCCGCGATCGCCTGGCAAGCGAACTCGCTACACTCGAAGCAGATGCACGCCAGGCCTTGCGGACGCTACTACCCCGGCTTACTTTAGCAGAGCGCCTGCTGACGACTGGTGAACTGGGGCGCCTGGGCGATAACGTACCCCTCCTGAAGAGCGTTGAGATCGTCTTGCCTGCACACCCCAATGGACATGCCATCATCAGCATCTCCGGTGACGATATACAGCTAGGAGCACAGTTGCTGGTGGATAGCCAGTTCGTAGAGGCTCGCAGTTCCCTCCAAAACGGCCTGAATGTCTTTGTAGCAACCTGGGCCGGTTACCAGCATCCTCACAGCATCGCCATTCTGAACCCCGACGGCACTGCTGCCGAGACTACCGCCATTACCCTGCAAATCCCAAACGATCATGGCAATGGCAACAGCAATGGTGGAGGGAACGGCAACGGAAATGGCAACGGTGGCGGAAAGCTTGGCGTTACCCCCACTCCGCATCACTAAGTGTTGTTTACAAACCCGATCATCCTTCACTTTGATGTTTCCACCTGTTCCTTGCCAACATATGCTGTACATTGCCATCATATGGCTCATCCGCAGGTTCGCTGATTGAGGTAAAATAGACACGTGTGCAAAGCGCAGAAAGGACAGTTATGAAAAAGACCTTCGCGATCTTTTTTTCACCTGGCCGTGCTTGGGTACCAGGAAAAACCAGCCGCGAACAGCCCTACTGGACTGAGCATGCTGCATTTATGGATAAGCTCTTTGAGGACGGAACTGTCATACTAGGGGGGCCCTATGCAGACTATACTGGCTTGCTCGTCATTATTGAAGCTCTCCATGAGGCAGAAGCGCATGAACTCTTTGAGCAGGATCCATTTGTGCTACATGAGATTGTGCGCATCAGCAGTATTCATGAATGGCTCATTTTCCTCGATGCTCGACACAAGCAGTAACTGGCTAGGATGTTGGAGCATAGTCTAGCAGTGATCGCCATATTTCTTCTAGTGGTTCCCTAAATTGACGCCTACGTCTATAGGTGGTACATTGAAACCAACCATACTTAAATAAGCGCGATATACACACATATATGAGAAACGAACTACTGGCATGGTTTGTGCGGGAAGGACTCCTGCTACAGGACATCACGACATCGCCGGAAGACCCGGAGCATGATGAAATCAAGGTCACAGTCAAAGCGCCCATAATAGCGCTGAGTAAAGCTGCAGACGGCTTTCGGGAATGTCCCGACCCGGTACTCTTCGGCTATCCCGACACCTGTCTCGACATAATGAACCTGGATGACTACAATAGCTTTGTGTATCAATGGTTTGAAAAGGCTGTAGCTGCTGGCCTGGGTCATTGTTTCGTCTGTAACCAGGTACTCGACATGGGCGGCGAGAAGCCCTGGGATGCCGTCTTCGTCACGAAAGAGTGGTATTGCTGGCTGCTCGTGCATTTCGATTGCAAGCGCTACCTCAGCCGTGACCTCAAGGGACGCAATCCTTTTGAAGTGGCGCTCCATCCACCCGAGTTTTTTGATATGCGTTTAACATAGAGTCTCATCGCCATCCGTAGGGGCGAGGGTGGTGGAGTAGGGAGGGGTGGGCCTTTATGGTCGCCCGCTGTCTAATATTCATGTCTCATCACCATCCGTAGGGGCGAGGGTAGTGGAGTAGGGAAGGGTGGGCCTTTATGGTCGCCCGCTGTGCTTCGCAGAAAGATGGAGCGTCTATAACGTAGTATAGAGGATGACATTGAATGGATAAGAACCAGGTTGCCAATTTGCTAGATGAACTTGCTACCTTGCTCGAGTTGAAAGAGGGTAGCAATCCGTTTGAAGTGCGTGCCTACCAGAATGCGGCGCGTTCTATAAATGCCCTTGATGGCGACATCGAACAACTGACCCGCGAAGGCAAGCTCAAAGGCGTGCCGGGGCTGGGATCAACAATTATCAAGCGCATCGAAGAAGCTGTAGAGACCGGGCACATTGCACTTTATGATGAGCTGGTCGAGACCACACCTCCTGTCAAACTCGAAATGATGCGTATCCCGGGGGTAGGTCCCAAGACCATCAATACCATCTACAATCAGTTGCATGTCAATAGCATTCCTGATTTAGTAGAGGCCTGTAAGCAAAATAAAGTGGCCACGCTGCCAGGATTTGGCAAAAAGACACAGGATAAAATTTTGCAAGGCATTGCTTTCCTTGCTCAGCACGCTGACCGATTTCTTTATCCAGTTGCGGAAGAGGAAGCCTTACACATTTCTACTGCGCTGAAAGCACTGCCGGAGATCGTGCGTTTACAGGTGGCGGGCAGCCTGCGCCGCCGCCGTGAGACGATAGGAGACATTGATATGGTGGTGAGCGTTGACGATTCGGCTGGTGAGGAGGTCAGACGTAAGATCATGGATGTTTTTACCAGCCAGCCCTCCGTCCAGGCTATTACAGGCAAGGGCGAGACGAAATCCAGTGTCGTGCTGAGCAGCGGCATAAACATGGACCTGCGCGTCGTCAATGACAGCCAGTTCCCCAACACTCTCCATCACTTTACAGGCTCCAAACAGCATCACATTCCCCTGCGTAGGCGTGCGCTCAGCATGAATATGACCATCAACGATTATGGACTTTTCAGGGGAAAGGAACCGCATTTAGAGCTAATTCCCTGTAAGGATGAAGCTGATATCTATGCCGCGCTCAGCATGGCTTACATCGAACCAGAGCTACGTGAGGATATGGGAGAGATAGAGGCTGCTGTCAATGGTACCCTGCCGGTGCTGGTGCAGGAGAGCGATTTGCGCGGGGTACTGCATGTGCATTCGACCTGGAGCGATGGTCGCAATACCATACGTGAGTTGGTTGAAGCGTGTATTGCGCGTGGGCTGGCCTACTTAGGCCTCACCGACCATAGCAAAACAGCAGCCTATGCAGGCGGCCTGGATGAAGAAGCCTTACGCCGTCAACACGAAGAGATTGATCGTCTGAATGAAGAATATGCTGGTCGCATACGTATTCTCAAGGGAACGGAATGCGACATTCTACGTGATGGGTCGCTCGATTACGAAGATGATGTGCTGGCGAACCTGGACTTCGTAGTGGCCTCGATCCATAGCCTGTTTAATCTCCCTGCACAGGAGCAGACACGACGCATGCTGCGTGCTATCTCCAACCCTTATGTTGATATCATTGGGCATCCTACCGGGCGCATTCTTCTTGGCAGAGAAGGGTATACTCTAGATTTGGACGCAGTGATTGATGCTGCAGCTGAGCATGGCGTATGTATCGAGATCAATGCCCACCCATCTCGGCTGGATTTGGATTGGCGTTACTTGCATCGCGCAAGAGACAAGGGCATCAAAATTCCAATTAATCCAGATGCGCATAGCATTGATGGATTCGATGATATGCGTTATGGCGTAGGTATTGCCCGTAAGGGCTGGTTGCGTGCCAGCGATGTTCTTAATACCATGTCAACGGATGCCCTGTGGAAATTTTTTAAGAAGAGAAGGAACCGGTAATATGTTACCATTAAGCATCCAGGCACGTAGTAGCATTAGGATGAGGTTGACATTCAACCATGTGAAATAATCAGATATGTAATATAGGGTAAGAGTGCAATAACCGTATTGCACCTAGGCAAAGGAAGAGAACTATAGATGGCACAAGACACAGAATTGCAGGTCAGCCTCCGCACCGTTACGGGAAAGGCGACCAAACACCTGCGCAAGGCGGGTATTATTCCAGCAAATATTTTTGGACATAAAGAGCCCTCACAGGCTATTCAGGTTGATGCACTGGCCTACGAGAGATTGCGACGCGCTCATCGCACATCAAGCGTCCTTTCATTGCGTATGCCTGGTAACAAGCGTGCTCAGACTGCCCTGGTGCGTCATATACAACGCGATCCTCGCACAGGCAAGATTTTACATATAGACTTCTACCGCGTGAGCCTGACCGAACGCGTTACTGTCAAGATCCCGCTGCGTTTGGTTGGCGAAGCTCCAGGCGTGAAAAACGAAGGCGGCGTTTTGCTGCACCCCCTGGATGCGCTTGAAGTAGAATGTCCCGCAAAAGATATTGTGGAATACTTTGAAGTCGATGTCAGCCCACTGGCCGAAATTGATGATATGATACATGCCGAAGAGATTCGGTTGCCCTCAAACTTTAAGCTGATTACCGACCCTAAAGAGGTCGTGGCAAAGGTCGCTGCCACGCGTGCCGAGATCGCTGAGGAAGCTGCTGAGGCTGCCGAAGCTGCCGAAGAAGCTGCGCCTGCTGAAGCTCCTGCTGCTGAGGAAACTGGTGAGGCATGAGAGGCTGCTCTGCCATTGAGCTACGCGGGCTTGATGGCGTCAGGACTGCTGGACGAATGCACGCCACAGATCCTTCGCGGAGTTTACCTTGAGCGGAGCGAATGCGCTTAGAATGACAGCCAGAGGTGTTGTCATCCTGAGCGCAGCGAAGGATCTAGTGCGGACTTATGGGGAATCACCAGCAAATACCCCTTGCTTTTGGGCAATCCAAAAGCTATAATATAAACAAAGATTTATAAAAGATTTGTTTATGTAACAGGGGTGTATGCTGCCAGATGGACGAATGGCGTGAACTTAAAATCATCAGGCATGGGATCTTGTGCCTGTCCTCCGTCGCTCACATATCCATCGTCTTTCACCCCAAAGGATGGAGAGTCGCATGTACAGGGTCGTTGACAAGTGATAAAGAAGTGTTATAGATTCTTAGCAAGTAGCCTGCGTACATTTCTAGTTTATTTTCGCATGGGGGTGGCAATGATAACTCTTAATGTACTCCACAAACTTCTGCCTGTTTCACATCAAATATTTAACCAGGGATGACGTTAAACATTGAGCGAAAAAAATTTAAGCACACTCCCTGATGCTTCTACATTTGTAGAGTTTCTTTGTCGTAGAGCCCTGCACCATCCTGACAGGGTAGCTTTTACCTTTCTGATCGATGGTGAGCTAGAGGGGGCTCGCCTGACATATGCAGAGCTGGATCGGCGGGCCCGCGCTATTGGCGCGTGGCTTCAACAACACGTCGCCCCTGGCGAACGTGCCTTACTCGTCTATCCCTCTGACCTGGAGTTCATTAGCGCCTTTTTTGGCTGCCTCTATGGTGGGGTGATTGCCGTTCCGACCTATCCTCCGCAAACTCGCACGAAGCGCAGTATTGCAAAGGTACAGGCCATTACCGACGATGTGCAGCCTGCAGCCGTTCTCACTACTTCGTCGATTACATCGACCGTTGAGAGTGTCTTCGCACAAGTCCAGAACCTGCACGGTGTGCCGCTGATTAACACGGATAGCTTCGACAACAACCTGGCAGCGGCCTGGCAGGACCCGGAGGTTGATAGCAGCACACTCGCCTTTCTCCAGTACACCTCTGGCTCTACAGGCATGCCCAAAGGTGTGATGCTCACACATGGGAATCTCCTGCACAATGCAGCAATCGTCTATCGCCAATACGAACTGACTTCTGAGGAGCATGGTTTAAGCTGGCTTCCGCTCTACCACGACATGGGCCTGATTGGCATGGTCATCGAAGCGCTCTACGCTGGTGCCCAAACCACCATTATGTCTCCGGCTGCCTTCTTGCAGCGGCCCGTCCGTTGGTTACAGGCCATCTCGCGCACCAGAGCAACTATGAGTGGCGCGCCAAACTTCGCCTATGATCTCTGCGTGCGTAAGATCACGCCCGAGCAGAAGCAAGAACTCGACCTGAGCAGTTGGACCAAAGCCTTCAATGGCTCTGAGCCTGTCCACCATGAAACGTTAGAGCGCTTTGTCGAAGCCTTTGCGTCCTGTGGATTCCGTCCAAGTCACTTTCTTCCCTCCTATGGACTCGCTGAGGCGACCCTGCTCATCTCTGGCATGCGCAAAGAAACCCCGCCCACCGTGCTCACAATACGGGCAGATGCCCTTAAACAGAATCGTGTCGTCAAGGTAAGTACAGGCAGCCCCCACGAAGACATACGTACCTGTGTCGGTTCTGGTCTGCCCCCGTCCGACCTCAAGGTCGTGATTGCCCACCCAGAATTACTCACCATGTGTTCCCCTGGTGAAATCGGTGAGATCTGGGCCTCGGGTCCCAGCATCGCCCAGGGTTACTGGCAACGAACTGAGGAAACGCAGCGTACCTTCCAGGCGTATCTTGCCGATACTGGTGAAGGTCCTTTCCTGCGTACCGGCGATCTTGGATTTATGCAGGATGGCGAATTGTTCATCACTGGCAGGCTCAAGGACTTGATCATCATCCGTGGCCGCAACTATTATCCCCAGGATATCGAACGGATAGTGGAACAAAGCCATCCGGCCCTGCGCCCCAGCTGTGGTATTGCGTTTTCAATCGATGCTTTGGATGAAGAGCAGTTGGTGATTGTTCACGAAGTAGAACGGCAGTTCAGGGATTTGAATGTAGATGAGGTCGTTACGGCCATCCGCCAGGCAGTGGCAGAGCAATGCGAACTACAAGTCTATGCAGTCGTCCTCGTCAAGGTAGGAAGTATCCCGAAGACCTCCAGTGGTAAGCGCCAGCGCAATGCCTGCCGGCAACGCTATTTTGATGGCCTCCTGGATATCGTAGGCGAGTGGACCCTACCGCCTGATGAGCGTACTGTATGGGTGGGAGTAAGTGATCCCTCAGGACAGGAAATCCAACCAGCCGGGGTCATTAATGAGAGGCACATTCGCGAGGAACTCCTTCTTGCTGAACCAGGCAAGCGCCAGAGGCTGCTTGAGGATTACATATGTGAAAAAATAGCTAGTACGCTAAAGCTTCCTCTCTCTCGCCTGGATTATGGGCAGCCGCTCAACAGCCTGGGGCTTGATTCCTTGACGGCTTTTGAACTTAAGAACTGGATCGAAGAAGAGTTAAAAGTAGACGTTCCCATTACGGCCTTCCTCCAGGAACCGAGCATTGCACAATTCTCCGCTCAGCTACTCCAACAGTTGGTGACAAACACGACTGCATCGCCGCTGTCACCTCTACTCACTGCTACACAGAGTGCGAGCGGGGCGGAGGATGGTCACGTTGATGCAACCAGTGAGATTAACCGGCACGACGCCAAACATTTGCTGGCACGCCTGGATCAGCTTTCAGACGAGGAAGTAGAATCGTTGCTTAGTGAGATGTTAGAGAAAGGGGCCGAATGAATGAGTGATACTGCCAAAAAGATTGCAGGTCTTTCTCCCGAGGAAAAGCGAGCGTATCTTGCGCAGCTTCTACATAAGAAAGCAGTGGTAGCAGAGGAAACAGAGCAGCAAACCCCTACCCCTGCGCTCTCTTCTCTTTCTCATGGCCAGCGAGCTTTATGGTTCCTGCATCAACTGGCGCCGGAGAGCCCGGCTTACAACCTTTTGTACGCAGCACGTATTCGCACGCCCTTAGATATTCTGGCACTACAACGCTCCTTTCGCGCACTTCTTCAACGTCATCCTATCCTTACGGCTACCTACAGCATGCATAACGGAGAGCCTGTTCAAACCTTTCATCCGCAACAGGCAACTTCACTTGAGTTAATAGATGCCTCTAGTTGGAGCTGGGAACAACTGAACCAGCGCTTGCAGGAGGAAGCGGATCGACCTTTTGACCTGGAACGTGGACCTATCCTGCGCATAATCTTGTTCAGCCGGGCAGAGCAAGATTACCTTCTTTCGTTGATCATTCACCACATTGCAGTAGATTTCTGGTCGCTCGATCTTATCATCCATGAATTGCGCCTGCTATATGCTGCGGAACGAACTGGTGTACCACTCCCTCTCCCTGCTCGACCTCCACAATATACAGATTATATTCGCTGGCAGTCTGAAATGCTGGCTGGTCCGGAAGGTGAGCGACTTTGGGAATATTGGCGACAGGAACTGGCTGGCGAGCTTCCCATGCTGAACCTCCCGCTCGATAGGCCGCGACCTCCAGTTCAGACCTATCGGGGAGGCTCCTATAGCTTTGAACTTGGTGAGGAATTATCACAACAGCTCAAGACGTTTGCGCAGGCCGAGAAGGTAACCCTTTATACACTCATTCTGACAGCATTTGAAACCTTGCTTTTTCGCTACACCGATCAAAATGACATCCTGATCGGAACGACAACCGTCGCCCGCAGTCGAGCCGACCTGCAAGAAATCGTCGGCTATCTTGCAAACCCTGTCGTTTTGGGCATCCATCCAGCTGCTGATCTCCCTTTCAAGGATCTGCTCAGTCAAGTACGCCATAAGGTAATAACGACGCTTGAACACCAGGACTATCCGTTTCCCTTGCTTGTAGAACGCCTTCAGCCGAGGCGAGATGCCAGCTACTCACCACTCTTCCAGACGATGTTTGTCTGGGATATGCAATACGGACATGAAGATGTAAAGGCGCTCCTCGCTGCCGCCCACGCAGCCCATCATGGGCAACCTGAAACGGCAGCCCGGCTAGCCCAGGAAAGCCTTAAACTGGAGACATATGCCCTGGGACAGCAAGGAGCACCTTTTGACTTGTCACTTAGAATATCTGAGCAACATGGCTCGCTTTCTGCTGATTTCCGCTACAATGTGGACCTGTTTGATGCGACTACGATGGCCCGCATGGCTCAACATTTTCGCATGCTGCTTGCAGGCATTGTCACCCATCCTGAGCAGCAGCTCTCGGACCTGCCACTATTGACAGGAGCGGAGCAGCACCAGCTCCTGGTTGAATGGAATGATACTCAGAGCGACTACCCGGAGCATCTGTGTATCCATCAACTATTCGAGCTACAGGTGCAGCAGCAACCAGAGGCTGTAGCGGTAGTATTTGAGGGCAATGCACTTACATACGGCGAATTAAACCGCCGCGCCAATGCGCTCGCCCATAATCTACAAGCATCAGGGGTAGGGCCCGACGTACTGGTGGGCGTTTGCATGGAACGCTCTATCGAAATGGTTGTTGCGCTCCTGGGTATCCTGAAAGCAGGCGGAGCCTATGTTCCATTAGACCCTGCTTACCCACGAGAACGGCTTGATTATATGATACACGATGCCCAGATGCCCGTTCTGCTTACGCAATCGCATCTGCTTGATCTGCTTCCAGGTGATGATACGAAGGTAATCTACCTGGATAGCGCCTCACCCCCTTCCCCCTCTCCATCAAAGATGGAGAGGGGGCCAGGGGGTGAGGCCCAACCCGCTAACCTGGCGTACATGATCTATACCTCCGGCTCAACAGGTAAGCCAAAGGGTGTGATGAATACCCATAGAGGTCTCTGCAATCGCCTGCACTGGATGCAGCAAGCCTACCAGTTGACAACAGAGGACCGCGTCCTGCAGAAGACACCTTTCAGCTTTGATGTCTCAGTTTGGGAGTTTTTCTGGCCTTTGATAACAGGAGCCTGTCTTGTTGTAGCACGACCCGGTGGTCACCAGAATCCCGACTACCTCGTCTCGCTGATTGAGGCACAACAGATCACCACGCTCCACTTCGTGCCTTCGATGTTGCAGGTGTTCTTGATGGCGCCAGGACTGGAGCGCTGCAAAAGCCTGAAACGTGTCATTTGCAGTGGAGAAGCCCTTCCATTTGAACTGCAAGAACGCTTCTTCTCACATCTCGATGCTGAACTGCACAATCTCTATGGCCCAACCGAAGCAGCCATAGACGTGACATACTGGCAATGCCAGCGCGAGAGCCGTGAACGCGTGGTTCCGATTGGCTATCCTATAGCAAACACGCAGATCTATATCCTGGACCGGTTGATGCATCCTGTGCCAATTGGCGTGGCTGGTGAATTATATATTGGCGGTGTCGGCGTGGCTCGCGGCTACTTTAACCGCCCTGAATTGACTGCTGAGAAGTTTGTGCCTGATCCTTTCAGTAAAGAAGCAGGGGCACGACTTTTCAAGACGGGTGACCTTGCACGTTACCGCGCGGATGGAGCCATCGAGTTTTTGGGCCGGGTCGACCACCAGGTAAAGATTCGCGGCTTCCGTATCGAACTCGGTGAGATCGAGGTAGTATTAGGCCAGCATCCCGCCGTCGAAGAAGTTGTGGTAGTGGCTCGTGAGGATATACCTGGCAATAAATCCCTCGTGGCCTATATTGTTCCCACCCTGGAGGCATCTCATTCAGGATTGCTTTCTGTTGAAGCATTACGAAGCTTCTTGAAGAAAGAGTTACCCGACTACATGATTCCTTCTACCTTTGTGTTCCTGGATGCCCTGCCGTTGATGTCGAACGGGAAAGTGAACCGCCTGGCACTTCCCGCGCCTGACATGTCGCGTCCGAAACTTGAAAAGGCTTTTGTACCGCCTCGCAACCAGGTAGAGGAGCTCTTGGCCAGTATCTGGGCCCAGGTGCTTGGCATCGATAAAGTAGGAATTCATGATAACTTCTTCGACCTGGGTGGGGCCTCTATCCAGGGTCTGCAAATCATCACAAAAGCGAACGAGGCAGGATTACATCTCACCCCCGAGTTACTTTTTGAGCACCAGACGATTGCGGAATTAGCCGTAGGGGCCGATTTATCGCACCCATCGTCGGTTTATCGGCCCGCGCCTGACCTTTCTGCAGCTGCGCCGTCCGCCGCTTCATCGGTCGTAGGGAACCGATTTATCGCGGCCCCGGATATATCGCGCCCATCGTCGGTTTATCGGCCCGCGCCTGACCTTTCTACTACAAAACAGCCTGTCCCGACGGTGGTCTCCACCAGGGAGGTCCTGGAGAGCTGCCAAAAGCCAGTTGTTTTTCCGCTGGAGCAACTGACCGGCATCAAATCCAGGCGTATGGCTGGAGAGACAGAGTTCTCTATCGATTTGGCGAAGAAAGCAGTTGAGAACTGCCTCGCTAATTCCAGATATCATCCTGATGATATAGATCTGCTTATTTGCTCTAACATCTCCCGCTGCGATGGCCCGAATTTTCAATATTCGTTTGAACCGAGTTCGTCCATCCGCCTGAAGCATCACTTTGGCTTTACGAACGCTCTTGTCTTTGACGTTTCCAACGCGTGTACTGGCATGTTTACTGCTGCAAGCATTGTCGATGCCTTTCTCAAAGCCGGCTTGATTCGCCGTGGCATGGTAGTCAGCGGAGAATATACTACCCACCTCGTGAAAACTGCGCAAAAAGAAATCGAGAGCTACCTGGACCCGCGGCTCGCGTGCTTAACTCTAGGGGATGCGGGGGCTGCAATGATCCTGGAGCAAGCGCCAGATAATGAGGTTGGCTTTCATGAGCTCGAGCTGTACACGCTCGGTCGCTACTATGACTTATGCGTCGCAAAGGCAACAGATAAAGAGCACGGCGGCGCAATTATGTTCACCGATTCGGTCAAGGTTTCCTCGGTCAATATACAGCAAGCGGTTTCGCATGCAGCATATGTGCTAGAGCGTTCGGCATGGTCACCGGAGGCGTTTCAACACATTATCGTGCACCAGACTTCCCAAATGACGATCAATGACGCAGCTCGCGAGATCAACAGTTTTTTGGGAAGGGAGCTTTGCACTAAGGACAATGTAATTAACAACATCGCTGAGCGCGGCAATACTGCAACGACTACCCATATTGTTGCCCTCATGGATTACATTCTCTCTGGCAAAATTCACTCGGGTGACAATGTGATCTTTGGCATCACTGGTTCCGGGGCAACCATTGGCACTGGACTCTATACCTTTGATGACCTGCCAGATCGCCTGCGCTGGATAGCAAGCGGGCAGAAAATAGAGAAAGTCAAAGAGACGGCTGAGCACCTCCCTCTCTCTCCAGCTACCCGGCGAGTTCGCGTAGAAAGTATTGGCACTCTGCCGGCACAAGCGCAGGTGGAGAGAAAGACCCTGGAACTTGCGCAGGCTGCCGCCACGAATTGTCTCGAAAAGTCGTCATACAGCAAAAGCGATATCGATCTCCTCATTTTTGCTGGAGTGTATCGGGATGACTTCATTTGCGAACCGGCTATTGCTGCCATGATCGCAGGCGAACTTAGGATGAATGACATGATTGAGTCACAACAGGACAAGAAAACCTTCGCTCTTGACCTCTTTAACAGTGGGATTGGTTTTCTAAACGCCTGCTCTGTTAGCACAGCCATGATCCAGGCAAAAAGAATGCAAAGGGTTCTGGTTGTGGCTTCGGAAATTGAAAACAATAAACAGGTCTTCCCAACAGAACTTCTTGGCCTTAATGAGACCGGTTCGGCGGTGATTTTAGATGAAAGTCCCGACGGTCAAACCGGCTTTGGTAACTTTGTCTTCAGGGATTTTACCAGCTACATCGACTCATTCAAAGCATATGGAGTGCAACGAAACGGTAAAACGGGCATGCACTTCGAGATAGACCCTGAGCTTGAAACCTGCTACCTGCAATGTATCCGCGAAGCAGTTGACGAACTACTCCGCGTCGAACAGTTGGACGTTTCGCAAATCAACGTAATACTGCCGCCACAGATCTCGCCGGCATTCATTACCGCATTGAGTAACACAATGAATCTCAGCAGAGACAGGTTTGTGGACCTTGCACAAGGCGGCGATCTTTTTACTTCATCGCTGGCATACACCTTGCGATATGTTCGCGAGCAGCATCTGGTAAAGCCTGGAGATATTGGGCTGATTATCAATGTTGGCATGGGAGTACAGATAGGTTGCGCTACCTACTACTTCTAATTAGGCTCCAGGGGCGCAGTCCCTGGCGGTGATTTGAGGGTCTGATATTGGTAGGTTTGTTCGGAAAGGGACCTTGGTTCCGTAGGGACAAGGGGTGGTGGAGCGGTTGAGCGGGGGCCTTGTGCTTGTCCTCCTGCCAGGCGCGACGAGGCGGCCAGAACAGGCACAAGACCCCCCCACCCTCCCCTCAACCCTTTACACAGGTAGGGTTTTTGGATGCAGGGTCCAGGGGCGCAGCCCCTGGCGGGGGTTTGGGGATGCAAGCCCCCCAGGCTTGCATCCCCCCAAGCTTCTCTCCCCTTCGCAGCCGCAGGCGGCAAGCCGAAAACAACCTTACCCTTAGCCGCTTGAAAAATGAAGAAAAAGATAAGAGAGGTAGGAAGGATGTGAATTTCAGGAAGGAGGATCTTCTATGGCGACTCAATCTCTCACTTTCCGCGTCAATAAGCAAGCAAGCGGCACCAAAATTTACTCTGTTTCATTTTGAAACACACTTGAAACAGATCGCTGCTAACGCAGCCTCTGAAGCGGGATGAAGACAGTAGAGTGCCGATTTATCCAGTGAGCCGAAGGGACGCACCCCCAATTTATTGGAGGGCGAGCGAAGCGAGAATGCAACAGACTTGCGACATATCGTCCGTAGGCGGAGCTTAGATGAATATAACAAGATCCAAGCAGGAACAAAGGAAAACGGATGTAAAATCACACCCGCTGGCAGATGAAGTTGCCATTGTGACAGGTGCCAGCTCGGGTATTGGTGCGGCCACAGCAAAGGAGCTGAGCCGGCGCGGAGCGCTAGTCGTGCTGGCAGCACGACGGGCAAATGAACTGGAAGCACAGGCAAACGCAATCAACGGAGCTGGATATCATGCCGTAGCTATTCCTACCGATGTCACAGACCCCGCGCAGGTAACGCGGCTGGTGGAGCGTACAGTAGAATTGTTCGGGCGCGTAGATGTGCTGGTAAATAATGCAGGTCTTGCCTGGCGAGAGCCTTTCATAGAAAACTCAACACAGCAGATCACACACATTGTCAACGTGAATTTGCTCGGGGCAATACTGATGACGCACACGGTGCTCCCCCGAATGCTTGAGCGGCATCATGGTGCTATTATCTTCGTAGCTTCTGTAGCAGCTCACATTGCTGTTGATCCTCTCTATTGCGCAACAAAGTTTGGTGTGCGCGGCTTCTCGCTTTCGTTATATCGCGAACTGGCTAATAGTGGTGTCTCAGCCTCTATTGTCTCACCGGGGTTTGTCAGTACCCCAATGAACAGCCATATGCACATGCGCATGCCAGGGCCGGAACTTGTAGCAAGGACAATTGCCAATCTCGCAGTCCATCCACGGCGCGAAGTGGTCGTTCCAGGCTACTATCGTCCACTCATAGCGGGCGAGCGTCTATTTCCCTGGGTGGCAGATCGCATCATACGCTTGAGTCGCCCGCGCGTAATACCGACCAGAAAGCAGTGACATTGCAAAGACTAAATGTTTTGATTCTCACCTCTCTAACCGGTGGAGGTCACCTGAGTATCGCCCTTGCCTTGCAGGATGCTCTCGGAGAGAACTACAGCATTGAGATCGCAGACCCCCATCCGAGAATCTTTCACCAGTACTATACTTTCGTAGGCCGGCATTTTTTAAGGCTTTGGGGATTGGGATACAAGGTCAATAATAATGAGAAAGCAGCGTTACGGTTCCATAAATTCCTGACATTGCTTCTTCGGGAACGCTTAAGCACGATCATCGAGCAAATCAAACCTCAGCTTATTATCACCACCCATACATTGCTGTCTTACGAAGTCGCTCGAGTCATTGAGCAGGGCTGCAAGAGCATCCCGCTTGTATTTCAGTTCAGCGAGTTAGAAGAGGTTCATTCCACATGGTTAACTGTGAAGAACGCCGATGCTTATCTTGTGCCAACGCGCGAAATACTTACTCAAGCACGGGCACGGGGTATTGATGAAAGTCGTCTACACCTGACTGGCATGCCTGTACGCAGCCAGTTCTTACAGGATTATAGTACAGGCAGAGCGGGAACATTAGCCGCAATCGATTTCGACCAGGCAGTGTTCACCGTTTTTCTCCAGGGAGGTGCAGAAGGAGCGGCTGGTATTGATCAGACCGTGAAAAGTCTGCTGGCATCAGAGAAGCCCATACAAATTATCTTAGCCGTTGGCACAAATAAGCAGCTCGCATCTCGCTTTGCAGGCATCGCTCGTCTGAGAGTCCTGCCTTTTACTAAAACCATTGCTCCCTACATGGCCGCCGCTGATGTGATCATCGGCAAGGCGGGTCCGAACTTCATTGCGGAAGCGGTAATGCTGGAGAAGCCGTTTCTCGCGACGGCTTTCATTCCTGGGCAAGAGGCACCTAACCTTGCATTCCTCGAACGTCACAACCTGGGTTGGGTTTGCCTGGAACCAGCAGCGCACCAAAACTTGATTGCCAGATTAGTAAGTGATCCTACGGTGATAGCTGAAAAAGTCAGCAGCATTCGGGCGTATCGGGCATGGAATATGCAAGCGAACCGCGGTATTTGCCCGGTTATAGCAGGATTAGAGAAAATAACATTAACCGATTGAAAGGCGACCTATTTATTTATCATCCACCCCAGCGGCGATTGAAGAGACGAGCGAGACTTCGTTCGATATCCCAGCGCAATTGCGTAATGTGGTATTGCATCCACATCCTGCAGCGCTGCCACCACGATTCCGATCGCTTGAGCAGAGGGAATTGCCTGCGCCCATCGTCAGCATGCACAAATACAAATGACAGGGAAGGTCTGGCCCCAGGTTTCTTTGCTTGCGTTTCTCCCATGCAAAAATACTCTCCTTGAAACGCGCTGGTACATTGATTTCTTTCTAGTATAGACACTGGACGGCCATTTGTCCAGTAGTCCCTAAATCTCCTTTGATCTGCTATTATTAGTAATAAAAGAAATTCAAGGCCCTACATGGAGAAGAGCGAGCACGTCCAGCGCACAGCCAGTGGAATCACCTTAAACCGCCAGCTTGAAGAATTAGCCTGTCGCATGTCCTGCCTCGCGCAGAAAATTCGCGACCATACCGTTACAACATTTGAAAATGGCACCACCTTCGCAACCATGCGAGACCTGTACGAGTTATTCAAGCAAGAATTGACCTCTGATCTGACTGTCCCCCAGTTCGCCGACCTCTTCGCTCAGACACTCTCCTATGGACTCTTTGCCGCATACTTCAACTATCCAGACCCGCCACGTTTCCAGCGCCAGCATGTAACTAGCGCTACTGCGCATGCCGATCCATTTCTACAGCAGCTTTTTGCTATAATTACCCGGCCAGAAATGGATGATGAGCCTTTCACCCGCTATGTAGATGAGCTTGTGGGCTTGCTAAAAGAGATAGACACACAAGAAGCGCTGGCTGGCTCCGGCCAACATGCCTACCAGGAAGATCTCCTGAGCTGTTTCTACGAGAAGTTTCTGGAACACTATGACCCTGGGTTACGCGAGTTGCGTGGCGTCTACTATACTCCTGAACCTGTCGTCTCCTATATAGTGCGCTCAGTGGATCGTGTACTTCGCTCTCACTTCGACTGTCAAGATGGTCTGGCTGATACGCGAATCATACTGCTTGACCCCGCATGTGGTACCGGCATTTTTTTACAGGAGGTGATAAAGCACATTCGTGCTGAGTACCGCAAAACCGGCCAGGCTCATAGGTGGTCAGATTATGTACACAAGCATTTACTGCCGCATCTCTTTGGCTTTGAATTGCTCATGGCTCCTTACGTCATAGCTCACCTCAAACTTGGTATGCAGCTTGCCGCGTTGGATTTACCAGAACCAGAACGACGTACCTGGGCCTATAAATTCGAGAAGGATGACCGCCTGAACATCTACCTTGCCAACGCATTGGAAAAAGTGGAAACTGCTTCGTATCATGGCAGGGGTGCCCCTTGCGGGTACCCTGCATCCTCCCTTTGTAACCCTGTCATGGTCATCCTTGGCAATCCACCGTATGCCGGGCATTCGGCCAACAAAGGCCAGTGGATCAATAGACTGTTAGACACCTACAAGGTAGATTGTCCAGAACTGAAAAAACCTGGCCAGGCAAAATGGCTCAGTGACGATTATGTGAAATTCATACGCCTGGCGCAATGGCACATTGAGCAAGCAGGCTATGGCATCCTGGCCTTCATCACCAATCACAGCTATCTCGATAATCCCACCTTCCGTGGCATGCGCCGCAGCTTGCTGCAGAGTTTTGATGACATATATATCCTTGATCTCCACGGTAACAGTAAGAAGAGAGAACAAGCGCCCGGTGGATCGACGGACGAGAACATCTTCAACATTCAGCAAGGCGTAGCCATCAGCATCTTCATAAAATGGCGTAATGTACCTGCACCCCTTGCTAGACTTCACCATGCCGACCTGTGGGGCCTGAGAGAAGTATACGAGCTCGATACACAGGGACATCCCGTTCTAACAGGCGGTAAATACTCCTGGCTTGCACAACACGATCTCGCCAATACGCATTGGATGACGCTCAACCCACAGCCTCCATTCTATCTCTTTGCGCCCCAAGATAGCCGCTACTTAGCCGAATATCAGCTGGGCTGGCACCTGCCGGATATTTTCCGGCCGAACGGCGACCCCGCTCCCGGCATTGTTACCTGCCACGACCAGTTCGCCATCTCCTGGACTAAAGCCGAAGCATGCAGCAAAGTCGAGCGTTTCCTATCTACACAGACAGAGGACGAAGCGCGGCGACTGTTCCGTCTGTGCTCTCAGGATCAATGGCAGTATGCTGGTGCAAAAAGCGAGCTGGCAAATGGAGCATGGCGTCAAGAGGTCACAGAGATTCTTTATCGTCCCTTTGACTGGCGTTGGACGGTCTTCAACCGGCACGTCGCAGTGCACCGCCGCGAGCGCGTCATGCGCCACATGCTGGCCGGGGAGAATATCGGTTTGACGATTGGCCGGGCCGGGCAGGTAATCGATCAGCATGAATGGGATATTGTTTTTTGCACACGTTTCATCACAGAATTCAACCTCTATCGTCGGGGAGGAAACAACCTCTTTCCGCTCTACCTCTATACCGGTGCTTCGTCAGGTGATCGTAGAGCAAATCTTGCAGCCGGGTTCATTACAGAATTCACCGCACGATTAGGTATGACATGGGTAGCTGATGGCCACGGTGATCTTCAGCAGACCTTCGGGCCACAAGATATCTTTGCCTACATGTACGCAGTTTTATATTCACCGGCATATCGCAAGCGTTATGCGCCTTTCCTCAAAATAGATTTTCCACGCCTGCCTTTAACCTCAAATAGTGCCCTCTTTCGCGCCCTCTGCACCCTTGGAGCCAGGCTGATTGGCCTGCACCTGATGGAACGCTATCCCTCGCAGATTACCAGTTTTCCCATACCGGGTAATAACATCGTCGAAAGCGTGCGCTACACGGCACAGAGCAAACAGACAGCAGTAGGACGCGTATGGATCAACACGAGACAATACTTTGACGATGTACCTCTAGAGGCATGGAACTTCTCTATCGGTGGCTACCAGGTTTGCAAAAAGTGGCTGAAGGATCGCAAAGGGCGCAAGCTGAGTGACGATGAGTTGCTGCATTATCAACAAATCGTTGCGATACTGGCAGAAACAACCAGCTTAATGCGCGAGATTGACAGTGTGATTGAGAAATTTGGGGGATGGCCGATCTAAGATGTCGTCTCAGGCGATGGCCACACTCTTCTCCAAATGTCAGGATAATCGAGCACAAGCCCATCAGCATCTACCTGCAATTCCGTGCTAAACCCGCTCTCCAGGCCCTCATATCTGTACAACCCTCCCTGCTCGCTCTTTTCTAAACAGGTATAGCGCTGCCTCACAGGTTTCAGTTCCAGTTCAGGCACCGCAACATAAGCAACCAGCAGTTCAGCCGATTGGCCTGTGCTGAGTCCAAGCCGGCGAATCGGGAGCGTATTTGTGAAAGGTGTGGCTGAGATATCTACATCAATACAGCCATCGAGCGATGAAAGAGGTTCTCCTGCACTCGTAGACCAGCGGCCTTCTCCATCCGCCCGTATCTTGATGCTCTTGCCTTTACTACTCAAGAATATCAGGTCTAGTTCCTTGACTTGCCAGTTCGCATCGCATACTATTTCGTACCACAAGCGAAACGGTGTGCGATCTACAAACCCGATAATAATACTGTCCGCGGTCATCCTGTCGTCGTTCCACAGCAGGTGTAGGTGTTCGAGGCCTGGTTCGCTCCACGGAGCCCACATGACGTTACGTTCCATTGTTATCTCCTTTCTCCTTGTTCACGTGCCACGCCGGAAGACTCCTGGAGGCACCTGAAGATGACGCTTGAATGCCCGGCTGAACGCAGCTTCCGAGCTATCTATACTTATCCAGATACGCGCTCTCAATGAGAGCTGTCCTCCTCATATAGAAAGGCATCCTGTTCTTAACCCTTTTTCCACCTGTTCAGATAGGTATGGAGGAACCTCTATTGCGTAAGCAGCGATCGAGGCAAGAGCCACAGAGCGAACAGGATCAATCCAAGCGCAATGATGAACGTGATCAATAAGTTCTCGTCTCCCTCCACTCCGGCCACACGCAGGAGAGCATACAGGCCAATTGCCGCTAGCAGTATCGCTGCCAGGGTTGCCCAGATGACTGAAAGCGCGTGCAGAACCTGGTGGAGATAGCTTGGCCTGACACCATCTTGCTTCTCTTCTTTCAAGGTCAGAAAGGATCGAGGCAAGAGCCAGAGAGCCAGCAGAATTAAGCCAAGCGCAACGATGAATGTGATCAGTAAGTTCTCATCGCTGTCCGCTCCCGCTACTCTGAGGCTCTCAGCAAGCCCAAAGACGGCGATACTCACTACTGCCAGGCTCAGCCAGATAGTCAAGGTGGCCTGGAGGGCTCGCTGAAGATAGCCCCTGCTGGTATTCACGCCTCTGCTTTCCTGATTATCTTCGACTTCTCCCCTCATGGGGCCTGGTCCTCCTTTTTGCTACCGCTTCCGATAACTTCCTCTGAGTTCTTTGGCATAATCAAAGAGGCAATAGGCCAGGATGAAGACGTACATCGATGCTGTGGCCAGCGCTGCAAGGAGGAAAAACGGAGGTTGGTTGCCGACGATGCGGAGCAACAATTCATAAATGGCGGTGAGCACGAGAAAGATGAAGGTCACGGTTGCTATCCCTCTGAGCGCGAGCAGCGTCGCCTTGAGCACCCGCTCAGGTCTGGACTGAAGCGGTTGTGGTGAGCGAGCGCTTCCAGCGAATGGCGTGAAGCAAACCACCAGCGTCGCCACGAAACCGACTCCCAAGGCCACAAAGGAAACCAGCTTGATAGCGGCAAGGATCGTTTCAGCAAAGGCATCCTGTTGCCTCACGGCGCTATAAAAAAACGCATCTTCTTCAGCAATCCCGACGACAAATAACCCGACTACCCACTGCAGGAAGACATCTGCTGCAAAGGCGAGTACAAAGACCAGCGTCACGGAAGCAAGGAGTTGCAGCGCTGGCCCTGGCTCCTTGAGCCGGGGAAGCCGCCTGGATAAAGAATTATTCATTACCACTTTCCTCCTCTGTACGATGAGTAGCCTCTAGAAGAAAAAGGTACCTCTAATATCATACCACTGAACTGACAAACGGCAGTGAGCCTTTCATGATAGCGCTTGCTCGGCTCTGGCCTATTAACCGTAATCCGCCGGCTCCCTGTGGAGGACGATGAAGATGACCTCCTGTTGGTGCACCTGTAAATTTCCCTGCATCTAGCAGACGAGCAAGTACGTGTATAAAGAGGTAGAGAGAGAAGGAGGAGACCATGATGAAGCTTATGTATGCACGCTGGGTATGGCGAGTGTTTTTGACATTCGCTCTGCTCCCTTTGCTGCTGCTCCTTGGCACCCAGCCACTCCCCGCCTCTGCCTCTGCTGCGAGCCCGTCATTTGTACGCATCATAGACGCTTCACCTGATGTGGGAATAGTGGCTGTGTTTGTGGATGGAGCAAAGATCTTGGAGAATGTGCAGTTTGCAACCGTCACCGACTACCTCCAGCTGCCCGCGGGCTCCCACAAAGTACAGGCTGCGCTCATTGGCAAAGGGGGCAGCAGCACAGCGATTAGGCAGACGCTCTCAGTTCAAGCCGGTGCAGCCTATACGGTGGCCGCCCTCGGGACCAAAGCCACGGGTTTCTCACTGAAGGTCTTTGTCGACAATGACCTGATGGCGGCTGGCATGGCCAAGGTCCGTTTCTATGATCTCTCACCGCGGAGCTACACTCTCAGCATCGCAATAGGATTCAACCGGTTCATTGCGGCCTTGTCCTATCCACAGGCTAGTAATTACTTGAAATTACCGGCCGGTCTCTATACGTTCACGATCAGTGCATCCCAACCTCCCTTTACTCTTCTGGACCAAGTCACCCTGAAAACCAACGCCGTGACCAGTATCTTTATCGTTGGTGTGTTCCATAGAAGCCCCCCACTGCAGTTCATCTATGTACAGGTCAAGGGCCTGCCGAGCATGTCTGGAACTGGAAGCGATCCAAATGCGCTGCCGACGAACGCGTCCCCGTTCACCCTACTGGCTCCGGGGCCATTGGCAGTACTCGCTTTGGGAGGATTGAGTGCTGGCATGCTCACTGGCCCGTGGCCTTTCATTCGTCAAAGGACCGCAAACCGTCCTCCCCGGCTGTTCTGGACTGTGCTCACCGCCGTGGTGGCTCTGGCACTCACAGTAGCTGGAATGCCGCTCTCCTCTGCCACAGCAAGTCCGGCTCCACCACCACTCGCACGCTTGCTCATTCCCGCTATCGGGGTCAATGCCCCCATCGAGTCGATAGGCGTTCGACCAGACGGCACGATGGAAACGCCGGGACAGCATCCCTGGAATGATGTCGGCTGGTACAATGCAGGTCCCCATCCAGGCGAACGGGGCAGCGCAGTGATTGCTGGACATCTTGATCGCCCTGGTGGAAACCCAGCAGTGTTTTGGCGTCTGCGCGACCTCCGCGTCGGCGACAGCGTGCTGGTCGTGGATGCCAACGGTAAAACACTCCGTTTCCATGTCACGCGTCTGATGTTTTATCCGCCGCAAGAGGCCCCTGTGCAGGATATCTTTGGCAATACGGCCGGGAGCTTTTTAAATTTGACGACCTGTGCAGGGGATTGGATCCCTACCCAGCACCAGACGGCCTTGCGCTTAGTGGTCTATACTTCAGCTGGGCAAACGCCAGCCTCTCCCCCGTCGTCACCATCGCCGACGCCAACGGCCTCTCCCCCGCCGTCATCATCGCCAACACCGGCTGTAACGCCAACGCCGACGCCGACACCATCGCCGACGCCAACACCACCTTCGCCAGCTCTATTGTGCAATGTGTCGTCCACGAATCTGAACTTTGGTCAGGTCCTGCTGGGTCAAGCACTGACCCGGCAACTGACGTTCGGCAACTGTGGGAAGCAGACGCTCAATTGGAGCATCACCACCCGAACGGCTGATGGCGCAGCATGGTTGTCAGTAGGTACTAGCAATGGAACAATTGCGCCCGGTAATACTGCAACAATTAATGTGACAGTCAACGCTGGCTCACTCGCGGTAGGGACCTATTCAGGCACTGTCAACATCACCTCGGATGGTGGCAATCAAGCCGTGAATGTAGGTATGATTGTGATTCCTGCCGTGGAACGCTTTGGTGTGCCATGGTAACCTCATTACCGACAATGGTGCTCAAGGAGTTACGTTACGCAATGCTCCCGCGCAGGAAGAATGCGACAGGTGGAAGTGGAACGAGGCAAAGCTGCTCTCATAATCAACCCCATGTAGTGCTCATCAAAAAACGTCGCTCACGATAGCTTGATCATGGTCGTTTTTGGCGGTAGAATAAGGGCGAAATAGGTACCGATTTGTTCGGTCAAAACGGCAGCTTGCTCATAATTTGCAGGTAACCGAGAAACAGAGCCATTTCCTTGAGGTGTGGCGTGCAAGAACAGGCTCTTCTCCCGATTGGGACAATCGTACAGGGTCAATACCTGATAGAAGACGTGCTTGGCAAGGGCGGGTTCGGTGCGGTCTATCTGGTGAGGGATCAGCGTGTCAAGCAGAATCGGTTTGCCCTCAAAGAGCTGATTGGTCCCGATCGGCGAGAACATAAGCACTTTTTCTTTGAGGCTAAGCTCCTGCAGCGACTGAATCACCCAGCGCTGCCCCAGGTCTATTGTGTGTTCGAGGATGAGAGGCACACTCGGGCATATATGCTCATGGATTATGTTGAAGGGCAGAACCTGGAAACGCTACGTCGACGCCAGCCTAAAAAGCGATTTTTCTTCCCGCAGGTGCTGACTGTCATGACGCCCATTATGGATGCCGTGAGCTATCTGCATAACCAACAGCCTCCTATCATCCATCGCGACATCAAGCCTTCCAATATCATTGTAACGACTTCGGGCAAAACTGTTCTGGTAGATCTCGGTATTGCTAAAGAATATGATCCTGATGCCACCACCACTGCTGTACACCATTGTTCGCCTGGCTATGGAGCACCCGAACAGTATGGCAGAGGAACCAACACGCGCACCGATATCTATGGACTGGGTGCAACGATCTATACCTTGTTGACCG
>WNGD01001617.1_pt1 | contig 24348 bp, 26 predicted proteins | sample 5400671 | NCBI WGS metagenome assembly WNGD01 (sample SAMN13153369, study PRJNA577476) | soil metagenome | isolation source: 40 cm soil or saprolite under grassland replicate 2 | place: USA:California | collected 2016-06-15
GCTATGTCTTTTTGTTTCCATCCCTGTTCTTTCAGGTTCCAGGCGCGTTTGCGCCGTTCTTCTCGCCAATCGGCTGATCGCAGGTGCTCCCATACCTCCTATTCTACCACATCTTTACTTCTCTCTGCCGAGATCAGTAGTGGCTAGGATAGGAAGTGAACAAGTTGTGAATTCACTGATAACGTGGTGATCTAGACAGTAGCTACCCACCTCAACATTTCTATCTTCTCGCATGATAGCGCTGCTATAATTAGCATCTCTGTAAGCGATCTTGTTAGTAAAACTTTCAAGATCGCTCTCCAAACAGGTCGTCCCACTTCTCCATTGCATCCTTCTGCACCGATGGGAGTACATGGGAATAGGTATCCATCGTCATGATGATCGTGCTGTGGCCCAGAATTTCTTGAACCACTTTGGGATGAACGCCCATACTAAGCAAGATTGTGGCCGCAGTATGCCGGAGATCATGAAAGCGTAGGTGAGGAAGACCTGCCTCCTTGAGCACTCTCCCAAACATCTTCAGGATATAGCGGGGATTGAGATAATTTCCATGCAGACCACAGAAGACCAGATCATGCTCTTGCCATGCAGTTCCCGCTTTGAGGCGCAACTCCAACTGCTGAACACGGTGTTGCTTCAGCACGTTGATAACAAAGGGAGGGAGTGTGATCTTGCGTCTCCCTTTCGCTGTCTTGGGTTCGGTCTCGACATACCCGTACCTGGCGATGAAGTCTACCGTGCGGCGTACTTGGAGGCTCTGGCCTTCAAAGTCGATGTCAGACCACCGGAGTGCGAGCAGCTCACCACGCCGCAGGCCAGTCGTCAGCGCCACAGTGAGCACTGCTTCCAGACGATGTCCGCGTGCGGCCTCCAATAACTTGTGGGCTTGCTCCATCGTTAACGGCTGTATCTCGGGTTTCACGATACGCGGTGGCGACACGAAATCGCAGACGTTCCGCGACACGAGATTCCAGCGTACCGCGTTATCTAATGCCTTGTGCAGGACACCGTGAATGGAGTTGATCGTCTTTGGCGACAGTCCCTCCTCACTTTTCTTCTTGTACAGTGCTTGCACCTGCTGTGGAGTCAACTTCTGAAGCGGGACACGTCCCAGAGTGGGAAGAATATACGTATTGATAAGTTTGCGATATTTCACGTAGCTACTCACACGGAGCGTCGGCTTATGCACTTCCTCTAGCCAGTGGGTGAGGTAGGTGTTCAAAGTTTGCTGCGGCCCTGTCGCTAACGTCCCTTGCTGCTGCTCTCTGAGCGCCACCTTTAACTTATCAGCAACCTCCTTCCGGGTGTCACCATAGTAATATTTACGCTTTCCGCCTTCTAACGAGATGCTTCCGACCCAACGCTTATCCTGGCGTTGATAGATGGAACCTTCACCATGCCCACGATGTTTTGCCATGGTAGGTCTCTCCTCCTTCTGGTAGGAATAGAAAGACTCGCTACGCTCTTGACCGGGCTAGAGTCTCAAAGCGTAGCGAGTCTATGTTGTTGACTGAAGCGGGCGAACAGTGGTCAAGCTGACCGATTTTGTTGTTCGTGCTGCTCTATCCACTGTTTCAACGAGCTTAAGGGGACACGAATTGCTGACCCTAGCTTAACCGTGGGAAGCCCTTCCCTGTTGATGAGATCGTAGATTTTGGTACGTTCCAAACTCAGCGATTGAGCAACCTGGGGAATGGTGAGCAGCATCGGCTCGAGTGGAGCTATAGTTGTCGTCTTCCTTTTCCTTGCCATTGGTGTTACTCGCTTTCTATTTTTATCGGCTGCCTTGTTTCAATAGCCAGATGACTGTAGGAGTGTGAGGACGAGATCATCTTAAATGGTGCAGGCTCGTTTTGACGCGGGCGATATTCCATCAACGGCAGAAATCTCCAAAGATACCTGTTAAAGTAGCGGCAGAAATCCTTACCGAGTTGGTATGTCCAGTCAAAACGCGGGCGCAATGTGGCAGGGTTTCCTAGCCAGTTCAAGGGCAAGGCGTACTGGCAAAAGGGCTCGCCGTTATATTCGATTATCTTCATTGCCCTCTCATAGCATTGCGCAATCGGTTCATTCCCTACGAGACAATAGACGCGCTTCCGGCTCGCCGGGACATCTTTGAGAATTACCATCATGCGGCGTACATCCTCTAGCTCGCGCATCTCATCCAAAGCAAAGCGCCACGGCCCCCGCAAAATCGGTTTTCACCGATGATAGGTATCCTCGTGAAAGGAGCGCGGTTCAAATCCGCTATTGGCATCAAGCAGTGGTTGGTTGAATACCATGTAACGATCAATAATGTGTTGCTGGTATGCTGGCTCCAATGCCGAGAGGTTGTTATCACAAAGGACTGGTGCGGGGATGAAGTCAGGATCAAGGGTAAACGTGACGCCTTCTAGTCGTGGCACAATGCAAAACGAGCAATTGACGGGGCAGCCACGCGAGGCAAAGGTCATCTTGTATGCGCCGCGCTGTTTGTCGAACCGCTGATCGAGACCACGCACCATCTCCAGTCCCGTTTCGTTGCGCCACCAATTGGCTAGCGCAAAGAGCCCAGGTCCACCGGCCCATACTTCTGCACAATCCCTCATTCTCAAAGCGATCTCACGCGCCAGAGGAGCATGCCATGAAAAGATCACGGATAGGGCTATCAAATCGACATCCAGGCCCCAGAGGCCTGGGTCGCCATGGCAATAGGTCACATGATAGCCTTGATCTCTCAGCCAATCGTGAAGCTTCCAGGCTCCCAGGTTGTAGTGAGGTGCTGAACAATTGACTACAAGCGCTCTTTTCATATTCTTTTCCTCAACAACAAAACCTTCACATAGCACATACAAGGGCTTTTGCTTCATTAAAGATTCCCCAGCTAAGAGTACCTCCAGCGAGTCTACCAGTTACTCTCGTATCCGCAGGACAGTTCGCTCTACTCTATGCTACTGGTTGCCATTGTCCCCTCCCTCAAACAGGTTCAATTGCTGGCGCTGCGCTGCTTTCTGATTCAGCCAGAGCACCTCCGTCCGCCTATTGCCTTTTTCCGGCAGTGATGGCATCGCCACACGATACCAATGGGCAAGTCGGTTATCATAGAGTGGACAAGCGTAGCCACTCAGCACAACAGGTCCTCGGTGTTGATCCAGTGCTTGCAGCAACGCCAAGTGCTCCTCGTCGGTCATCTCGTGCTCATACAGGTTGTATGTTCGCATTGACAGGGGATAGGGCGGATCGCAATACACAAACACGTCTGGGCGGTTATAGTAGTCAATCAACTCCAGAGCCGGGCGACACCGTATCTCCGCGTCCTTCAAGCGATCCACCACTGCAAGAATGCGGCCCGGTAACTGGCGCCAGAGCGATGTAGTGCTCGCATTACTGTTCACCCCTTTGTGCCTCCACCCACACGTCGAGCCAAGCTTTGTCCCATGCGCCTCCCAACAACGAATCAGAAAGCGCCGGGCATCTTCAATCGGATCGCCCGTCCCTCCATAGTGTTTCTCATAGAGATGGTACTCTTCCTCAATCCACCCGGTCATCTCGATCTGGTGAGCCAGTTCTTCCCCATGATCTCGGATGACCCGGAAGAGGTTAATGACATGATTATTCTTGTCACCAAGGACCTCATGATCAACTGGGTCTTTGCTGAAAAAGCACGCAGCGGACCCGCAGTATGGCTCCAGGTACCTGGTATGTAGTGGGAAATGAGAGACGATCCAGGATGCCCGGCTCCACTTCGCGCCAGGGTACTTGAGCAGTGGTTTGATGTTTGTATGACACCCAGTCATAGCTCTACCTCGCTTTATCGCATGTACTCGGGAACTTCTGTTAAAACTTCCTCGAGTGGTTGGGTCGCTTCTATATCCGCAGGTTGGGTAAAAAAAGTGACCCGCTTGTTCGGGTCACTGTCGAGCACGACACCAATGCGAGTCCCCCATACTTGCCACAAATTCCCCTTTCCCCTTGGAGTGATCACCCTAAGCGGGACGTTGATTGGGCCCCCTAAACGCTTTCGCGCTTCGATAAAGCGCTTATATGGCTCAGGAGTTTCACCTGGCCGGAAAGCTGTTAACTCTTCCTTTTCTTCAATCTCACTGGCATCAGAACATCCCAGTCGAGCAGAAAGCAGCGCTAACAATGCCACTTTCTGCTCGGCTATGCGTGACCGCACTTCAGGAGTCAGCACGCCTTTGGGCGCATTCACCACGAGTTTGTCTCCCTTAGCGGTCACATCTACACCCAAACGTTGGAGGTCATTGAGTAAGCTTGTTGTGGTCATAACTCGAACTCTTCCCTTTCAGTGCTGTCGCTTGCGGGGGGTTTATCTCCATTCCCCGCAACAGGCTTTCTTGTCACATCTGATGAAAGTGACTTAGAACTACTTGTAGAGCCATTTTGTACGTAATGACTAGCAGCCGCCTGCGGGGAGTGCGGGGAGTCCGCCCCGCCATTATTGTCTCGATCGTTCTCTTCCCCTGATGATGTGGAAGGGGCTTTTTTCACACGCGTAGCGAAGGAGTAACTCCCCGCACTCCCCGCAACGACACGCCAAAGACTCACCTTACTATGCTCATCTTTTCCTCGTTCGAGGCGAAGGTTGTCATCGCCAAAACAGGTATCAACCCGCTTCTCAAGGGCTTTCCCAAGCCGGATCTTAAACGTATGTGGTTTCTCTTTGAGGGTCATTTGCAGGGCTTCAGGGAGCGTTTCTAAGAGAACATTGGCGGGGAGTGTATCACCACTCCCCGCAACATTTTTCGCACCAGTTTCATCCATCGAAGTAATGATATCGGCTATCTTGACCCATCCTGTACCGAACAGGTCAAGCCAGGCTTGCAAGAAGGCCTCCCATTGGAAACTCTCTTCGTCAATCTCTTCATAGAGTCTTTCCTGGTTCGACAGGAACCCTCGTACCCCTGCATAGGCGAGTATTGAGCCGACCGTTTTAACCCAGCTGGTAAAGGTCCCCAGCGATGGCAGTCCCGCAGCGAGCGGTTGACCTGCAGCAAACCATGCACGTGCCAGCGTCAGCAGCGCGCTGATTAAAGCACTTCTCTGCTCCGTCACCCACCCCGACAAGTCTTCATGGGTAAACCCGCTTCGCATCCAGGGTTTCGATACATGTGGGTCGAGCCTGATACGGTAACAACGCCGGGCCAGGTCCCCGCCAAGTTTGATGTTGTTACCGGTGGCCAGCCAGGTTGCCCGCTGCGGAACGAGCACCATTTTTGATTGGCCCAAAATGCGCCCGCGCCACAGATCAGCGGTCAATACCGCTTCCAGGTGTTTCGATTGAAGACGCCCGGCAATATTATCGATCGTGATAATTGTCGCGCCCTCAATGAGCAAGGATGTGATCGACTTCTGCACCTCCTCCTCGCTATCGGACATCGTGAGTACTGCTGAACTTGTGCCTGTCGCAATGATCGATACCACGTCTGAGAATAATCCTTTCCCTGTACCAGGCTTCGGCGCATCTAAGAGGGCAAGTGGGACGTGCCGCTTGATCGCTGGACGCAGGAAGGGTGTGAGAAGGAGTGCAAGCGCATTGGCCAGGTCGGCCTCATTGACATAGGGGAACTCGCCTATCGTCTCTAGAATCAGTGCCAGCGCAGCTTCTCTCTCCGCACGGGAGGGAACCAACGAGATCTTGCAGACCTCCATCCCTGCGTGAGGAGTGTAGTAAAGACGTGTTCTGCTATCATAACCGGGCTGATCGAGAATGGTGCCATCGGGCCGGATCACCGGTATCTCTACAATTGCCTCGAGGGGAGGGAAAGGCAAGTACGGTTTTTGTGCCTGGCGCGCCAGGATCTGCTCGGCTATCTCTCGCGGCGGCGATACGGGAATCTTTTCCCACTCACCATCTGCCCCCAATGGTCTCTTCAGGCGGTAATAGTTCGCCGAGTGCGTAAGTACTTCTTTGACCTCCGCGACACCCATTTGGGTAACAATGGGGCGTTTCATCTCGTTGTGCCCTACTCTCACCATGCGTGCCGACTGCAAGAACAGTGTGGGAGCACGTCGTTCAACACGCATCAAGGCCTCTACCGCCTGATCGGTCATATCCCGGAGTTGGTCACCACCGACGATGATTTCCGGCAAGTCACCAGATGCCCCATCTGGTATCCCTGTTCCAGTGCCAATATGACCAGCCCCTCCACCTCTACCGTTGGTAGAGGGATGCGAAGCTGAAGGCATCCCCCATCCACCTCGTGCGGGTTTGCCGTAAGCACTGGCAACGCTTGCTAACGCCTCCCCTTCCGTATATCTCTCGAGCTGGCCTTTTCCATTCACTGGTGGAACTTGGTGCGCATAGCGAAGGAGAGCCATCTCTCCTTCGGCCTTCGAGTAACCATTATCTCGAAGTTGACAGGCAAGCCAGAACCCCGCATCATTGCGTCCCACAGCTGGACCTACCATGCTCAACGCACGATCTACCAGCACCTCCCTGAAGTTTCCAGAGCCCCCGCGTTTGCTGCGTTGGGTAGCCGCTTGCGCGCTTTCCTCATCCAGTTCACTATATGAGGCCCGCTCTCCTTTTTCCCCCGGAGCATGCAGTAGTCCAAGTAAGTCACGAAGCGCCTCCGGAAGAAGATCGACCTCCTCTGGTACCGGATCGCGCAGCCAGGTGTATTGACCATTCACATTACGCCCACAAAATGCCCCATAGCCACCGTCTGCCCGGATATCCAGGCCAGGCCAGCTCTGGCCAAGTGTACGCTTCGACTTACTATTCAGTGTGGGAACGTACCAGCCAGGATGCCGGAAATAGACATGATAACCGCCAGATCCGGTCTGCACATGTGGAAGTAACCCCAATGTATCGAGGGTTGCCTTACCCAGGTCGCCATCAAAGTCGAGAATGAGAATATCGCTGATGCGGCCTGTGATTACAGCGAAGGCGCTTGGATGGTATCTCTTGTGCCAGCCCATCACTTCGTTACAGGTGGCTCGCCGTGTCTGGTAGGGCTTCCAGCTCAGCCGCTTAGGCGTCCCATCGGGATGGGTTCCGCCTGTCTGTGGCGGGCGCTTGTCTAGTGCAAGAGGAAAGACCGACCAGTTCAGCCGTTGCAATGCCTCTAGTGCGGTCTTATGCGGCTCTTGCTCCGTCCAGACGGTAGCAATAGAAATGGTGGTCATGCCTGCCTCTCTTTTCATCTCTATTCATATAGCTCTACGAGGTCTGTCTCTTCCCACAACGATACGAGTGCCATTGCAGCCGGGAATAGCCGTATTTCTGCGGCGATTCGCATCTTCCGGCCATCTCTCCAACAATAGTGGATGGTTTTTGTCGCGGCCGGATGAGGCACTGCCACCTGTATGGGTCATGATCGCTAGGGGTGGCTCGTCAAACGTGAGAAACTCTTCGAGGGAATGTGTATGATTAGGAGCATTTAAAGAGCGATGAATCTTATGCTATAACCTGCGCAGACCCTGTTAGCTCGTTTGTCTTTCCCCTCTGCCTGGCTTTCTTTGCCCGGCGTTGCTCAGCCTTCTCGGCAAACTTTTGCTCCAAGATGTCGGATGCTTCCCCGCGTGTCAGGTTCTCAGTGATTGGGATGCCAAAGCGCCTGAGGTAGAGGGCTTGTTTCCCTCCCGGATCCACAGGAAGGGAGCGCCATGGAGCGTTGCGATCCACCAGTTTCACCTTTTGTGGGTCCGCCAACAACATCCTGGCGCGTTTCTCCGCGAACTGCTGTGCCCACCCCAGCGGGGCATCTCTCAACCACTGCTGACTTTCAAACTTCGGAGCAAGCGACGCCCACACGGAGTAGGAACCATCTCTCTCGGGGGAGGGGACCAGGACAATGTTATGCTTGAAGGGTCCGATCTCAAGCGCGAACGAACCGTCCCTCCGGCGCTGCCAGTCGAGGCGTTCGAGGACATTGATATTGAGGTCCCGCATTCGCTTCCCCTCTTTGGTCGTGCGCTCTCGCTTCTCTCGCAATTCCCGCTCTGCGCGCCGCTTGCGTGCCTGTGCCTCGAGCACCATCTCACCGTCCTGCAACGCGATGCCTACCACAGATGCCAGTGTTTGCGGTTCCAGGCGGTGATTGAGGATATTGTCTGTCGCGTCCAGAATGAGGGCATCTGTTTTCGTTGGGGCAAGGCGCAGGACGCGTCCTATGCCTTGCGCAAACAGGGCGCGGCTTTTTGTCGGTCGCGCCATGATGGCGCACGAGAGGAAGATATACCGGTCTTCATCCTCATCATAGATAGTCTCCGCATCGTACCCCTCGGTATAGAGACTACAGTTGACCACCACCCGGTAGAGGCCCGATTCAAAATCTCTGAGGATTCCTGCCCGCTCGTACCTCGGCGTGTTGCCGTGAACTGCAATCGCTTTTATGCCTCGTGCATTGAAAGCTTCTGCCAAGTGATAGGCATGATCGACATCCACGCTAAAGCAAATGGCCTGTCTGCCGCTTGCATGCTCGAGATATGCTTCCGCAATGCGTGTATTTCGTTCCGGCGTGTCAATGCGTTCCGCCAGTTCTTTTGCTTGATAGTCACCCTCTCTGGTGTGGAGACCATCGAGGCTTGTGCCGGTTTTAATGGCGATGGCCTGGACATTGCAGAGGTAGCCCTGCTCGATCGCATCTAGAATGGAGACGGTATGCACCGGTTCCCCGAACAGGTCCACATTGGTCTTGTTGTCTAGGCGGTCATCCGTCGCCGTACAGCCGAGTTTGAATGCGTTGGGAAGTTGCGCGAGTACCTTGCCGTACTCATTACTGCTCAACGCGTGATGAGCCTCGTCCACAATGACCAAGCCGTACGCAAAGCGCTGCAAGTTTTTGAGGTGCTGCGGCCTGCAGAGCGTTTGAATGGAGGCCACGGTGACGGGGTATCCCCATTCGTGACTGCTACCCCCGACCTTGCCGATGCTGGCATCAGGATCAATGTAACGATATTTCTGTGCCGCCTGGTTGAGCAATTCATCCCGGTGGGCAATGATGAGTACATTGGCGTTGGTGCGTTGTCGTATCTCGTGGGCAATCGCGGAGAACCCAACCGTTTTCCCCAGGCCAGTTGCCCAGACGAATTTAGCCTTCCCGTGCGGATCATGCTGGTAGATGGCCAGCACTTTCTGCAGCGCTGCCACCTGGTAGTCCCTCAGTTCAATCTGCATGTGGCCGTCCTTCATACACGGTTCCTCCTTTTCGTCATTGTTGAGCAATGGCAGAACTCGCTGCTACAAAGCAGGCATGTGCTCTCTCCCTTGGAAGTAGCCCCCGTGGAAAGGTTGCGCGTCATAGAGAGGAGGCCATCATTTTTTAGGTGTGGTTTACTGTTGGCGTATGAGGTAGTGTTGCTGGAAGGAATTTCGAACGCGAGACGAAGAGATCCTGGTCCCACCAGGAGCAAGCCGATCATCCCAGTGGGTAGACCTGGAACGGTTCCTTCACACGAGGGAGTGCTTGAAACCTCTTCCTGAAAATTGCGCGAGTCAGGTCCTTCGTCTTTTCACAGTTGCGAACCAGGTGATATATCCGCTGAAAGATGCGCTGGCAGTACCCCTGTTAGTCGTCCTCGTTCCCTCCCCATGCTGCCGCAGCCGCTGATGCACGCGATTGGAGACCATTCGTAGGAGGAGTGATAGCATCCAGTGCTTGTTCCGGTGTTTCAGATCGCCTGGTCGCCTGCATTCCTGCGACCAGTCCGATTCCTCCTGAGAGTTTGTACCAATCAGCGATGCGAACCGCGAGCAGTTGTGGAATCGAGACGCCGGTCTCTTCGGAATCTGTCTTGAGCGAGCGGTACGTTTCCGAGTCGAGAGGAATGCCCACCGTAAAGTAGGCATTCTTCTCTCTGTCTATTGGCATGTGACCGTCTCCCTTCCCCGCATCTAGGCGATCGATCGCACCCGCTGGAAGAGTTCGTTTGCCAGTGCCGCATAGCCGATCGCGTTCGCTAGCTCTGGCCGGTGCGGTACCACCAGGTGCGGGATGCGTGCCCTGAGTGGTTCGGCAAAGTAGTAGGCTCCACCACCAACCAGCAGCACCATACCAATGTCACTGCCGACAGCCCCTGACTCCGAGGCATTCCAGACACTCCCAACGAAGCTGGCAATGTCGTTGCCGACGCTGGTGATCGCATCCTCAATCCAGCGATACAGCTCGTGCTCATCGATCTGGACACCGTTTGCGGAGATCGTGGGATAGGTTCGCCTGCCGGTATGCGCGTGCAGTAGCTCGCGGGTCTCACTCGGCTTGAGTGGACGGTGGTAGTGATGTTGGAAGCGAGCGCTCAGCAGATCGGCGACCGCTTCCACGCCGAGGTCTTTGCCCTTGCACTGATGCAGGATCGGCATCTGTCCCTCGGCGACAAACAGGTCGGTTGTGCGACCTCCCACATCGATACAGCCTTGCGTGATATCGCCGTTCGCACCATAGGCGATGATGGCTCCTGCACCCTCCATGATGGTTTTGAGGACGCGCACTACGGCTAGACGACGCATCCCGTTCAGCGTGAAGCGGTGCTCACCTTCCAGGGCTACCTTGACCTGCTTGCGCATCTCGGCATTGCCATAGGTTTCCACGGGTAGGCCGGTCACGACATTGAGTTGGTATTCTGCTTGCTGGATCATCGACCCAGAGGCAGCAAGCAACAGGTGGAGCGACCGGGGACTTTTGTAGCGACTGATGTCGCCACGTGCAGCGGTGGCGTGGCGTGCCTGCTTGAGAGCCAAATTGCCGAGGAACAGCTCACTGCCGTTGATTTCAAGGACGTACTCTCCCTTCTTGAGCGCGCTGGTGGGGACGCCTGCATAGCTCTCACTGAGTGCACTGCGCATCTCAGCCAGGTCGTGCAGCGATCCCAGGGCCGTGGCGCTTGGGAGAGTGATGGCGCGCTGCCCGTTATTGCAATCAAACAGCACGCCGCCGGTCTCGGCATTGCCAAAATCGTGCCCGTAGGCATAGACTGGTAGCATGTTCTTTTCCCTTTCCATAGAAAATGTGATACGTGTGTATCGCTTATGCATCACCCCATAGCGATGCAATGAAGAAATGAAGCACTTTTCAGTCACATGTGCAGCACTCACAGGGAAATTAGCGTCTGTATTTCATGGTGGACAGCACCAGTGACACACATGTGATGTATATGTGCTGATGAGGGGGGTGCTATTCCTTAAAGGGGCTCTGCAAAACCAGGTGAATAAGGCTTGATGCGCTCCGAGAAGGACTCCTTATTCTGCTGAAATGCGACGTGAAATGCCGCACCTTCCGGTGCAGCGTTATACCTCATGTGCTCGACCTGTCACCTCAGTGTTGAGCAATGAGACAATTTGGAGGTATTCATCACGTGCCTTGGCATACTCAGAACTGCCACCTTTTGTAACACCCCACACTTGCCAGATGATTTGTTGCTGATTCACCTCTTTCGCCCGCAATTCGCGTACACGGTCTACTTTGGCTTGCCAAGCACGTTCAAGATTATGTTCATGGAGGCGTTCGCTCGTTCGTACTACATGCAAAGATGGGGGGATTTCGGGGCGTTGAACCCCATCTGAACGCTGTGTTGAACGCTCTGTAAGCATGAGTTGCGCAACTTGTTGCATATCTTCAATATCTGCATAGGGGATCCGCATTCGATACGTAGTGACAGCGTTGTTGAGCAGTACCATCACCTCTCCAGGCTCCAGGTATTCACATTCGTTTGCCTCGTCGGCGTCGAGGATCATGCGGGCTTGTTGGGGTTTGATACGATGAATGAAGGTGGCTGTCATACTTGCCCGCAGTTCAGTTCCTCCTGTTCGAGTCGCCTTGATGATCTGGCCAATAACAATAGCTGTACGTCGTCGCTTGCGTCCTCGCTGACCATAATCTTCTACGAGTATGACCAATTTAGTTGCGACCTTTGCCCACTTGCCACCCATTTTCCCATCTCGAACAATGGTGGTAAATTCATCTATGATCCACACGACCGGATATGCACCCGGTGACTCCAGTTCTTGTTCAGCCAATGCAAGCACACGCATGGCTTGCTCAGGAGTATCACCAACGGGTGCGAGAAAGAACGGAGCAAGCGGTGCTAATCGCTTCGTGATACTTTCATCCTCCTCGGCATCGGGATCAATGATGAGAAGGCGAGCTCCGTGCAGCACTGCAAGGGCTGCGTAGTAGGCAACGGTAGAAGACTTACCACTCCCAGAACCGCCAAAGGCTGAGAAACTATGGAGTTTGTGCCATGGGCCACGCCTGGCTCCATTTGCATCGTACCCTAAAATGCTCTCTTGTTCGTACGGTTGGGTAATACCCTGCGCAATTTGCTCCGCCAGTGTAGGTACCACAACAGGGGCCGGAAACCGGTGTATCTCTTCGTTCTCTTGCTCTTCGGAAACTTTCGTCTTGCCTATACGAGCAGGGTAAGCGGTGTTGCCAGGCGGTAGTGCAGTGTATTCATGTGTTCCGAGCAAATGGGCATAGTTGCCAAGGTTATCAGGCTCAACACGGGTAAGTGCGAGATGTCGCCTCAACTCAAATTCCTGACGTGCCAACAATGCATCATATTCTAGCCGCTGCAGGGCGAGTCGTTGCTCATTAGCATACTTCTCCGCTTCGAGCTTTTGGGTGTGTGCGTGTGTCTCAGCTTCAATACGGAGCTGCTGATGCCGCCCTCGTAGGTCCAGCCATAACCGGATGATCCCGTATACGGCCCCAATGAGCGCGAGCGTGGCGAAGAAGAGACCGATATAGAGAGCGACGTAACCAAGCTCAGCCCAAACCCTAATAATCAGGGCGATGCTAAAGACAAGTACTATCAAGCTAGAAATGAACAATACCCAGAAAAAAATTTTATGCTTCATAGTACCACCCTCAGCAGGGGACAGTAGCACTCGTCACGTTCTCAAGTCCGTAGATTACATACGGCATGGCTCTGACCTCCCGGCATTAGGTCCCCGCTTGCTAAGAACCACTTCAATGATTTCAGTACTTCCGCGTAGATCGCTTTTTTGATCTGCTGCTCCAGCCGGGGCTCTTCCGTTTGAGAAGCAAATCAGGGAAGGGTTTCAATACAATGCATCAGCACCAGGACGCTATCCCGCTGTACCACCTTGCTCCTTCCATTAGATGACTCTGCTGGCGAATGACACATGCAGTGCATGTGGTCAAAACCACACCGTTTTTGCTGCTTCTTGCCTGTCATACCTGATGGTTTGTTGGCTCAAACAGCCTCGATTCCATTCATTGTTGCATTCGCCAGCAGAGTCTTAGATGGGGAGAGCATGGAGACCACGTACTCATAAGCGGAGTGCCCCGGTGTTCCTATCTCATAAGTGTTCATGAGTTCACGGTAGTGGGCCACCAATCCCTCATAGTCACTCGTGACAACCATACCTTGTCTCCTTCCCCTCGTGGCTGGTACTCATGAAGCGAGAGTAACTGGCAGATCAACTTGTACCAACCAACCGATATGCTGTTTGCCCTGGAACACCATGCTTAGCTTTGTGAGATGCTGGTGGAAACGTTGAAGCGAGACCAGCACGCGGCGGATGGCCTGTTGGAGACGATCAAGCAGGAAACTTGCTTCCGACCGTTCTTGTGAGCGCTCCCTCTCCAAGACTGTGATGGCAGCACGCATCATAAGCCGATCGAGCCAGTAGCGTTGGCATGTCTTACATCGTACAGGTTGGTGTCCAGTGCCAGGGTTTTCCCGTAGCGGCTCCATCGCCTCGATGGCTCGTTGGCAATCCGCTTGAGAGACAAACACATGAGGTAGAGGCCGAGTTTTAATACGCGTGCTTTCGAAAGTCTTAGGGATCGATGGGGTGCCAGGGGCTCCTGGGGGTAGCGCGGTCTCCAGCGCCTGCAGTTCTTCTGACGATTGTCCTGGTGCACGGTTTACCTGTTGGCGAACCGGCCGGTGAGAGGCATGGTAAGCACACAACCGTTTACAAATGCATTCAGGAGTCATATACTCGCCCTGTAAACGGCAATCCCACGGCAGTGCGTAAGCCAGCTGCCCTTCACTGAGTATCACCGTGTAGCCCTCTGGCAGGAGTTCAGGACCGGCGGCGACACGGACCAGATACCAACCATCATCAAGTGAGCGGATGACATGGATGTAGCAGATACCTTCATTGCTGGCATCCGCACGCAGGTTAGATGTGTCTTCCTCATCTACAGCATCGGCAGAGAGGGTAGCAGCAAGCATCACATACGGGTAATGATAGCAGATGCGTTTTGCGAGAGATAGCTGGATCATCTCAGGCTCCTTGCTGTAATGTGGCGATTGACAGCCGGGCCTGGTTGAGGCATACTACAAGCAGACCCGGGCATGCGCCAGTTACTAGCTGGCGCAATGCACACACATACGTGTTGGGCAGGTCTGACAACTTATACCAACGCGCATGCAAAACTGGGTTAACTGAAATGCTTGTAGTTACCAGCTACAGGCATTTCTGCATTTAGGATACCCGGCGCGTTCCAAAATGTCAATACTAAATGTTACAAATTTGTCAACTATAATATTGACAATCAGATGCCACTATGGTATGCTCTATCTTGGAGAGCCCTGTGATAATATGGCTTACACAGTCAATATTTTTATAGACAGATATAAACACCGAAAGGAGCCATCATGAAGAAGTTCGCTCAGCTCCTGGAAAGATACATAGAGAGTTCCGGTATGAAGCAGACCCACGTTGCTTCTACTGCCAACATCAGTTACAACTATCTCCAGCGTTTGCTGGCCGGTGATCGCAATCCCAGTGATCAAGTGGTACATAAGTTGGCTCAAGCCCTGCACCTTACAACCGAGCAAACTGGCGAACTACTAGCGGCTGGTGGCTACGCGCCTCCCGTAGCTCTCCTACAAGCAATTACTGATCAGAAACAGGCCAATAACCTTCTTCCTGTTCTCGCAACAGAGGTAAATCAAGCGACACGCCTGGCACAGCAGTTTTACCGGTTAACGCAAGACATTCCTGAAGCACTGCAAGCGCAGTTCCTGGAAGAGATGAAGCATTTGCTGGGCTACATTCGCTATAAGTACATCCTCAGCGGCGGTACGAGTCTGCTCGACCTCAATATCAACCTTTCTAACCTCGCGCGCACAAGTGATATTGATGCAGCCAAGCAGGATAATCATCTTTATCTGAACCTCATTGCTCAACTGGTGGGGGAGTTGCATATAGAGCCAGAAGAAGAGGACGAGCCTAAAACAGAAGAGTCATCCCAGCCACCGCAAGCGGTGGAGGACATGCTCTCAGCCATTGATCGCCTCACCGGAAATATCCTTACGGGGGAGATGTCATTGGGAAATTACCAACCGCATCTCATCGCACAGACACTTGATATGCTGCGTGAGGGCGCTCCCTGGGAAATTCGCCGCCGGATCGCTGAGGCTCTGCCCGGCCTGTGCCAGCTTGATGTGCCTGGTGCCGAACACCTGATGGAGGCGCTGCGTCTAGACATAGATGAGGTGCGCGGTGTCGACATCCGCCGCCGGGTGATAGAGGCGCTGCCAGCGCTTATCGAAGCATCAGCGTCGTCGCTGCCAGTTGCTATCACGCTGCTCCTCCCGAAACAGGGAGATGACAAATACGTCGCAATTGCGACTGTCGAGGCCTGCGGGGATATCCAGGCGAGGGTGAAGCGGATTCTCGAAAGCAATGCGACCACCTCATCCCGGCCCGAAGTGTCTAGACCAGAGACGCTGGCAGCACTCCTGCAACAAAGCCAGGCCGAGATCTCCAAAATTCAGCGCCAGTTACTCGCAACTTGGGAGGGACCAGAGCGGGAGAGCCTCCAGTTCTCTATGGCACTGCATAACCTCCTCTGCGCACCCGACACCTTGTTGCTCTCTTTACGAGAAGGGCTGCAATCCACAGAAACACTGCTGCAATGGGTCGCAGCACGCTACCTGGAACGCTTATTGCCTTCCAGGCCCTTAGAAACCCTGGAATTGTACAAACTGTTGTTTCATAGCGCAACACGAAAGAATGTGCGCCGGACAGTCGCCAAGGCACTTCCCGGCCTGCTACAGTGTCTCAAAGAGGCATCTTTAGCGATCCGGGCGCTTGCTCGCGCCGTCATCACTGATCTGGCTACCGATCCCGATATCTACATTCGCCGGGCCGTTGCCGACCACGCTATGCAGATTTTTCATATTGACCGGGAGTTTTTACTCATCTTACTACGCCACATGCATAAAGATACGGACCTGGCAATTCGTCACCGCCTGCAGCCAGTTGCCTTGCGCCTGGCACAGGTCTGGCTTATATGGTATGCAGAAACAGCGGGGCTTGTTGATACGAAGCGCATTCGTAACAAGACAGTAACGCCCTTTGGAGAATAAAGATGCTTACGACTGATCCAGAAGACACCCCTATGAAAGGAACAGCGAACGTTGCTGTCGCTTTTCTAGCGAGTGACGTTAACCGCTTCAGCATCAATGCTCTCACGGGAGCTATCGAGCAGGACCCGGATCTACAAGTGCGGCTCGCCTTTCCTCACCCGCGCTCGGTCTCATTTTGCCAGGCCGAGATAGAGCGTTTAGTACAGGAGGTAGGATCCTCCGGTACCGTCGTGGTCGCTTTCAGCTTCATGAGTTCGGCGCTGCTAACAACCACGCAGTTGTTAAAGCAACTGCAAGAGGGGCTGGCAGGATCGCGGGACCAACTCCTATTTGTGGCAGGTGGCCCCCATGCATCCGGAGACGCGGCCGGAACGCTCGCGATGGGTTTTGATGTCGTGTTTATCGGAGAAGGTGAATATTCATTCACGGAATTCCTTCGTCGGCTGGCAGGCAAATGCCGTGATTTCCACGATATCAGGGGACTGGCCTATCTTGTAGGAGATAGTACAGGCCAGCGACGTGTCATACGAACAGGACGGCCTCCGCTGATTGAGTTGAACGCACGCTATCCCAGCATCGGAGTGAAGCACCGCCGTCTGGGCGCAATTGAGATCGGGCGGGGATGCCCTCACGCCTGCGGCTTCTGCCAGACACCTTTCTTACATGGTGCCAGGATGCGGCATCGCGCTCTAGAGAACGTCCTGGAGCACATCGAGCAGCTCGTTCGTGCGGGCTTCAAAGATATCCGGTTTATCACTCCGGACTCCCTGGCGTACCTCTCCGATGACGGGGTACATCCCGACTATGCACGCCTGGAGCGGGCACTAGTAGCTATGCACGAAGCAGCAGGGGATGCAAAGATCAAGTTCGGTGAATTTCCCAGCGAGATGCGGCCCGAATACATCACGCCTGAACTCGCACAGCTTATTGACCGCTACTCCGACGCCGCTTATCTCGCCATCGGTGCCCAGTCGGGGAGTGAGAAGATGCTCGCAGCGATGCACAGGGAACACGATGTGGCAGCAGTAGAGCACGCTGTATCCTCCTTGGCAAAATACTGCCGCAAGCTCAAGAAGATCTATGTCGACTTTATAGCGGGGCTTCCAGGAGAGACAACTCAAGACGAGGCCTTGAGCCAGCACCTCATGGAGCGGCTGACACGTATCAGTCCGAAGGTATGCATCCACAGCCATACTTTTATGCCGCTTCCAGGCACACCCATGCAATATATGCCGCCCGGTTCAGTTGGTAAAACGACCCGAGCCACTTTTGAACAGCTATCCAAGCGTGGCCAGGAGTGGGGTGATTGGCAAGAGCAAGAAGAAATTGCGCACACGATCACTGAATTCCGGCGCGAATTGCGTGGAGAGGTCGCTCCTCGTCAAAGAAGTGGTGCCTGATGGACACACAGGAGGCGATATCCACAGCTGTTCAAGCACACTTTGGTCAACAAGTGGATTTTCTCCAGCGACTGGTACGCGCCAGGAGCCCGAACCCCTTTACTCCTGAGACTTCTCGCTCGGATACCCCGGTAGAAGAAGAAGTTGCTCGTGTTACTCACCAGGAGTTGCACCGGTTAGGCCTCAAGGCAGAGTTCTATGGAGTCTCATCTCAACGCCCAAATGTGGTATGTCACCTGCCTGGGTCTGGAAAAAATGCGAAAACCCTCATTCTCACCACTCACATGGATAGTGTTGAACCAAGTGGTTATACTCGTGATCCCTGGGGAGCACAGATTGAAAAAGGGCGGATTTACGGTGTTGGTGCCGCCGATGCGAAGGCCCAGATCGCCGCATTTATTTACGCTGCACATGCAGTGCATGAAGCAGGTATCACCCTGGCTGGTAACATCATTCTGGCTTTCGTTGTCGATGAAGAGCCTGGTGCATGCTCCCCCTATGGTACAAAACATCTTTTAGAACACGGGCTACTGCATGGAGATGCAGCCATCATTGGCGAGCCGGGGCAAAGCAAGGTTTCTATTGGACACCGGGGCCTCTATCGCTTCCGTCTCCAAACCTGGGGCAGTGCAAACCACACGGGACTCAGGTCCTGGGAGGAAGGCACTATAGGACGAAATGCCATCCTCGACATGGCTCATATAGCGCTAGCTCTTTCAGAGTATCCACTGCCATATACGTATTCAGAGGCATTTCCTGACCGTAGATCTCTCTTAACCTTTCCCACGCTCATACGAGGTGGCAGTGGCATCAATGTCGTTCCTGGTTACTGCGAGGCATACGGCGACGTTCGTTTGCTCCCTGGTTTACCGGCAGACGAGGTCAAAAAGATTATCAGAGATCAACTCGAGAAGCTTTCCCTTCAAAATTATCGCCTCGACGATTTGCTCGTTGTACCAGCGGCAGAGACGGACCGGCAATCTGAGATTGTGCAAACGCTCGCCAGGGTTGCAGAGACCATCACCGGGGTGCGACCGCGCTTAGCGGGAAGTGGTCCGGCTTGTGACGGATGGATGTTCATCACAAGAGGCATACCGGCTGTTTGTGGGTATGGCGTAACTTGCGGCAATGTGCATGGTGCTGATGAATGGGCAGACCTGGTAAGCCTACGCACAGTCACGGAGGTGTATGCATCTACAGTCCTGCAATTCCTTGGCCACTTGTAGTGCGGCCATGCCTGTGTCTTTTTTCCAACAGCACTGTATCATGCTCTCACAAAAAACTGCTAACAGTTGTCAGAACTATCGATGGTTTACGCAACCTCTTGGTCTTCTTCATCTCCGGGTTCACCGGATGTAGGCCAGGAGGTCATACCATTGAAAGTGTTTCTAATCCACCAGCCCTTGGTGTTCTGCACCATGCCGTGAGCCTGTATTTCGTCTACTGTTAGACACCGCCGTTCTCCCCGTAAGAAATCGCCTGTACGGTGAGCCTCGAACGCTGCTAGACTCCCGAAGGTGAGATCACATCCACGGCACAGATTCATTCCCATATATAGCTCCTCTCAATGCATTTTGTGAGCAGGACGTATTTTGCGCAGACTGTCATGCCGGAAAAGGATGTGCGATGATACCTGCCCACAAAAAATCTCAATAGTTGGTACACATGCGAGGCAACTCGTCAAAGAAATTCCAGGCTACAGCGCAGCTCTTCTTTCCAGCCTATCTGCCAGAGGTACCTCAACGGGCCCTCAAAGTGGCATCCCTAGCCCTGGCAGGCCCCGACCAGTGAACATTGCTCTTGTGAGTGTGTCATTGCTGGAGATCGGTCTGCGTATTCAGTTATGCCCGGGTAACCACACAGTTTCTAGCAAATAACAGCCTTCATTGATGAATGGCCTCAGGGGGAAGGGACCTTCCTCTCCCGGCACAGACTTCCGCCGATTCGTCCTCTCGCCTGGAACCTTGTATGTCAGTACACTGAAGCCCTATAATGCACAGAGCGACTCTGAACGTCAGATTCTCTCTGGCGCACTTTGCTGTTTCTGCCTGGACGTGGCATCGCCTGGAATTGAGTGCCAGCGTCTCTAGAAAACGTGAGTCACCTGGAGACCAGTATAGGAGGAAACTATGCTGGCCTCCACGCTACTGGAGGTGCGCGTTCGCAACGTTTCTCGCCGTTACACCTGCATATCCATACACAACTCGCCATAGGTTTAGGCACTTTCCTCCTGATGTTTCACCCACTCCAATAGGGAAGGCTTATAGACCCGAAGAGCCCTACCCAGATGTACGGTTGGCAATCTCGAACTCCTGATAAGGTCGTATACCTTGGTGCGACCTATACCGAGAATATGCGCGACCTCTGGAACACTCAGCAATAGCCGGGGCTCTTGTGTTTCATGGGGCTGGTGCTGTTGCATTCTCGTGTCTCCTTTCGTCATGTGCCTTCTTCTTTCCAGGCTGGCACTCTGAAATAACTGGAGAGCCAGCGCCTGCTTTTTCGTCTCAAGCATATCCGCTCTGGTACATCCTGTGGCGTACAAAACCTCGTACAATCGGGGAAATGGACATGTATTCGATTTTGTACGCATGGTGGGACGCTTCCTCCTGGCTATCGCTTCTGAGAACAAGTACAATAGCTATCGGTCACTGGCGTATCGTTATGTACAGGGACGTATAGAGGCGACAATCATCCTGCCTTTCCTGGCGTATTACGTTTCTCAGAATAACAAATAGCAAGACCAGGTGCTGGTGGGAATGAAGTAGACACTCATTCAGAAAACACAGATGATGTTCTTCAGAGAGGAGTACACTATGGAGGAAGGCACATCCATGAATTATACGCTCTCACCGGACCCGGATAGCCCGATGCTGTTGATCCCTGCACGGCCCCTTCCGGATACGAAGCGTACGCGGCTCGCCCCCGTCTATAAAAGGGCTTGCTTTATTGGGATTCTGCTCTACTCGATCTTGCTAATGGTATGGATGGCAGTAATGGATTTCACGTTCCAAGGCCACATCCCTGCGGTTCTGCAATACTTCTTTATCACAGTTTCCGCCGGCTCTGGTGGAATACTGCTCGTTTCGCTCTACTTCATCTTCTCTGCGGGCACAGATGTAAAACTCCGTAACGCCTTCCGGCGTTCTGGGGTCCAGCAACTTTACCAGTTCCCGGTGAAAACTGCTCTCGCTATCAGTAAACTCTGGTTTTTTGGTCCGCATGATCAGATCACCTATGTGCCTTCTACCCAGACCCTCTTGGAGATACTCCAGCCTGCTCTCGCTCCCTCGACTGAGGAGAAAACGCCCCAGCACGATATTCTGGAGCCGATCAAGGAGGCTATCCTCTGCCTATCTGACAGCCTGACTCTATTACTCATTGGGTGCAATGGGACACGGGCAAAGGTCTCCTTTCCACTTGACAGTTACCGGACTGCCCTGATCCTCTACCTGGGGATTGTTGGACGAAAGAACTGGGTCCTCACCGGCATCCTCAAGGACACGGTATACTACCTTGCCAGTCGAAGCACATTCAGTGCCGACATACGTACCAGGATTAACGATATCGTTGTCAATGCCGCACAGCTTGCAGGTTTAGAGCCATTTCAGCTATTCCAATCGGGTAAAAGTAAGCGACACTGGGCATGGCGGCTCACAGTTCACTGCACCTTCAAAGACATCGATCAGGTTCATGCCTGGAGCCGTGAAATCGCGGCTATTCGTGCGGGAGAAGCTCCGCAACTCCCATTGGAGGACCTTAGAAGACGAGTGGCTCAGATCATGCGGGAGAACAGTGAGCTTTCCCTGATGCCTTTCTTCGACCATGCCGCCTATAAGCTGTGGGCTAAGGATGCGGTAAAGGAACTGCGCCAGAAACGGCGAATCATTGTCGAATATGCCGCTGAACAGGAGTTCGAAGCCTGGAAAGAGGATCCAGCTCATGAAGAAGTATCGCTGAGACAGGCAGCTCAGTATTACGAATGGTGTATGCAGACGGCGATGACTATCACACCTGATATACTTAGTGGATCGCACTATCAGAAACTCTGTGTGCGGATGTACCGGCTTCTACACGACGATGAGGCGGTGGCAGGCGTCGAGGAGCACTTCCGGAAGCTCAAGCAAGAGCTTCCCCCCGATGTTCAGTAACCGTAGGGCACTGGCAATACCTTTACTTTCGGTAGGGGGAGAGAAGGTAGCTGCTACAAATCGCAAAGAAGTGAGCGTTGGTGACTATCACCGTCTTGTCGATGCGTGACGGTTGGATACACAAAAGCAAGGAATATGGCGACTCCGAGATGAAGGCTTGCACTTGCCTTAGGATAAAGATATAGCATGAAGGAGAACATAACTATGCACGATACCATTGAGCACTCGATAGTGCCGACGCCTATTGCCAGCAATCATCTGCAACGCGGTGAAGTGATTGTTGAGAAGAATGGACAAGAGGAAGGTCACTGTGCTGCGCTTTGACGGAGAGGTCCTCTGTAAGGCCAGAAACAATGACGCACTACAGAAACTAGCTCAGGACCATCTGGCGAGCTATGGACCAGGCCGCTACACCTGCAGCCCGGAACTCGCAGTCCGGGCGGAGTTCGACGGTCACTAGCCATCGCAGCGCATCGGCCTATCCTACGGGAGTTAGACCCTTGGCTCTTGCATGTCCTCTAATAAGGGAGCTTACAGCCGCACTGCTCACCCTTCTGAACCGTCCACTCCCTCTTGAGGTATCTTCAGTGTCAGAAACGCCTGCAGGTCTTGCTGTGCAGCAGGTGGTCTGCGGCCTCACCCACTACAATCTCGTCCAGTGTGGGAGGCAGCTCCACTAATCGCCTAATGATGAGATCACGGTATCCGGAGGACGTGAGCCATTGGAGGAACGCGAGGGCGTGGAATTGTACGGCCCTATCAGCCCAGATCCAGGGCAGTTCATCGTAGACGGCCTGTACCGGCGATGGATCGGTGAAGAAGATGAGCACAACCTCCTCGGGCACCGCTTCTTTCAAGAGATTGGAGAGCGCCATAGCGGCACAGAAGCGCACCAGCGCCGTATCGCCTGTGGTCAGGTACGGCATGAGCAGCGCAGACGACTCCTCTGTGGCGGGCAGTAGTTGCCCCAAACTCAAGAGGAGGCAGCCAATCATGGTTCGCCGGTTTCCCGCTCCAGGCGCGCTTGCAGATGTGGTGTCAGCCGCACCTGGTCTTCTTTAAAGCTGGCCAGCAGATAGGTGGTTGCCATACGCAACTGCGGATCCTGGTCGTTGAGGAAGGCCAGGTAGAGGTCCATTCCTTCCCGAACCGCCTGGTGGGTCAGTTCTACCCACTTGATCTCTTCGGCCATCTCCCGCTGAAAGACCGGGTCTTGCTTGCGTTGTTCATCGGTCAGGTTCAGGTGCTGACGTTTGTAGCTATTGCCGCGTGCCAGCCGGGCCAAGAACGCGATCAGATAGGGCTTCGCCTCCGCCTATGCCCTGGGAAGCCACGCCACAAGGAACGATGCCGCATACGCTGAGGCCTGGTAGACCGTGCCCTGGTGCTCAAGCTCTGACCGGAGCGTCTGCCAGGCCGCAGCATGTACCTCTTCATCAGGAGAGGCCAGATCGCGCAGTGCCCCAGGAATAGCTTCTGCGGTACCATAGGCGGTTTCGAGCCTCGGCCAGTCAATCGTATCGAGTTTGTCGAACATAGAGCCTTCCTTCCAAGAGCTATACAACGGGCCTATCTCCGTGTTCTTTCCAGATCGCCTAAAAACAGCACCGCTCAAACAGTTCTGGATAGCACGCTTCCCTCAAGGCAACACCTCATCCTTCAGCCAACCCTCTAGATAGTGCCCCAACGAGGGAGCTACCAGCCAGACGATGTACTCATCGTTGTCGACAGTCGGGGCAGTGTAAAAGATGCTCCGGTCTTGCGTCCAGAAACGCCTCCTGGCGGCATCCCAAATCTTCAAGCGAGAGCAGCTGCCAAGATTTGGCCCAAAACCCCCGTGGTTTAACTTGGCCCCCCAAGGGTCCCGAGGTGACCGTTGGCAAGCAAGGTGCAAAAGCCTTGATAGACATCGCGAGCCCTGGGATGTTCCCCCCGTAAGCGAACCCGCTGCACATTCTGGTCGAGCAGCTTGACTCGTCCTGGAATCGCCCACACCTGCTGGATCAGCCGCACGATGCTATAAGCATGCAAGCCAGGAGCGTGTTCGCTGAGCAAGAGTGCTCCTGAAAAAAGCTTGCATTTTCGGCTTGTCCTCTGCTATGATGAGGCAATCGTGGTTCGGCTCTCGTCCTCAGAGGAGGGAGGACCAGGATCACTGCGAACATAGCTCATAGCAGATGCCACTTGCCCTGAATACAAGTGATCATTGAGTGCGTTCCACCCGTTTTCAACCTGGTCGGTAGCTTTGAAGGCAGGAAAGTCGGGCACGCCATGCGCAAAAGCAACCGGTGAAAACCCGTGTGATCGATGTTCCTGGTCCTCCCTCCACATCCATTTGCACGCACAAGGAGATCTCCCATGAAGGTATTTGTTGCTGGCGCCAGTGGTGCCATCGGGAAGCGGCTGGTCCCGCAGCTGGTCGCAAGCGGCTACGAGGTCGTCGCGATGACCCGCTCCCCAAAGAACGTCGAGCCACTGCGCGCGGCTGGCGCGCAGCTGGT
>WNGD01001618.1_pt1 | contig 24346 bp, 20 predicted proteins | sample 5400671 | NCBI WGS metagenome assembly WNGD01 (sample SAMN13153369, study PRJNA577476) | soil metagenome | isolation source: 40 cm soil or saprolite under grassland replicate 2 | place: USA:California | collected 2016-06-15
GTGAACCGCTTCGGGTCGTTTTTCTACGGCTCCATCCTCGGCGTCTTTCTCCTGGCCATGATCCCGCGGGCGCGGGCGACCGGAGCGTTCTGCGGCCTGATCGCCGGGATGGCCGCCGTGGGCGCCGTGAACTTTGGGGCGCCGTCGATCTCGTGGCTGTGGCACAACGTGATCGGAGCGGTTACGGTGGTGGCGGTCGGGTTGGTGCTGAGCGGTCGAGCCAACGCGGAAGTCGGAACGCGGAACGCGGAACAGAAGTAAAGACGTCCGTGCCGCGTTCTATTTCTTGCCGAACGCCAGGAGATTGGCAAATAGCCGATAGGCGCCGGGGACACCCGCGGGCAGCTGGCGGAAGAAGCTCAACCCGGTGTAGACGTACGTGCCCTTGCCGACCGGCGCCACGAGCAGGCCGCCCTGGAGCGGCGGGCCGCCCGCATCGTGCGTCTCGAGCAGCGGCGTGTACGCGGGGTCCCAATCGTGCGCGAAGTAGAGTCCCCGCTCCTGTACCCAGCCCTGCCAGTCCTCAGGCACGATTTCGTTAGGCAGATGGAAGACGCGATGGGCAGGGTCGAGTCGCGTGACGGGCGCCGTCTCGTCCGTCACACGGTCGTGCGGCCGGGCGATGCTGAGCCGATAGGGCGCGAAGCCGCCGCTGACGAATGGATACTGCTGGTACTGCACGATCACGAGTCCCCCCGCGCGAGCATAATCGAGCAGCCGGCCGTTGCTCGCCACGAGCGCCGGGTCGGTCTCGTAGGCGCGGCTGCCGATCACGATCGCGTCGTAGTGCGACAGGTCGCCGCGCGCGAGCGTATCCGGACCGAGCAGCTCGATCGGCACGCCCACTGCCTGAAGCGCCTCGGGAACGCGGTCCGAGGCCCCGCGCACGTAACCGACCCGCGCGAGGGCGGGAAGCGCAATCCGCGCCACGCGAATCTCCGCCGTGGAGCGATGCACGACCGCGCGCGGTCGGATGTGCGGGTAGTCGATGATCGCCAGGGCGCCTTCGCTCTTGCGGCCAGCGGCGACGGCGGCGGCGTGCAGCGTCAGCATCCCGGGCCGCGGGTTGGGCGGCGGGGCGAGCGTAATCGTGAGGCTCTTGGCCTCGTCTTCCCGCTGAAACGACAGCTCCGTGGGCCCCGGGCCGGTCCACCCCGCCGGTGGCGCGACGACGACCTGGGCGGTGGCAGGACCGGTGCTGCGGTTGGTCACGGTGATCGTAAAATGGCCGGCGCCTCCGGTGGACGGTCGACCGTCGATCGGCCACACGATGAGGTCGGGGGTCACCGCCACGTCGAACGGCTGGGTGACGAAGATCGGGCGCCGGACCTCGCCGATTTCCTGGTCGCGGTAACGGTGCACCGCTTCGCGGCGCAGGGTGACCTGGGCGCCGGCGATCGTCAGCCGGAACGTCACCTCGACGGGAGGCGGCTCGAACGGCAGCCCGCGCCAGGCGGTCGGCACGCCGGTCCAATCGTACAGCGCGCCGGCAAGGGGCCGGCGCAGGAAGTAGGGTTGCGAGCGGGGCGCGTCGGCCGCCACGCCGAGCGCGAAGCGGCGCGTCGCGACGCTGCCGGGAGCGACGGAGGAGGTCGCGGGGTCGAGGCGCTCGACGGTCCACCCCGCCGGCGCGCTCACCTCCACGCCGTCCAGCGTGACCGCCCCGTCTCCCCCGTTCCAGACGCTCGTCTCCAGCTGCATCCGCTCGCCCGGGGTGACGATGCCGTCGTCCGTGGTGCCGTCGACCGCGACGCCAGCCGCGGCGGCGAGCGCACCGCGCAGCATCTCCTGCTGCTCGCCGTCGGCGTCGCCCAAGTCCCGCAGCGCCCGCGCGAGGAGCGGTACGATGGCGCCCGGGTGGGAAGGGTTGAGCAGCGCCCGGGCCGAGTCGACCAGCACGGCGTAGTGGGCCGCGCTGGGGAACATCGTATCGATGCCCGCGAACACACCGCTCCCTCCCCCATCATCCCCCGCCCGGCCCCCCACCCGGTCCCGCCATTCGACGAACGTCAGGCGCGCGAGGCTCGGGCCTCCGCGTTCGAGCTGCCCCTGGTCCTGGGAGCGGTGCTGGCTGCGACCGGCCATGGCGATCTGGTGATACGACCGGCCCTCGAGTGGGTCGAGCGCGCCTGCGTCGAGGCGGAGCGTGGCGGCCGCAGTATCGACGTAGAGGGAGCGGTACAGCTTCACCGGCCCCCAGCTCGAGTCGCGCAGCATCTCGAACGCCTGGCGCGCCAGCACGCCGGCGAGCTGGTGGTGGCCGTGGCCGTCACTCGGCGTGCCCGAGAAAACGGAAACGATGATCTGGGGTCGAAACCGGCGCACCACCTCGAGCACGTCCCGGAGCAGCGAGTCGCGCGGCCAGAAGCGCAGGGTTTCGTCGATCGTCTTCGAGTACCCGAAGTCGTACGCGCGGGCGAAGAACTGGCGGGCGCCGTCGATCCGCCGGGCGGCGAGCAGCTCCTCCGAGCGGATGACGCCGAGCTCGGGGCCGAGCTCGGGGCCGATCAGGTTCTGCCCCCCTTCACCGCGGGTGAGGGACAGGTAGGCCACCTGGGCGCCGAGCCCCCGGGCGAAGAAGGCGACCAGATCGGAGTACTCGTCGTCGGGGTGGGCCCCGATCATGAGGACGCGCTTGTTCGCGCCGAGCTGCTTCAAGGCGCCGGCCAGCGCCGCGACGCCACCGGTGCCGGGCGGGGTGAACTGTCCCGCGGCCGAACCGGCGGCGCTGATGATCAAGGCGAGGCTAGCCGCGAGCGTGCGCCGCACTAGGGCGAAAGATAAACGACGCCACCCTTCATCACGAAGCGCACCCGCTGGAGCTCGGTGATGTCCTTGAGTGGATCGGCGGACACGGCGACCACGTCCGCGTACATGCCGGGGGCGACCGCGCCCAGCTCCGACTGGCCCAGGAGCTCGGCGGCCAGGGACGTGCCCGATTTGATAGCGGCGAGCGGGCTCATACCATATTGCACGTAGTATTCGAACTCCTTCGCCTGGTTGAGCTCGGGCCAGGGAAACCCGCCCACGTCGGTGCCCAGCACGATCTTGACGCCTTTCTTCAAGGCGCGGGCCATCGCCTGGCGCTGATGCTCGACCATCGGGCCCCACGGCCCGCCGCGCGGCCCCGCGACGTAGCGCCCCACGGTGACGGTCGGCACCCAGTAGACTCCGCGCGCCACGAGCACGTCCGCGAGCGAGTCCGTCATGCCGTCGCCGTGCTCGATCGTGTTGACGCCGGCGCGCAGCGCCGCGGCGATGCCGTCCGAGCCGATCGCGTGCGCCGCGACCTTCCGGCCGAGGCGGTGGGCCTCATCCACGATCGCCTTTGCCTCTTCGTCGGTGAAGTTCACCCAGCTGTGCAGCACGCTGTCGGGCGTGAAGAAGTAACGCCGGTCGGAGTAGTATTTGATCCAGTCGGCGCCGTGCGCCACCTGTTCGCGCACTGCGCGGCGGGCGCCGTCCGCGCCGTCGACCGGCTCGACGCCGTGGGGCAGCTCGAGCTCCCAGTTGGACGACACGATCGGGTACATCCCGGTCGGCGCCATCGCGCGGGTCGACGCGAAGATCCGCGGCCCCGGGATCTCACCGTTGTTGATGGCCCGTTTGATATCCACGTCGGCGTACATCGCGCCTTCGGTCTCCAGGTCTCGCAACGCCGTGAAGCCGTGCTCGAGCGCGAGGCGCGCGTTACGCGCCCCGAGGATGGCGCGGTACGCGATCGACTGATACAAGAGCTGCTGGTCGTACGACTCCGCCGTAGGATCGCCCTGGAGCAGGAGATGGGTGTGTGTGTCGATGAAGCCCGGGAGCACGGTGAACTGCGAGAGGTCGATCACCCGGGCGCCGCGCGCCTGTCCCTGCACCTGCGCCAGCGGTCCGACGGCCTTGATCCGCTCGCCCTCAACTACGATGCCGACGTTGCTTTGTGCGGCGTCGGAACGCCCGTCGATGAGTCGTCCCGCCTTGATGAGGACCGGCGGCGGCACGGGGGCGGCCCGGGGCGCTTGCGCCGGGAGCGGGGCAGCGAGCGCGACGACCAGTGCCAGACCGGGCGGCGTGCGCATCGGGCATCTCCTGATGAAGGCGAGGCGAATCTCCCCCTAACCCGCGTGCTGTCAAGCCGCTTAAGTTAGGGTGGGAGGCAGCCATGACCACCGTCACTGCGCCACAACGCAACGTCAGCGCCGACGAGGCCCGCGAGGTCGCCGAAGCGGCACGCGAGCAACACTGGGTCGCGCCGAGCTTCGTCCGCGACCTGTTCCTCGGGCGTCTCCGCATGCCGTTGATCGACCCGTACCCCGAGCAGGACCCCGAGGAAGTTCGGCGGGCGCAGCCGTTCCTGGAGCAGCTGGAGCGCTTCCTGCGGGACGAGGTCGATTCCGACAAGATCGACCGCGAGGGAGAGATCCCCGATGCGGTAATCGAGGGGCTGCGGGCGCTCGGTGCGTTCGGCATTAAAATCCCGCGCGAGTACGGCGGGCTCGGGCTGTCGCAGCTGTCGTATATGAAGGCGATCGAGCTGGTGTCTTCGGTCGACGGCTCGGTGACGGCGCTGCTCTCCGCGCATCAGTCCATCGGCGTGCCGCAACCGCTCAAGATGTTCGGCTCCGACGCCCAGAAGAAGAAGTACTTCCCCCGCCTCGCCAAGGGGGCGATCTCGGCGTTCGCCCTCACCGAGCCGGGCGTGGGGTCGGACCCGGCCGCGATGGAGACGCTGGCCGTGCCGAGTCCGGACGGGCAGGCGTGGATCCTGAACGGCGAGAAGCTGTGGTGCACCAACGGGACCAAGGCCGAGCTGATGGTGGTGATGGCGCGGACGCCGTCCAAGGTGGTGAACGGCAAGGAAAAGCGGCAGATCACCGCGTTCATCATCGAGGCCGACTGGCCCGGCGTCGCCGTGGTGCACCGCTGCCATTTCATGGGCCTCAAGGCGATCTATAACGGAGTCATCCGCTTCACCAACGTCCGCGTCCCCAAAGAGAACGTCCTGTGGGGCGAGGGCAAAGGGCTGAAGCTCGCACTCACCACGCTGAACACCGGCCGCCTCACGCTCCCCATCTCGTCGGTAGCGGCGGGCAAGCGCTGCCTCGAGATCTCCCGGCAGTGGGCCAACGAGCGCGTCCAGTGGGGTCGGGCCATCGGGAAGCACGACGCCATCGCGCAGAAGATCGGGGCCATGGCCGCGAACACGTTCGCGATGGAAGCCGTGGCGGAGCTGTGCGGCGCCATGGCGGACCGCGGCAGCTACGATATCCGGCTCGAGGCGGCGATCGCGAAGCTGTACAACTCCGAGGCCGGCTGGCGCATCATCGACGAGACCGTGCAAATCCGCGGCGGCCGCGGCTACGAGACCGCCGACTCGCTGCGGGCGCGGGGGGAAAAACCCGTGCCGGTCGAACGCATCATGCGCGACTTCCGGATCAATTTGATCTTCGAAGGCTCGAGCGAGATCATGCACCTGTTCATCGCGCGCGAGGCGGTCGACAAGCACCTCCAGATCGCGGGCGACGTCGTGATGCCCGGGAAGCGCCTGGGCGAGCGGCTCCGCGGACTGGGGCGCGCCGTCCTGTTCTACGGCTGGTGGTACCCGTCGCGCTGGCTCGGCTGGGGCTTCTGGCCGAAGTACGCAGCGTTCGGGCCGCTGGCGCAGCACGTGCGCTACGTCGAGCGCAACAGCCGGCGGCTGGCGCGCGGCGTGTTCCACGCAATGATTCGGTTCGGCCCCAAGCTGGAATACCGCCAGGCGGTGCTGTTCCGCCTCGTCGACGTGGGGGCCGAGCTGTTCGCGATGGCCGCCACCTGCGCGCGCGCGCAGTGGTTGTTGCGGCGCGACAGCGCAGCCGGCAAGCGGGCGGTGGCGCTGGCGGATCTGTTCTGTCGCCAAGCGCGCGGCCGTATCGAGGCCAAGTTCAAGCGGCTGTGGCGCAACACGGACGTGGAAGGGTATCGGGTGGCGCAGGACGTGCTCAAGGGCGAGCACCGCTGGCTGGAGCGCGGGATGGTGGAGATCGAGTAGCGCGCTACGCGGCTTGGTGCGCGATCATGATCGACCGCAGCCGCTCCGGCGTTTCTCCCGTCATGTCGCCGTACGGTGCGGGATGGCCTTTGGGCTCCACCACCACGCTCGGGCACACGAGCTCGTAGTGGCGGGCCCGGATGCGGTCGACGGCGGCCTGAGTCCCGACCGGCGTAGCGATGACGACCTGCCTGGCGGCGAGCTGCTCGGCGGCCTTGGCCGCCGCGAGCACCCTCCACGGATAGATCACCTGGCCGTCCACGATGACCGCGATCTTGCCCGCGAGCGCCTTCACGGGCCGTTGCGTGCGATACAGGATCAGATCCTGCGAGACCCGGGCGCGCGATTCCTCGATCGCGCTCGAGAGCTTGTCGATCAGCGCGCCGCTCGGCTGGAAGTCCGGATCCATTTCGGAGGGCACGGCCTCGGCGATCGCCCCGATGGGCGCGAGGTTCGAGCCGAGCTTGATGAAGGCGGCGACCAGCACGTCGAATTGCGCGCCCATCGCCTTCGCGGCGCTGGCAGCGATCTCCACTCCCTCGGGCGTGACGCCGAGCAGGATGCACCCGATGTGGCCCCGGGCCGCGAGCTGCTGGCCGAGTAGCGCGCCCGCCGCCGAGCGGGTCGGGTAGAGACTGGTCGGTTTGGACGAGGCGGGGTGGGTCATGTGAGGCGAAGATACAAGGCTTTCACCGCCCTCGCTTGTTATCTTTCCCCAGCCAAAATCCAGGATGCCGCGCGTGCCCAAGGACACCCTTACCGTCGTCGACAACCGCACCGCTAAACAGTACGAGATCCCGGTCCAGGACGGCACGATTCGCGCGGTCGACCTGCGACAGATCAAGACGTCGGCCGACGATGCCGGGCTCATGACGTACGATCCGGGATTCCTCAATACGGCCGCGTGCCGCAGCGCCATCAGCTACATCGACGGGGACAAGGGCATCCTGCGCTATCGTGGTTATCCGATCGAGCAGCTCGCCGAGCGCAGCACCTTCCTGGAAACGGCGTACCTGTTGCTGCACGGGGAGCTGCCGTCCGCGGCGGAGCTCGAGTCGTGGGTGTTCAACGTCACCCATCACACGATCGTGCACGAGAGCATCAAGAAGTTCATCGACGGCTTCCACCACGATGCCCATCCGATGGGAATGTTCGTGAGCACGGTGGCGGCGCTGTCCACGTTCTATCCCGAGGCCAAGCACATCCAGGACGAGGTCTCGCGGCGCAACCAGATCTTCCGGTTGATCGCCAAGGCGCCGACGCTCGCCGCGTTCGCCCATCGCCATTCCGTGGGGATGCCCTACACGTATCCGGACAACGACTTGAGCTACGCGGGCAACTTTCTCAACATGATGTTCAAGGCCACGGAGGTGAAGTACACGCCCAACCGGACGCTGGAGCACGCCCTCGACGTGCTGTTCATCCTGCACGCCGATCACGAGCAAAACTGCTCCACCAGCGCCATGCGCGGCGTCGGCTCGTCGCACGCCGACCCCTATTCGGCCATGGCGGCGGCCGCTGCGGCGCTGTACGGCCCGCTGCACGGCGGGGCCAACGAGGAAGTGCTCCGGATGCTGCGGGAGATCGGCTCGAAGGACCGGATCCCGGCCTACATCGAGCGGGTGAAGCGGGGCGAGTTCCGCCTCATGGGGTTCGGCCACCGCATCTACAAGAACTACGATCCCCGCGCCAAGCTCATCAAGCGCGTGGCGGACGAAGTGTTCGCGGTGACGGGCAAGAATCCGCTGATCGATATTGCGCTCGAGCTGGAGCGCATCGCCCTGCAGGACGACTATTTCGTGAGCCGGAAGCTGTACCCGAACGTGGACTTCTATTCGGGGATCATCTACGAGGCCATGAGATTCCCGATGGACATGTTTCCCGTGTTATTTGCCATCGGCCGGACGCCGGGGTGGCTGGCGCAGTGGCAGGAGATGCTGCTCGACAAGGAGCAGCGCATCGCCCGGCCGCGACAAATCTACTTCGGACCCTCGAAGCGGGACTACGTTCCGATAGAAAAGAGAGGCTAAGGCGTCACGAAGAAACGTCACGGAAAGGCGTCACGAACGAACGTCACGAAGAACCGTGGACGCGGGCCACGTCTTTCCGTGACGATTGTCCGTGACGCCGGTTCGTGACGTTTCTTCGTGACGCCTGTCGATTAACGACGTCGGCGTCCCCCCACTCGAGCCCGAACCGACCGCGCCGGCTTCGGCTGCTCGGCGACGGCCGCCTTCGGTTGGAGCGGCGGAACCGACGGCTCGAACCCCGGAATGATCTCCCGCGGGAACGTGCGACCGATCAGCTTCTCGATGTCGCCCATCAGGAGCCATTCGTCGGGTGAGATGAGCGTGAGCGCGAGCCCGCGCGCCCCGGCCCGCGCGGTGCGGCCCACGCGGTGCACGTACACTTCGGGGTCGTTCGGGACGTCGAAGTTCACGACCATGCGAATCCCGTCCACGTCGATGCCGCGCGCCGCGATGTCGGTCGCGACGAGCACGTCGGCCGCGCCGCTCCGGAACGCGTCGAGCGTTCTGGTGCGGTGACTCTGGGCCTTGTCGCCGTGGATGGCGTGGGCGGGGATCCCGTCTTTACGCAGGAAGGTCACGAGCTTGTCCGCGCCGTACTTGGTACGCGTGAAGACCAGCGTCTGACCCGCAGGCTTGGCGCGCAGGATCTTCGCCAGCACCCCGCGCTTCTGCACCTTGTCCACCGCGACGATCACGTGCTCGATCCCCTGGGCCGGCGTGGCCCGCCGGCCGATCTCGACCGACGCGTGGCCGTCGAGCGCCCGGCGTGCCAGGGCGTCCACCTCAGGGGAGACCGTGGCCGAGAAGAGCATCGTCTGGCGCTTCTCGGGCAGCGCCGAGAGGATGCGGCGCACATCGGGCGCGAACCCCATGTCGAGCATGCGGTCGGCCTCGTCGAGCACCAGCACCTCGAGGCGGGAGAAATCCACGTGCCCCCGCTCCATATGATCGAGCAGCCGGCCGGGGGTCGCGACGACGATGTCGGCACCGTGCTGCAGCGCCTTGGTCTGGGGCTCCATGCCGACGCCGCCGTACACGGCGGCCGCCGACACGCCGCGCACATGACGCCCATAGACGCGCGCGCTCTGCAGCACCTGCTCGGCGAGCTCGCGCGTGGGCACGAGGATCAGCGCCCGCAGCACATGGTGCGCGCCGGCGTTCGCGAGCCGCTGCAGGATCGGCAGCATGAAGGCAGCGGTCTTGCCGGTGCCGGTCTGCGCCGAGCCGATCAAATCGCGGCCCGCCAGCGCGAGCGGAATCGCTTCCTGCTGGATGGGGGTGGGCTGCTCGTAGCCTTCTTCGGCTACCGCACGCAGCAGCTCGGGCGCGAGCCCGAGGGATGTAAAAGGCATAAAACTCCTTCAAAACGACGTCACGAAACGACGTCACGTGAAATCGTCACGAGCGATCGTTACTCACGCTCTCTCGCGACGCCGTCCCGTGACGTCTTTCTCGTGACGTCCCAACGCGACGGTTTCTAGTTTTTGAACCTGGGGAATGAGACCGGGCGTGTGTTCAGCGCCGGAACCCGCTCCTGAGCGGGACCGTCCTTCGGAAGGATGCCAGCTCGCGGTTCTTTTTCACCTACGGGCCGTAAGCTAGTCGGCGCACCTAGTTACGTCAACTACGTCACGAAAGGACGTCCCGGAAACCCCGTCACGGAACACCGTTACGTCGTTCCGTGACGATCTCTCGCGACGTCGCTTCGTGACGGTTTTACGTGACGACTTTCGGCTTCGGAGTTGACAAATGCGCGCCTGCCAGCGAAGTTCCGGCGCGCGATACGAACCAGAGACCGTTGCGAGGACCTGGGCTACCGCCCGGTCCTCGTCGCATTTCTGGCGGGCTCCCGCGCCGGAAAAGAGGCCGGATGGAAGTGACGCTGGGCGACAACGACCGACTGGACTATGTCCTGAAGAAGTTCCGCCGCCAGATCACCAGAGCCGGACTGTTCCAGGATATGAAGCGCAAACGGTTCTACGAGAGTCCGAGCGCTCAACGGCGGCGGAAGGATAAGGCTGCGGCACGCCGCAAGGTGAAGTCCGCGCGCCGCCGCGAACACCATTAGATCAGGAGTACAGCACGATGGCACGCATCACCGGTATCGTGAAGTGGTTCAACGACGCGAAGGGATTCGGCTTCATCACCCCCGAGAACGGCGAGAAGGACTGCTTCGTTCACCACACCGCGATCCAGGCAGACGGATTCAAGACGCTGGCCGAGGGCCAGCGCGTTGAGTTCGACGTCGTCCAGGGCCAGAAGGGTCCGGCGGCGCAGAACGTCGTCAAGCTTTAAGCTAGAGGGCGGTTCCGCCAAAGCCAAACGGCGCCATCCCACAGGACGGCGCCGTTTGTGTTGCGGCCGGACCGGACCGCCGCGACTACCGCAGCACGATCCGCATCGCCCGCGTCTCGAGGTCGATGTCCCAGAATACGATCCGATTGCGCACAAAGTCCTCGCAGTCCGCGACCGTGATCGACTCGGGTGAGGAGTCGAGGAACTCGAGCAACCGCATCCGCATGTCGAGGTAGGAGCGACCCTCACGGGTCGCCGCCACGCGCATCCCGACTTCGTCTTCCAGCCGGCGATTCACGAACCCCTGCGCGACCTCGAGCAACCGCCCGACGATCAGGTGCTCCAGGGCCCCCCCCTCGGGCTTGGCGAGTTGGCGGGCCAGGAGGCGCGCCTTCTTCGGCTCGCACAGCTCCACCAGAAGCTTCCACACGCCAGGGTCCGGCCGCCGGCGCGCCGCCGGCTCGGCCGACCGCTCGACCCGGGCACAGGTGGGCAGGTCGTTGCGGTGCAACCGGAGGAACCGGGCCATAGGCGCGTACAGGTCAATCCGCCCCGGCGCGGGAGGCCGCCGGCGACCGGCCACGATATCCACGATATAGTCCTCCGACACCTGCACCGCATCGGCAAGCTCGCGTGGCGTGCGCTTCAGCTCGCGCAACCGGCGGCGCACGAGCTGACCGACCTTGACCGGGTGCTTCAGCGGTAGCGCTGCAGGCATCAGAACTCCTCTCACGGAGGGTCAGGACACAGGAAACCCGCGGGTGCATCGGCGGCGAGCACACCGCGGGCAAGGTCCCTAAATATCGCTAAAATCGAGCGTTAATGGTACCCCCTAAATCGGCCTGACGGCGCTGCTTCCGCACGAGGGCGACTGATCCGACCACGATTATCACGGCGAAGCTGAACCACTGGATCGCGTAGGACAGGTGGGGACCGTCGGAGAGCTCGGGAGGGGGCATACGGACGAGGGCAGGTTGTGGAGGCCGGCGGAGGTTGGTGGAGGGGGGCAGCAGCTGGATGACGAACGGCAATAGCGGGTACGGCAGCGAGTCGCGCAGTTTGGCCGGATCGACGTCCCCCCGCGCGCGTGGCGCGGCCATCCCGATCCCCACGACGTCGGCCGTGTCGGGCTCGCGGTACGCCCGCTGGTCGACGTGATAGGCGTCGGGCGAGGGTGCCCAGCCCCGGTCCACCAGCACCGCGCTGCCGTCCGCCAGCTTGATCGGCGTGAGCAGCGCGACTCCGGGCACGCCTTCGTAAGGGCGGGGGCGCCACAGCCGCTCCTGGGCGTAGTCGTACTCGCCGCGGGCATGGAGGCGGCGTCCCCGCGCCGAATCGAGCGTGATCGCTCCGGTCACTTCGAGCTGGGGGAGCCCAAGCGCGGCCCGGCTCACGGCATTGCGCTCGCGGCGCTGGCGCAACCGGTCGAGCTGCCAGACGCCCGCCCCCACGCACAGCGCGACGACCGCCAGCGCGACGAGCAAGCCCGCCACGTCGCGCCAACCGAGCCTCACGGACCGGGCGCGAGCAGCGCCAGCTTGGCGACGCGCGGCAGGCGTTTCAGCGCGGCCTCCCGGCGTTGGGCCGCCGACCGGCTGGGCTGCCGCTCCTCGTAGACGAGGCGTGCCGGGCGGCGTGAGCGGGTGTAGGCGCTGGCCGTCCCCTCAGCGTGTCGCCGCAGGCGCAGCGGGAGATTGTTGGTGATGCCGGTATACAGCGAGCCGTCGCGACAGCGGAGCATGTAGACGGTCCACACTGCTTCCTCTGTCCCCGGCTATTCCAGCTGGGCGGCGAGCGTGATCTGGGCGATTCCCTTGAGCGCGCGCGACACCGGGCACCCGCTCTTCGCCTCCTCGGCAGCCTTCTGGAACCCCACTTGATCGAGCCCCGGCACCTTGCCTCGCACCGTCAGCTCCATCTTGGTGATGGTCGGAGTCCCGTTCACCATCTCGAGCGTGCAGCGCGCGTCGGTCTGAACCCGGGCGGCGGGCTTGCCCGCTTTCTCGAGTCCCGCCGAGAGCGCCATACTGAAGCAGGCGGCGTGCGCCGCGGCGATGAGCTCCTCGGGGTTCGTGCCCGGCTTGCCCTCGAAGCGCGTCGCGAAGCTGTACGGCCCCTTGAACGCACCACTGCCGGCCGTGAAGGTGCCTTTCCCGTCCTTGAGCTTCCCTTCCCACACGGCTGACGCTTGACTGGTCGGCATTCGGAATCCTCCTGTCCCTGGGGGTCGCCGTAGTAATCTGGCGGGGCGCCGCGCAGGACGCTACGCTTCGGGCGGCGCCGCCAGTCGCGTATCACCCGAGGGAGGAGTCGACGATGGCCACGAAGAAGAAGAAAGCCACGCGCCCGGCGCGCAAACCGGCCCGGCCCAAGCGCGCTCCACGCCAGCAGCCTGAGTCCTTGCGGCTGCGCTCCATCGCGGCCTCGTTCACCGTGAGCGACCTCCAAAAGAGCGTCGCCTGGTACCGCGACGTGCTCGGGTTCACCCCGGGGGAGCGCTGGGAAACGAACGGCGGCCTGCGCGGCATGCAAATGAAGGCCGGCGCCTGCGACATCATGCTGGGCCAGGACGATTTCGCCAAGGGGCGGGACCGCAAGAAGGGTGAGGGGTTCCGGCTGTGGGTATCGACGGCCCAGGACATCAGCGAGCTCGCCGGCCGGGTCAAGGCGAGGGGCTGGACGCTCGACCGCGAGCCGTCCGAAACACCGTGGGGCGATTGGGCATTCGCGGTCACCGACCCCGACGGGTTCAAGATCACGTTCATTCAGGAGTAGCAAGCCCGAGTGTTGATGCTCGCCGCTGCACTCGCGATCCAATCGCAGGTCGCCGATACGTCGCCGTTCCGCGCGCTCCCGCTCCCGGCGCCGGGACGCGTGCGCGGCGCGTCGGGGGCGCCGGGGCCGGACTACTGGCAGCAGCGCGTGGACTACGTGATCCGCGCCACGCTGGACACGTCCGCCCAGACGATCCGAGGCAGCGAGCGGATCCACTACGTGAACCACTCGCCCGACACGCTCGCGTTCCTGTGGGTACAGATCGAGCAGAACCTGTTCGCGCCGAACAGCATCACCTACGCCCTGAGCCAGCCGCCCTTGCACTTCGCCGGCGGCGCCGTGTTCGACTTCACGGGCAAAGGGTTCACCGGCGGGATGACGATCGAGCGCTTCGCCGCAGGTGGGCGGGCGCTCCAGCGTACCGAGTACGGCACGATGATGCGGGTCGAGCTGCCGCGGCCGCTCCCGCCGCGCGGCGCGCTCGACTGCGACGTGGCGTGGCACTTTCCCATCCCGCCCTACGGCGGCGGGCGCATGGGACGGATCGGGACGCGGCAGTACGAGATCGGCCAGTGGTATCCGCGCCTGGTCGTGTACGACGACGTGCACGGCTGGAATCCCCTGCCCTACATCGGGGCGGGCGAGTTCTACCTCGAGTACGGCGACTACGACGTCACGCTCACGCTCCCGGCCGGGTTTCTGGTGGCGGCCACCGGCACCGTGGCGAACCCGCTCGCGGTGTGGACCGCCGAGCAGCGCGCCCGCCTCTCCCGGGCGCGCGTCTCCGCCGAGCCCGTGCAGATCGTGACCAAAGCGGAAGCCACCGCGCACGGCGCCCGGCGCGCCCCCGGCACTAAGACCTGGCACCTCACCGCGCGGCAGGTGCGTGACGTCGCGTGGGCCGCCTCCCCCGATTTCCGTTGGGACGCGTCGAGCTGGAACGGAATCCAGATTCAGACGTTTTACCGTCCCAGCGCAGCGCCATGGGAAGAGGCGAACCGGATGGCGTGGTTCACGATCAAGCATTTCAGCGAGACGTGGGGCATGTACCCGTGGCCGCAGGCGACCACGGTGGAAGGCCTGGTCGAAGGCATGGAATATCCCATGCTCACCTTCGTGCCGTCGCTCGAGAAGCGCGAGGACCAATACTGGGTGCTGACCCACGAGTTCGGGCACGAGTGGTTTCCCATGATGGTCGGCTCCGACGAGCGGCGCTATCCGTGGATGGACGAAGGGTTCAACACGTTCATCGATTACGGGTCGGCCGAGGGCTACTTCAAGGGCACGGCCTACGGCGATACCGTGCGACGCGAGCTGCTGGGCGCGGCCCGGATCTCGGCCGTCCCGGGCAACGAGCAGCCGCTCATCGACAAGCCGGTGGAGCAGCGTGACCTCGCGTGGGCGGCGTACCAGAAGCCGGCGTTGATGCTGACGGTGCTGCGCGACGCGGTGTTGGGCAAGGAGACGTTCGAGCGCGCGCTGCGGGAGTACGTGCGCCGCTGGAAGTTCAAGCATCCGCAGCCGGCGGACTTCTTTCGTACCATCGCGGACGTGTCGGGCAGAGATCTCGATTGGTTCTGGCGGGACTGGGTGTACACGACGGCGCGGCTCGACCAGGCGGTGGACTCCGTGGGCTCGGCCCGCGACACGACGCTGATCCACCTCTCGAATCGCGGCCAGATGGTGCTGCCGCTGACGCTCGAGCTCAAGTTTGCAGACGGGGCCACGGAATCGCGGGATTATCCGATCGAGATGTGGAACCTGGGAAGCCGTTTCACGGCCCGCGTGGCGTCGCCGCGGCGCGTCGTGAGCGTCGTCGTGGACCCGAAGGCCCTCTACCCCGACATCGACCGCGCGAACAACCGGTGGCCGCGGTAGCGGCCTCCCCCCGGCCGCTCCGCGTCGCGCTGCTCACGTCGGCGCGCGCGTGGCGCGGGTCGGGAGTGAGCCTCACGCACATCGCGCGTGGTCTGGCCGCACGGGGACACACGGTGCAACTGCTCTCGACGACGCCGGCGGTGACGGCGGGCTTTGCCGCCGCCGGACTGCCGGTGGAAGAGCTGCCGATTCACGACACGGGCTTGGCCGAGGCGCGGCGGCTGACGCGGGCGCTGGCCGCCCTGCCAGCCGACGTGCTGGTGGCCGAGACGGCGCGCGACGTCCGCTTGGGCGCGCTGGCCTCGTTCGCTCACCGGTTTGCGCTGGTGCACTCCTACAATGTCAATCGCGCCACGCCGCCGCGCGATCCCATCATGCGCCTCGCGTACCGACGGGTACGCCTCACGATCTTCCGAACCCACACGGGCGAGCGCGAGGTCCTGGCGGGGGCGCCGTTCATCGGACGACCCCCGCGTCGCGTGATCCATGAGGGAGTGGACGTCGAGCTGTTTCGGCCGGACGCGGGGGCGGGCCTCGCCTTCCGCGCGCGGCACGGCCTGGGCGACCGGCCGTTCCTGCTCGCCGCGGGCGCGCTCGAGCGGGAGAAGCGGTACGACTGGATGCTGGACGCGCTCGCCCGGGTCGGACCCCGCCCCCCACTGCTCGTGATCCGCGGCAGCGGCTCGCTCGAGTCGGCCGTTCGGGTGCAGGCCGAGCGCCTGGGCGTGGACGTGCGGCTGCTCGGTTTCCTGCCGGCGGATGAGCTCGCCGCCGCGTACAATGCCGCCACCTGCTTCGTGCACGCCTGCAGCGTCGAGACGTTCGGGCTGACGGTGGCGGAAGCGATGGCATGCGGCCGGCCGGTCGTCGCCGTCGCAGCCGGTGCTCTCCCCGAAGTGGTAGGCGACGTGGGGGTGCTGGCACCGCCCGACGATTCAGCGGCGTTCGGCGTGGCGGTACGCGACCTGCTCGCCGATCCGGCTCGGGCGGCGGCCCTCGGCGCGGCGGCGCGCAACCGCGCGCTCGCAGCGTTCTCGATGGAGCGCATGGGCCGTGAATACAGCGAGGCCCTGGAGGCACTCGGTCCCGCCCCGAGCTAGGGCGAAGAGAGATCCTAGGGTTGCGGCGGCGGAGGTGGCGGCGCCCCGGACGAGCTGCCGAGCAGCGGGCCGACGGACGCCACGATGGCGACGATAGCCGCCACGCCTCCCCCCAGCACAAGGATCGTCCGCCCCTTCGCCACGCGCCGCTCCTCGAGACTGCCGATCTGGGTCCGCCGGATTGTCACGCTCGTGCCGAGGCCCGGATAGTCTGTCCCGGCGTCAGACGTGAATCGCTCGACCACTAGCACGAGCGAATCGGCGTCCGCGTAGGCCACCCTGCCCACCGTCACCGTTACCTGGCGCACCGTCACGTCCTGGAGCGGAATCGCGAGCGGGGTGGAGAGTCGAGCGATCACGTCCCTGCCCCGCACCGGCGTGGCGGTCCCGAGGGGAAGATAGCTGAAGCACCCAGCGAGCAGCACCGAGACCACGAGGGGACGCACGCAAGCCCCGGGTTTCATGGACGGAGCGCAACGGTAGTTGATCCGCTGCCGAGCTGGCCGTTGCTGTTCAGTCCCCAACAGTAGACCCGTTGGTCGGTGGCGATCGCGCAAGTGTGGTGATTCCCCGCGCTGATCGCCGTGAACATGTAGCCGCCCGCGACCGCTTGAGGCAGCGGGCTACACGGTCCGGCGGCACTCGGTCCTGCACAGGTGTGCGTCGGCGTGCTGCCGAGCTGGCCGTCGGCGTCGGACCCCCAACAACGCGCCGCGTTGCCCGTGGTGATCCCGCACGTGTGCGCAGCGCCGGCGCTCAACGCGCGAAACACGAACCCGCCGTCGACGGGCACCGGCACATTCGACTGCGCCATAATCGTATCGCCGAGTTGACCGAGCTGGTTGTCTCCCCAACAGTAGACGCTGCCGTCTGCGGTGAGCCCGCAGCTGTGGCTGAACCCCAGCGTCAGACCGGTGAACTTGAGGTTGCCACGCACGGCGACGGGCTGCGTCGTGTCGGCGAACGTGGTGTCGCCTAGTTGCCCGAAGCTGTTTCGTCCCCAGCAGTAGGCCGTGCTGTCGGCCGCGAGCGCGCAGGTGTGCACGATGCCGGCGCTCACGGCCGCGAACTTGAGCGCGGAGAGCGTGGCGGTCGGAACACGACGGTCGTCACGCGAGCCGTTGCCGAGTTGGCCGAACCCGCCGTACCCCCAACAGGCAACGCTGCTGTCGGACCGCACGCCGCAACTGTACGCCCCGCCGGTGACGAGGGTCGCGAAGCTCCCGCCCTCGGCAACGGTCACGGGCACCACCCGCGTCCTGTCCGAGCTGTCCCCAACCTGGCCGCTCAAGTTGAACCCCCAGCAGTAGGCGGCGCCGCCGGCGTCGAGGGCGCAGGTGTGACCGCCGCCCGCCGCGACCGCGGAGAACGTGACCGGGCTGGAGACGGCCACCGGGGATGATCGGTCGGTCCGTGAGCCGTCGCCCAGCTCGCCGTCCCGGTTCCAGCCCCAGCAGTAAGTGGTGCCTGTTGTGGAGACGCCACAGGTGTGGAGTGCGCCCAAACTCACGCCCAAGAGCCGCAACCCTCCGGCGACCGCCACAGGCTCGCTCGAGACGGGCGGTAGGGTCAACTCGCGGCACGCCGTGAGCACAAGGACAGCGATAGGTGCGTGTCTTCGGGCACGACAGCGCCAAGAAATCACTGCACTACTTCGCGGTAGCGCAAAGGCGCAGCACTTGCGGCAACCGTCCAGTGTCGTCGCGCCACAGGCATGCCGTCATGCCACTTCCGTGCCGCGCCTGGCACGCCAGCCGTCCCTCCTCACAGGAGGTGGAGATGACCTCTCCCCTTCGTCGGATACATGCGGCCGCCGCCGCGGGCGGGGCCGTCCTCTTCGTGTCCCTCATCATGGCGCCCGTCGCCGGAGCCCAGGGCACCGGCACGATCCGCGGGAGGGTGACGGACGCGCTTACCAACCGCCCCGTCGACGGCGTGCAGATCTACGTCGCCGGCACGGAGCTCGGCACCCTCACCAACGCCGATGGACGCTATCAGTTCAGCGTCCGGGCCGGGGATGCGCAGCTGCGCACTCGCCGCGTCGGCTATGGGACCGTCAGTCAAAAGGTGACCGTCACGGCGGGTCAGATTGCGGAGGCCGATTTCGAGCTGCGCCAAGCGGCAATCGGGCTCGATGTGGTCGTGGTCACCGGCGCGGGTGCCGAAACCGAGAAGCGCAAGCTCGGGAACACCGTCTCGACGATCGACGCGTCCACATTGCGCAACGCGCCGGTCTCGAACGTCTCAGAGCAGCTCGCGGCACGCGACCCGGCCGTGTCCGTGCTCCCCACCGGTGGCCTCGCGGGGGAAGGCGCCCAGATTCGAATCCGCGGCTCGGCCAGCCTCACACAGGCGAACGAGCCAGTCGTGTACGTGGACGGCGTGCGGGTGAACCGCAGCGGCGGATTCGGTGACCCCAACTGGCTGGGGGCGGGCGGCGGAGGCACACCGTCGCGGCTCGACGACATCAACCCCGAGGCGATCGACCACATCGAGATCCTCAAGGGAGCTGCGGCTGCGACCCTTTACGGCACCGAGGCCTCGGCGGGCGTGATCCAGATCTTCACGAAGTCGGGCTCGCGCGGGTCGCCGCGCTGGGACTTCATGTCGGAGCAGGGGTTCTCAAACTACCCCGCGGGTCGCTACGCTCCTAATGCCGGCTGGGTGCTTCCCGATGAGCTCGCCGCGGCGCGCTCCAGGTCGCTCAACCTCCCGGTGCCGACAGCCCCCCAGTTGAGCGCGTTCTACGGCCAGGCCCTGCAGCCCTTCCAGATCATCGAGCGGCCGTTCGTCAAGGAGTTATTCGAGACCGGCTACTCCGGGACGTATTCGGCCTCCGTGAGCGGCGGCACTCCGGGCGCGACGTACTACGTGAACGGGCGGTACTACCGGGAAAACGGGCCGTTCGGCGGCGAGCAGCTCGGGCCGGCGCGCGACCTCGACCGTAAGGCGCAGGGATCGGCGTCGCTCGTAATTCTGCCTTCTGATCGACTCAAGGTTCATGTGACGTCGGAGTACGTGGACGCTCATCACGAGACCCCGAACAACAACAACAATATCTACGCACCCCTGACAAACGCGATTTTCGGCCACCCCGAGCTCGCGTCCTGCATCACGCGGCGCGACTCGTCGCTGGCCACGGGGGACGGCCACTGCACCGGGGCGGGCAATCCCGAAGGCGTGGCCTCCTTCGGCACGGTGCGCGAAGACATGCAGCGCACCACCAAGCAAGGCGTGAAGCATTTCACGGGCAGCCTCAACGCCGGCTACCAGGCGTTACCGTCGCTCGCCCTCGAGGCGACTCTCGGGGTGGACGTCGTCAACCAGCTGAGCGAGGCGTTCCGCCCGTTCGGCAACGGGGTAGACGGCTTCATTAACGTCAGCCCGCAAGGCAATAAGACCGTGGACGACATCACCACGCGCATCGTCACGGCGGAAGGCAAGGCCACGTGGAAACGGCAGTTTGCCGAGCGGTGGTCATCGGTGTTCGTTGCAGGCGGCCAGGGGTTCATCACCAAGACCCAGGAAGAAGGAAGCTTCGGGGAGGCATTCCCCGGACCGGGGCTCGAGGTGACGAGCGCGGGTGCCAACCAAAACGCTTTCGAGAAGTTTCTCGAGACGGTCAACGCCGGGGGGTTCGCCCAAGAGCAGCTCGGCTACAAGGACTACGCGTTCCTTACGCTGGGCGGCCGTTACGACCGCAACAGCGCGTTCGGCAAGACCTCGGAGGGCGTCTTCTACCCGAAGGCGAGCATCTCGGTGCAGCCGAGTCTCCTGCCGAGCTGGTCGAGCTCGTCCCTCACGTCCCCGCTCTCCACATTCCGCCTTCGGGGCGCGATCGGGCAATCGGGGCTCCAGCCCGGGGCGTTCGACAAGCTCACGACGTTCGCACCACTCGCGTCCGAGCTCGGACCGGGGCTCGTTTCCTCCAACCTTGGTAACCCCGACCTGAAGCCCGAGGTCAGCACCGAATGGGAGGTCGGCACCGAGATTGGAGGTTTTCGCGACCGCGCTGCCATCGATGTGACCTACTACCGACGCACGACTCGGGACGCCCTCTATCCGCGGCAATACGCTCCGTCGGGGGGATTCATCAACCTGCAGCTTACCAACATCGGCGAGATAAAGTCCGGGGGCTACGACATCACCGCGAACGTGCTGCCGATCAACCGCGCCAACCTCTCGGTCAAGTTGTTCGCGAGCACGTCGTGGATGTGGGGCTACGTCACGAAGCTGGGCGGCGCGCCGCCGCTCAAGGTAGGCGGCAGTTACCCACGCTACCGGAACTTCGTGAAGGAAGGGTATCCGCTAGGCGCCCTGTTCGGCGCCAAGCTCCCCGGGCCCTGCAGCGCACGCCCGGCAGGGCTGACGTACCTCTGTTTGAACCCCGGCGAACTCCCCTACGACGTGACCGGTCCCGCCGGCAAGCCCGACGGCAAGCCCGACACCGAGGCCGAATTACTGACCTACCTCGCCACACCACCAGTCGCGCGCGACAAGAACGGGAACATTACGAGCTACGGCCTGACCCTGCTCAACCCTCTCCGCGTGGACGAGGACGGAAACGGCGACCCCCTCGACCACTACCTCGGCAAGTCCGTGCCTGACTGGCAGGGGTCGTTCGGGGCGAGCGCCACGATCCTGCGCAACTTGGAGCTAAGCGCGCTATTCGAATACAAGTCCGGGAACTACACCATCACGAACCTCACCGACGCGTTCCGCAAGGCCAATCCTGTGATCGGCCGCAACTTGCGGAAGGCCGCCGAGACCGAGGCGACCATGATGAACCCGGCGAGCACGCCCGAGCAGCGCCTCGGGGCAGCAAAGACGTGGGCGTACGACCTGAAGGCGCTTTCGCCCTACGACGGGCTCAACCAGAACGAGAATGGCAAGTTCCTGCGCTTCCGAGAGTTGAGCCTCACGTACAACGTGCCAAACCACTACGTCCAGAAGCTCGGGCTACGCTACCTCTCGCTCACCGCGGCGGGGCGCAACCTTGCCCTGTGGACCCCCTATACGGGCGTGGACCCGGAGATCAACGAGTACGGACGGGGCGGCGCGAACGCCGACTTGACCGGTATTGACCAGAACTTCGGCCAGGCCATCGACGCGTTTGGGTTCGCTTTGCCCCGGCGCTTCACCTTCACCGTCCGGATGGGCCTCTGACGCCCGCGCCGGGAGAGAGGAGAGATGCCATGATCCACAACGAGACATCACTCGCTCGCGGGCGCTGGCAGGGCGGTCTCATGCTGTGCTGGGCGATCGCTGCGTGCAGCAGCCTGCTGGACGTGAAGAACCCGAACAACGTCAACGCGAGCGACCTCGACAACCCAGCAGCAGCGCCGTCGATCGCCAATGGGGCGCTGTCCGCGGTCGCGTACGCGTGGGGCTCGATGCTGACCGAGTACGCAACCGTGTCCGACGAGCTGACCTGGATCGGGTCGCGGGACGGATTTCGTGAACTGGACGTCGGGAACCTCACCAATCAGACCAACGAGTTCACTGATGCTGCGTTCCCCTACGTCGGCCGGGCGCGCTGGATGGCCGACCTGGCGATCCAGAAGCTCTCCGGCTTCGACTCGGCCGGGACGCTCAAGAATCGTGACGACCTGGCGCGGTCGTATCTGTATGCGGCCATCATCTACGTAACCATCGGCGATCAATTCAACAACTTCCCGATTGGCTCGGACCGCCGGACCGCAGCGCCGCCCCTGGGCCGGGACAAGATGGACTCGGTTTACAGGGTGGCGATCGCCTACACGACAAGCGGGATCGCGATCGCGCAGGCGACGAAGAACAAGAGCCTCGAGTTGGCACTCACGGCCATGCGAGCGCGGGCCCGGCATGCGAACGCAGTCTGGACGCTGCTGCATCCGGTCGGGACCGGGGTGCCGCACGGCAGTCCCCTCGTCAACGACGCCGGGGCCAACGCAGACGCAGTTGCCGCGCTCGCCCTCGCGGCTGGAACAACGGACTGGAAATTTCGCTTCGGCTACAGCGCCACGACGGTCGACAACTACATCGGCGGGTGGGTGAACTCCCGGCAGGAGATGCGGGTGGGCGACGCCTACATTAACAAGGCCACCCACGACACGCTACGGGACCCCATCCTGACACTCCTCCGAGCGCAGGGGGACACAACGATCAAGCCCGTAGACCCGGAATTTCGGCGCGCGACAATCGAATTCACGGGCACCTCCGCGACCCAGTTCTACGCGCCGCTCACCGTGCTTTCCACGCGCGAACTATACCTGCTCCTCGCGGAAGCCGCGCTCGCCACCGGCGACACGCTCACAAACGCCGGCCAGTTTGCCGCTAGCATCAACGCCGTGCGCTTGTTGAATTATCCTGACAGCGCTCGCTACAAATACGATCCTGGGAACCCGGCGCATCCGCGGCCGCTCGCGATGCTCGAGTACGAGCGCAAGGTCAACCTTTTCATGCAGGGTCACCGGGTTCACGATCTGTATCGCTTCGGCGAACGCGCCGACGTATGGCAGGCTAGCACTCCCGTCGCGGAGGCCGTCTCGACGCCGGGAACGTTCTTCCCAATCACGCAGGTCGAGCTGCTGTCCAACCCGTACTGCGTGAAGAGCCCGGTGGCGTGCCAATGAGACCGCGGCGGCGGGCTAGTGTAGGCCGCCGCCCCCCGCGAGCTGCTTGACCAGCTCCCCGACGACCGCCTTCGCGTCGCCGAACAACATCCAGGTGTTGTCCTGCACGTACAGCTCGTTGTCGATCCCGGCGAAGCCGGGGTTCTTGCTGCGCTTGATGGCGAGGACGGTCTTCGCCTTGTCGGCGTCGATGATGGGCATGCCGTAGATGGGACTGCCCTTGGCGTAACGGGCGGCCGGGTTCACGACGTCGTTCGCGCCGATCACGAGCGCCACGTCGCACTGCGGCATCTCGGGGTTGATGTCGTCCATCTCGGCGAGCGCCGTGTAGGGGATGTTCGCCTCCGCGAGCAGCACGTTCATGTGGCCCGGCATCCGGCCCGCCACGGGATGAATCGCGAACTTGACGGTGATGCCCCGCTTGGTCAGCTGGTCGTACAGCTCGCGCACTTTGTGCTGGGCTTGGGCCACGGCCATGCCGTATCCCGGAATGACGACCACGAGGCTCGCCTGCTCGAGCAGCTGCGCCGCCCCCTCGACGGTCTCCTGCTTCCAGGCCTTCTGCTCGCCCGTCACCACCAGCTTCTGCACGGTGCCGAACGCACCGAACAGGACGTTGGTGAACGAGCGATTCATCGCGCGGCACATGATGATCGAGAGGATCAGGCCGCTCGACCCGTCGAGCGCGCCGGCGGTCACGAGCAGCTTGTTGTCGAGCACGAACCCCATCGCGACCGCCGAGAGGCCGGCGTACGAGTTCAGGATCGAAATGACGGTGGGCATGTCGGCGCCGCCGATCGGGATGATGAGCAGCACGCCGAACAGCACGGCCAACCCGACGATCGCGTAGAAGACCTGCCCCGACCACGCGGCAGTCGGGTGCACGACGACGAGCACGCCCAGCGCCACCGCGATCAGCAGCACGCCGATGTTCACCACGTTCTGCCCCGGATAGGTGACCGGCCGCTGCGGAATCCACTTGACCTCCTGCAGCTTGCCCGCGGCCATGAGGCTCCCGGTGAACGTCAGAAATCCCAGGATCACCTCGGCGACGATCGCGCTCATGCGGAACGCGGTGAGCTGCGCCGGGTGCTCCGTCAGCCCGAGAAAATATTCCGCGGTCCCGACCAGACCCGCGGCGAGCCCGCCGAACGCGTGCGAGAGGGCGGTCCGCTGCGGCACGGCCGTGAGCGGGACCAGTGAAAGCGGGATGCCGACGATGAACCCGGCGACGATCGCCAGCACGATCCAGCCATGGTGCACGATCTCGGGTTGGAACCAGGTCGCCAGCACGGCGATGAGCATCCCCGCGACGCCCGCCACCACGGCGTGGCGGGCGGTCTTGGGGTCGTTCATCCAGTACAGCGAGAAGATGAACAGCGCCGTCGCGAGGATGGCGGCGACTTGGGCGACGGCGTACGTCATTGCTTCTTGAACATCTTGAGCATCCGGTCCGTGATCAGGAATCCGCTGACGATGTTCGTCATGGAAGCGAACAGCGCGATCGCCCCGAGGACGCGGATGGCCTTCGGGTACTCGCCGCCCGTGACCGCGATGGACCCGACCACGGCGATCGCCGAGATCGCGTTGGTGAGCGACATAAGCGGCGTATACAGCAGCCGGGAGACCCGGCGG
>WNGD01003562.1_pt1 | contig 24315 bp, 21 predicted proteins | sample 5400671 | NCBI WGS metagenome assembly WNGD01 (sample SAMN13153369, study PRJNA577476) | soil metagenome | isolation source: 40 cm soil or saprolite under grassland replicate 2 | place: USA:California | collected 2016-06-15
CGCCGGCCGGGCGGGCGCGCCGCGTCCGGCGCAGCTACCGGGGCGACACGCTGGTGCTGGAGACGGAATTCCGCACCAGCGAGGGGACCGTGCGGCTGGTCGACTGCATGCCGCCGCGCGGGCAGGCCCCGGACGTCGTCCGCGTCGTGGAGGGCATCCACGGGCGCGTGCCGATGCGGATGGACCTGCGGATCCGCTTCGACTACGGCTCGATCGTCCCGTGGGTGCGCCGCCGGGAGGACGCCCTGCACGCCATCGGCGGGCCCGACTCGGTGTGGCTGTACACGCCGGTCGAGCTCCGCGGCGAGGACCTCTCCACCGTGGCGGAGTTCACCGTGGCCGAAGGCGAGCAGGTGCCGTTCACGCTCACCTGGCAGGCGTCGCACCTGCCGCGACCCCGCAGGATCGATCCGTTCCGGGCGGTCGACGACACCGAGGCGTGGTGGGCGCACTGGGCCGGCCGGCTCGCCTACGAGGGCGGCTGGCGCGACGCGGTGGTCCGCTCGCTGCTCACCCTCAAGGCGCTCACCTACCACCCGACCGGCGGGATCGTCGCCGCGCCCACCACCTCGCTGCCCGAGCAGCTCGGGGGGGTGCGCAACTGGGACTACCGCTACTGCTGGCTGCGCGACGCGACCTTCGCGCTCTACGCGCTGATGAGCTGCGGGCTGGTCGGCGAGGCCAAGGCGTGGCGGGAGTGGCTGCTGCGCGCGGTCGCCGGGGCGCCCAAGCAGATGCAGATCCTCTACGGCGTCGCCGGTGAGCGGCGCATCCTGGAGAACGAGCTGGAGTGGCTGCCCGGCTATGAGGGCGCCCGGCCGGTCCGGGTCGGCAACGCCGCCGTGGACCAGTTCCAGCTCGACGTCTACGGCGAGGTGATGGACACCCTGCATCTTGGCCGCATGGCCGGCATCGAGCACGAGGACGCCGCCTGGGACTTCCAGCGCAAGCTGGTCGAGTTCGTCGAGGACTGCTGGCGCAAGCCGGACGAGGGCCTGTGGGAGATCCGCGGGCCGCGGCGGGACTTCACCCACTCCAAGGTGATGGCCTGGGTGGCGCTCGACCGCGCGGTCAAGGCGGTCGAGCTGTTCGGCCGCCCTGGCCCGCTGCAGCGCTGGCGGGCGTTGCGGCACGAGATCCACGAAGAGGTCCTCGAACGCGGCTACGACGCCGACCGCAAGTCCTTCGTGCAGTACTACGGCGCCAAGCAGCTCGACGCCAGCCTGCTGATGATCCCGCTGGTGGGCTTCCTGCCAGCCACCGACCCGCGCATGCGCGGCACGGTCGACGCGATCCAGCGGGAGCTGCGCCAGGACGGCTTCGTGCTGCGCTACCCGACCGACGCCGCCGAGCCGGTCGACGGCCTGCCGCCCGGCGAGGGCGCCTTCCTGGCGTGCAGCTTCTGGCTGGCCGACAACCTCGCGCTGATGCACCGCCACGACGAGGCCAGGGAGCAGTTCGAGCGGCTGCTGGAACTGCGCAACGACGTCGGCCTGCTCGCCGAGGAGTACGACCCGAAGGCCGGGCGCCAGGTCGGCAACTTCCCGCAGGCGTTCTCGCACGTGCCGCTGATCAACACCGCCTACCACCTGTCCGGCATGCTGCCCGGGGGCACGGGTCCCGCCTGGGCCCGGCACCACGCCTAGGCCGGAGGCCCAGCGCATGGCGGAGGTCGTCCGGATCACTCCGGAGGTGGCGGTCCCCGTCGACGAGCTGGAGTTCCGGGTGAGCCGCTCCTCCGGGCCGGGCGGACAGGGCGTCAACACCACCGATTCGCGGGTGGAGCTGCGCTTCGACCTGGCCGGCTCGCCGTCGCTGCCGCCCGCCGCCAGGGAGCGGGCGCTGCGCCGCCTCGCCTCCCGGGTCGACTCCACCGGGATGCTGCGGGTGGTGGCGCAGGCGCAGCGCAGCCAGCTCGCCAACCGCCGCGCGGCGCTGGAGCGCTTCGCCGAGCTGCTGGGCGAGGCCCTGGCAACCCCCAAGCACCGCACCCCGACCAAGCCGACGGCAGCCTCCCGCAGCCGCCGCCTGCAGGCCAAACGGCGCCGCGCCTCCACCAAGCGGACCCGCCACCCCCCCAACTCGCTGGACGAGGACTAAGGGTTGACAGATCCCGTGAAACGTCCGTATTGTTCGCTTGCTTGGTTGTTACTGATCAGTAACTAAAGATCACGCCACCTGAGGAGGTTGGTGCGCATGCCCGCACGACCACAACCAGGCAAGCCCTCCACACACCCCCGCATCCGCTGGCTGGCCATTCTGGCGCTGCTCGCGCTGGCCGCGATGCTGCTGGCGCCGGTGGGCGCCTCGGCCTCCACCAGCGCCGCGCCCTGCCCGACCAGCGGCGGGATCCCGTTCTCCAGCACGCTCACAAACGGCACCGTGACCATCGGCAAGCACGCCCACGCCAGCGGGACCAGCGGCAGCGCCTGCGGGCTGGTCACCTTCGACCCCAACATCGGGCTGGTCTCGACCATCGCCCAGGACAACATCACCTTCAACCCCTTCACCCTGCACCTCGGGCTGCTGTCGATCCCGACGCAGGTGACCGCGGTCAGCGACTTCCACGGCACCGTCGCCGGCAACCCGGACGGGACCACCAGCATCACCCTGACCGGCTCGGTGACCGCCACCTCGAAGATCCTCGGGTTCAGCTGCGGCATCGGGCCGTTCACGCCCACCCTGACCACCGGCACCAGCGGCTCGCTCAGCGGCACGCCGCTGGTCGGCCAGCTCCCCGGCCCGCTCACCGGCAAGCTGGTCGCCAACGACTTCGCCGTCCCCAAGGCGACCGCGTCGCGGTCCTGCCCCAAGCTGATCGCCGCGCTCGTCAACCTCACCGTCGGCCTGCCGCAGCCAGCAGGAGGCTCCTCGCTCACCTCCGACGTGAGCCTGTCCACCAGCTGAGCTGACCGCAGCCGCACAGCCGGGCCCCCCGGCCGCTTCCCCCCCGTTCCCGGCCGATTCACCACCGGGTCCGGGGGGGAAGCTTGGTTCATGCAGGTGCGATCCGGCTTTATCAGCGACTTGTGGTGGAAGAACGCCGTCATCTACGGCGTGGACGTCAAGTGCTTCCAGGACTCCGACGACGACGGGATCGGCGACTTCCCCGGCCTGACCGAGCGGCTGGAGTACCTGGCGAGCCTGGGCGTGACCTGCCTGTGGCTGCTGCCGATCATGCCCTCCCCCTGGAGGGACAACGGCTACGACGTGACCGACTACTACAACGTCCACCCCCGCCTCGGCACTCTCGGCGACGTGGTCGACTGCCTGCGCACCGCGCGGGAGCTGGGCCTGCGGGTGATCACCGACCTGGTCGTCAACCACACCTCCGACCAGCACCCCTGGTTCCAGCAGGCCCGGTCGAGCCGCGACAACCCGTTCCGCGACTGGTATGTCTGGCGCGACCGGCCCGACAAGGAGCCGGAGGGGGTCAGCTTCCCCGGCGAGGAGGACTCCAACTGGTGCTTCGATGAAGGCACCGGCCAGTGGTACCTGCATCGCTTCTACCACTTCCAGCCGGACCTCAACATTGAGAACCCCAAGGTCCGCCGGGAGATCAACAAGATGATGGGCTTCTGGCTGCAGCTCGGCTTCTCCGGCTTCCGGATCGACGCGGCGCCGTTCCTGATCGAGACCGCGGGGATCCCCGGCAAGACCCCCGACCATGACCCGCAGGCGCCGCTGCGGGACATGCGCGGCTTCCTGTCGCGCCGCCGCGGCGACGCGATCCTGCTCGGCGAGGCCAACGTCGCGCCCGACCGGCTCACCGACTACTTCGGGGAGCGCGGCGACGAACTGCACCTGCTGCTGAACTTCGTGCTCAACCAGGGCCTGTACCTGTCGCTGGCGCGGGAGGACCCCGGCCCGCTGCGCGACCATCTGGAGGAGCTGCCGAAGGTCCCGCGCATCGGCCAGTTCGTCAATTTCGTCCGTAACGCCGACGAGCTGACCCTCGACAAGCTCTCCAAACCGGAGCAGGAGGAGGTCTTCCGCCGCTTCGCGCCCGAGGCGTCGATGCGGCTCTACGGCCACGGCATCCGCCGCCGCCTGCCGCCGATGGTGGACGGCGACCGGCGCCGCATCGAGCTGGCCTACAGCCTGCTGTTCAGCCTGCCGGACACCCCGCTGCTGCTCTACGGCGAGGAGATCGGCCTCGGCGACGACCTGTCGACGCCCGGCCGGGGCAGCGTGCGGGTGGCGATGCAGTGGACCGACCGGCCGGGCGGCGGGTTCTCCGACGCCGACCCTGGCGAGTTCCTGCCGCCGCTGGTCAGCGAGGGGCCGTTCGGCTCCCGGCAGGTCAACGTGGCCGCCCAGCGGCGCGACCCGCGTTCGCTGCTGAACCGGGTCGCGCGCATGATCCACCTGCGGCGCGAGGCGCCGGAGATCGGTTTCGGCCGCTGGCGGCTGCTCGACACCGACCAGCCCGGCGTGCTCGCGCATCGCTGCGACTGGGAGGGCGGCACCTTCGTCGCGCTGCACAACTTCACCGGCAACGCCGTCCAGGTGAAGCTCGACCTCGGCGACGACGACGTGGAGGGCGTGGGTGCCGGGCGGGTCGAGGAGCTGTTCGCCGACCAGGCCGAGGAGCATCTCGAGACCGTGCCCCCCGAACCCCCCGGCGCGCGGCCCCCGTTCGCCCTCCAGCCATTCGGCTATCAGTGGCTCAGGCTGCACCGCGACGACGGCAGCGACGGCTTCCGGGCCGGCGGGCCAACCGCCAGCTCAGGCTGAGGCTAGGGGGCGCGGGCCCAGCGCGACCTCGACGGCCAGCTCCGGGTCGCCGGGGTCGGGCTTGACAGCGACCAGCTCCAGGGTGGCGATCCGGCCGGCGCGGGCCAGGTCGCCGGTGGTCGCCTGCAGCAGCGTGAGCGGGCCATCGGCGGCGCGGACCACCACGTGGGCGGCGGGGGCGCGCAGCCCGACCCGCGCGGTGCTCTTGGCCTTGTGGACAGCGGCCAGGACCTGTGCGGCCAGCCGCAGCAGGGCCGGGTCGCGCTGCCCGCCCCCGGCGGCGACCCGCAGCGGGTCGCTCTCCGGGAAGCGGGCCCGGTGGATCGAGGCCAGGTCTTTGACGCTTCGCTCCCGCTCCCGTCGCCAGGTGGGCCACGACCAGATCTCCTCGGTGACGAACGGCAGCACCGGCGCGAACAGCAGCACGGTGACCTCCAGCGCCAGCCGGAGGGCGTGGACGGCCGAGCCGTGCCCGGCCTCGCCCGCCTCGCCGTAGGCGCGGCCCTTGACCAGCTCCAGATAGTGGTCGCAGAAGCCGCGGAAGAACTTCTCGATCAGCTGGAGGGCGCGGGCGCTGTCGTAGGCGGCGTAGGCGGCGCCCGCCTCGTCCACCACGATAGCCAGCCGCGCGAGCATCGCCTGGTCCAGCGGCTCGCAGACGACCCCTTCGGCGCCGTCCAGCGACAGCACGAAGCGGGCCGCGTTGAGGAGCTTTCTGGCCAGCGCCCGGCCGACCCGGAGCTGCCCCTCGTCGTAGGCGGCGTCGGCGCCGGGCCGCTTGGTGGCCGCCCAGTAGCGCACCGCGTCGGCGCCGTAGCGGCGCAGGACCTCCATCGGCACGTGGCCGCCCGGGTCGGCGACCCAGCCGGAGATCAGCGCGTGCGCCCACGGCACGGTGCCGTGCTCGCCGTGGGCGCGGACCAGCGTGTAGAACAGCCAGGTGCGGATGATGTCGTGGCCCTGGGGCCGCAGGTCCATCGGGAACACCCGCACGAACAGGTCCGGGTCGGTGCCGTAGCCGCCGGCGATCTCGGGCGTGAGCGCGGAGGTCGCCCAGGTGTCGAGCACCCCTGGCGCCCCGGCGAACCCGCCCGGCTGGCCGCGCTGGCCGTTCAGGTAGCCGTCGGGGACCTCGGTGGACGGGTCGAGCGGCAGCGACCTGCCGGGGCCCGGCCGCAGCGGGTGGTCCCACTCGATCGTGCCGTCCTGATCCAGCGGGTACCACAGCGGGAACGGCACCCCGAAATAGCGCTGCCGGCTGATGCACCAGTCGTTGTTGAGGCCCGCGACCCATGCCTCGAAGCGGGCGCGCATCCACGGCGGGTGCCAGGTCAGCTCCCGGCCGCGGGAGAGCAGCGCGTCCCGCAGCGCCAGCGTACGGGCGAACCACTGCCGGCTGGTGAGCACCTCGATCGGGGTGGCGCTGTGGGGGTGGAACTTGACCGCGTGGGTGACCCGCCGGGGCCGCCCGTCGAGCGCGCCGGCCGCGGCCAGCAGCCTGCCGGCCCGCTCCCGGGCGCGCTCCAGCGGCAGGTCATCCAGCTCCGGATGGACGCCCGGCCGGATGGTCCCGTCCGGGGCCAGCACCGGCCGCAGCGGCAGCTTCAGCTCCCGCCACCAGATCACGTCGGTGAGGTCACCGAAGGTGCACAGCAGCGCCACCCCGCTGCCCTTGGCGGGATCGGCGAGCTTGTGGGCCAGCAGCGGCACCTCGCCGCCGAACACAGGGACCCGCCAGCGCCCTCCGCCGCGGACCAGGTCGCGGTAGCGCCCGTCGCCGGGGTGGACCACCAGGGCGACACAGGCGGCCAGCAGCTCCGGCCGGGTCGTCTCGACGACCAGCTCGGGCAGGCCGCCGGTGGCGCCCGCCAGGCGGACCGGCCAGCTGGTCCCGGCGACCTCGCGCTCCTCCAGCTCGCCTTGGGCGACCGCGGTGCGCAGCTCCACGTCCCACAGCGTCGGCGCTTCCGCCTGGTAGGCGAGGCCCTGATCCAGCAGGCGCAGGAAGGCACGCTGGGAGCAGCGGCGGGCGCGCTCCCCGATGGTGGCGTAGGAGAGCGACCAGTCCACCGACAGGCCGAGATGGCGGAACAGCTGCTCCATGGCCTGCTCGTCCTCCATGGTGAGCTGGCTGCACAGCTCGATGAAGTTCGGCCGCGACACCGCGATCGGCCGGGTCGAGGGCCACTCGGGCGGCTCGAACGCCGGGTCGTAGGGCAGGGAGGGGTCGCAGCGCACCCCGAACCAGCGCTGCGCCCGCCGCTCGGTCGGCAGGCCGTTGTCGTCCCAGCCCATCGGGTAGAACACCGCCCGCCCGCGCATCCGCTGGAAGCGCGCCACCACGTCGGTCTGCGCGTATGACAGCACGTGGCCCATGTGCAGCGAGCCGCTCACCGTCGGCGGCGGCGTGTCGATCGAGTACACCTCGGCGCGGCTCCGGGTGCGGTCGAAGCGGTAGATCCCCGCCGCGGCCCAGCGGGCGGCCCATTTCGGTTCGAGGCCGTCCAGGGTTGGTCGAATCGGTAGGTTCGGCTGCATGGCCGGGAACGATACCGCCGATCGGCCCCGCCCGGGAGCCCCTAACTTCGCAGCGCCTGCTCCAGGTCGGCGACCAGGTCGTCGGGATGCTCGATCCCGACCGAGAGGCGGACCAGGTCCGGGGGGACCTCGGCGCCGGTGCCGGCGACGCTCAGGTGGGTCATGGCGCTGGGGACCTCGATCAGGCTCTCGACGCCGCCGAGGCTCTCGGCCAGGGTGAAGATCCGCGTGCCGGAGGCCAGCCGCCGGGCGGCGTCGATCCCGCCGGCGGGGCGGAACGAGACCATGCCGCCGTAGCCGCGCATCTGCCGCGCGGCCAGCTGGTGGCCCGGGTCGGCGGGGAGGCCGGGGTAGTGGACCTCGGCGACCTCCGGATGGCCGGCGAGGAAGACCGCGACCCGCTGGGCGTTGTGGCAGTGCGCCCGCATGCGCAGCGGCAGGGTCTTGATCCCGCGCAGGGTCAGCCAGCAGTCGAACGGCCCGGGGACCGCCCCGACCGCGTTCTGGAGGAACCTGGCGCGCTCGAACAGCTTCTGGTCGCCGGTCACCAGCGCGCCGCCGACCACGTCGGAGTGGCCCCCGAGGTATTTGGTGGTCGAGTGGACCACCGCGTCGGCGCCCAGCTCCAGCGGCCGCTGCAGGAACGGCGTGGCGAAGGTGTTGTCCACCACGCAGCGCGCCCCGGCGGCATGGGCCAGCTCCGCCACCCCTGCGATGTCGACCACCCGCAGCAGCGGGTTGGTCGGCGTCTCCACCCAGACCAGCCGGGTCTCGGCCCGCAGCAGCTGCTTGAGCGCGTCCAGGTCGGTGAAGTCCACCAGGTCGAAGCCGAGCCCCCACTCGGCGAACAGCCGGGCGACCACCCGGTAGGTCCCCCCGTACACGTCACTGGACAGCACCAGATGATCGCCCGGCGCGAGGGTCTGCAGCACCGTGGTGGTCGCCGCCATCCCCGACCCGAAGCACAGCGCCCCGCCCGGCCCTCCCGCCGCGATCCCTTCCAGCGCCGCCAGGCACGCCTCCAGGCTGGCCCGGGTCGGGTTGCCGGTGCGGGCGTACTCGTAGCCCTTGTGCCGCCCGACCTGCTCCTGCGCGAACGTCGAGCTCTGGTAGAGCGGCGGGATCACCGCCCCGGTCACCGGATCAGGCGCCGAGCCGACGTGCACGGCCTGGGTCTCGAACTCGGTCCTGGCAAGGAATGCGTCCCGGTCCCGCGCTCCGTCTTGGTCTGGCATGGGTTGGCGCTCCAGTGGTCGTTACCGTCGCTGGCGGAAAGCGCCATTCAACATCCGTCCCTGTCACGCCCGCCAGCGAGCCGCCGAGAGCGACTATCATGCGGGCACCCTGGCGTTCCACCCTGACGCCCGATCATGGAGAGCATGTGAGCCAGCCAATCGCCCACCGGTGGAGGCCTTGGTGTCGCTGTTCGCCAACTTCAACGACTACTCTGCCTGGGCGCGGCTCGGCCTGCGGACCGAGACGCAAGCCGACGTCATTCTGTCCCTGACTGGCATCGGGTACGAGTATCGCGGTCTCATCGGCACTTCGCTTTCCTTCTTCCGGCGGGAGGAGGTAGAGGAGGGCGAGTCCCGCGCCGTCGACGTCACCCCGGCCACCGATGACCTGTTCCAGATCAACTACAAGGAACCCGAGAAGTCGGTCCTTGAGCGCTTCGAGCGCTGGTTGGACGAGGGGCTCGTCCGGGCGTTGGAGGTCTGGCGCCAGGGCCTGTGACACGCAGACATCGTGGCGGTCATGCCTCGGAGGACGTTCCGCCCGCCTCGGCGCGGACGACGGCCAGGACCCCGGGGAGCGGCGGGTCGTCGGCGAAGTCGTCGTTGACCCAGGCGTAGGGGACCGACCCGTCGGGGCGGATCAGGTGGGTGGCGCCGAACTGCAGCGGGTGGGGGCCGCCGCGGCCCTGGACGCGGCCGTGGGCGAGGGTGCGGATGCCGGCGGTCACGGTCGGCAGCCCGAGCATCTGCCGGAGGCCGCCGCGCCGCGCGCCGATCGTCCGGTAGGTGGCCAGGTCGTCGTCCACCAGCAGCGGGAAGTCGATCCCTCGCTCGATCTTGAACCGCTCGGCGTAGCGGAGGTCCCCGGTGCCGATCGCGGCGAGCCCGACCCCGGCAGCGTGGATCTCGCCCTCGTGGTCACGCAACTGCGCGACCCGCTCGCGGCAGAACATTCACCCGAAGTGCCGCAGGTGGACCAGCAGCAGCGGCCGCTGGTCCCACAGTGTCCCGAGGCGCCGCACCGCTCCCCCGGCGCCGGCTTCCGGCAGCTCGATTGGCGCGAGGCGCGCGGCGAGGTCGCTGGCGGGCTGGGTGCGTGGCATCCGGTCACCTCCGGTGGGTGGCGAGGTAGTCGAGGATGTCGGAGCGGGTCATCACGCCGGCGGCGCGGCCCTGGCGGGTGACCAGGACGGCGGTGGAGCGGCCCTTGGAGAGCAGCTCGAAGGCCTCCTCGACCGGCTGGTGCTCCTGGACCTGCGGGAAGGGGGGCTCCATCACGTCGACGATCTGGGCATCGAGCACTTCGGGCTTGCGGAAGAGGCGCTCCAGCAGGGCGCCCTCCTGGACCGAGCCGACCACGCTGGTGAGGTCTGAGGGGTCGTCGCCGGAGACCACCGGGAGCTGGCTGACCGAGTAGCTGTGAAGCAGGTCGATCGCGTCGCTGACGCGCTGGTGGGAGGCGACGGTGACCAGCGGCGGGGTGTCGTGGTGGACCTTGCCGGCGAGCACGTCGGCGACGGCGGCGGCGCGGCGGTGTGGCAGGAAGCCGTGCTCGCGCATCCAGTCGTCGTTGAAGACCTTGGAGAGGTAGCCGCGGCCGGTGTCGGGCAGCAGCACCACGATGGTCGTGCCGGGGCCGAGGTCCTTGGCCAGGGTCACGGCCGCGTGGGCGGCCATGCCGCCGGAGCCGCCGGCCAGGATGCCCTCCTCGCGGGCGAGGCGGCGGGCCATCACGAACGAGTCCCGGTCGGAGACGGTCAGGTAGCGGTCCACCACCGTCCGGTCGAGGGTCTCCGGGTAGAAGTCCTCGCCCACGCCCTCGACCAGGTAGGTGTGGACGTCGTCGGGCTGGGAGTAGATCGACCCCTCCGGGTCGGCGCCGACGACCTGGACCGCGGGGTTGCGTTCCTTGAGGTAGCGGCCGGCGCCGGTGATGGTGCCGCCGGTGCCGATCCCGGCGACGAACATGTCGATCTCACCGCCGGTCTGCTCCCAGATCTCCGGACCGGTGGTGCGGTAGTGCGCCGCCGGGTTGGCCTGGTTGGCGTACTGGTTGGGCTGGAACGCGCCGGGGATCTCCTCGGTGAGGCGGTTGGCGACCGCGTAGTACGACTCCGGCGAGTCCGGCGCGACCGCCGTCGGGGTGACCACCACCTCGGCGCCGTAGGCGCGCAGCAGCGCGATCTTCTCCTGGCTGACCTTGTCGGGCATGACGAAGACGCAGCGGTAGCCCTTGAGCGCGGCGACGATCGCCAGGCCCGCGCCGGTGTTGCCGCTGGTCGGCTCGACCACCGTGCCGCCGGGGTGGAGCCGCCCGTCGGCCTCGGCCCGCTCGATCATGGCCAGGCCGATGCGGTCCTTCACCGATCCGCCGGGGTTGAGGGACTCCACTTTTCCGAGCAGCGCCGGTTCCAGCCCGCGCCCGAGCCGCGCCAGGCGCACCAGCGGGGTGCCGCCGACGGTGTCGAGGATCGAGTCGTGGACCTGGCCAGCGGCCTGGTCCTGGGCCTGCTTGGGCATTGCGGTGCGCCTCCTTGGATCGGGGGCGGCCGCGGCCCCGTTGCCCGGCATCGTGCGGTACCCCTGGTCCTGGGAATTGTAGAGGCCGGACCCGCCGGGGGCCGTCACAGCCAGCGTGGCGCTCGGCGATCTTGGCGGCTTCGATGCGGTTGTGGGTTACAGGGGGTTGCCGTCGGCGTCGATGCCCTCGAACAGGTCGCGCTCCACCGGCCCCGAGTCGGCATCGGCGCTGGCGCCGGCGCCGGGCACCAGCGAGCGGACCAGGGTGTAGTCCTCCCACGGGTAGACCTCGGCCAGGACCTGGTCGGGGACGGCGAACCAGAAGCCGTTCGGATCGATCTGGGTGGCGTGGGCGATCAGCGCGTCGCGGCGCCGCTCCAGCCAGCCGCCGACGTCCACCTGCGTGGTGATCCGCGGCTCGCGCCACTCGGCCGCCTTGCCCTCCTCGCGCTCCCGCTCCCACGTTTCCAGCCACTTGCCGTAGGGGCTCTCGATCCCCCGGGCGGCCGCGCCGGCGTGGATCGTCTCCAACCGGTGCAGCGACCAGCTGGCGTGGTAGTACAACTTCAGCGGCTGCCACGGCGGGCCGGCGTCGGGATGGCGGCCGGGATCGCCGGCGGCCACGAACGCGGCCACCGAGATCTCGTGGGTGCGGATGTGGTCGGGATGCGGGTAGTCGCCGTTCTCGTCGTAGGTGACCAGCACCTGCGGGCGCTCCTCGCGGATGATCCGCACCAGCCGGCCGATCGCTTCGTCGAGCGGGGCGTTGACGAAGGCGTCGGGGTGGGCGTTGGTCTCGGTGTCGGGCATGCCCGAGTCCCGGTAGCCGAGGAAGTAGTGGGCGCTGACGTTCAGGATCTCCAGTGCCTTGGCCAGCTCCTCGCGCCGTAGCTCGGGCATCCGCTCCAGGTTGCCCGGCTTGTCCATCGCCGGGTTGAGGATCTCGCCGGCCTCACCGCCGGTACAGGTGACGATCACCGTCCGGACGCCCTGGTCGGCGTAGCGGGCGAGCGTTCCCGCCCCCTTCGACGACTCGTCATCGGGATGGGCGTGCACGGCGAGCAGGATTCGTGACACGAGTCGGCAACTCCTAAAGCACGGGCGGATGCTTCACGAATGGATCGCCATCAAGCGTAGCGAAGCGTGCCGACAACGCGCCGGGATCACGCCTTCTGGCGCTGCCCTCGAAGGCGGAGGCGCGGCCGCGAGCCGCAGAGGGCGTGGACGGCGACCACGACGCCGAGGGCGATCAGGAGGTCGCCGACGCTGAAGACGTTGTGCAGCGGGAACCGGCGCGGGACCGAGAACAGGTCGCCGAGGAAGGCCAGGCGCGGGTGGGCGACGGCGGCGGAGTTGGCGTAGCGGTGCGGATGGGCCGCCAGGCCGGCGCTGGCGAGTGCTGCCGCCGTGGCGGGCATGGTGCCGCCGTTGGCGAGGATCGCCGCCAGGTTGCCGAGGGCGCCGAGGCCGACCAGGGGAATCCCGGCCAGCCGCCAGTTGGCGGCGACGAACACCAGGCCGACCGGATAGGAGGCGACCTGGAGGACAGGCCGGAGGTGCTGTGGGACACCCGGCACGTTGACGGCGAGGACCTGCAGGGCGAGCGCCAGCGGCAGCACTCCGGCGAGGCGGACATGGGCGTCTGCCAGCAGCGACAGGCGGCCGCCGAAAAGTGGCACAAGCAGTGTGCCTATGGCGACGATCAAGACGAGCAGCATCGGGCACCGCTTATGATGACGGCGATCTTGACAGCCTCTTGACGTAGGACTTGATCACTATGCTTGGACTCTTCGTCAGGTTTGAGTATAGTGACTGAGTAGTTGAGCTGGCAGGATCATCCAGAGGGGGTGAGGGGGTGCGGCGCTCCATCGGCTGCCTTGGCAGCCTGCATCTGCACGGCTTGCTTCCCTCATCCGAGCGGCTGGGGTCCTCCCGTCGCGGGCTCACACGCTGGGCCCGCGTCACCATGATCGCTGTTCTGGCGCTCGGATTCACCCTGTTCGCGCTCGCGTCCCCGTCGGGGATGCGGGCGGCTGGCAACTTCCCCGCCCAGTTCCTCCTCTTCGCCGCCCTGATCCTGGTCGGCGAGCACATGCCCCTGGAGCTGCCCGCCGGCGAGGGCGGCGACCTGGCCACCATGGCGCAGCCGTTCGCCTTCGCGCTGCTGCTCGGCTGGGGCATCGCCGCCGCCGTGCTGGCGTTCGGCGCCGCCTCGCTGCTGGCCGGCACAGTGGGCCGCAAGCCGATCCTGCGGGTGCTGGTCGCCACCGCCAAGGGGATCCTGGCGCTGGCCGGCGCCGGCATCGTCTGGCGGCTGCTCGGCGGCCCCAAGGGGCCCAGCCTCACCGAGCTGCCGGCGTTCGCCACCGCCGCCGCCACCTTCCTGCTGCTCGCCAACCTGCTGCCCGCCTCCGCCTCCGCCCTCGGCACCGGGGCGGCCCGCGGCCCGGGCACCCGTCGTCCTGGTTCCGGTAGCGGGCGCGGGCAGCAGCTGTGGACTTCGGCGCTGCTGCTGGCCCTGGCCCCGGTGATGGTGGCCATCGCAGACCGCTACCTGGCGCTGATCCCGCTGCTCGGCCTGCCGATGGTGGCCCTCTACCGCACCGCCCGCAGCGCCCAGCGCGCCGAGCTGGAACGCGCCCGCGCCGAAGCCGCCGCCGAGGCCAACGCCGCCATCGCCGCCGAGCAGGCCCGCATGATCCAGGGCAAGCAGGCCCTGGTCCGCCAGCTCCAGGAGCAGGACCGCCTCAAGCACGACCTGCTGGCCACCGTCTCCCACGAGTTGCGCAACCCCCTCACGGTGGTGCTCGGCTCGCTCGACACCCTCAGCGCCCACGTCGGCGAGCTCGGCCCGGACGAACGGGAGGAGCTGGTCGACCTCGCCTCCCGGCAGGGTCGCCGCCTCAAGCTCCTGGTCGACCAGCTCCTGCTCAGCTCCCACGAGGCCGAGGCCACAGGGCAGCCAGGAGACGTCGACGGGAATGGCACCCAGCCCCAGGTCCCAGCCTCCGACGGCGCTCAGGTGGTCCGCGAGGCGGTCAGCGCCGCGCGCGTCTGCCACCCGACCCGCCCGATCGAGATCCTGGTCGACGACACCCTGCCGCTGCACGCCGCCGCCGAGCCGATCCTGCAGGTGCTCACCAACCTGCTCGACAATGCCGTCAAGTACTCCCCCGACGGTGCCCCGATCCGGATCGAAGCACGACGCGACGCCGGCCAGGCGGTCCTCGCCGTTGAGGACGCCGGCCCGGGCGTCCCCGCCGCCGACCGCGAGCGCATCTTCGAGCGCTTCGCCCGGCTGGAGCAGGGGGAGGCCCACCGCGCCGGCGGCGTCGGCCTGGGCCTGTGGATCGCCCGCCAGCTCGCCCGCAACCTCGGCGGCGACGCCGAGATAACCCTGGCGCCGCCCTTTCAAGGTGCCCGAACCAGCGAGAAGCCCTTCTTCCTGGCAATCAGGCGCCCAAGAGGGTAGCGTGTTGATCTCTGTGCGGGCCTAGACCCGCCGTTTCGAGTATTCGGGGCCAAATACGGCCGTCCTCGTGGGAGGTGGAGCATGATCGCTGCCTGCTCGAACGACCTAGATGCCCCGCTCGGATTCGCCCCGCGCAGTCCCCGACCCGGGTGCGGGCGGTCGGGAGACGGCATCCGGTAGCACCCGGGGAAGCGTCGGCGCGACAGCGCCACCAGGATTCAGCCGCGGCGCTCGCCGATCAAGGAGGTCCTCCAGTCATGTCTCAGTCAAGCGACGAACGCGTCACCTACCTCACGCCTGAGGCCTACGAGCGTCTGAGCACGGAGCTCGACGAGCTGAAGACCGAGGGCCGTGAGCGTGTCTCCCAGCAGATCGGCGTGGCGCGCGAGCACGGGGACATCCGGGAGAACGCCGACTACGACGCGGCCAAGAATGAGCAGGGCATGATGGAGGCGCGCATCCGCCAGCTCGAGAAGCTGCTGCGCTCGGCGGTCGTCGGTATCCCGCCCGCCACCGGCAAGGCCGGCCCGGGCATGGTGGTCAAGCTGAACATCGCCGGCGACGAGGAGATGTACTTCCTCGGCAGCCGCGAGGAGGCGATCGACGGCATGGACGTGCTGAGCCTGCGGTCCGCCCTCGGCCGGGCGGTGGTCGGCCGCACCCCCGGCGACGAGTTCAGCTACACCACCCCGACCGGCCGCGAGCTCCCCGTCAAGCTGCTCGAAGCCCAGCCGCGCGCCTAGCCTGGCCTAGCGCGGCCCGCGCCGGCGGAGGCCGCGGTCGATGGTGTCCGCGCCGTCGGCGGCGGACCCGGTGACGACCTCACCCGGGAGGTGGCCAGCCGCCTCAGCGGCCTCGCGCAGCGCCTGGCCGCCCCACCAGAGCCGCGAGGGACCATGAACGGCACCGGCGCCAGGGAGGGCGAGCGCCCAGAGGGCACTGGGCCGATCGCGCCGGAGCCAGCCGATGGTCCGCTCCAGGGACTCCCCCATGGTGAGGCTGACCGCCAGCCCGGCCGGGTCGAGGGCCGCCGCGGCCCGCGCCAGCACCGGTCCTGGCAGGCGGGGACCGAGGTAGACCACATGATGGCCGCGCGCCCGCAGCAGCAGCCGCAGGAGTAGGGCGCCCAGTTCGTGCTGCTCCTCCGGGCCGCAGGCGACCAGCAGCGGCTAGGGCGGCGCCCTCCAGGCCGAGGAGCCGCACCGCGGCGGCGAAGCAGCGCTCGGCCCCGGCTTCGTCGAAGGCGCCCAGCGCCCGGATCAGGCGCTCCAGGAGCTGCTCGGGGTCGGCTTCGGTGCCGGCCTGGCGCAGCAGCGCGGTCACCTGTCCGATGGACAGGCCCTCGGCGCGCTGGCGGGCGAGGAAGCGGATGAGAGCGACGTCGTGGTCGCTGTAGAGGCGCTGGCCGGTGGCGGTCCGCAGGGGACGGGGGAAGCCGTAGCGGCGCTCCCAGGAGCGCAGCGTGCTGGCGGGGATGCCGGTGCGGGCCTCGACCGCGGCCACCCGGTATCGGGGCGCCAGGCGGTCAGCCGCGCCCTCCACGGTCAGTGCGGGCGGAGCCGTCGGATCCTTGTGCGCGTGCGGCACCCGGGCCTCCTGGCGACCGGTCCCTGGCTGGCGATCGGTTCCGCGCCAGTTCGAGAAGCACGCCATCCAGGATATCTGTTTCGCTCGCTACCACCCGGGCGAACCGGAAGGTCCGGCAGATCTCATCCAAAACCAGGGCTCCGGCCGCGATAACGTCTTCCCGGCCAGGCGCCATCACCGGGAGCGCGGCCCGCTGCGCGATGGTGAGGCGGCAGAGGCGCCGCGCGGTCGCGGCGATCCGCGGGGCCTCCAGCACGGCGTGGTGGATCCGCTCCGGGTCGTAGTGATCCAGGTCGAGGGTGAGCGCCGCCACGGTGGTCACCGTGCCGGCCACCCCCACCACCCGCGTGGCGCTGGACGGATCGAACACCGTCTGGACCCGCTCCAGGTGTTCCCGGACGTCCGCGCGCAGGGCGGCCACCTGGTCGGCGGTGGGCGGGTCGCTGTGGAGGTGGCGCTCGAACAGCCGCACGCAGCCGATCTCCAGCGAGATCGCGGCTTCGGGGTCGCGGTTGCCGACGATGAACTCGGTCGATCCGCCGCCGATGTCGACCACCAGCGTGCGGGCATCGCCGTCAAGGTCACCGGTGGCGCCGAGGTAGGAGGCGGCCGCCTCCTGCTCGCCGGTCAGCACCTCCGCCTCCACGCCGACCAGCCGGCGGACGCCGTCGAGGAACTCCTCCCGGTTGGCGACGTCGCGGGTCGCGCTGGTCGCCACCAGGCGGCGCCGCTGTGGCCCGACCCCGAACCGGTCGCAGGTGGCGGCGTACTCCCCCAGCACCTCCAGGGTGCGCCGCAGCGCACCGGGGTCGAAGCGGCGGTTGGCGTCCACGCCCTTGCCGAGCCGGGTGATGATCATCTCCCGGTCGAACTGCTCGCTGATGCGCCCGTCATCGACGTCGGCCACCAGCAGCCGCGTCGAATTGGTCCCAACGTCGAACGCTGCCAGCCTCATCCGTCCAGATCCTCCACACAGGGTCCAGGGCAGTCGATCGGGTCGATCACCGGGCGAATCATACGGCCCACGGGGTCGGCGCCGGTGGCGGCCTCGTGGGCGTAGAGCACGTGGAGGCACTTCACCCGGCCGGGGAGGCCGCCGACGCCGGGGTCGCCAGGCAGGCGGCCGAGGGCGTCGCGCTGGGCGAGGTAGCTTTCGTGGGCGGCGGCGTGCGCCTCGGCGAGGGCCGGGTCGGCGGCGACCCGCTCGCTCAGGGCGGCGTTCCAGCCCGCCGCTTCCAGACGGCTGACGGCGACCCTGGCGGCCGGGCAGGCGAGCCAGTACAGGGTCGGGAAGGGGGTGCCGTCGTCGAGGTACGGCGCGGTGCGGATCACCGCGGGGAGGCCGTAGCGGCAACGGGCCGCGACCGCGATGGCGCCGCGGACGCGGCGGCCGATCTGCGCCTCGATCACCCGCCGCTCGGCAGCGGTGGCGTCGGGGAGGCCGGCAGCCCACTCACGTTCGCCCCGGGGGTCGGCGCCACCCGTGGGGGGCACGGGCGACTCCCGCTCCCAGGGGAGCGTGCGCGGGTCAGGCAGCACGCTCGGACGTCGGGGGGACCGGGACGGGGTGCACGGCACAGGTCAGGTACGCCGGCCCTCGCGCTGGCGCTTGACATCCACCAGGCGCTCTTCGCTGGAGCGCATGAACTTCTTGAGCTTCTGCTCAAATTCAGGGTCCTTGGCCGCCCGGCGGCGGGGTGCCTCGGGCTGCCAGTCCGGCGCTGCCTGTTTGATGGACAGGTCGATCTTGCCGTCCTCCTTGACGCCCAGGACTTTCACCATGACCTGGTCGTCAAGGCGGAGGTGCTCCTCAACCGAGCGGACATAGTTCCGGTCGATCTCGGAGATATGGACAAGACCGGTCTCACCAGACTCGAGCTTTATGAAGGCCCCATACGGTGCGATGCGAACGACCGTGCCCGGGACGACTGCCCCGATCTCGGCACTCATACTGGCGACTGACGCTCCTTTATTCTCTCGTCCCCCACGATCCACTGCTTCGCTGACAGGAAACACCCAATGCGAAGCTCACAACGAGACGGTCGGGAGGAACTGGCGGCGAGCCGGAGTTGACAGGCTCTCTGTTCATCCTAGGGACGGCCTGGCAGAGCGTCAACAAAGGCACATGCTCCGGCACGATCCGAAAGATGCCGCAGTGCTGGCGGGACTAGTGGCTCGTTCCGGTCAGCCAGCGCCAAAACCGCGTGTACCAGGGTGGTTTGGGCGGCGGTTTGGGCGCGGGCGGCGGCTTGGCGGCTGGCGGGGTGCCGGTGATCTCCCACTGCTGCTCGCCCGGCCTGACCACGTTCAGGTTCTGCTTGGCGAGCTGTTCCAGGTAGGCGGGATCCTTCAGGCGTGCCCGCTCGGCGGCGAGCTGCGCGTTGGCGGCGTCCAGGGCGGCCTGCTTGGCCTGGAGCTGCCGGATCCGCGCCTGCTGGGAGACGTGCTCGCGCAGCGGATAGACCGCGGTGACCGCGAGCAGGAACACCACCAGGACCAGCACCACCCCTCGCGGGGTGAGGCCGACCCTGCGTCCGCCCACGCCCGCCGCGAGGGCGGCTCTCATGGCGTTTCGCCTCCCGGCGGGAAGCTGCGCGGGAAGGCGGTCCGCCCCGGGTAGCGGGCGGCGGCGCCGAGGGTCTCCTCGATGCGCAGCAGCTGGTTGTACTTGGCGACCCGCTCGCTGCGGGCGGGGGCGCCGCTCTTGATCTGGCCGCAGCCGAGCGCCACCGCCAGATCGGCGATCGTGGTGTCCTCGGTCTCGCCGGAGCGGTGGCTGATCACCGTGTGCCAGCCGCTGCGGTGGGCCAGCTCGGCGGCGTCGAAGGTCTCGGTCAGGGTGCCGATCTGGTTGACCTTGACCAGCAGCGCGTTGCTGACGCCGAGGTCCAGGCCGCGCTGGACGCGCGTCACGTTGGTGACGAAGATGTCGTCGCCGACCAGTTGCACCCGGTCCCCCAGTGCCTCGGTGAGGGCGGCCCAGCCGTCCCAGTCGTCCTCGGCGAGGCCGTCCTCGATCGACACGATCGGGTAACGGTCGCACAGCTCGGCGTACAGCTCAACCATCCCGGCGCTGTCGAGCGAGCGTCCCTCCGCGGTCAGCTGGTAGCGGCCGTCGCGGTAGAACTCGCTGGAGGCCGGGTCCAGGGCGAGCGCGACCTCCGGCCCCGGCTCGTAGCCGGCCTGGCCGATCGCCTCGACCAGCAGCTGGAGGGCGGCCTCGTTGCCGGGCAGGTTGGGCGCGAAGCCGCCCTCGTCGCCGACGCCGGTGGACAGCCCCTTGCCCTTCAGGACCGATTTGAGGGTGTGGTAGACCTCAGCGCCCATCCGCAGCGCCTCGCGGAACGAGGGCGCGCCAACCGGGACGATCATGAACTCCTGGAAGTCCACCTCGTTGTCGGCGTGGACGCCCCCGTTGAGCACGTTCATCATCGGCACCGGCAGCAGGTGGGCGGCCATGCCGCCGAGGTGGCGAAACAGCGGGATGCCGAGCGAGTCGGCCGCCGCCCGGGCCACCGCCATCGACACCCCCAGGGTGGCGTTGGCGCCGAGCTTGGACTTGTTGTCGGTACCGTCCAGGTCCAGCAGCAGGTGGTCGATGGCGCGCTGGTCCTCGCCGTCCTCGTCCAGCAGGCTCGGGGCGATCACCTCGTTGACGTGGCGGACGGCGCCAAGGACGCCCTTGCCGCCGTAGCGGGTCTCTCCGTCGCGCAGCTCGACCGCCTCGAACCTGCCGGTGGAGGCGCCCGACGGGACGATCGCGCGCCCCAGGCCGCCGTTGTCGAGCTGCACCTCGCACTCGAGGGTCGGGTTGCCCCGGGAATCGAGGACTTCGCGTGCGAGGACCAGCTCGATCGATGCCATAGGGAAAGTCGCTCCGGCGGTGTCGGGAATTTGGTTGATCGCGAGGATATCAGCTGTCGTGCTCGCGGAGCCGTTCCCTGAACCGCTCGCGATACTGGCGGCTGACGGTCCGCAGCGCCGCCTCGGGCTCGACGTCCAGGGCGAGCGCCAGGCCGACCACGCTGAACAGCAGCTCGCCGATCCGCTGCTGGCGCCCCTCGGCGATCCCCGCGACCGCAGGGCCCTCCAACCCCCCCAGGGCGGCGCGGACGTCCCGTCGCGCCTGGTCGATGTCGGGTCCATGGCCGGCGGCCTTCCTGCGCAGCTTGGCGGCGAACTGCAGGGCCGGCAGGGCCTTGGGGATGCCGGCGAACGGGTCGCCCCGGCCCTCCTCCTCGCGCTTGATCCGCTCCCAGTTGGAGACCACCTCGTCGGACGTGGCGACCTGGAGGTCGCCGAAGACGTGGGGGTGGCGGCGGTGCAGCTTCTCGGTGATCGCGCGGGCGACCCCGTCGATGTCGAAGCTGCCGGCGTCCTCGGCGATCTGGGCGTGGAACACCACCTGCAGCAGCAGGTCGCCCAGCTCCTCGCGCAGGTGCTCGGGGTCGGCGTCCGCGTCGTCGATCGCCTCGACCAGCTCGTAGGCCTCCTCGACCAGGTGGCGGGCAAGGGAGGCGTGGGTCTGCTCCCGGTCCCAGGGGCAGCCGCCAGGACCGCGCAGGCGCGTCTCGGTGGCGACCAGGTCCAGCAGGGCTGACCCCTTCGGCTCTCCCAGCGGGTAGACCGCCTCGACCTCGACGTGCTGGCGTGCCGCCCGGTCGCACACCAGCTGGACCAGCGGGCCGTCATGCTCCGGCGGCAGCAGCAGAGTGGCGGAGCCGCGCTCCTTGGCGAGGGCGAGCAGCGCGTCGGCCTGCCGCCGTGCCAGCGCCACGCCCTCCAGGTCAAGGCCCTGGCCGACCAGCAGCAGGTCGCGGCCGGCCGGCCCGGTGTCGCCGGCGGGCGCCAGGACCTCCCAGGGGATCTCCCCCACCTCAAGGGCCGGCAGCGAGGGATGCTGGTCGTCGAGCAGGTACACCGGCTTGGCGGCGTCCAGGGCCCGCCACGTCTGTGGCGCCCACAGCAACGGGAGCCGCGGGCTGGCCGCGACCAGGACGACGCGGGTCATCGGCGGCGGCCCAGGCTCAGGAGGTCACCGGGACGCTGCTGCTGGAGTTGGTGTAGGCACCGGGCGCGGTGCTGCGGTCGACCACATGGCCGCTTGCCTGGTCCCACTTGCCGAAGCGCGGGTTGACCGTGACGGCGGCGTCCTTGAGCAGGCCCTTGAACCAGCTGTCGACCGCGGTCTGGCGGCGGGTGGTGATGTTCGGGTCGAGCTTCTGGCGCAGGTCGTCGGTGAGCTGCGGCAGCCGCACGCCGGTCACCTGGATGACGTGGTAGCCGTACTGGCTCTTGACCGGGGCGGAGATCGGCGAGGCGCACGACCCGGAGGTCTTGCCCTTGCAGTTGCCCTGGTTGGCGAGGGAGGTGGCGGCCTTCTCGAACTCGGCCACGAAGGTGCCCTTGGCGGCGAAGCCGAGGTCTCCGCCCTTGTCCTTGCTGCCCGGGTCGATCGAGTACTTCTTGGCCACGGCGCTCCAGTCGCCGCCCTTGACCAGCTGGTCGTGCACGGTGTTGGCGGTCTTCTGGTCCTTGACCAGCACGTGGCGGACGTGGACCTCCAGGTAGTCCGACTTGTGCTGGTTCATGATCCGCTGCAGCACGTCGTCGGCCTGGTAGGGGACCAGCTTGGTGGCCACGGAGTTGACCGCGAGCTGGACGCGGAGCTGCTGGCGCAGCAGCGCGTCGGTGAGGTTGTTCTGGGCCAGCAGGGCCTCGTAGGTGGTGCCCTGCTGCTGGGCCTGGGCTTTGATGGTGTTGACGCGGCCGTCGATGTCCCCGTCGGTGACGGCGACGCCCTTCTGCTTGGCCCCGTCAAGGACGATCTGGAACTGGATCAGCCCTTCGAGGGACTGCTGCGTGAGCGTGACCATGTCCTGCGCGGTCGACGCGGTCGACTGGGACGCGGCGCCAAGCTTGGCGCTCACCTCCTCCTTGAGCTGGCTGACCGGGATGATGGTGCCGTTGACCACGGCGGCCTGGCTGGAGCTGCTCTTGCCGCAGCCACTCGCGACCAGGGCAAACAGCGCGGCGAGGCACAACGCGACCGGAACGCCGGTCAGGGATCTGCGGCGCAAGAGGAACCTCGATTTGGGATCGGCAATCACAACCGCACCAGAATAGCGCCGTCCACTCATCTAGGCCCTCCCTACGAGGCTGCCGCGAGGCCGCCGGTCCGGCCTGACGCGGGCAGCACCGGCGGCTTGGGCGCCTCCAGCACGCCCTCCAGCAGCTCCGAGAGCCACTCGGGGAGGTTCACCTCTCCCGCCGGGAGGGGGACGAACAGGCTCTGCTCGGCCTGCTTCCACAGGGCGCCGCGGTAGAGGCGGTCGAGGCGGACCTGCTTGGACTCGGCCAGCCTGGTTACCGGGCCGAGCCGGACGCGGCCGCCGAAGCAGACCACCTCGCTGAGCCCGGCCGCCGCCGCCTGGGCCCGCACCCCGCCGAGCACCAGGAGGTTGCGCACCGGCTGCGGCAGCGGCCCGTAGCGGTCGGTCAGCTCGGCGGCGAGCGCCTCGACCTCCTCGACCGAGCGGGCGCCGCCGAGGCGGCGGTAGGCCTCCAGCCGAAGCCGCTCGCGTGGCACGTAGGCGGCGGGGATGTTGGCGTCGACCGGGACCTCCAGCTTGAGCTCCTTCGGCTGCTCGATCGGCCGGCCGCTCAGCTCGGCCACCGCCTCCGACAGCATCTGCATGTAGAGGTCGTAGCCGACCAGCGCGACGTGGCCCGACTGGTCGGCGCCGAGCAGGTTGCCGGCGCCGCGGATCTCCAGGTCCTTGAGCGCGATCGCCATGCCGGAGCCGAGGTCCTGGTGGGTCGCGACGGTCGCCAGCCGCTGGTGGGACGCCTCGGTGATGGAGCGCTCCGGCGGGTAGAACAGGTAGGCGTAGGCGCGCTGCCGGGAGCGCCCGACCCGGCCGCGGAGCTGGTAGAGCTGCGCCAGGCCGAGGGTGTCGGCGCGGTCCACGACCAGGGTGTTGGCGCTCGGGATGTCCAGGCCAGACTCGATGATCGTGGTGCACAGCAGCACGTCGTGCTGCTTGTCCCAGAACTCCAGCATCACCCGTTCCAGCTGCTCCTCGCTCATCTGGCCGTGGGCGATGCCGACGCGCGCCTCGGGCACCAGCTGGCGGATCTGGGAGGCGACCCGGTTGATCGAGTCGACCCGGTTGTGGACGAAGAAGGTCTGGCCCTCGCGTAGCATCTCGCGGCGGATCGCGTTGGCGACCGTGCCCGCGTCATACGGCCCGACGAAGGTCAGCACCGGATGGCGCTGCTCGGGCGGCGTCTCCATCACCGACAGGTCGCGGATGCCGGACAGGCTCATCTCCAGCGAGCGCGGGATCGGCGTGGCGGTCAGGGTGAGCACGTCCACCTCGGTGCGGAGCTGCTTGAGGTGCTCCTTGTGGGCGACGCCGAAGCGGTGCTCCTCGTCGATGATCACCAGGCCGAGGTCGGACCACTTGGCGTCGGTGGACAGCAGCCGGTGGGTGCCGATCACCACGTCGACGGTGCCGTTGGCCATCGCCGCGATGGTCTCGTCCTGCTCCTTGCGGGAGGCGAAGCGCGACAGCGTCCCGACCTTGACCGGGAAGGGCGCGAACCGCTCGCTGAAGGTGGCGAAGTGCTGCTGGGCGAGCAGGGTGGTCGGTACCAGCACGGCGACCTGCTTGCCGTCCATCACCGCCTTGAAGCTGGCACGGACCGCGACCTCGGTCTTGCCGTAGCCGACGTCGCCGCACAGCAGCCGGTCCATCGGCACCGGCGTCTCCATGTCGCGCTTGATCTCCTCGACCGCGGTCAGCTGGTCGGGGGTCTCCACGAACGGGAAGGCGTCCTCCAGCTCCCGCTGCCAGGGCGAATCGGGCGCGAAGCGATGCCCGGGGGAAGCCATCCGTGCGCTGTAGAGCCGGATCAGCTCGGCGGCCATCTCGCGCACCTTCTTGCGGACGCGGGCCTTCTGGCGGTCCCAGTCCTTGCTGCCGAGCCGCGACAGCTTCGGCGCCTCGCCGCCGACGTAGCGGCGGATCATCTCGACCTGCTCGCTCGGCAGGTAGAGGCGGTCGCCCTGGTCGTATTCGAGCAGCAGGTAGTCGCGCTCGGCCCCGGCGACGGTGCGGTGCTCCATGCCGACGTAGCGGGCGATCCCATGGACGTTGTGGACCACGACGTCGCCGGGCTGCAGCTCCTCCAGCGCGATCGATGCTCCCGCCTGGGTGGAGC